>Ga0181375_1000101_pt1 | contig 33559 bp, 27 predicted proteins | sample LowvirmetaG_FD_130090 | JGI IMG/M metagenome (GOLD analysis project Ga0181375, IMG submission 130090) | Marine viral communities from the Subarctic Pacific Ocean - Lowphox_11 viral metaG | ecosystem: Environmental > Aquatic > Marine > Oceanic | place: Subarctic Pacific Ocean | collected 2015-12-09 | reverse complement strand
GACCGATCAGACCCAGTGTCTTGCCGACCAGCGTGCCCATCTCCGGCCGTACCCATTCTGTCAGAGATCGGGCACTGATTTCGTTCAGGCGCTTTTCGCGGTTGAGCATCGCCGCGAGCACGAATTCCGCGATCTGCGGTGAGGTCTGCCCGCGCCCGCATCCGACCATGCGCCCGTCGAGCAGCCATTCGGGAAAACGCTCCACTCCGGCGGAAAACAGCTGCACCCATTTGAGACCGGGCCGGGGCTGCGGGACCCGGCCTGCCTCAGATAGCCAGCTAGGGTAGGGGTAGGTCACCAGAGCCTCGGCTTCCTGAGGAAAATCCCAGGGGCGGTCGCGGTCCAGATGGTCGATCACCTGCGGATTCGAGGCATGGGCGCGCAGCGCCTCCCCGAAGCTTTCGGAGATCTGCTGAACCACGACCGGGCCGGTCATTTCACCATCACTTTCGGCGAGCGGTTTACCACCTCGTCATTGAGGTTGATGCCCAGCCCCGGCCCCTCGGGCACGGAGAAATAGCCGTCCACCGGTTGCAGGTCGATGTCGCACAGCTCGACATTATAGGCCTTGGTGGCGTGGGTGTGGTGTTCATGGATCAGGAAGTTCGGGATTGCCGTTTCCAGATGAAGCGCCGCAGCCGTGCCGATGGGCGAGCCACAGACATGGGCCTGCACCATCACGTCATAGGTATAGGCGTAATCGCACATCTTCTTGGCTTCGGTCAGACCGCCGACAAGGCCGATATCCGGCTGCAGCACCTCGATCGAGCGGTCCTCCATATAGGCACGCATCCCGTTGCGGCCAAAGATTCGCTCGCCGGCGGCCATGCGCAGGGGGCTGCGGCGTGAAACGATGTCCTGCAGCTTGCTGTCGTGATAGGCGACGGGTTCCTCGTAATAGTAGATGCCGTATTCCTCCAGCGCCTCGCCCAGTTGCAGTGCTGAGGGGATCGTGGTGGCAGAGTGGACCTCAAGAATGATCTCGCCCGAGGGGCCGATGGCTTCCCGGATCGCGGCCATGCGCTCTCGGAACATCTGAATCTGATCGTAGCTGAAATATTTGGTATGCGACGGGTGCCGCTTGCCTTCGCGGTCCATCAATAGCGGGTCGACCTTCACGCAATCATAGCCAAGGCCCATGACCTTCTTGGTGACGTCGAAATATTCGTCGGCCTTGTAGAGGTGCTGATAGGTGTCTTCCCAGCCGAACTGGATCTGGCTGGCATAGGCGCGCAGCTTTTCATTGGTCTTGCCGCCGAGCAGTTGGTAGCAGGGCACGCCGAGGGCCTTGCCCTGAATATCCCAGATCGCCATGTCCAGTGCCGAGATCGCAGGCAGGATCAGCGGACCGCCGCATTGTGCCCAGAAGCTCGACCGATAGATCTTTTCCCACAGCGCTTCGCGGTTCCAGATATCGGCGCCGATGGCAAAACGCTGCGCCACCTCGACCGCCGCCGCCGCCCCTGCACTATGGCCGATGCCATAGGCCAGCGCCACCTCGCCGACGCCAGTCAGCCCGGACTCAGTGGTTACCCGCACCAGCACCGGGTGCCAGGGGATGATGATCTCTTCCTGCATATGGATATCAAAAACTTCGACGGATGTGATTTTCATGGGACCTCCTCCTTTTGCACCCGGAACGTCCGGAACGTGCAGAACGCAGCTTACACATATGGCTGGCATCTTTTACCAATTTTTACAACTAATGATTTTACAAATGATAAAAGTTATTTTATGGCTGTCGGCAGGCGATCACTTCGCTAGCATCGGGTGAACGCGACGGAGGGTGTGATGGACGCGACTCATCTAAACGAAGAAGAACAGAACAGTCCGCTTGCGGATCGCGTCTATGGCGAGGTCCTTTCGCAGATCATTTCCGGAGTCCTCGAAGTGGGGGCGAAACTGCCCTCCGAGAATGATTATTGCCGGATGTTCTCGGTTTCGCGCCCGATCGTGCGCGTGGCGCTGTCACGGCTCTGCGCCGACGGCATCGTAGAGCGCAAGCGTGGAAGCGGCACCTATATCAAGCGCCGTCCCTCGCGTCGGCTGTCCGATTTTGCCTCCCCGGGCGATCTGGCGGTGCTACTGCAATGCATCGAATACCGGATCGAGGTCGAAGGCATCGCTGCCGGGCTGGCCGCAGAGCGGCGCAGCGAACGGCAGCTTGAGGATATCCGCGCCGCTTTTGATCGGCTGAGTACCGAGGCAGTGTCGGATTTCATTACCCCGGCAAGCGATCTGGCCTTTCACAAGGCGATCGCGGCCGCCACCGGCAATCTCTTTTTCATCGACACGCTGAACATGCTGCACGAACCGGTTGTGCGCCTGCTCAACGTGTCGCTTGGGCTGACCCGAACCAGCAATCCGCAGCGTATTCAGCAGGTGTGCGAGGAACATACCGAGATTTTCGAGGCGATCCAGGCGGGTGACCCGGTGCTGGCCTCGGCGGCGATGCGAATGCATCTGGCGCGGTCGCGCCGTCGCATCACCGACCACACGCAGGACAGCTAGGCCCGCCGAAGCCGACCCGAAAAAAATGACAGAAACTCTGCCGAAGGGCAGAGCCTGAAGACGAGCGGAGGAGCACCATGACAACGTACCGTGAAACTTATGACCGCTGGCAGGCCGACCCCGAGGGGTTCTGGATGCAGGCCGCCGAAGCCATCGACTGGGAGCGGGCGCCGGAAGTCGGCCTGACGGTGAATGATGATGGCGTGCATGAGTGGTTCGCCGATGCGCAGGTCAACACCTGCTGGAATGCAGTCGACCGTCACGTTGCGGCCGGGCATGGCGACCGGCTGGCGATCATCCATGACAGCCCGGTGACCGACAGCGTGACCCGCATCACCTATGGAGAGCTACAGGACCGGGTTGCGCGCCTAGCCGGGGTGCTCACCGCGCAGGGGGTAGGAATGGGCGACCGCGTGATCCTCTATATGCCGATGATTCCCGAGGCGCTCTGCGCGATGCTTGCCTGCACGCGGATCGGGGCGATTCATTCGGTGGTATTCGGCGGGTTTGCCGCCCACGAGTTGGCCACACGCATCGACGACGTGCAGCCCAAGGCGATCCTTGCTGCGTCCTGCGGCATCGAGCCGGGCCGTATCGTGCATTACAAACCGCTGCTGGATTCCGCCATCGAGCAGGCCTCCCACAAGCCGGGCGTCTGCCTTATCTTTCAGCGTCCGCAGGAAGTGGCGAACCTGATCGACGGTCGCGATCAAGACTGGAGCGAGGCCGTCGCCGCTGCGGAACCCGTGGGCTGCGTGCCGGTGCCGGGCAATCACCCGGCCTACATCCTGCATACGTCCGGCACCACCGGGAACCCCAAGGGCGTGGTGCGCCCGACCGCCGGACAGCTCGTGGCGCTGCACTGGTCGATGCGCAATATCTACGACGTGATGCCGGGCGATGTGTTCTGGGCGGCCTCGGATGTCGGCTGGGTCGTGGGGCACAGCTATATCTGCTATGGTCCGTTGATCAACGGCAGCACCACCATCCTGTTCGAGGGCAAGCCGGTCGGCACGCCGGATGCGGGCACCTTCTGGCGGGTGATCTCTGAGCATAAGGTGAAGAGCTTTTTCACCGCGCCCACCGCATTTCGCGCCGTGAAGCGCGAGGATCCGCAGGGCGAGTTCCTGAAAGATTATGACCTGAGCGCGCTGAAATATGTCTTCCTCGCCGGAGAACGTGCGGACCCCGACACCGTCCACTGGGCCGAAGAAAAGATCGGAAAGCCGGTGATCGACCACTGGTGGCAGACCGAAACCAGCTGGAGTATCGCCGCCAACCCCGCCGGGATCGAGCTGTTGCCGGTCAAGGCAGGCTCGCCCTCCGTGCCGATGCCGGGTTATGATGTGCAGGTTCTCGACGAGGCCGGCCATCCGGTGCCGCCGGGCACGCTTGGTGCCATTGCAATCAAGCTGCCGCTGCCGCCGAGTTGCTTTGCCACCGTCTGGAACGCGCATGAGCGGTTCGAAAACTCCTATATGGCGCATTTCCCCGGCTACTACGAGACCGGCGATGCGGGCATGATCGACGCTGACGGCTATATCTACGTCATGGCCCGCACCGACGACGTGATCAACGTGGCCGGGCATCGCCTCTCCACCGGGGCCATCGAAGAGGTCATCGCGGCCCACCCGGATGTCGGCGAATGCGCGGTGGTCGGGGCGGCAGATTCGCTGAAAGGACAATTGCCGCTGGCCTTCATCTGCCTGAATGCCCGCGTCACCCGCCCGCATGATGAGGTGCTGGCCGAATGTGTAAAACGCGTCCGCGATGAAATCGGTCCGGTCGCCGCGTTTCACCACGGGGTGGTTGTCGACCGCCTCCCCAAGACCCGCTCGGGCAAGATCCTGCGCGCGACGATGGCGAAACTGGCGGATGGCGAAGCCTTCCGCATGCCCGCAACGATTGATGACCCGACCATTCTGGACGAACTGACACAAGCGCTGCAAAGCATCGGTTACGCGAATACTGGAGAAATCGCATGACCAAGGACCTCCGCCCACATTCCGCCCATTGGGGCACCTTCCGTGCGTGCTATGACGGCACGCTGAAGGTCACGCCGTTCGAACTGGACCCGGAGCCGTCTGAGATTTTGGAAAACCTGGCTGCGGCGCCGCGCAACCCTGCCCGGCTGGATCGCCCGCTGGTGCGGCGCGGCTGGCTGGAAAACGGTCCCGGTCCTGACGACCGCCGCGGGCGCGACGATTATGTGGAAATGGGCTGGGACGAGGCGCTGGATCTGGCCGCGCGGGAACTGCGGCGGCTTGGTGCCGGTCCCGACCTGCCGAAAAGTGGCCCCTTGCCCGGCGCGCATGTGTTCGGCGGCTCTTATGGCTGGTCCTCCGCTGGGCGGTTTCATCACGCGCAAAGTCAGGTGCACCGATTCCTGAACAGCGCCTTCGGCGGCTACGTCGCCCATGTCGATACCTATTCCTCAGCGGCCGGGGCGGTGATCCTCGATCTGGTCTGGGGCAATACGCTGAAGATGTCGCGTCAAACCCCGTTCTGGCAGGAAATCGCGGAAGAGACTGAGCTGTTGGTCGCCTTTGGCGGCCTGCCGCTGCGCAATCTCGCCGCCAGCCCCGGGGGCAATTCTCAGCATATCGCCGGGCCCAGTCTGCGTCAGGCGGCAGATCGGGGCTGCGAATTCGTTTCGATCAGCCCGATCTTCGACGATTTCGAGGCCCTGCCGCCAGTCACGCGCCTGGCCCCTCGCCCTGGCACCGATGTCGCACTGATGCTGGGCATGGCCTATGTGTTGCATGACGAAGGGCTGGCTGATCGCGCCTATCTTGACCGGTACACCACCGGATACGCGACCTTCGCCGATTATCTGACCGGAGCAAGCGACGGCCAGCCCAAGACACCCGCCTGGGCCGCCGCGATCTGTGATGTCCCGGCGGAACAGATTGCCGAAATCGCCCGCATGGCGACCCGCAAGCGCACGCATATTGCGGTATCCTATGCGCTGCAACGGGCGCGCCACGGCGAACAGCCGGTCTGGATGGGGCTGGTTCTTGCGGCAATGCTGGGCCAGTATCCGCTGCGGGGTGCGGGCTTTTCCTATTCACTGGGCTCCATCGGCAACACTGGCAAGCCGCCGCTTGCGGTGCCGTTGCCAACCCTGCCGCAGGGGACCAACCGGGTGGGTGATTACATCCCGGTCGCCCGGATTTCGGAACTGCTGCTCAACCCCAAGGGGACGTATCAATACAAGCTGGAAACGCGGCGCTATGCCGATATCCGGCTGGTCTACTGGGCCGGGGGCAACCCGTTCCACCATCATCAGGATCTGTCCCGGCTGAGGCAGGCCTTTGCCCGGCCCGACACGATCATCGTGCATGACAGCGTCGGTACCGCCACCACCCGCCATGCCGATATTATCTTTCCCGCCACCATCAGCCTGGAACGCGACGATATCGGTGCCGCAGGCAACGATCCGTTCCTGGTGCCGATGCCGCAGCTTGTGCCGCCGCTTGACGGCGCGCGGGACGATTATGACATCTTCGCGGCTCTGGCTGTCCGCCTTGGCGTGGCCGACCATTATACCGAGGGCCGAAGCAGCGCCGACTGGCAGCGTGATCTCTATGAACGCACCCGGGAGGCGCTGGAAACCCGGGGCGACACGCCGCCCAGTTTTGACAACTTCCTCGCCGGGGATGTCCTGCCGCTTCCGGTGTCCGACTCCCCCTCCCGAATCGCGCAATTCCACGCCGATCCCGAGGGCGCGCTGCTCGACACGCCCAGCGGCCGGATCGAGATTTTTTCGCAACGCATCGCTGATGCCGGATTTGCCGGGCATCCCGTCTGGATCGACCATGACGAATGGCTGGGCTCCGACCGGGCAAAGGCCCATCCGTTTCAGCTTGTCGCCAATCAGCCGCGCGGGCGGCTGCATAGCCAGCTCGATTTCGGCAAGGCCAGCATGGCGCGCAAGGTTGATGGCCGAGAGGTGCTGCGGCTTCACCCCGAAGATGCTTCAGCGCTTGGCGCAAAGGCGGGCGATATCCTTCGGGTGTGGAACGAACGCGGCGGATTTTTGGCAGTGGCACAGCCGGATACGGCGTTGCGCCGTCATGTCGTACAGATCCCCACAGGTGCCTGGTATGCGCCCGTCGATCTGCCGGGGGCGGGCCTAACCTGCGTCAACGGCAACCCTAATATCGTCACAAGCGATGCGGGTTCCTCAGCAATCGGACAGGGCTGTGCCGGACAGCTGACGCTCGTTTCGGTTGAGGTTTGGGCCGGAGACGTCCCTCCGGCGGTGTCGCATCATGAGATTTTGCCAAAATCGATCCGTAATCTCCAAACATAAGTTGACAACTTTTTACATTTAATGAAGACTATCTTGTAAGGGGTTGTTGATCGAGGAGGGTCGCCGCCCCTACATTCCATGCATCTCTTGGGAGGAGAAGTCATGCAACGACGTACTGTTTTGGCATCCGTATTTGGTGCTCTGGCTGCAATGGCGATCGGCCAGACGGCCATGGCTGACGATTGGCCCAGCCGCCCGATTCAGGTGATTGTCCCCTTTGGGGCGGGGGGCGACACCGATTTCAACGCACGTGCGCTGGCCAAGTATCTTGAGCCCGAACTGGGCGTATCGCTGCCGGTGATCAATGTCACAGGCGCTGGCGGTACGGTTGCCGCTCGCCAGGTGATGGGTGCCAAAGCCGACGGTCAGACCGTGCTGTTCTTTCACACCACCTTCCTGACCAGCCAGGCTCTCGGCATCACCGATCTGACGCTGGACGATTACGAAGTGACCGGCATCGTCGCCCAGGAAGACGGCAACGTGATCGTGGTTCCGGCGGATTCGCCCTATCAGACCATGGAAGAGCTGATGGAGGCCAGCACCGCCAACCCCGGAGAGATCGACCTGACCGCCAATACCGGCGCGATGACCTATCTTGTCGGCACCCAGCTGAACAATGCCGGCGCGGCGTTCAACTTCGTCGATGTTGGCGGCGCGTCGGGTCGTCTGACCGCCGTACTGGGCGGCAATGTCGATGTGTCCTTCAACCCGGTTGGTCAGGTGAAACCCTATGTGGACAGCGGCGATCTGCGGGTGCTCGCCACAATCTCGAACGAGCGCACGACCTCGCTACCCGATGTGCCCACGCTGACCGATCTTGGCTATGACATCACCTTCCGGGCCGAATTCTTCTACCTGTTCCCCAAGGGCACGCCGCAGGACCGGATCGACATCTTTTCCAGCGCGATTCAGAACGTCATCGCCAATAGTGGCGGCTACGCGGACGAAATCCAGAAGGCCTATTCGCAGAAGCCCTATTATCTTGGGCGGGAGGAAAGCCGCGAGCATCTGGATGCGGTGCTGGAGCGCATGAAACAGGTCAAATTCTGATCCGTATCGGGGAGAGCGTATCATGACCTCTCGCAGGCAAGATTTGATCTCCGCGGCAGTGCTACTGCTTGCTGCGGTGCTGATCCACATGCAGGCGCGGGGGATTACCTCACGCTTCAAGACCGGGGTCGATTCCGGGTTCTTGCCCGAAATCGTCACTGCGATGCTGGGCGTTTGCGCGCTGGCCATCGGCCTACGCGCGACCTTGGGCGCTCCGGGGGAGAAGCGGCGCGCGACGGGGCAGCTACGCGTTCTGGGCGTGCTGGGGGGCCTGGTGCTGGCAACGCTTGCGATGCCGGTGGTGGGCTTTCTGCCGGTGGCGGCGGTGCTGCTCTTTGCCCAGATGGTGGTGCTGACCCCGCGCGGTCACCACCAGCCGGTGTTCAAGGCAGCGATCTCCGTCCTTATGGCCGCCGCGATCTGGGCTGTATTCACCAAGGGCTTTGGCCTCATCCTGCCCAGCGGACCTTTCTGAAAGGGGACAATCATGCAAAATCTTGCAGGCATCCTGGATGTCTTCGCTTTCGCGCCCCTACTGGCGATCTTTCTGGGCGTCACGGTGGGCATCGTGTTCGGCTCGATCCCCGGGCTGACGGCAACCATGGCCGTGGCGCTCTGCCTGCCGATGACTTTCGGCATGGATCCGGTGACAGCGCTGTCGCTGCTTGTCGGGCTTTATATCGGCGGCATTTCCGGCGGTCTGATCGCGGCCATCCTGATCAACATTCCCGGCACGCCGTCCTCCATCGCCACCACCTTCGATGGTTTTCCCATGGCGCAGAGGGGTGAGGCGGGGCGCGCGCTTGGCATTGCCATCCTCTACAGTTTTCTGGGCACCCTTGTGGGCTGCGTAGTCCTGTTTTTCCTCGCCCCGCCGCTGGCGCGCATTGCCGTGACCTTCGGCAGTTTTGAATATTTTGCCATCTCCCTGTTTGCGCTAACGTTGGTTGCGGGGCTGGCCAGCGGCAATCTGCTCAAGGGGCTGGCCAGCGCCTGTGTCGGCCTTCTCGTCGCGATGATCGGCATGGCCCCGGTCGATGCCTATAACCGCTTTACGGGCGGGTTCCACGCGCTCGATTCCGGACTGTCGCTGCTGCCGGTGCTGCTTGGTCTTTTTGCCGTGGCCGAAGTGCTGAAATACGCCGAGAACCCCACCAGCCCCGAAGAGGGCCACGCGATGCCCAAGGTGAAATTGGGCGGGTTCTTTGGCGTCGATGCCAGGCAATTCCGGGAATATCTCCCGAACTTCCTGCGCTCTTCTGCCATTGGCATCGGGGTTGGCCTGCTGCCCGGCATCGGCGCGGCGGCATCGAACATGCTTGCCTATCTCGCCGCCCGCAGCGCCAGCAAACAGCCCGATACCTTTGGCAAGGGCAATCCTCAGGGGATCGTTGCCACGGAATCCGCGAACAACGCGGGGATCGGCTCGGCCATGGTACCGCTGATCGCTCTTGGCATTCCCGGTGATTCTGTCACCGCACTGTTGCTTGGCGGCTTCCTGATCCACGGGATCCAGCCCGGTCCGCTGATGTTCGCGATGAATGGTGATCTGGTCTATTCGGTCTTCACCGCCATGGCACTCGCCGCCGTGGTGATGCTGGTGGTCGAGTATTTCGGCATTCGACTTTTCATCCGGATTCTGTCGGTGCCGAAGAACTACCTGCTGGCCGTCGTGCTTCTGATGTGCGTGGTGGGGGCCTATGCCACCAACAACCGCATGTTCGATGTCTGGACGCTGGTCGCCTTCGGGGCGCTGGGGCATGTGATGAACCGCTTCGATTATCCGCTGCCGCCGCTGATCCTTGGCTTTATCCTGGGCCCTGTGATCGAGGAGAACCTGCGCAGCGCCCTGATGTCGAGCCGGGGGGCGATCCTGCCGTTCTTCGAACGTCCGGTGACGGCCTTCTTTTTGGTGGCCATCCTGCTCTATGTGCTGGGAACGCTGTTTCTCGGGCTGCGCGCCGCCCGCAGGCGCAAAACGGCCGAGATCCGGGCGTGATCATTCGGCCCGGCGCGGTCCCCTCCGGAGGAGAGAAGTGGACCCACGAAATCAGACGCTGTGCGAAGGTTTATCCCGAACCTCTGAGGGGAAACTAGAATGGCGTAGCACCGCAAGTTGACGACATTCAGGTTTGGGCCAGAAATGCTTGATGTTTGGGTCAGAATTGTCTGAGGGCGCCCGCTGATTTGACTCAATTTTCTGACTCGTTTGGGTCAAGTCCGTGTGACGTTCCACAGTAAGACGTCAGACGAAATTGACTTTTGTGACAGGTAACTGACCCGAGCGGCAGTACTTCTAGAAATCATAGCAGCGTTGCTCAGTTGAGCGGGTGATCGTAAGATCCGGCCAATCCAGCCTTTGTCTGATCTCGGAAGCCTCGCTTGGTCAAAAGCCTACCTGCCACACCCGGAACGAACTTCCCGCAGTTGCCGCTGACGGTGGCACATGCCGCGTGCGAGCCGACTACTTCCTTGCGCTCTCGGCTTGCGGCCAGAAACGGCGCCGTTTCGATGCAGAGGTTTTGCGGCGACATTGCCTTTCCGATCGACCCGCTCTTTCGTGGTGCGAGGGTCGCCATAGAGCAATTGGCCCAGCTTGCAGGGTGTGACGTGGGCGCATTGGAGTGGGTGTCTATCCGCCACCTCGGTAAGGTCCATTTTCGTCTGACGCAGCGCTGGCGGGGCACAGTGAGCCAGACTTGAGGAACTATGGCGTCTTTGGCTACGACATACTGAAAGATGGTCCTGTAGCCCTTTCCGACTGTCTTGCCGCGATGGCTCATGAGGACGGCGCGGACAGCAGGTTCTTCGGTCGACTCTTTGGCCCGTGGATGGCGTGGCTGAAGAGCCGGAGTCTGATCGCGATCAGATAAGGCGTGCGCTGGCTCAGCTTGGAACCGTCCTTAGCCTCTGAAGCGCACATTGGGCGCGTTGCAAAGCCCCTCTTGACCGCGCGGTATGCTCAAAGGGCAAAAGCGGGCCGTACCCTTGTGGCCGAAAGCCGGGCGGCCCGCTTTTGTTTTACCAGGACGTGATCACAGCACCGTGGTAGCTGTTGTCGATAAAGGCTTTGACCTCATCGGAATGATACGCGTCCACGAGTGTCTTGACCCAGGGCTGATCTTCGTCGCCTTTGCGGACCACGATCACATTCACATAGGGGTTTTCAGCCTTTTCCATCGCAATGGCATCGTCTTTTGGGCTGAGACCAGAGGCGATGGCATAGTTGGTGTTGATGATCGCGATATCCGCATCCGCCAAAGTGCGCGGCAATTGCGCGGCGTCGAGTTCGAGGAACTTCAACCCCTTGGGGTTCTCCGCGATATCAAGCGGGCTGGGCACCAGACCTGTGCCCTCGGTCAATGTCACCAGACCCAAATCCTGCAACAACAAAAGTGCCCGCCCGCCGTTGGTCGGATCATTCGGGATCGCCACTTTGGCACCGTCATCGAGCGTGGCAAGATCGTCGATCTTGTCGGAATAAATCCCCATCGGTGTGGTGATGGTGGTGCCGACGACGACCAGGTCAAAGCCGCGATCTTTCATCTGGTTGTCCAGATACGGCACGTGTTGGAACGAGTTGGCTTCGATGTCACCATCGGCCAGAGCGGTGTTCGGGATCACATAGTCGGAAAATTCGACCACATCTATATTTAGCCCCATGGGAGCGGCCACTTTGGCGACTTCTTCCATGATTTCGGCGTGCTCACCGGGCGAAACCCCGACTTTGATGTCTTCGGCCATGGCGGCCGCAGCGGTGAGGACAAGAAGAGAGGTAAGAGTTGCAAGACGCAGCATAGTTTGCTCCTTTGTTTGCGTATTATTGACCACGCCCTTTGGGCGCGCGTTTGTCCACGCGGGCGGCGATCCATTCACCGATGGATTGCACAAGCTGGACGAGAATAATGAGGATGACGACGACAACGGCCATGACGTCCGGCATGAACCGTTGATAGCCATACCGAATGCCCAGATCGCCCAAGCCTTCGCCGCCCACGGCCCCGACCATGGCGGAATAACCGATGAGGCTGACAACGGCGAGGGTGAGGCCAAGAGTGATGGAGGGAAGCGCCTCGGGGACCAAGACCTTGCGAATGATTTGAAATGGCGTCGCACCCATGGCCCGCGCCGCCTCAATCAAGCCACTGTCGACTTCGCGAATGGCATTTTCCACCAACCGCGCGATAAATGGCACGGCGGCAATGGTCAGCGGTACGATCGCCGCCGTGGTGCCGATCGACGTGCCCGCAATGGCGCGGGTGAACGGGATGATCGCGACGACAAGGATGATGAACGGCACAGAGCGGGTGGCATTGACCACCAGCCCAAGCACTTTGTTCACCCAAGGCGCGGAGAGCAATTCCCCGCGCTGTGAAATCGCAAGGAACACCCCCAAAGGCAGGCCGAACATTGTGCCGAGAAGGGTCGAAATCGCGACCATATAGAGCGTCTGCCCGGTGGCTTCGATCAAAAGATTGATGAGATTAGCCGACATAGCCAAGTACCTCCGTCAAAAGCCCGTGACGTTCCAGATACGCCCGCGCATCGGCACCTTTGGTGGCATCAAGCGAGACCAAAAGATTGCCAAAGGGCCGGGTTCCGATTTCTTCCACCGCACCCGCAAGGATGTTGACCTGAAGCCCCAAGTCGCGGGTCAACAGCGCCAGCATCGGGTCGGTCGCGTGTTTGCCCGCAAAGGTCACGCGGATCACCTCTTCGGCGGGGCCCACAGGCCGCGTGTCTTGGATTTTGCCTTTGAGAAAGGATGGAAGCGTGACGCCCAAGACACCGGAGAGAAACGCGCGGGTGGTCGGATGGTGGGGTGCTGTGAACACATCATATGTTGTCCCGGCCTCAACGATTTTACCATTGTCTATCACCGCCACATGGCTTGCGATGTCGCGGACCACGGCCATTTCATGGGTGATCAACAGGATGGTCAGACCCAGCTCGCGATTGATGTCTTTCAACAACTCCAACACGGTTTGGGTGGTTTTGGGGTCCAAGGCCGATGTGGCCTCATCGGATAGCAAAACCTTTGGTTCTGTTGCCAAAGCGCGGGCGATGCCGACGCGTTGTTTTTGACCGCCGGACAATTCTGCGGGGTAGCGATCTGCCTGTGCGGTGAGGCCAACACGGTCAATCAAATCCGCCACGCGGGTTTTGATTTTTGTCTTCGGGACGCCCGCGACTTCTAACGGCAAGGCAATGTTGCCCGCCACGGTGCGTGAGGCCAACAGGTTGAAATGTTGGAAAATCATCCCAACATCGCGCCGGATCATCCGCAACGCCGCGCCCTGCGCTGCGCCGACATCCTGTCCGCCGACCAAAACTTTGCCGGATGTCGGACGTTCCAATCCGTTGGCCATCCTCAGCAACGTCGATTTTCCGGCCCCAGATCGGCCAATGATCCCGGTGATCGCTCCGGCTTCGACGGTGAGGGACACATCGTCAACGGCAGAGACAGTGCCGCCGCCGGGTTGGGTGAAGGCCTTTCCGACGGTCTCAAAAACGATAGACGCGCCTTTTGGGGCTCTCTCTGACATGGTTTCGCGATCCGTGTTGCTAACGCTTGATTTCTGCGCCGGTAGACATGAGCCAGCCGCAAGGTTCAAGTCATGAAGAGCGCACAGAGCCTGTTTGCAAGGTACGGAGCCGTTGCGAAACGGAGGCGTTTGGGAAGCCGGTGTTGCCACTCGGGCGGGCCGCTGGACCACGGTTCCCGTGGTTGTCATGGCGGCGGAAGAATATTCTTCTTTCGTGGGACTTGGCTGCGACATGCATCGCGAGCTGCCGTGTAGGCGACATCTGGGGGTCAAAACCTTATCGCAGATCGCATTGAAAATGAACCTACCAGCTTGCATTCCAAACTGGCTTCGCGCCATATGCGCAATAAATCCGCATTTTGGAGATGCCTTGCGTATCTTTATGACGCTTGGCGATCTTTTCGGGATGTTATTTGATTTCGGCACCTGTGAATGCCCTTATCGCACGTTTGGGAGGACCAACATGAAGACCTTTATCACCACTGCTGCATTTGCGCTCACGGCTCTGATGGCACATACAGTGCCGCTTGCCGCAGAGATCAAACCGACCACGTTGCGCTTGGCGCATGTGGTCAACGAACAAGACGCCTATCAGATCGCCGCCACCAAGTTCCAAGAGCTGGTGTCTGAGCGCTCCGACGGCGCGATCACGGTCGAGATCTTCCCCAACGCCACTTTGGGGGATGAACGCACCCTTCTCGAAGGCATGCAAATCGGCACAGTTGACATGGGCATCATCACCAACGGCCCGGTTGCGAACTTTGTCGAAGAAATGGCCGTGTTTGAGTTGCCGTTCCTGTTCAAGACCCCCGAAGCCGCCTATGGCGTTCTCGATGGTGAGATCGGTCAAGAGTTGCTTGATCGTCTGTCTGAGGTGAACCTCAAAGGGCTGGCCTATGCCGAACGTGGGTTTCGGAACCTGACAAACTCGCGCCACCCGGTGCGCACCCCAGCCGATCTTGATGGTCTGCGCGTGCGAGTGATGGAAAACCCGGTCTATATCGACACCTTCCGCGCGCTTGGGGCCGATGCCACGCCGATGGCATGGACCGAGGCACTTACCGCGATGCAACAGGGCACGATTGATGGCCAGGAAAACCCGGTTGGTGTGGTCTATTCGTTCAAATTGAACGAGACGCAAACCAACATGACGATGACGCGCCACACCTATGCGCCTGCGGTTTTTGTCATGGGGATGCCCGCATGGGGCAAACTTTCCGACGACGCGCAAGAGATCGTCCTGCAAGCCGCCAAAGACGCCTCCGCCTATGAACGCAAGATGAATGCCGAAGCTGAAGCCTCGCAGCTTGCAGAATTGAAAGCGTCGGGCATGAATGTGATCGAAGATGCCGATCTGTCTACCTTCTCGGCGGCGCTTGAGCCTGTGTATGAAAAATACGGCCAGAAATTTGGCGACTACCTGCCGCGCATCCAAGAGGCGCTGAAGTAAATGTTGAAAGTGCTGGCGTGGATGGATCGGGGGGTGGGCGAAGTCCTCAAACCTGTCGTCTTTGCAGGAATGATTGGTCTGACCGGCGTGATCACGCTTCAAATCGTGTCACGGGTGTTTTTCACCTCTGTGGGATGGACAGAAGAGGTTGCACGTTTTCTGTTGATTTGGATCACCTTTCTTGGCGCTGCGCTGGCCTTTCAACAAGGACGGCACATTGCTGTGACGCTTTTGCGTGACAGCCTGCCGTTGACCTTGCGCCGGATCGTCTCCGGCGCGGGGATCGTTGTGACATTTACGTTTCTTGTGACCTTGGCCGTTATCGGCTGGCGTTACATGAATATGCAAAGCTATCAAAAATCGCCGTCTTTGCGCCTGTCCATGACCTATATTTACGCGGTCATGCCCTTGGCCTCTGCGATTATGGCGGGGCTTTCGCTGATAGATCTGATCCGGCTTTTGGCCGGGCAGGCACCGCGTGAAACCCAGACGGAGTTGAATGAATGAGCCTCGTTCTGGCCGGTCTTTTCGTTGTCTTTCTTGTCATGGGGATTCCGGTCGCGATTGTGATCGGCGCGGCCTCGATGACGGCGTTGAACCTGTCAGGCGTCCCGCTCATGGTGGTGCCGCAACAGATGTTTTCTGGCATCAACTCTTTCGCATTTGTCGCCGTGCCGATGTTTATCTTGGCGGGCGACATCATGGCGCAGGGGGAAATTTCCAAACGTCTCGTCGCCTTCGCCGACAGTATGTTTGGCTTTATCAAAGGCGGCCTCTCTATCGTTTCGGTGCTTGCCGGGATGTTCTTTGCGGCCATTTCCGGCTCCGGTGCCGCGACCACAGCCGCTGTGGGCGCAAGCCTTGTGCCGGAACTCAAACGCAAGGGCTATGATCCCGCCGCTGCCGCCTCTTTGATTGCCGCATCGGGCACCATCGGCGTGGTGATCCCGCCGTCCGTTCCGATGATCATCTATGCGGTGATCGCCCAGGAATCGGTGGCGAAACTGTTCCTGAATGGCTTTATCCCAGGCGTTGCCATGGGCGTCGGTTTGATCGCAATCGCCCTCGTTCAGGGGCATCGCCGTGCCTATCCGCGCGGGACGCCGTTTGATCTTTCGACCATCTGGCGCACGCTTTTGTCTGCCAGCTGGGGCCTCATGGCACCTTTGCTCATCCTTGGCGGTATTTTCTCGGGGGTGTTTACCCCCTCTGAGGCGGCGGTCGTGGCGGTCAACTATGCCATCATCGTTTCGCTGTTCATTTACCGCGATCTCACCTTGAAGGGCCTCTATCAGATCATGATGCGCGCAGGGGTGACCACCGCTGTCATCATGTTCGTGATTGCGGCCTCGTCGGTGCTGAGCTGGGCGTTGTCGAGTTGGCAAGTGCCCTCTGCCATCGCAGAATATGCCTTGTCGCTGTCGTCCAATCCCTATGTGCTACTCTTGTTGATCATGGCGTTGATCCTTGTCACGGGGGTGTTCTTGGAAACGGCGTCGGCCCTGATTATCCTGACCCCGATGCTTTTGCCTTTGGCGATGCAATTGGGCATTGATACCGTCCATTTCGGGATCATCATCGTCGTCGGACTGGCGATTGGCATGGTCACGCCGCCGGTGGCGATCAATCTTTTCGTCGCCTCGACAACGGCCAATTTGCCGATCGAACGGATCACAAAGGCGGTTTTCCCTTACCTTATGGCTTTGATCTTTGTCTACCTGATGATTGCCTTTGTTCCATTGGCCTTTTGACGCCTGACAGAGGCGTGGGCATGGATGCGGGGCGGCGTACTCATGCCAGTGCCGCATCGAATGCGATGCCCAGTTTCTCGATCAACTCGCCAATCTGATCCTCGGTCAGGATGAACGGCGGGGCCAGAAGCACATGATCGCCCCGCTGCCCATCCACAGTGCCGCCCATCGGGTAACAGATTAGCCCCGCCTCGAAAGCGGCGGCTTTCACCCGCTTGTTGATCCCTCGTGCGGGGTCAAAGGGGGCTTTGCTGGCGCGATCCTCGACGAGTTCCAGCCCGCGGAACATCCCGCGCCCGCGTATATCACCGATATGCGGGTGATCGCCGAAAGCATCGCGCAGGGCGCTGTCGAGCTTTTCGCCCATCTGAGCCGCGCGTGCGACCATGCCTCCCTCGGTCAATTTTGTCACCACCGCATGGCCCGCCGCACAGGCCACCGGATGGCCGATATAGGTGTGCCCATGTTGGAAAAAGCCCGATCCTTGCGCAAAGGCTTCGTGTATCTGCGCCGAACAAAGCGTCGCTCCGATCGGCTGATACCCGGCGCCAAGCCCCTTGGCGATGGTGAGGATGTCGGGGGCAACCCCGTCCTGGTCACAGGCAAAAAGCGTGCCTGTACGCCCCATGCCGCACATCACCTCATCGAGGATCAACAACACGCCATAGCGGTCGCAAATCTCGCGAATGCGTTTGAAATATCCGGGCACGGCGGGCACAGCGCCGAGCGTCGCCCCCACAACGGGTTCCGCAACAAAGGCGATGACCGTCTCTGGCCCCACCCGCAAAAGCTCCGCCTCCAACTCATTTGCGACACGCTGACCATAGGCCTCTAAGCTCTCGCCCTCTTCTTGGCCGCGATACGCGTAACAGGGCGCAATATGGGAGGTCTCGGCCAAAAGCGGGGCAAATTGCGCCTTGCGCCAGACATTGCCGCCCACCGCCAACGCGCCCAAGGTGTTGCCGTGATAGCTTTGACGGCGAGAGATAAAACGGGTCCGCTGTGGCTCACCGATCTCGACACAATACTGCCGCGCCATTTTGAGCGCGGTTTCCACCGCTTCCGAGCCACCAGAGACGAAATAGACCTTATCGAGGCCTTTGGGCGCATGAGCGATCAGGCGCTCGGCCAAGGATTCAGCCGGTTCAGAGGTGAAGAACCCGGTATGTGCAAAGTCGAGGGAAGCGACCTGTGTCTGAACCGCTGCAATCACATCTGGATCGGAATGGCCAAGACAGGACACCGCCGCGCCGCCGGAGCCATCGAGATATTGCTTGCCGGTGTCGTCATAAATATAGGCCCCATCGCCGCGTGTGGCTTTCGGCGGGGTGCCGCGGGAATTGCGATAGAAAACATGCGTCATTTACGTGCTCCGAGGGCGAAGAGAGGCGGCGAAAAGAGGCCTGGCTGAAAAGGGTCCTTTATAAATTTGAAACGCATAAGCCAAACATTGACAAGAGTTGAAACAATTGAAACAGTCTCGGAAAGTCTTTTTGTGGCCTTGGGGAACGCGGTGTCGGCAAGTTATCAGCAAAGATTGGCGGAACATTACGCCGAACTGAGCCCGCGTTTGCGCGAGGCCGGGGATTATCTTGTCGAACACCCGCTTGATGTGGTCACGCGCTCCCTGAGATCAGTCGCACAAGAGACGCGAATCGCTCCGGCGACCTTTAGTCGTCTGGCACGCGCCTTGGGATTTGAAACATTTGAAACTCTGCGCGAGGCGGTGCGCGCACAATTGTCGCTTAAAGTGTCGAGCTTTGCGACGCGCGCCAAGGACCTCAGAGAAGCCCCCAAAGGCGAGGTCGAGGATCTGCTCATGCGCTCGCTTGAGATGACCCAAAGCAATCTCGAAGACCTTGTGCGCGGGCTCGATCAGGTTGAGCTTGCAAAGCTGATTGACGTGCTACATCACGCGCGCCGCGTGCTTATTGTGGGGGCTTTGGGGTCAACGGGGATTGCCGAATATGCGGGTTACATGGCAAATTTCCTGGGAGGGAAGTGGCGACTCGCCGGGCGCATGGGGTCTTCTTATGGCTCGGCGCTCAGTGATATGAACCAAAAGGATGCGATGATCGTGATCACCATGTCGCCGTCCGCACGCGTGTCGGTCAATGCCGCCGAGATCGCCCGCCGCCAAGGTGTGTATGTGGCCGTGATCACGGACAGCTATGCGTGCCCCGCTTTGCGCCATGCCAACACGTCTTTCATTATAACAGGGGAAACTCCGAACTTTTTTAACACTTACACGACCACGGTTTTTTTCCTTGAAGTCATTATGGCGATGCTCGCGCAAAAAGCCGGGCCGGATGTCGTGGAACGCATATCAGAGATCGAGCGCCACAATCGGGCGCTTGGAGAAGTGGTCGATCTGTGAGGTGTGAGTGCCTCGGGATGACCGGAAAATCACTAAGGGAGACACCTATGACCAAACACCTGAAACTTGGCCTTGCCGCTGCCGCGGCCTCCGCCATGATCGCAGGCTCTGCGATGGCTGAAGAGTTCGTCACCATCGGCACCGGTGGTGTGACGGGCGTGTATTATCCGACGGGCGGCGCAATCTGTCGTCTGGTCAATAAAAACCGCAAGGAAACCGGTGTACGTTGCTCGGTCGAATCCACCGGCGGGTCGGTTTACAACGTCAACACAATCAAGGAAGGCGAGCTGGAATTCGGTGTCGCCCAATCCGACATTCAATACAACGCCTATAACGGTGTCGTGCAATTCGAGGGCGACCCATTCGAAGGTCTGCGCTCCGTGTTCTCCGTACACCCGGAACCGTTTACTGTTGTGGCACGTGCCGATGCGGGGGTGAAAACCTTTGAGGATCTCAAAGGCAAACGCATGAACATCGGGAACCCAGGCTCTGGTCAGCGCGCCACCATGGAAGTGGTGATGGAAAAGCTTGGCTGGACCTCGGATGATTTCGCCCTCGCGACCGAGCTCAAGCCTTCGGAACAATCGGCCGCGCTGTGCGACAACCAGATCGACGCTATGGTCTATACTGTGGGTCACCCGTCGGGTTCCATTCAGGAAGCCACCACCGCCTGCGACTCCGTCCTCGTCGAAGTGGCTGGTCCGGCCATCGACGAATTGGTTGCCGACAACCCTTACTATCGCGTGGCGACCATGCCGGGCGGCATGTATCGCGGCAACGATGAAGACGTACAGACCTTTGGTGTCGGCGCGACCATCGTGACCTCTGCGGATGTCTCCGAGGATGCGGTCTATGCTGTGGTTTCTGCCGTTTTCGACAATTTCGAAGACTTCAAGGGTCTGCACCCGGCCTTCGCCAACCTGAAGCCGGAGGAGATGATCAAAGACGGTCTCTCCGCCCCGCTGCATCCGGGCGCAGCCAAATATTACAAAGAACAAGGCTGGATGGAATAATCGGCCAAACATCTTAGGGGCGGCGCATCAGTGCCGCCCTTTTCCCATAAAAACACAACAGGGACGGTGGGGTATAAAGAATGACAGACACTGAAAAACGTGCATTGAACGAAGACGAGCTTCAGGAACTGGTTGCGGCCTCCGACAGCGGCGCCCGCAATGTTGCGGGAACATTGGGCAAGGCGATCGCGACAGTGGCGTTGTTGTGGTCGGTTTTCCAGGTGCTTCTGGCCTCTCCGATCGGGCTCAAGGTCCTGCCCGGTGACATGATCAACAACGCGCGGCAAATTCACCTTGCCTTTGCGATCTTCCTCTCTGCCATGTCCTATCCCCTGTTCAAATCGGCGTCGAAAACCTTTGTGCCGTGGTATGACTGGATTTTGGGGCTCGGCGGGGCATTTCTCGCCATGTATGGTTATTTCTTCTACGCGAAGATCGTCGGAAATGGCGGGCTTGCGGACACGAGCGACTCCTATTTCGCCCTCGCTGGCCTCACCTTTCTGTTCATCGCGGCGTATCGCACGCTCGGGCCGGTGATGGTGATCCTCGCCATTGTTTTCTTGGCCTATGTCTTTTTCGGCGCCTCAGAAATTGTCCCGGATCAGATCCGCTGGGCGGGCGCGTCGCTGCGCAAAGCGATGTCGCATATGTGGATCACGACCGAAGGCGTGTTCGGTATCGCGCTCAACGTCTCGACCCAGTTCGTGTTCCTCTTTGTCCTGTTCGGTGCCCTGCTTGATAAGGCCGGTGCCGGGAATTATTTCATCAAAATGGCCTTTGGGGCTCTTGGTCACCTGCGCGGTGGTCCGGCGAAAGCGGCCGTGGTTGGCTCCGCCGCAACGGGGCTGATTTCGGGCTCCTCTATCGCCAATGTGGTCACGACCGGCACATTCACCATCCCGCTGATGAAACGCGTGGGCTTCTCCGCAGAAAAGGCTGGCTCCGTCGAGGTCGCTTCCTCCGTCAACGGTCAAATCATGCCACCGGTGATGGGGGCCGCGGCCTTTCTCATGGTGGAATATGTCGGCATTTCCTATTTCGAGGTCATCAAACACGCCTTTCTTCCCGCGATCATCTCCTACATCGCGCTGGTTTACATCGTTCACCTCGAAGCGGTGAAAAACAACATGCCGACCATCGGCAACAAGGTCGTATCACTGTGGCGCACGGTCATGGGGATGTTCCTGTTTTTCGCGGGCTTTGGCGGGCTGTGCTATGCCACGCAATTCCCCGTGCGCCTGATCACCTCCATGGTGCCCGAGGGCAGCGGCTGGCTGCTCGCTGTGCTGATCGGTCTGGTTTATATTGGCCTCGTCAAACTTGCGGCCAATACCGACGAGCTTGAGATCGATGACCCCAATGCCGAAGTGATGGAACTTCCTGATGTGGCAAAGCTGTGGAAGGCGGGTCTTTATTATTTGTTGCCGATCGTCGTTTTGGTCTATTTCCTGATGATCGAACGCAAATCTCCGGGTCTGTCGGCATTTTGGGCGACCTTCCTTTTGTTCTTCATCCTGCTGACACAAAAGCCGCTCAAAGCGATGTTCCGTGGTGAAAACGATGCTGTATCCCGCATAAAAGAGGGGCTGTTCGATCTGGTCGATGGCATGATCGACGGGGCCCGCAACATGATCGGGATTGGCCTTGCGACCGCGACCGCTGGCATCATTGTTGGCACCGTCTCTTTGACGGGCATCGGTCAGGTGATGGCGGATTTCGTCGAATTCCTCTCGGGCGGCAATCTGATCCTCATGCTGCTGTTCGTGGCGATCCTGTCGCTGATCCTTGGGATGGGTTTGCCGACCACGGCGAACTATATCGTGGTCTCCTCGCTCATGGTGTCCGTGGTTGTCGAACTTGGCGCGCAATCGGGGCTGATCGTTCCGCTGATCGCCGTGCACCTGTTTGTGTTCTACTTCGGGATCATGGCGGATGTGACGCCCCCTGTGGGGCTTGCGAGTTTTGCCGCCGCCGCCGTGTCAGGCGGGGATGCGATTCGCACGGGGTTCACTGCCTTTTTCTACAGCCTGCGGACGGTCGCTCTACCGTTTGTGTTCATCTTCAACACCGATCTTCTGTTGATTGATGTGACCCTGGTCCAGGGCATCGTCGTCTTTATCATCGCGACCATTGGCATTCTGGTGTTCACGGCCGCGACGATGGGGTTTTACATCACCAAGTCGCGGATCTGGGAAACGGCGGCTCTTTTGGTTGTGGCTTTTGCCCTATTCCGTCCGGGCTTCTTCATGGACCTGATCCAACCGCCGTTCCATGAGACCGCCCCCACGGTCGTGGCACAGGCGCTCGAAGAGGCCCCTGCCGGATCACAGATGCGTATCGTGGTGAAGGGACCGGATTTCGATACGCTTGAGGAAAAGGAAACGCATCTTGCCCTCACTGTACCGGATGTCGACGGCGGTGACGCGCGTCTTGCGGCACTTGGGCTGATCTTCACGGTCGATGGCGATCGCATGATCATGGACGAGCCGATGTTTGGGACGCCTCTGGCCGAACAACTGTCGAGCTTTGATTTCTACGGGGATGAGCCGGTGCAGATCACGAATGTTCAGGCACCCGCCAAGCAGCTCCCGAAAGAGTTGATGTTCATTCCAGCGCTCATTCTCTTGGGCCTCGTGACCGTTCTGCAACGACGCCGGGCGGCCTCCAAACGCGAATTCGAAGGAGAACCCGCATGATCCAGACCATTCTCTGTGCCGTTGATGTGAACCGCGTCAAAGATGAGGTGAAAGTCTTGCAAGCCGCCGCGCGTCTGGCCGCCGCCGAAGGGGCGCAGCTTGATGTGATCACCGTTCTGCCCGATTATGGCATGAGTTGGGTCGGCGGATATTTCGACGAACAACACACGAAAGACGCGCGCGGCAAGGTGAAACAGGCCCTGCGTGATCTGGTGGAAGAGGTGCTCGGCCCAGAGGTCAACGCGAAGGTGCGTCATCTGGTGGCGGTTGGCACGGCCTACCATGAAATCCTTGAAACGGCGAAAAAGGACAGTGCCGACCTGATCGTCCTTGGCGCGCATCGCCCGGATCTCAAAGACTACCTTTTGGGGCCGAATGCGGCCCGCGTTGTGCGGCACTCCAAATGTTCGGTTTTCGTTGTCCGTTGAAGGACGCCGAACATGTAAATCCTTGGCCTGCTTCGGAGACGGGGCAGGCCATTTTGACTGAGCTATTCCTGAAAGTTTGGACAGGGGCATAAGCTGCGCCCTGTTGAAACGGCCCGGCACATTCTGGTTGGTGTTAAGGTGCGTCCAATGTGAGTGTCGTGGGCCACTCCACAGGCGCGACAAACACATATCCGGCCCCATAAATCGTGCGGATGATTTCGTGGGGATTGTCGCCATGTTTCAATTTGCGACGCAACCGGGAAACCCGGACGTCGACACTGCGATCAAAGTTGTCCAGACGATCCCCTGCCGTCAAATTCAACAGCGCTTCCCGGCTTAAAATCCGACCCGTTGCTTGCACAAAAAGGCGCAGCAATGTGTTTTCTGCCGTGCTCAAATGAATTTCCCCCGCGCTCTCCGAGACCAAAAGAGAGGAGGAAAAATAGGCCGTCCATCCGGCGAACTTGGCAATGTCCTGTGCGCCTTCGGGGGCGGGTGCGTGGCTTTGACTGCGTCGAAGAACGGCCCGCACACGCGCGACAAGTTCTCGTGGCTCGAAGGGTTTGACAATATAGTCATCCGCCCCCAATTCGAGGCCGACAATCCGGTCCATGATATCGCCTCTGCCACTGACAATAATGATTGGCGTGCCGCTTTGGCCGATGTCTTCGCGGATCAGGGTCAGCCCATCTGCGTCGGGCAGGCCCAAATCCACCAGAAAGACGTCAGGCTGGGCCAGTTTAAGCGCGCCAAGCAAGGCCACGCGGGAGCGAAACCAGTCGACGTTGAACCCATTGTTGACCAAAACCCGGTCAATGACGGCGGCAACGCCCGGATCATCTTCGAGCAGATAGACGGTTTTGCTCATGTGTCCCCCTCTTTGATGCTCAGCACCTGTTTGATCGACTGTTGCAAAAGCGTGCGATCAAAGGGTTTGCGCAAAATGGGCAGTTTGACGCCAAGACAGCTTTGGTCCGGTGGCGTGGCTTGTCCGGTCATCAGTAAAATGCCAACGCGACTGTGGTTTTTGAAGACCTCGCAGGCCAGATCAAGACCGGAGATGCCACCGGGCATGGCAATGTCGCTGATCAACAGGCGAATTTCAGAGATGTGTTTCAGCAAATTCAGGGCGTCGCGGGCATTGGCGGCTTCGATCACGGGATATCCTTCGTCGACAAGCTGTCGACGCAGAACCCGCCGCACATCCGCGTCATCATCAACCAGCAAGGTCACGGGCCTTTCTTGTGCGGCCAAAAGTTGGGCTCCGGGACTTTCGCCGGCGTCAGTCTCTGGCAGTTCAGCGTCATCCACCGCAGGAATAAGGATGGTGAAGGTGCTGCCCTGACCGCGTTCGCTTTCGACACGAATGGCACCATTGGATTGTTTGACAAACATATAGACCATGGACAGCCCAAGCCCGTATCCGGCACCGTCATCCTTAGACGTGTAAAACGGCTCAAAAATTCGCTCGCGGCTGTCCTCTGTCATGCCTTCGCCATTATCAATCACTTGAAGCCGTAGAAAATGCCCGCTGGCCAGTCGGTCCGGCTCGGCCTCGATCGGAGATAAAAACACAACGTCCTGACGCAGTTCGATCATGCCACAGTCCCCGATGGCGTCACGGGCGTTCACCGCAAGATTGAACAGCGCCATTTCAAGCTGTGCCAAATCCACAAAGACCAGAGGCAGATCCGTCGCGCTTTCGGCCGAAATGTCAATGGTTTCGGGAATGGTGGGGCGCAACAGTTTGACCAGCCCATCCAATATGTCATCTGTCCTGACAGGCTGTGGATCAATCGGCTGTTTGCGTGCCAAAGACAACAGACGCCGCGTCAGATCAGAGCCGCGCCGGGCGGCGGCGATGGCCGGGGCTAAAAATTCCTCGTTCAGTTCTGTTTGATCCAACCGATCCGCCAAGGGCGTGAGATTGCCCAAGATGACCGTCAGCAAATTGTTGAAATCATGCGAAATGCCGCTTGAGAGACGTCCGAGCGCGTCCATCTTTTGGCTTTGCAACAGTGCGGCATTGGCAGCCTTTTGCCGGGTCACGTCGATCGACAAAAGGAAGAAACCGATCACCTCGCCGCGCGACGGTTGTTCGGGCCGCAGGAACGTCCTGATTTCTTTGTCGCGGCCATCGGGCAGGCGGATGGTCATGGCAAAATCCACCGCCGCGCCGCGCCGCGTTTGTTCAAAAAAATGATTGGATTTGCCAAGGGTGTCGGGTGCCAGAATGGCGCTACAGGGTTTGCCGATGAAATCCTCGGGTCGCAACCCATAGGCGCGCGCGAACCGGGTGTTCACATAGGAAAACCGCATGTTTTTATCGACATGGGCAATCCCTGCGGACACTTCGTTGGCAATGATGTTGAGGCGATTTTCGCTCAGTTGCAGCGCGGCGGTGCGTTCATGGACGCGCCGGGCCAGATCGGTTTCGCGCTGATTTTGCTCGGTGATGTTGGAATAGACCGCCGCAACCCCGCCGCCGAGCAAGGGAGCAGCGCTAAATCGGATGGCCCGACCATCGGGCAATTCACAATTGATGCAGTGGCTTTCGCCTTTGCTCGCCGCTTCGATATTGGCCCGCACCCTGACCAAAATCGTGCTCAGGGGCGCGTCCTTTGGGCTGAGAGCATGGTTGAACAAAGCCTTGTGCGGCGTACCCGCCTGAAGTGTGACATCCCCCAAGCCAATGAAGTCCTGAAACTTTCTGTTCCACGACACCAGCCGCAATTGCGCGTCAAAGACGCCCAGACCCTCTGACACATGGTCAAGAGCGGCCTGTGTCAGGCTGTCGTGAGGGGGGTGCTTGGCCCATGTCGTTGTCACAATTCACCTCAGATCCAATCGCGTCTGCGCAAATGTTTGCGCGATTTCGGATGTCTTCGAAAGCCCAACTCGTGCCACTGTTACAATTCGTATCAATTCAGAAATCTTTCGGAAAACTTAAGAAGATAGTGAATCCGAAATCGCGTTTTGGAGGAGACCGATGGTGAAATCCCATAATATCTATGATCAAGGCCTGGACATGACCGCCGCGAATTTTACGCAGTTGTCACCGCTGAGCTTTATTGAACGAACGGCTGCCATTTATCCCAGAAAGACTGCGGTCATTTATAATGATCTGCATCGCACCTGGGAAGAGACCTATCTGCGCTGTTGCAAGTTTGCGTCTGCTTTGACCAAGCGGGGCATTGAGAAAGGCGACACAGTTTCCATTATCGCGGCCAATATTCCCGAAATGTTCGAAGCGCATTTTAGCGTCCCGATGACAGGTGCGGTGTTGAATGCGATCAACACACGCCTTGATGCCGAAGCCATCGCGTTCATCCTCAATCATGCCGAAGCCAAGGTTGTGATTGTCGACCCCGAGTTTTCCGAAGTCATGGAGCGCGCGCTGCACATGGCGGGGGGCGACATCTTGGTCATCGACATCGAAGACTCAAGCTTTGAGGGCGGCAAAAAAATCGGTGCGTTGACCTATGACGCGTTTCTGGCCGAAGGCGATGAAAACGATGACTGGTCTTTGCCGGGTAGCGAATGGGACGCCATCAGCCTGAATTATACGTCTGGCACGACCGGCAACCCCAAGGGGGTGGTCTATCATCACCGTGGTGCCTATCTGAACGCGCTGTCCAACATCAACACATGGGATATGCCGCGCCATTTCACCTATCTTTGGACCTTGCCGATGTTCCATTGCAACGGCTGGTGTTTCCCATGGTCGGTCGCGGCCCATGCGGGAACGTCGGTCTGTCTGCGCGCCGTGCGCGACAGCACGGTCTATGAGCTGATCAAATCACAAAAGGTGACGCATTTCTGTGGGGCTGCGATTGTTTTGGGTCTTTTGGGCAACGCCCCCGACGAGATGAAAGCGGGCATTGAACATGAGGTCAAAGTGCTGACCGGCGGTGCTCCACCACCTGCAATCGTGATCGAGAAAATGGAAAGCGCCGGCTTTGACGTGACCCATGGCTATGGCCTGACCGAAACCTACGGCGCCTCTGTGTTCTGTTCGTGGCATTCTGAATGGGACGCTCTGCCGCTGTCCGAACGGGCGCGGATCAAAGCGCGGCAAGGCGTTAAAAACATGGCACTTGACGATCTGATGGTCGCAGAACCTGACACGATGACCCCCGTGCCCAGCAATGGTGAAACCGTGGGCGAAGTGTTTGTGCGCGGCAACAACGTGATGAAGGGATACTTGAAAAACATCTCGGCCACGGACGCGGCGTTCCGTGGCGGTTGGTTTGCCTCCGGCGATCTCGCCGTGCGTCATCCCGACGGCTATATCGAGATCAAAGACCGTTCGAAGGACATCATCATCTCTGGCGGCGAAAACATCTCGTCGATCGAGGTCGAAGATGTGCTTTACAAACATCCGTCCGTCATGCTGGCCGCCGTTGTCGCCAAGCCGGATGAGAAATGGGGGGAAACCCCCTGTGCCTTTATCGAACTGAAGGCGGGTGCAACCACAACCGAAGCCGAGATCATCGAATTTTGCCGTGCCAATATGGCGCGCTTCAAGGCGGTCAAAACGGTGGTCTTTGCCACTTTGCCCAAGACCTCTACCGGCAAAATCCAAAAATTCGTCCTGCGTGATCAAGCCCGCGCAATGGCTCAGGCAGAGGCCGAAGGCGTCTCTGTGTAAGACACGATCCGAAAACGGATCAGCGGGCGGGGGAGACCCTCGCCTGCGCAAAACAAGCCAGATTAAGGGAGGATCGCAGATGAATGCATCGGGAGATTTCATTCTGCAAACGCAGAAGCTGACCAAAGGCTTTCTGGGCTTTATTGCCGTGGACTCGGTTGACCTGAATGTCGAACGCCATACGATCCACGCGCTGATTGGCCCGAATGGTGCCGGAAAAACCACGGTTTTCAACCTGTTGACAAAGTTTTTGACACCCAGCAGCGGCACGATCTTGTTGGATGGTGAGGACATCACAGCGGCGCGGCCAACCCAGATCGCGCGCAAGGGCGTGATCCGGTCGTTTCAGATTTCGGCGGTGTTTCCGCATTTGACCGTGCGTGAAAACGTGCGTGTCGCACTTCAGCGCCAACTTGGCACCTCCTTTCATTTTTGGCGCGCGGAAAGCTCTTTGAATGTCCTTAATGAGCGCGCTGACGAGCTGTTGGATTTGGTCGGTCTGTTGCGGTTTGCCAATGATGAGGTGGCCGACATGTCCTATGGCCGCAAACGCGCGCTTGAGATTGCCACGACGCTGGCGATGGAACCGAAACTGATGCTGTTGGACGAACCAACCCAAGGCATGGGGCGCGAGGATGTGGACCGGATCACCGAACTGATCCGCCGCGTTGCCAAAGGCCGCACCATTTTGATGGTGGAGCACAATCTTGGGGTCGTCTCGACCCTGTGCGACCGCATCACGGTGCTTCAGCGCGGCGCGATTTTGACCGAAGGCGCCTATGCCGAGGTCTCGTCCGACCCGCGGGTCAAAGAAGCGTATATGGGGAAATCGGCAGCATGAGCGGGGCAGGAAAACACAGCGCCGGGATCGAGATTGGCGGCGAACACAGCAGCGAAAAGATCGAAGATCTGCGCATCACCGACCTGCATGCGTTTTATGGCGAAAGCCACGCGCTGCACGGGATCGACATGACGGTCTATCAGGGCGAGTTGGTCACATTGCTTGGGCGCAACGGCGCTGGGCGCACCACCACGCTGCGCGCGGTGATGGGGTTGATCGGGTCTCGGTCCGGGTCGATCATGCTGAAGGGCAAAGAGGTGATCAAGGCCAGTGCGCATGAAATCGCGCGTTTGGGCGTTGGCTATTGCCCCGAGGAACGCGGCATTTTTGCAAGTCTCTCGGTCGAGGAAAACCTGTTGTTGCCGCCGCATGTGGCCCCCGGTGGCATGAGCGTCGAGGAGCTTTACGAGATTTTCCCAAACCTTGCCGAACGGCGCACCAGCCCCGGCATGCGCTTGTCAGGTGGCGAACAACAGATGCTGGCGATGGCGCGCATCCTGCGCACCGGCGCGACGCTGTTGTTGCTCGATGAAATCACCGAAGGACTGGCCCCGGTGATCGTCGATAAGCTCGGTGACGTGCTGACCATGCTCAAAGAGCGCGGCTTTACCATCGTGCTGGTCGAGCAAAATTTCCAATTCGCGGCCCCCTTGGCCGACCGACATTTCATCATGGACCATGGGCATATCGTCGACTGTGTCCTGCAAAGCGAGTTGCAAGAAAAACAAGCCGTCTTTGATGAATATCTGAGTGTTTGACACGTTTCAAAAGGGAGGAGACCCAATGAAATTTCTGAAAAACTTTATGGTGGGCGTATCTGCGCTGGCTCTGAGTGCGGGTGCGGCGCAGGCCGAAATCAGCGATGGCGTCGTGAAAATCGGCGTGTTGACCGATATGTCGGGCACCTATTCCGACGTGGCGGGTCCGGGCACCGTGACCGCCGCTGAAATGGCGATTGAAGATTTCGGTGGCACCGTCGCGGGCGCACCGATCGAAGTGGTGTCCGCCGATCACCAAAACAAAGCCGATGTTGCCGCCAATAAAGCGCGCGAATGGGGCGATACCCAACAGGTTGACGCCTTTGCCGAACTGGTGACCACATCGGTTGCCATGGCCGTGTTCGAAGTCGCCAAACAACAAAACAAAATTGCACTGGTCTCAGGGGCGGCCTCGTCGCCGCTGACCAATGACGCCTGTATCCCAAGCGGCCTGCACTGGACCTATAACACCCGCGCTCTGGCGGTTGGCACCGGTTCCGCGATCGTCAAAGAGGGCGGCGACACCTGGTATTTCCTGACGGCGGATTACGCCTTTGGGGAATCCCTGCAACGTGATGTGACGACCGTGGTCGAAGCGGGCGGCGGCAAAGTTCTGGGCGCATCCAAGCACCCGTTCCCGGCTTCCGATTTCTCGTCCTTTGTGCTTCAGGCACAGGCCTCCGGTGCCAAGATCATTGGCCTTGCCAATGCGGGCGGCGATACGATCAACGCGATCAAAGCCGCCAATGAATTTGGCATTGTCAGCGCAGGTCAAAAAATTGCCGGGCTTTTGGTGTTCCTCTCCGACGTCCACGCGCTTGGGCTTGAGACGGCGCAGGGTCTGTTGATGACCGCCAGCTTTTATTGGGATTTGAACGACGAAACCCGCGCGTGGTCGCAGCGGTTCTATGAGCGCACGGGCAAGATGCCCACGGGCGTTCAGGCCGGGGTCTATTCGTCGGTCACGCATTACCTCAAAGCCATCGAAGCCACCGGGACGGACGATACCGATACGGTTGTGGCCAAAATGCGCGAGATGCCGGTGAATGACTTTTTCGCCCAAAACGGCGTGCTGCGTTCCGATGGGCGCATGGTGCATGACATGTATCTCGCCGAGGTCAAATCCCCCGCAGAGTCCACCGGTCCGTGGGATTATTTGAAGATCGTGCGCGTCATCCCCGGTGAAGAGGCTTATGGCCCGCTGTCCGAAAGCACCTGCCCGACAAAATAGGCCAAAGAATAAGGTCCACTTCCCCGCCGGAGGAACGGCTCTGGCGGGGCTCACGCATCAAAGAAATGGGATCACTCAATGTTTTCCGACCTGCTGGGCATCGCGCCCCAAGTCCTGTTTGGCCAGCTGTTGCTGGGCCTGATCAACGGGTCGTTCTATGCCGTTTTGTCCTTGGGTCTGGCGGTGATTTTCGGGCTGCTGAACATCGTGAATTTCGCGCATGGTGCGCTGTATATGCTGGGTGCCTTTGCCGCCTGGTTGCTTGGGAAATACCTGCATATCGACTACTGGGGCGCGCTGATACTTGCGCCGCTGATCGTCGGTTTTATCGGGGTGCTGCTTGACCGGTTTTTGTTGCGCCGTTTGGCGGGGGTTGATCACCTCTATGGCTTGCTCTTGACCTTTGGCCTGGCGATGTTGATCGAAGGCCTTTTCGTCAAAATGTTTGGCGCATCGGGTCAGCCTTTCGCCGCGCCAAAGGCCCTCAATGGCGGGGTGAACCTTGGGTTCATGTTCCTGCCCTACTACCGCGCTTGGGTGGTTGTCGCCTCTTTGGTGGTCTGTGCAGTCACCTGGTATGTGTTTGAACGCACCAAAATCGGTGCCTACCTGCGCGCAGGCACGGAAAACCCAAAACTGTTGCAGGCGTTTGGCGTCAACGTGCCGCTTTTGACCACGCTGGCCTATGGCTATGGCGTTGCTTTGGCAGCCTTTGCCGGGGTGCTGGCCGCCCCGATCACGCAGGTCAATCCCCTGATGGGATCGAACCTGATCATCGTGGTCTTTGCCGTGGTGGTGATCGGCGGCATGGGGTCCATCATGGGGGCCATCGTCACCGGCCTGTCCATGGGCGTGGTCGAGGGGCTGACCAAAGTGTTCTGGCCCGAAGCGTCCTCCACAATCATTTTCATCGTGATGGCCATCGTGCTTGTCCTGCGTCCCGCCGGACTGTTCGGCCGCACCAACTGAAAGCTGGGAACATGAAGAAATATTTGGCTTACGCACTCCTTCTCACCCTGTTGCTGGTTGCGCCGCTGCTGTTTTATCCGGTGCTTTTGATGAAGGTTCTGTGCTTTGCGCTCTTTGCCAGCGCCTTCAATCTCATCCTCGGCTATGGCGGTCTGCTCAGCTTTGGTCATGCGGCGTTCTTTGGCGGCGCGGCCTATGTCACAGGTCATGCGATCAAAACCTGGGGCCTGCCGACCGAGCTTGGCATTCTGACCGGCACAGTGGCGGCGATGATTTTGGGGCTTTTGGTGGGCGTCTTGGCGATCCGCCGTCAGGGGATCTATTTCGCGATGATCACTCTGGCCTTGGCGCAAATGGTCTATTTCGTCTTTATCCGCTCCGGCTTTACCGGCGGCGAAAACGGCCTGCAAGGTATTCCGCGCGGCACGTTTTTGGGGCTCGTCGATTTGAGCAATGACCGCGCGATGTACTATTTCGTGCTGGGGGTCTGCCTTATTGGCTTTGGCGTGATCGCCCGCGCGGTGCATTCGCCTTTCGGTCAAGTGCTGCGCGCGATCCGCGACAATGAACCCCGCGCCACATCGCTTGGCTATAACATCGACCGCTACAAACTTTTGGCCTTTGTGATTTCCGCCACGATTGCCGGGCTTGCAGGCGCGACCAAATCGGTGGTGTTCCAATTGGCCTCTTTGACCGACGCGCATTGGCACATGTCGGGCGAGGTGGTGTTGATGACGCTCTTGGGCGGGTTGGGCACGATTTTCGGCCCCGCTGTTGGTGCAAGCATCATCGTGACGCTGCAAAACACGCTGTCCTCTGGGCCTCTCGGGGCGTGGGTCACCGTGATCATGGGGCTGATCTTTATCATCTGCGTCTTGGCGTTCCGCAAAGGGATCGTCGGCGAGCTTCAGGCCGCTCTGCGCAAGTCCTTCAACTAAAAGGTATACCTCATATGACAACCACGATCAGCTCCACAGGAGTCATCGGCGCCGGGCAGATGGGCAACGGGATTGCCCAAGTCATGGCGCAGGCCGGGATGGATGTTGTTCTGACCGACATCAGCGCCGATGCCTTGAGCGCGGCAATGGCGTTGATCCGTCGCAATCTGGACCGTCAGGTCGAGCGCGAAAAGATCACCGCCGATGATCGGGATCAGACCCTCAACCGGATTTCGACCACCCATGACATGGCGCTGGTGGGGGCCACGGATCTGGTGATTGAGGCCGCCACGGAAAACGAAGCGCTCAAACTGCGCATTCTCGAAGGGCTGACACCTCATCTGCAGGATCGCACTCTTTTGACGACAAACACCTCGTCGATCTCGGTGACCCGGCTCGCCTCGGCCACGGATCGGCCGGATCGGTTCATGGGCATTCATTTCATGAATCCCGTGCCGGTGATGAAACTGGTCGAATTGATCCGGGGCCTGTCCACCAGCAACGAGACCTTTGACACCATCAATGAGGTTGTCAGACGGATCGGCAAAACCGCCGCCGTGGCGGAGGATTACCCCGCCTTTATCGTCAACCGCATTCTGGTCCCGATGATCAATGAGGCGGTCTACACGTTGTTCGAAGGCGTCGGCTGTGTTTCCTCGATTGACCAAGCGATGAAACTCGGGGCCAACCACCCGATGGGGCCGCTTGAGCTGGGCGATTTCATCGGCCTCGACACCTGTTTGGCGGTGATGAATGTGCTCTACCACGGCCTGTCGGATAGCAAATACCGCCCATGCCCGTTGCTGGTGAAATACGTCGAGGCCGGGTGGACCGGCCGCAAAGCTGGCCGTGGTTTTTATGATTATAGCACGGTGCCTCCCACACCGACCCGCTGACACAAGGAGCGTCTAAATGAAGGTTTTGGTACCAGTCAAACGCGTGATTGACTACAACGTGAAGGTCAAAGTGAAGGCCGATGGCACTGGAGTTGATCTTGCGAATGTGAAGATGTCGATGAACCCGTTCGATGAGAT
>Ga0181375_1000097_pt1 | contig 36031 bp, 33 predicted proteins | sample LowvirmetaG_FD_130090 | JGI IMG/M metagenome (GOLD analysis project Ga0181375, IMG submission 130090) | Marine viral communities from the Subarctic Pacific Ocean - Lowphox_11 viral metaG | ecosystem: Environmental > Aquatic > Marine > Oceanic | place: Subarctic Pacific Ocean | collected 2015-12-09 | reverse complement strand
GGGCTGCGCCCGTCCTTTCCAAACAATCTGCCCGCCATCCGGCATGTCGGCGATGTGATCCACGTCAATGGCATGTACCGCCACGGGTTTTTGATGGCCCCGGCGCTCGCCCTTGATCTTGTGTCCGTTTTGGCAAAGGAGCCTGCCCATGCGCATTGATCTGAACGGTGCATCCTATGAAACGGCTGCGCCGACACTCGCCGATTTGATCGTGGAAACCGGTGTGGAGGCGGCGGCGGTCGCCACCGCGCTCAACGGGCGGTTCGTGCCCTGCGCGGCGCGGGCATCGACCCCGCTCACCCAAGGCGCAAAGGTCGAACTCCTTGCGCCGATGCAGGGAGGATAGAATGTTTTACGGCACAGACCTCAACACCCGTTTGATGCTCGGCACGGCACAATACCCCTCGCCCAAGGTGCTGCGTGCGGCCATTTCGGCCTCTGGCGCGGAGGTCATCACCGTTTCGCTGCGCCGCGAAGGGCCGGGGGGCAGCGGATTTCGTGACATTCTTCAGGACAGCGGTTGCCGGATTTTGCCCAACACCGCAGGGTGCCATACGGTGCGCGAGGCCGTGACCACCGCCCATATGGCGCGCGAACTGTTTGGCACGCCCTGGATCAAGCTCGAAGTGATTGGCCATGCCGACACGTTGCAGCCCGATCCTTTTGCACTGGTCGAGGCCGCCCGCATTTTATGTGCGGAGGGGTTCGATGTTTTTCCCTACACGACCGAAGATCTGATCGTGGGGGAGAAATTGATCGAGGCCGGGTGTCGCGTGCTGATGCCATGGGGTGCGCCGATTGGCTCGGGGCAGGGGCTGCGCAACATCGGTGGGCTGCGCGCCATGCGGGCGCATTTCCCGCAGGTGCCTTTGGTAATCGACGCCGGGATCGGCGCGCCATCTCAGGCGATGCTGGCCATGGAACTGGGCTTTGATGCGGTGCTGTTGAACACCGCCGTGGCCAAGGCGCTTGACCCGGTGACGATGGCGCGGGCCTTTGCTCAGGCGATCACGGCGGGACGTTTGGCACGGGAGGCGGGCCTCATGCCCGCGCGCGATATGGCCCAGGCATCCACGCCGGTGTTTGGCATGGCGGAGTTGCTGGCATGAAACTTGATCCGTTTTACCTGATCGTGGGCCATGTCAGTCAGATCGAATTGCTCGTCCCTCATGGGGTTCGCCTCGTCCAACTCAGGATCAAAGATCAGCCGGATGCGGAAATCCGCCGTCAAATCCGTCGTGCCCGCGACTTTTGCGCCGTGCACCGCGCCCAGCTTGTGATCAACGATCACTGGCAAGCGGCACTCGATCTCAACTGTTCCTTTGTTCATCTGGGTCAAGAGGACATGGACAGCGCGGATTTTGCTGCGCTGCGTCGTGCGGGCATCGCCGTTGGCCTGTCCACCCATGATGAGGCCGAGCTTGAGCGCGCATTGTCGTTTGATCCGGCCTATGTGGCGCTCGGTCCGGTCTATCCGACGCTCCTCAAAAAGATGCCATGGGGTCCGCAAGGGCTGGATCGTGTGACCGATTGGAAACGCGCGGCGGGTGACGTGCCGCTGGTCGGGATCGGCGGGCTGACGACCGAACGATTGCCGGGGCTGTTTGCCGCCGGGGCAGACAGTGCCGCCGTGGTGACGGATATCGCACAGGCACCTGATCCCGAGGCGCGCTGTTGCGACTGGATCAGGGCCACGGAGGCTTGGCGATGAACCGCTATGCAAGGCAGGAAATCCTACCCGAAATCGGAGCCGCAGGTCAGGCCCGGCTGGCCGCTGCGCGGGTTTTGGTGGTGGGGGCGGGCGGGCTTGGGTCCACCGTTTTGCCGCTTTTGGCCGGGGCGGGGGTCGGGCGGATCGACATTGTCGATCCCGATCATGTGGAGGAAAGCAACCTGCACCGTCAGACCCTGTTTCGCATGTCCGATCTGACCCAACCCAAGGCCGAAGCTGCCGCACACAGTCTTGCGGCGCTCAACCCCGAGGGGCTCTTTATCGCCCATGTCACCCGGCTCGATCCGGGCAATGCCCCCGATCTGATGGCGCAGGCGAATCTGGTCGTCGATGCCGCCGACAGTTTCGCCACAAGCTATGCGCTCTCCGATCTCTGCCTTACGGCTGAACGCCCGTTGATCAGCGCCTCGGTGTTGGCGCGTCAGGGCTATGTTGGCGGATTTTGCGGTGGCGCGCCCAGTTTGCGCGCGGTGTTTCCCGACCTGCCCGCCCGGCTTGGAAGCTGTTCGGACACGGGCGTGATGGGGCCGGTCGTGGCGATGCTCGGCGCGCTTCAGGCACAGATGGCGCTGTCGGTTCTGTTGGGGCTAAAGCCTTCGCCTTTGGGACAGCTTTTGTCGCTCGATCTGGCGCAGTGGCATGTGAGCGGGTTTCGCTTTGACGGCGCGCCAGAACCGGATGTGGTGCCGGAAATTTTGGCCCCCGCGCATATCGTCCCAGAGGATTTGGTCATCGACCTGCGGGGCCGCGCCGCAGCCGACCCTCAGCCCGCGCCGGGACAGCGCGTGGTTTTCATCTGCAAATCAGGTCTACGGGCATGGCGGGCGGCCAAACGATGTGCTGCGCTTGGGCACCACCGGGTTGCGATCGTTGGAGATGGGCAGTGAGCGGGGTCGTGCTCTGCATCGGAGGTTTGGATTCAAGCGGCGGGGCGGGGGTGTTGCGCGACAGCGCGACGGTGCACGCGCTTGGCGGCACTGCGCGCGTTGCCGTCACGGCGGTGACCGCCCAAAGCGACCACGCCGTCACCGCCGTGCACGCCGTCCCGCCCAAGGTTGTGACGGAGCAAATCGACATCGCCGGTCCGGTGAGCGCGGTCAAAATTGGCATGCTTGGCACGGTGGGTATCGTCGAGGCGGTTGCCGCCACTTTGCCCCGCGCCCCTTGCGTTCTGGACCCGGTGCTGATGTCCAGTTCCGGTCACATGTTGCTGGACGACCCTGGGGTCACGGCCTTGTTGGAACGGCTGTTGCCAAAGGTCGACCTTTTGACACCGAACGTGCCGGAACTGGCCGCTTTGGCGCGCCGCCTCGGCGTCCCGGAGGGCGATCATGGCGCCTGTGTCGAAAGGCTTTTGCAACGGGGATGTGGGGCGGTTCTGGTCAAGGGGGGACATGCGCAAGGCACCGCCAGCGTCGATCATCTGTATCGCCGAGACATCCCGGTTGTGGCCTTCACAGCGCCGCGGATTGACGCCACGCTCAGAGGGACCGGGTGCCGATTGGCCAGTGCCATCGCGGTTCATATCGCACAGGGTGCCAGCCTTGTTGATGCGATCACCGCAGCAAAACACCATGTCCATGGTGAGTTGGTGTTGGCGCGTGGCGTGGCGACCCAGCCGAGGTCGTGACGTCGCCGGGCGGGTAACGCCAAATGTTTTTCTCCACCAGAAAAGAAAAGGCGGCATCCGGGAGGAGGGGACGCCGCCAATGTTCCGGACCGGTTCAGGGAGGAGGAGACCCGATCACATGACTTAAGATAGGGGCGATGCTGCAACTGCGCAATAGTTGCGCCATAAAATTCTGCATTGCAGCGTAGTGTGGCAAGATGATTAAAAGGGCAGTCGCCCAGCTCATGCGGCGCACCACGGGTTCTGTCGCACCCATTCTGGTTTCGGTTTTACGCAAAATCTGGCAGCGTCAAGTGGTTGTGGGCAGGGGTTTTGAATGGTCGATGTCAAGGGTGTGCCTTATCCGAAGGCTGTGATGGTGTACGTGGTGTTTTTCTCTCTCCGCCATGCCATTTCCTACCGCGATCTCGAAGAGGCCATGGCCCGTGCGCGGGATGAAGGTCGACCACGTCACGCTGAACCGTTGGGTGGTAAAGTTTGCGCCACTGATTGCGGTACAAGCGCAGGTGAGGACGCGGCCCACGGCGACATTTTGGCGGATGGATGAGAGCTACATCAAGGTTAAAGGCAACTGGACCTACCTCTATCGGGCCGTGGACCGGGATGGCCAAACCCTTGATTTCATGCTTTCAGTCGGGTCAGGAGGCAAAAGCCAAAGGTGCGTGCCACTCAACCAAAGGTGGCAACACCATTGTTTTTCAATTCGGCAGGATGACACGAATGGTACATCCCTCGGTGTCGGGCAGGACGATGGCGCGACCGTTGTGGCTTCGCGCGATGTCTTGCACGATTGCCAAGCCCAGGCCGCATCCTTGCAACGTGTCCGGGTCGGCGCGGAAAAACCGATCAAAGACCCTCTCGCGCAGGGGATCAGAGATGCCGGGACCATCGTCCGCAACCTCAAGCCAAACCTCAGTCGCAAGAAACCGCAGGGTGACGGTGATTGTCGGGGTCTCTCCCGCGTATGTGACGGCGTTGTCGAGCAGGTTCATCAGCACTTCGTTGATCAAAATGCTGTCCGCCTGTATCCAGCGCCGCTCTCCGGTCACCTCGTAGATCACGGCCACACCTTGCGTGATCACCCGCTCTGCGAAACTGCGAGTCGTGTCCTCGACCGCTGTGGCAATATCTATTGGGCTTGCGAGGCTGCGCATTTTGCGCCCTCTGACACGTTCCATTGAGAGGAGCTGATGGGTCAGCCGACCCGTCCGGCGCGCCACATCTGCGACATCGGCGATGCGTTCGCGCAAAACCTTCTCGGTCGGGGCGGTCATCGCCGCCTCGGCCTGCGCTTGGATCGCGGCAATCGGATTTCGCACCTGATGTGCTGCGTCCGAAATGAAGGCATCGCGCAGGGCGAAGGCGGTGTTGAGCCGGGTGAACAGGCTGTTCATGGCCTCGACGAGGGTGGTCAGCTCCTCTGGCACCCATCGGCGGATTGGCTTGAGATCATCGGGCGTACGGGCCAAAATGGCCCCTTCCAACTCGCGTAAAGGCCGCAAGCCAAAAGTGATCCCGAACCAGACTGTCAAAGCCGCGGTCGAGACCAGGATCGCGAAATAGAGCATGGTTTGAAAGATCAGATCATGGCTCAGTGCCTTTCGCTGCGAAACCGTCTGCCAGACCTCAACCGTCGCCAATCCTTTGCCGCCGTTCTCGTTCACATAGTCCTGCATGATCAATGCGCGCACCGGGACGCCATTGGCAACGCTGTCATAGTAGTTGGGTTTACCCGGTGCCAGTGCGGTAGAAAAGGAGGAAATCGGGGCATCGGAATAGCCGGTGACATAGGCCCCGTTCGGCCCCGTGACGCGGTAGAATATCTCATCTCCCAAGGCGCTTGTCATGGCATTCAAAAGCTGGGTCGTGAGCATGTCACCCTGCGACTGCATCACATCGCGGGAGATCGTGAGCGCGATAGAATAGAGGGTGTTGTCATAGACTTGCCGCGACACACTGGTGAATTGGAGATACCGCGCAACGCTTGCAAGAATGGCAACCAGCACAAGCGGCGCAACAATCATCAAAAACAGGCGCTCGCGCAGGGCCAGACGGCGGAGGCGCAGTTTCACGGTTTTTCCTCGTCAAGCATATAGCCAAGGCCGCGGGCGGTTCGAATGAGAACACCGGAGCCGTCCAGTTTGCGCCGCAGTCGCGACACCAAAAGTTCAATCGCATTGGAATCAATCTCGGCACCGGTGCCATAGAGCGTGTCAGAGATCCGGTCGCGCGAGATGATCCGGCCACGGTTGTCGAGCAGGCATTCGAACAGGGCCAACTCACGCCGTGGCAGCTCCAGATCCCCTGCAGGACCCTGTAATGTGCGGCTTTGAGAGTGATAACGGAGCGCACCGATCTCTGTTGTGGGGGATTGCAAAATCGGCCTGCGGCGGGCCAAGGCGCGCACTCTTGCGATCAGTTCCGCCATTTCGAAAGGCTTCACCAAATAGTCGTCCGCCCCCGCCTCAAGCCCCATCACCCGCTCGGATGTCTTGCCCATGGCAGTCAGAATCAACACCGGAATCGTATCACCTCGCTGACGAATTTCGCGTACAATCGACAGGCCATCCTGTCCGGGCAAGTTGACATCAATGATCGCAACGTCGGGGTTCTCTTGGCGCAGGAACGCAGCGCCATCAATTCCGTTCGCGATCCAGTTCACACCAAGGCCTTGATCCTCAAGGGAATTTTTTATTCCCTTTGCTAAATTCTCATTATCTTCGATGATTGCAATACGCATTTCGCCTCGGACAGGATTTGGACAGGTTGGCTGGCTATAAGCCTAACAAGGCGCGCTTGAGAGGAGAAAGCAAGGGCGTTGTGATCGCTTAAACATCGGCGATCAAAAATGCAGAATGGGAGGACGACACGTGACCGATTTTAAAATGACCCGCCGCAAAGCGTTGGGCATGGCTTTGGCGACCGCTGGTGCGATGATGACATCGCCGGCTTGGGCCGAAGTGGATTTTTCTGGAAAAACGATCGAATGGATCATTCCGTTCTCGGCGGGTGGCGGATCGGATACATGGGCGCGGTTCAACGCACCTTTGCTGTCTAAATATTTGCCGGGTCAGCCGACCGTTGTTGTCGTCAACGAGCCCGGTGGTGGATCGACAAAAGGGGCAAACCTGTTTGCTGTGCGCGCCAAGCCCGACGGCTTGACCCTGCTTGGGACCTCGGGGTCTACGCAATTCCCGTATCTGCTCGGTGATCCGCGCGTCAAATACGAATATAAAGACTGGAAAATCGCCATGGCCGCGCCAACCGGCGGTGTGGTCTATACCTCGCCGTCAACCGGCGTTGAAACCGTGGCAGATCTTGCAAAGCTGAAAGATCAAAAGCTCACATATGCAAGCCAAGGGGCCACCTCGCTTGATCTGGTGCCGTTGCTTGGGTTCAAACTTATGGGTTTGGATGTGCAGCATGTGTTCGGGTTCAAAGGGCGCGGTGATGGCCGTTTGGCGTTTGAACGTGGTGAAACGAACATCGACTATCAAACCTCCTCGGCCTACATCAAAAACGTGCTGCCTTTGGTCGAGGCCGGACAAGCTGTTCCGCTGTTCTCTTGGGGGGTGTTGGACGAGGCAGGCACTATCGTCCGCGACCCGAACTTCCCGGATATCCCGAGCTTCCCCGAAGCCTATGAGATGTTGACGGGCATGGCACCCGAAGGCGACGATTACGATGCCTTTGTGGCCTTCTTCATCGCGGGGTTCCCGGCTCAGAAAATGGCGATTCTGCCAAAGGACACGCCAGACGACATCGTGGCGGCTTTCAACGTGGCCTTTGAGACAATGAAGCAAGATCCCGAATATCTGGCGAATAAACAAGCTGTCCTCGGGTCCTACGAGCAGGTCACAGGCGGCAAAGCAGAAGGGCTGTTTGAAATGGGCACGACCATTTCGCCGCAAAACCGCAAGAATGTCGTCGATATGCTCGGCGCGCATTATGGCGTGAAGCTCGGCGAATAACCCCAAAGCCGGGTCAAACGTCGGGGGTGATCGCAAGTCTGCCGTCACCCCCCCTTTCCCCACACATATACACTGAATTTCCCCGGAGGACTTCCCCGTGGCCGATACCCTATTGGCAGCGCTCTCTGCGCTCATGACTTTCGACCATCTGCTTTACATGCTCGTCGGCGTGACAGTTGGACTCGTAATCGGGGTGATCCCCGGATTGGGCGGCATCGCCGGCCTCTCTTTGTTGATGCCCTTCCTGTACGGGATGGACGATATTTCTGCTCTGGCGATGCTGATCGGCCTCGTTGCGGTGATCCCCACATCGGATACGTTCTCTTCCGTGTTGATGGGGATTCCCGGCTCCTCGGCCTCGCAAGCCACGGTGCTCGACGGGTTCCCACTTGCCCGCCAAGGCCAAGCGGCACGGGCGCTGTCTGCGGCTTTTATCTCGTCAATGTTTGGCGGGATATTCGGGGCCGTCGTGCTGACCGGTTTTGTCGTTGTGGCGCGGCCCTTGATCTTGATGTTCGGTTCGGCTGAACTGTTCATGTTGGCGCTGTTCGGCCTGTCGATGGTGGCAGTTCTGGCCGGGCGTTCTTTGGCAAAAGGTCTCGCGGCCTGTGCGGTGGGTTTGCTGATCGGTTCGATGGGGGGAGCGCCCGCAACGGGTGAGTTCCGCATGACCTTTGGCTTGGGCTATCTGTACGACGGCATTCCTCTTGTCGTGATTGGTCTTGGTCTGTTTGCCGTCCCCGAGATTTCCGATCTTCTGCGCCGCAACGCCTCGATTTCGGATCGCCCGCCGCTTGGCTCTGGCTGGGCAAAGGGATTTCGCGATTGGTATTCCAACATTTGGCTGTCCATCCGCTGTTCGGGCATGGGCTGTATGATTGGCGCCATTCCGGGGCTTGGCGGTTCGGTGGTCGACTGGATCGCCTATGGGCACGCAGTCCAGACCTGCAAAAACCCTGAAAATTTCGGCAAAGGCGATCCGCGCGGTGTTGTGGCCCCCGAGAGTGCGAACAACGCGATGCAGGGCGGGGCTTTGTTGCCGACGATGCTGTTCGGCATTCCCGGATCGGGGTCGATGGCGGTGTTTTTGGGCGGGATGGTGCTTTTGGGCATGGAACCCGGACCTGCGATGGTCACCACAAACCTCGATATCACCTATTCGGTGATCTGGTCCCTGGCGCTTGCCAACGTGATGGGCGCCGGAATCTGTCTTTTGCTCGCAATCCCGATCTCGCGCCTGACCCAGATCCGCTTTCCGCTTCTGGCACCGTTCATGATCACGCTCATCTGCTTTGCCGCGTTCCAGGCGACCCGCGACATTGGTGATCTTTTGGCGCTCCTGTCTCTGGGTTTGCTCGGTATTTTGATGAAACGCTTTGCTTGGCCGCGCCCTGCGATGCTGATCGGCTTCGTGCTGGCCCCGCAATCCGAAACCTATCTGTATCAAGCGGTGCAGTTCTACGATTGGTCCTTCGTGACCCGTCCGGGCGTGATCATCATCGGTTTGCTGACGCTCGCCTCGGTGATCTTTGGTATCCGCAAACGCGTGGATGACACCGGACATGTCGTTTCGGCGGCCAAAGATACCGACGAACACGAAGGCCGTTGGACCAGCCGTGCTCCGCAAATCGTCTTTGCGCTGATGATCGTAGGACTTTTGATCGTCGGGCTGAAGGATGCGCTTGACCAAAGTTTCCTTGCCGCCGTCTTCCCCGCCTCCGTGGCTGTGGTGGGTTTGGCGATGGCCCTTTGGCTGCTGCCGGAACTGATCGGCGGGCATCGTGGTCACGTCTCGCATTACGACAGTGAATTGGATGGTGAGACGGTCGGCAAAGCCGGAATCGGTGGCCTTTGGGGCGGGGCGCTTTGGATCGGCGGGCTGGTTCTGGCCTCTGCGCTGATCGGCTTTTACCTCGCGATGATCCTGTTCTTCGTGGCGTTTTTGCACGTGAGGGCGCGGGCCAAGCCCCTTCAGACGCTGATCATGACGGCGGCAGCGGCGGGCTTTATCTTGCTGATCGCCAAGATGCTCTCGCTCAATTTCCCCTCGGGTCTGGCGCAGTCCTATCTCGATCTGCCGTGGCCCTTCCGCTGATCCCACATTGACCTGCCCTCCGACGCTGTCGGGGGGCACACTCATTTTTGCCGAAGGTGTGACATGACCCAAACTGCAATCCCCTATCTTCTGTTGCGCGGCGGGACCTCGCGCGGGCCGTATTTCAACCGTGCTGATCTGCCCAAAGATCGCGACACGCTGTCGGGCGTTTTGGTCGCGGTCCTCGGTTCGGGGCAAAAGCTCAATATTGATGGCATCGGTGGCGGCGCTGCAGTGACGACCAAGGTCGCGATGTTGTCGAAATCCGATGTGCCAGAGGTCGATATCGACTATTTTTTCGCCCAGGTGTCGGTCGAGGATCGGCTCGTTGATTACAAGCCGACCTGCGGCAATATCCTCTCGGGTGTCGGCCCTGCCGCAATCGAGATGGGCCTGATCACGCCGACCGGTGACGAGACCTGTGTCCGCATCCGATCGGTCAACACCGGCGCGCGGGTCGAGGCGGTCGTATCCACCCCGAACGGGCGCGTGAGCTACGAGGGCGACGCGAAAGTTGACGGTGTGCCGGGCACATCAGCTCCGATTTACCTGAATTTTATGGATGTTGTCGGCTCTGCCACGGGGGCGCTTTTGCCCACGGGCGCGGTGCGCGATGTGATCGACGGGATCGAGGTGACATGTATGGATGTTGCGATGCCGATTGCGATCGCACGCGCCTCTGACTTTGGTCTGACCGGATATGAAAGCGCCGAAGAGCTGGACGCGAACCGGGCGTTTTACGCGCGGATGGAGCCGATCCGCCTTGAGGCGGGCAGGCGTATGGGGATGGGGGATGTGTCCAAATCGGTGACCCCAAAATTTGCCCTGCTGGCCACGCCCCGCCATGGCGGTACGATCACCGCACGGTATTTCATGCCGTGGAATTGCCACCCGACGATGGCGGTGACCGGCGCGCAATGCCTTGCCTCTTGCGTCCTGACCCCCGGCACCGTGGCCGAAGGATTGTTCGCGCCCCCCTCCGGCAGCCCCGCGTTGGTGCGGATCGAACATGCGAGCGGCGAAATTGACGTGACCGTTGACTATGCCTCGGATGACACGGGCTTTCATCTGAAATCTGCGGGCCTGCTGCGCACCGCGCGTCTGCTTGCGCGTGGCGAGGTTTTCGTGCCTTCTTCGATCTGGGACGGCAAAGCGTAAAGGAGATCGAAATGCGGGTGCATGTGCTGGATGATTGGTCGGACACGCTGCGCAGTTTGCCCTCCTTTGCCCGTCTTTCGGGTCATGAGGTCACGGTCTGGACCGACAGCGCCTCCGAGGAGGTCCTTGCCCAACGCCTTGCCCAAGCCGAGGCGTTGGTTCTGTTTCGTGAGCGCACACAGATCACCCGAAGCCTGCTTGAGCGTTTGCCAAATCTCCGGCTGATTTCCGCGCGCGGGGCATGGCCCCATGTCGACACACAGGCCTGCACCGATCTTGGTATCGCGTTTTGTTCGCAAAAATCCGATGCTGCGCCGAACCATTCTGCGGCGGAGCTGACATGGGCGCTGATCCTGAGCGCGATGCGGGATTTGCCCGCGCAAATGGCGGCGCTGAAAGCCGGGCAGTGGCAGGCGGGTGTCGGTCGTTCGCTGCGTGGACGCACCATAGGGATTTATGGGGCGGGGCGGATCGGACAGCTCGTTGCCGGATATGCCCGCGCCTTTGGTATGGAGGTGATTTGGTGGGGCAGCGCGGCGCGGCGGGCCGCTCTTGTGGCCACAGGCGAGACCGTGCCCGAAAGCCGCGCGGCGTTTTTTGGCGGGGCGGATGTGATTTCACTGCATTTGCGCCTGGTGCCGCAGACCCGTGGCATTGTCACCGCGAAAGACCTTGCCCGAATGCGTGAGGATGCGGTTTTGGTCAACACCTCCCGCGCCGGGTTGATCGAGACAGGTGCGCTGTTGCCCGCGCTCACCAAAGGGCGTCCGGCGATGGCCGCCCTTGATGTCTTTGACGTCGAACCAGTGCTCGATCCGAATGACCCGCTGCTCACCCACCCACGCGTGATCGCCACACCACATATTGGGTTTGTCACACGCGATGAATTCGATCTGCAATTCGGCGAAATCTACGATCAAATCAATGCCTTTACATCAGGCGCACCCATCAATCTCGTCGCAGGATAATCCTGGCCGCAATCGGCGCACCCAGGATCACGATGATCACCCGCGTCAGGTGATGAACGATCACAAATCCCAAATCCGCCCCGGTGACGATGGCCAGCACGGTCATTTCGGCCTGTCCGCCGGGCGCGAAGGCCAGGAAAGCATCCACCGGGGGTGCCAGATGCAGCAGGGTGATCGCCTCAGTGAACCCCGCCGAAAGCGCGGCGAGCAGGGCGACGAACACCACGCCGGAGACGACAAAGCGCCTCAGTTCGCGCCATGTCACCCCGACGTAACAGACACCAATGCCGATGCCGATCAGAAGCTGCGCCGCCAAAATCGCCTCGCGCGGCGGGCGTATATGCAAAAGGCCGGTGAGGGACAGGGTAGCCGCCAAGATCATCGGCCCAAGGATTGACGCGCCGAACAGATGAAACCGTTCGGCGACTTTCCATCCGGCCAGAGCTGCAAAGGCCATCAGCCCAATCTGATCCCATGGAAGTTCACGTGCGGGCAGGCCGATCGGGTTGCTCAATCCAACACCGTAGAGTTGCACGGCAATGATCGGGGCCAGCGTCACGATGATCAAAACCCGCGTCGCATGAATCAGCGAGAGCGCGCGTGCGTCGCCGCCCGCTTCTTGGCCAAACACCACCATGTCCTGCAATCCGCCGGGCATGGCCGCATACCAAGCGGTGACCCGATCATATCCGAGGGCGCGGAAATACGGCAATCCGACCAAGGCGATCAGCCCGACAAAGACCGGCACCAATGCCACGGTTTGCGCCATTTTGGGGAGGGCATGCACGACGTCTGGGGTGATTGAGGCCCCCGCCGCCACCCCCAGAATCGTGCGCGCCGCCACCGAAACCTGACCCATGCCTTGCAGGGTCTGACCCGCGAGGGCGGCGATGAGGCAGGCCAGAAGCGGACCGAACAGAAAGGGCAGCGGCAATCCCAGAGCGATGAAAATCCCCGCTCCGCTCAGCGCAATCGCCATGGTTTTCAGCCGCCGCAAGGCGATTGGGTGGGATGAGAGCAAGCGATGGATCATATGGGCCTCATCTGGTTGACATGATGTGTATCCTAATGTATCCACCCGGATACAAAATCACAAGAGGTCAGATATGTCAGACCACACCGACGAAATCCCGCAGGGCCAAAGCGCCTATCGCCGTTTGCTTGAGGAGATCCGCAATGGCGTTCTCGAACCGGGAATGCGGCTTCGCGAAGTCGAGATTGCCGAGCGCCTTGGCCTGTCGCGCACACCGGTGCGCGAGGCGATGCGACTGCTTGAGGGTGACGGGCTTGTCGTGCACCAGCCGCGTCTTGGGGCGACTGTGCGCGCATTGGGCTATGCCGAGATCATGGAGCTTTACGAAATGCGTGCGGTTCTGGAAGGCACAGCGGCACGGCTCGCGGCGCGCGCAGCCTCCGAGGTGGAGTTGTCTGAGTTGACGGCGCTCAATGCCGAATTCGCAGAGGCCATTGGCCATCAGGCGAAAGCCGCCGAAATCAACCGCCAGTTCCATATGATTTTGCAAGACGCGGCAAAGAACCGGTTTCTCATCAAATCCATCAGCAGTTTGCAAAAGACGATGATGATCCTTGGCCCGACCACGCTGTTGGATGCCGACCGTGCGCAGAGCGCAGTCGGAGAACACGGGCGGATTATGGCTGCGCTGAACGCGCGCGATGGCGCGCGCGCCGAAACCGAAATGCGGGCCCATATCGAGGCCGCCCAACGGGCGCGGCTCAAAGGATTGCGCGCGCGTGAGCGTGCCATTGAGGAGGATTGAGCAATGGTGAAAACGGTAAAAGAAGTGAAAACGGTAAAAGACACCGTGTGGGATGTGATTGTTGTCGGCGGTGGCAACGCGGCGCTTTGCGCGGCCATCACCGCCGCCGAAGCGGGCGCAAAAGTGCTTATTCTGGAAGGCGCGCCAAAGCCCTATCGCGGCGGCAATTCGCGCCACACCCGCAATTTCCGCTGTATGCATCAAGGCCCGCTTTCGGTGCTGACCGGGGCCTATCACGAAGACGAGTACTTCAACGATCTGATGCTGGTCACCAAGGGCAAAACGGACGAATCCCTTGCCCGCCACGCCATCCGTGCGTCTGAAGAATGCCTGCCATGGATGGAGGCGCATGGGGTGCGGTTCCAGCCCTCACTCTCCGGTACGCTGTCGCTTTCGCGGACAAATGCGTTCTTTCTTGGCGGTGGCAAGGCACTGGTCAACGCCTATTACAACACTGCGCAGGATCTTGGGGTCACTGTGAAATACGATGCGCAGGTGTCGCATATCGGGATGGTCGGGGACTGTTTCTCCCATGTCGCAGTGTCCTTTGCGGGGGGCGATACGGTTGAGATCAAGGGTCGCGCCGTGGTGCTGGCCTCGGGCGGGTTCCAATCCGATCTTGAATGGCTCACCCGCGCATGGGGGCCTGCGGCGGCGAATTTCCTGATCCGCGGAACGCCCTATAATCGCGGCGTGGTGCTGCGCGACATGCTTGATCAGGGCTGTGAGAGTGTTGGCGATCCGACCCAATGCCATGCGGTTGCGATTGATGGCCGCGCGCCGAAATTTGACGGTGGGATCGTGACACGGCTTGACTGTGTGCCATTCTCGATCGTGGTGAACCGCGATGGTAAGCGGTTCTATGATGAGGGCGAGGATGTTTGGCCCAAACGCTATGCGATCTGGGGGCGGCTTGTGGCGGGCCAGCCCGATCAGGTCGGCTATGCCATCATTGATGCGCGCTCGCGCGATCTGTTCATGCCCTCGGTGTTCCCGCCGGTGCAGGCCGACACGATTGACGATCTGGCCGACAAACTTGGGCTTGATCCCAACGCGCTGGTCCAAACCGTCGAGACCTTTAATGCCGCCTGCACCGAGGGCGATTTCACGCCCACCGAGTTGGATGGTCTGTCTACCACCGGCCTCACCCCGCCCAAAACCAATTGGGCACGGTCGATCAGTCACCCGCCGTTCTATGCTTATCAACTCCGCCCCGGCGTGACCTTTACCTATCTCGGCCTGAAAACCGGACATGACGCCCGTGTGCAAACCACAAATGGTCCGCTCCCGAATGTGTTCGCGGCGGGCGAGATCATGGCGGGTTCGATCCTTGGCCAAGGCTACCTTGCGGGCTTTGGCATGACCATCGGCACAGTGTTCGGGCGGATTGCCGGGCATGAAGCCGCCAAAATTGTCCTTTCTCAGGAGGCGCAGCATGTCGCTTGACACCCATCTTTCCGAAGCCCGCCGCCAGATCGAAATCTGCAATGCCTGCCGCTATTGTGAAGGGTTCTGTTCGGTTTTCCCCGCCATGACGCGGGAAAAAGCCTTTGCCGATGGCGACCTGACCCATTTGGCAAACCTGTGCCACAATTGTCGGGGCTGCTACTATTCCTGCCAATATACCGAACCGCATGAATTTGCGCTTAACATCCCGGCAGCCTTGGCCGAGGTGCGCCAAGACAGTTGGGAACGCTTGGTGGGACCACAGGTTCTGGCCAAGGCGTTCCATCGCAGCGGTGTCGCCATCGCGGCGGTGCTCGTGTTTGGGTTTGCCCTGCTGATGGCTCTGATCTCGATGATGCGGCCGGTCAGCGGCGAAGGGTTCTACGCCGAGCTGTCGCATAACCTGATGGTGGCGCTCTTTACGCCTGCGTTCCTTTTGCCCTTATATGCCGTGGCTGTGGGGCTGAGACGGTATTGGGCGGAAACCGGCGCGCCGAAGATGGCGTTGCGCGATGTTCTTACGGCTTTCAAACAGGCCGGGCAGCTCAAAAACCTCAATGGCGGACAGGGGCAGGGCTGTAATTTCGAGCGCGAAGATCGCTACACCGATGCGCGGCGCTGGTTCCACCAAGCGGTTTTGTTCGGCTTTCTGCTCTGCTTTGCCGCCACCTCCGTTGCGACATTGATGCACTACCTCCTCGACCTCAAAGCGCCTTATCCCCTCTTGAGCCTGCCCAAGATGTTCGGCATCACCGGAGGTGTCCTTTTGGTGATCGGGACGATTGGTCTGGGTTGGCTCAAAACCAAAGCGGACCCTGAACTGGGGGCCAAACGGGTTTGGGGCGGCGAAATGGGCTTTATCGCTTTGCTTGGTTTCACCGCCGCTTCGGGGCTTGCGCTTTATGCCGCGACGGGGCGTGCCGTGATGCCGACCCTTTTGGTGCTTCATCTTGGTGCCGTGGCGACGCTGTTTCTGCTGCTGCCTTACACGAAAATGGTGCATGGGTTTTTCCGTCTCACCGCTTTGATCGCGGAAGAGGCCATCAAGCGCCGTGGTTCGATGTAACGGCCTCCTTGCCGCTTTGAACATGCGCCACGCCGAGACCTCATAATCCACGGCGATCGAAGGCAAAGAACACCTCCGGCAAGGTGCCTTTGGTCGCCCGCAGGGTAAAGACGTAATCGGACCGTTCCAGATGCATTTCCCGGCATGGGATCTGGATGAAACCGTCCTGGCGGCTGGCGCCCTTGTTCCACATAAAGCCAACCCCAAGCCGATGTGCGACCGCATCCAGAACCCCGTCGCGGGTGTCGAGTACAATGGAGGCACGCGGAGACAGCCCGGCCTTTTGAAAGGCTTCATCGACAACGCGCTGGGTCGAGGAGCCCGCCGTGCGCATGATCAGCCGTTCCCGCATAAGATCGCGACAACTCACTTCGCTCTGGGCCGCCAGCGGGTGCTCGGGGTGGACGATCACCACCACGCATTGGCTCTGAATCTTGCGCCGTTTGAAGCGTGGCTGGTCGGGCACTTCGGGCAAAACCGCGACATCAACCCGGCCTTCGGTCACCGCTTGTACGATCTTGCCCCAGCTTCCCATCTCAATTTTTACGTTCACACTCGGGAAATGGTCCTGAAACGCCGCAATCAACGCCATACCCGGCAAGGGATTTCCCAAACCCACGCGCAGTTCGCCCTGTTCCAATGTGCTGTGTTGCGACAGGGTTTTCGCAATGCGTTCTCCCGCATCCTCGATCTCTCGTGATGTCTTGTAGATGTCCTGACACAGTTTGGTGGGCACCATGTCGTTGGCCATCCGTTTGAACAATTCCGCATTCAGCGCATGTTCCAGATTGCGCACCTGTTGGCTGATCGTCGCCTGCGAGACGTTCATGCGCCGCGCGGCAGCCGAAAAGCTACCGGTTTCCATCACACCGTTGAGGGCGCGCAGACGAGCAAAGGTCAGGGCGGCAAGCGCCTCTTTGGGCAACAAGGTCTTCATGTGAGGCTTATAGGAACCTCCTGTAACCGTAACATGACTGTTGCAGAAACTTCCTATGAAGCCCCCGAACAGATCGAAGGGGGCCGTCATGGCGACTATCCAATTCCGAGACATCCGAAAGTCCTTTGGCGATACCGATGTCCTCAAAGGCGTCGGGCTTGATATCGCGGACGGCGAATTTTTGTCGCTTGTCGGACCGTCGGGGTGCGGGAAATCCACCCTGTTGCGGATTCTGGCAGGTCTCGAAAGCCAGACCAGCGGATCGGTGAGGATTGGCGGCACACCCGTCGACGGGCTGCATGCCGCAGATCGCGATCTTGCCATGGTGTTTCAAAGCTACGCGCTTTACCCGCATCTCAGCGTGGCCGAAAACATCGCCGTGCCGCTGACCATGCGCCGTCTGTCGAGCGTACAGCGGTTGCCGCTGATCGGGCGCGTCTTGCCGGGCAGCCGGACGACCCGCGCCGCGATTGGCACCACCGTGCGCGAGGCGGCCGAGATGCTTGATATTGCGCATCTGCTCGACCGCAAGCCGGGGCAATTGTCCGGTGGTCAACGTCAGCGGGTGGCCCTGGGCCGGGCGCTGGTGCGCGACCCTTCTGCGTTCCTGCTTGATGAGCCACTGTCCAATCTCGATGCCAAAATGCGCGTGCATATGCGCGCAGAGATCGCCCAACTCAATCGCAAGCTCGGCGCAACCTTTGTCTATGTGACCCACGATCAGGCCGAGGCGATGACCATGTCCGATCGGATTGCAGTGATGATGGAGGGCGAGTTGTTGCAAGTCGGCACGCCTGACGCGCTGTACGATCATCCCGAGGACATGCGCGTGGCGCAGTTCATTGGCTCGCCTGCGATCAACATCCTGCCGGTCGACACCGACGCCAGCGGTACGATCCACCTGTGTGACATGGCCACCGGACTGCGTGCAAGCGGTCCCCCCATCGAGCATCTGGGCGTGCGCCCCGAGGCCTTTGTACCCTGCGAAGAGGGCGAATTGGTTGTGGGCCGCGTACGGATGATCGAGAACCTCGGCTCGGACCTGTTCGTGCATCTGGACGCAGCCGGTGTGCCAATGCCTGTCACCGTCCGATTGCCGTCTTCGGCGCGCGGGCGCATCAAGGTCCGTGACGTAATGCGTCTTACCGCCACGCCCGCACGGATTTGCGGCTTTGACAGCGCTGGCAAGGCCGCCCCCGTCAGCGCCCATGACAAGGCCCACGATAAGGCTCACGACACCGCCCATGACAAGGTGGCACGCCATGTCTGATCTCGCCTCTCTTACGAACAGTGTTCCAAAGCAACAGCGGATCGCGCGCCCCGAGCGCCCCGAGCGACGGCAAGCCCGCGCAGGGATGGTGCTCTTTGCCCCGGCGCTAATGTTGTTGATCCTCATCCTGATTGTGCCGGTGGGGGTCGCCGCACTTCTGTCTTTCACCGATTATACGCTTGGCCGCCCAAGCATCGACTGGGTGGGCCTGCGCAATTACATCGACATTTTTACCGGCTCCTCCTACCGAAAAATGATCGTGGCCACAGTGCTTTATGTCGCGCTGGTGGTGCCTGCCTCGGTGTTTCTGGGTCTGGGTGCGGCGCTGTTGATCCGCTCGCTCAATGTGGGGCAGTCGTTTTACAAAACCGTCTATTTCCTGCCGGTCATGGCTTCGCTTCTGGCCATGGCGATCGTGTGGGAATTTGCGCTGCACCCGACATTGGGGATCGTGAACCGCACATTTGCGATGGGGTGCGGCACGCCGCTGGAACTGTGGCCCTGGTTCGCGCGCAGCTGTGCCGATGGCTTTCCGCTTTGGCTCGGAGATCGTGACTATGCGCTCTACACGTTGGCGTTCATCGGCATCTGGCAGAGCTTTGGTTTCAACATGGTGCTTTATCTTGCGGGCCTCACCTCGGTGCCAACCGAGCTTTACGGCGCGGCCGCGATGGATGGGGTCAAACGTGGCTGGGACCGGTTTCGCCTGATCACATGGCCGATGCTGGGGCCGACGACGGTCTTTGTCGTCACCATCACGATGATCCGCTCATTTCAGGTCTTTGACACGGTCGAAGCCCTCACCCATGGCGGGCCTGCCAAATCCACCTACGTGATGATCTACGCGATCTACGAAAAAGGTATTGCGCAGAACCTCGTGGGCCTTGGTGCGGCCATCACCATCCTCTTTCTGGCCTTTGTCATGCTGATCAGCGTGGCGCAGCGCCGCTTTGTCGAACGCAAGGTGCATTACCAATGAGCTATCGCTTTTCCACCCGCCAGACGCTTGCCCACGGGCTGTTGATCCTCGGCGCGATCATCGTTCTGTTGCCCTTTTACGTGATGATTTCGACCTCGTTCAAATCGCCCGCAGAGATTGCCACGGGCACCGGCGGCGTGTTCGGGTCGCAGGCGCTGTTTCCCGATCCGACCTGCCTGGCACTGGGCGGCAGCGAGCCCGACTGCCTCGTGCGCCCGGTGCTCGACAACTATAGCCAAGCGTTCACCGCCGCCCCGATGTGGCGCTATCTTTTGAACGGCGTCATCGTCACCCTGTCGATTTTCGCTCTGCAAACGCTGGTCGCGGTGCCTGCCGCCTATGCGTTGGCCAAGCTTAAGTTCTGGGGACGTGATGCCGCCTTTGCCCTCGTGCTGTTTTGCCTGCTGATCCCGGTCCATGCCATTGCGCTGCCGCTCTATCTGATGCTGGCAAAACTGGGCCTCACAAACAGCTACGCCGCCCTCATCCTGCCGTGGATCGTGTCGGCCTTTGGCATTTTCCTGATGCGGCAGTTTTTTATGACCGTGCCTGATGATCTGATTGATGCCGCGCGCATGGATGGCATGGGCGAGTTCGCGATCATCTGGCGCGTCATGTTGCCCACTGCGATCCCTGCGCTGCTCGCTTTTGCGATCTTCTCGGTTGTGGCGCATTGGAACGATTATTTCTGGCCGCGCATCGTGATCACCGGCGACCGCAGCCTGTTCACGCCGCCCTTGGGTCTTCGCGAATTCAAGGGCGATCTGGGCGGCGATTTCTACGGTCCGATGATGGCAAGCGCCACGGTCATCGCCGTGCCGCTCGTCGTCGCGTTTCTGCTTGCACAGCGTCGTTTCATCGACGGCATCACGCTGTCGGGCATGAAATAACCCCCGATTTTCCCTGTCACACAGCCAACCTCCAAAAGGATTTCTCCCCGTGAAAACGCTTCTGCCTCTCTCCACCGCTTTGATCGCCGCAATGGCCACCACGCAGGCCCATGCGGTCGATATCGAAGTGGGCTATGCCTATTCCGCAACCTTCGATCTGACGTTTGAGCAGATCATGCAGGAGTTTGCCAAATCCCATCCCGACATCAACGTGACCTTCCGCGCCACCTATGAGAATTACGAGGACGCGACCAACACCGTCCTGCGTGAAGCCGTGGCAAACACGTTGCCCGATGTGTCCTTTCAGGCGCTGAACCGTCAGGCGTTGTTGGTTGAGCGCGGCGTCGCCAAACCGCTTGATGCCTATATCGCCGCAGAATCGGATTTTGAAACCGACGGCTATCACAAAGCCATGCTCGATCTGTCGACCTTTGACGGCCAGATCTATGGCCTGCCGTTCTCGGTCTCGACCCCGATCAGCTTTTACAACTGGGACATCTTGGACGCCGCAGGGGTCGATACGCTCCCCGCGACCTGGGACGAGGTCATCGCGGCCTGCCAGTTGATCAAGGACAAGACCGACAAAGAGCCGCTCTATTGGGAATGGAATATTTCCGGCAACTGGCTGTTGCAGGCGGCGATGTGGAGCCAGGGCGTGCCGATGATCAAGGACGGCAAGCTCAATATGGACAATCCCGAGGGCCTCAAGGCGCTTGAGACTGCCAAGGCGATCTTTCGCGACTGCGGTATGAAAAACGTCATCGGTGGTGACGCGGCCAAGTCACTGGCGGCGGGCGATCTGGGCATGTTCTTCAGCTCGACGGCCTATGTCGGCTTTGTCGATCGCTCGAAAGTCGGCGATTGGGAATTTGTGACCGCGCCCTATCCGGGCATCGACGGCGCGCCGCAAGCCCTGCCGGCAGGTGGCAACTCGGCCATGCTGACCTCGACCTCGCAAGACCCCGAGGTGCTTGAGGCCGCGTGGCAGTTCATCAAATTCACCACCTCCGGTGCGGGGGCTGCGGCCGTGGCGCTCACCACCGGCTATGTGCCGCCGAACAAAGTGGCAAACGAGCTGTTGATGGAAGACTTCTATGCCAAGAACCCCAACAAACTCACCGCTGTCAATCAACTGCCGCTTTTGTCTGAATGGTTCGCCTATCCGGGAGACAACGGTCTGGCTGTGACTCAGGTGATCGAAGATTACCTTGAGGCCATTTTTGTCGGCGACGCGACCGATATGGAAGAGCTGCGCGACGAGATGGTCGAAGAAGTCAACGCCCTGTTGCCGCGCTAACTGACGTTGCACTCATTGGGCGTGGCGGTCCCCACCGCCGCGCCGCATTGCCAAAGGATACACGATGCCCGCTCCCCTCCGTTTCGCCGTTCTCACCGATCTGCATTTCGTTCCCGAAGGTCAGACGATCTACGGTTTTGACCCGCGTGTCTGCCTGAGGCGCGCACTTGAATTTCTCGACACCCTGCCGCAGGTGGATTTTCTGGTGATCATCGGCGATCTCACCGACCGCGGCGAACAGCCCGCCTATGAGAGCCTGCAAAACGAGCTGTCGCGCCTCAAGGCCCCGGTGATCCTGATGGTCGGCAACCATGACGCCCGTGCCCCGTTTCGCGCGGTTTTCCCGGATGCGCCGCGTGACGACAACGGCTTTGTTCAGGGGCTGCATGTGTTCGAGCAGGCCAGCCTCATCACCCTCGACACGCTGATTGATGAGACAGGCGTACATCATGGTGCGCTCTGTGACGCCCGCCTTGCGTTTCTTGAAACCGCCTTGCGGGACGCGCCCGCTGACCGGCCTGTTCTGTTGTTCCAACACCATCCGCCGCTGGACCTCGCGATCCCGCCGATGGACGCGATCCGCCTGCGCGATGAGGCGACCGAACTTGCCGCCTTTACTCGCGCAGGCCGCAAACCCGACCACCTGTTCATGGGGCATGTGCATCGCCCGATCACGGGTCTTTGGCAGGGCATTCCGTTCCACATCCAGCGTGCTCTGATGCATCAGGTCCATCACGAATTTGATCAGCCGGGACGGATCATGGGGAGCATTGAGGCCCCCGATCTGGCCTATGTCACGGTCACGGAGGGCACGATCTTGATCCATGAGTGTTCCTTTGCCTACGACGGCCCTAGCTTTGATCTGGAATCCCCAGACGCCGCCGCCGTGGCAACACCTCAAGACTTGGAACGGTTCTGATGCGGCTCGATCTATATGATGGCTTTTTGTGTGATCTGGATGGCTGTCTGATTTCTGGCACGACTGTTCTGCCGGGGGCCCGAAGCCTGCTCGAATATGCAGGGGACCGGTTGATCATCCTGAGCAATAATTCAACGGATACGCCTGCAACCCTGTCTGCCCGTCTCAAGCGGCTCGGCCTGTCGGCTCCGCCCGAGCGGATCGTGTTGGCGGGCACCACCGCTCTGGATCATCTGGCGCAGATCGGGGATGTGCGTCTCAGACTCTATGCAAATGCGGCTCTGCGCACCTATGCGCAGGGGTTGGGGTTGTCACTGGACAGCCCTGAACCCACACATATCTTGCTCACGCGGGATGAAACCTTTGGGTACAAGGACCTTCATGACACGCTTGAGCTTTTGGCAAAAGGCGCGCAGTTGTTTGTCGCCAATCCCGACGAAAGCCACCCCGGTCCCGATGGCACACCTGTGCCCGAAACCGGCAGCCTGCTTGCGGCGATTTTAAGCGTTCTGCCTGACCTTCGCTATACCATGATCGGCAAACCGGAAGCGGGGTTATACCATGCGGCCCTTGCTCGCCTGTCTGGAGATGGGGCCCGCGTTCTTGCCATTGGCGACAACCCAAAGACGGACGCGGCGGGTGCCGCGCGGCTTGGAATTGAGTGTGCTTTGGTTGGCGCGCGTCATGGGACATGGGCAAATCTTGAACATCTTCTGGAGGCGGGTCAGACGACCAAAACGCTCGCAAGACATCGCGCGCAAAATTGCATGTGATCTGAGGGGTCCCGCAGGGTCGAGAGCAGCCCCCGAATGGCTTTCAAATCAAACCTGCGGCCTACGTAAACCCGGCTCTAATCGAGCTGTGTCAAAACAGGTCCGCTTAGGAAAATCAGGCCAACACCAGTCTCGGCAGGATGCGCGACGGGACATTCTCCGATTGCATGAGCAACCGATCGGTGGCTGCATCCGGCTATGCCAAGGCCACCTCTCTTTCTCGGAGCTTGCCGTTGGGTTAACCCTGCATTAAACAGCCTGCGTGCCGAAACATGAACCGGCGTCACACTCTGTCACATCCCGTGCCCGACACGACACGACAAAGGCTTTACATTTTGCTTGATGAAACCGCCATGCGCGCCGAACTTGCCGATCACTATGATCTGACCCCTTCGCTCAGCTGTGCCGAGGCGTTGGCGGATGTCTATGCCAAAATGGACCGGGTGATTTCACCGCCAGACTGGGCCATTTACGCGCCCTATGTCAAAGCGATCCTGGCGCTCAAAAAGCAACGCAACGCTGTGATCTTGGCCCATAACTATATGACGCCTGAGATTTATCACGGCATTGCCGATGTGGTGGGCGACAGCCTGCAACTGGCGATCAAAGCGACAGAGGTCGAAGCGGATGTGATCGTGCAATGCGGCGTGCATTTCATGGCCGAGACGTCCAAAATCCTGAACCCCTCGAAAACGGTGCTGATCCCGGATATGGACGCGGGCTGTTCGCTGGCCGAAAGCATCACCGCCGAAGGGATTGCCGAGATGCGGGCCAAATATCCCGGCGCGCCGGTGGTGACCTATGTCAACACCACAGCGGAGGTCAAAGCCGCCTCCGACATCTGTTGTACCTCGTCGAATGCGGCACAGATCGTTGCCGCGCAAGACAGCGACACGGTGATTATGACCCCGGATCAATATCTGGCCCAAAACGTCGCCAAACAGGTGCCCAACAAACGCATCGTCTGGTGGGCAGGGTCCTGCATCGTGCATGAACAATACACCGCCAAAGATTTGCGCGACTATCGCGCATGGAACCCCGGCACCCGGATCATCGCCCACCCCGAATGCCCGCCTGATGTGATCGCCGAGGCGGATTTTTCCGGCTCGACCAGCGGCATCATCGACTATGTTCATCGCGAACGGCCCGAAAAGGCCATGCTGGTGACAGAATGTTCGATGGCCTCGAATATCTCGGATGAATTGCCGGATGTGGACTTTGTCGGCCCCTGCAACATGTGTCCCTACATGAAGAAAATCACACTCGAAAAAGTGCTCTGGTCGCTTCATTCGATGCAGGGTGCGGTTGAGGTCGATCCCGAGATCGCGGCACGGGCACGGGTGTCGGTTGAGCGGATGATCGAGCTGTCACGCCGCCTCGCGGTTTAACATAAATGGACGAGCTGAGCACAGGGCGGGTCGTCATTGTTGGGGCTGGGCTTGGCGCGCTTTACGCGGCATTGAAACTTGCGCCGCGCCCGGTGTTGATGATCTCACCAGAGGCCTTGGGCGAAGGTGCCAGTTCGGCTTGGGCACAGGGCGGGGTCGCCGCGGCCATGCATGACGCCGACAGTGCCGCAGACCATGCCCGCGACACCGTCCGTGCCGGGGCAGGGACGGTTGATGCCCAAATCGCCACACAGGTCACCGCCGAGGCCCGCGCGCATATCCTTGATCTGACCAAACTGGGCACGCCCTTTGATCGCACGGCTGAAGGCGGATATGTGCTGTCGCGTGAGGCGGCGCATAGTTTTGCCCGCGTGGTCCGGGTGCGCGGAGATCAAGCCGGCGCGGAAATCATGCGCGCTTTGATTGCCGAAGTCCGCGCCACCCCGTCGATTCAGGTGTTAGAAGGCGTGATGGCCACCGGGCTTCAGGCCGAGAATGGCCGTGTCACCGGCCTCGAAATTGCGCGCTGTGATGCGCATTACGACACCGGGCTCTCCACATCATGCCGCTTGCATGGCGCGGCCTATATCTTGGCGGGCGGCGGGTCGGGCGGGCTTTATGCCCTGACCACCAATCCACCGCGCATTCGCGGACAGGTGATCGGCATGGCCGCCCGCGCAGGGGCCGTGATCGCCGATGCGGAATTTGTGCAATTTCACCCCACGGCCATGGCCACCGGGGCCGATCCCGCCCCTTTGGCGACCGAAGCGCTGCGCGGAGAAGGTGCGGTTTTGATCAACCGCCATGGTGAACGCTTTATGCTGGGGCTGCATCCCGATGCGGAACTCGCGCCCCGCGACATTGTTGCCCGCGCCATTTATGCCCAGACCCAAGCGGACCTGTGCCCTGCACTTGACACACGCGACGCCCTTGGCGCTCGTATCCTGACCGACTTTCCGGCTGTGGCCAAGGCCTGTCTTGAGGCCGGGATCGACCCGGTGCGCGACCCGATCCCGGTGGCCGCTGCCGCGCATTACCACATGGGCGGGATCGCCACCGATGAGGCCGGGCGCAGCACGCTTGCGGGCCTGTGGGCCTGTGGCGAAGCGGCTTCGACCGGCTTGCATGGGGCGAACCGGCTGGCCTCAAACGGGTTGCTTGAGGCTTTGGTCTATGCCCGCCGCTGTGCGGTGGATATTGCTGCCACACTCGGGCCTGTCGCGGTTGAGGCGACGCCGATCGTCATTTTGCCGAACTTGGCTGCCGCCCAGCCTCCTGATCCCGCATTGGTGACACGGCTGCGCCGCGCCATGACCGATGGGGCCGGTGTGATCCGGGATGCCGTTGGGCTGACCCGCACCTTAACCGACATCGCAGAGATTGAAGCGGCACAGCCCGATTGTCCCGCTTTGCACAATATGACGGCCACCGCGACACTGATCGCAGCGGCTGCCCTGTTGCGGGAAGAAAGTCGTGGCGCGCATTGTCGCTCTGACTTCCCGGAGACGAAAGGGGCGACAGGCACCCGCTCATATCTCACGCTTTCCGATGCCCTCACCCTCTCTGACACGCTGACGCAGCGTCCCCATCCAGAACCGGAGTTCCCATGACCGCCATGTCCCCTCTGCCAGACCTGATTTTGGAGCCATTGGTCCGTGCGGCGCTGATGGAAGATCTCGGCACCTATGGTGACATCACCACCCGAACGGTGATCCCGGCGGGCACAAAGTATCGCGCCCGGTTGCAGGCGCGCGAGGCGGGCGTGGTGTCCGGGATGCAAATCGCCGCCCTTGCCTGTCGGTTGGTCGACCCGCAGCTTTGCGTCACGTGCCACATACCGGATGGGACCGTCATCGCAGCAGGTGATCTGTTGATGGAGATTGAGGGGGATGCCGCCTCCATTCTGTCCGCTGAACGGGTCGCGCTCAATTTTGCCGGACGCCTCAGCGGCATTGCCACGCTGACCGCCGCCTTTGTCGCCGAGACCCGCGGCACCAGGGCGCGCATCACCTGCACCCGCAAAACCACCCCCGGTTTGCGGCTTGTTGAAAAACAGGCGGTCTTGCATGGCGGCGGGTTCAACCATCGTTTTTCCCTGTCGGATGCGATCCTGATCAAAGACAATCACATCGCTGCCGCCGGTGGCATTCGCCCGGTTTTACAGGCGGTCAAGGCCAGTGCTTCGCATATGATCCGAACCGAGATCGAAGTGGACCGTCTGGATCAACTGGCCGAGGTGCTCGACGAAGGCGGCGCGGATGTGGTGCTGCTCGACAATATGGACACGCCAACGCTGCGCGAGGCTGTCGCCATGACTGCTGGCCGGGTGATCCTTGAGGCGTCAGGCAACATGCGGCTGGAACGCATCGCCGAGGTGGCCGCCACCGGGGTCGGATATATCTCCTCCGGCGCGCTGACCCATTCGGCGCGCACCCTCGATCTGGGGCTGGATTTTTGACGCGATCGCTCAAGAGGACAAAGTCACGCGGCGCATAATGACGCCACGTGTTCGCCTAGTGGAAGGGCGTTACAGATTGATGCAGGTCCTCAGAATTGCGTCGTAGCCGCCTTTGCCAACCCAATATGTGCCGACCTAATAAAAGCAGAATAGACGCGTAGACTGAAAGCATCTAACCCGCTTCGAAGACATCGGCATCACCGGGCCTTGCATAGTAATCGCCTTTGTCGGCCACAAAAATATGTTTGCCAATACGCAAGGCGGAGGTGTCGTCCAGACACCCCGCGGCGATGCCAATACCGCTTTCGTCGTTCATGCGATAAAAGAGGCTGGAACCGCATCTGGCGCAGAACCCGCGCTTTGCTGTCTCTGATGACGCGTACCAGTGAAGGCCCGCGTCTTGCGTGAAGGTGAGATCGTCAAACCGGGCGTGTGTCGAGGCCCAGAGGTGACCGCTCGTCCGGCGGCACTGGCTGCAATGGCAAACCGTGACGGTCTCCCGGATGTGCCTCACCTCAAAGGCCACAGCACCGCACTCACATCTGCCCTTTGTCAGTCTAATCTTCCCAGTCATCAGCCACATCCTCTTTTTGCATCAATATCCGTGTTCAAGTGCCACCATGCCTGCTCTCCCGAAAGATCGTATCCACGCCGCTCGCGATGATGAGCGCCGCACCGACGATTGTCACCACGTCCAAGCGCTCTCGCCAGATGATCCAACCAAAGAGCGTGGCCCAAAGCAGGCCAGTGTAATCCAGCGGTGCCACGACAACGGCCGGAGCGCGGCGGAAGGCCTGTGTCATCATCGTCATCCCAGCGGTGCCGAACATGGCGATCCCGGCGAAAAGCCAGAGGTCCCCGGAGCGCACCGGCACCCAGACGAGGGGGACGAGCAGCGCGCTCAACAGCGCCCCCGCGCCGGTCAGGTAGACGAGCAGCGTCCACACGCTTTCGCGCGGGTCGACCCAGCGGGCGCTGAGCATGAGCAAAGCGTAGACAAGCGCCGTCGCGACGGGGAGCAAGGAGATCAGTTGAAAGGTCGCCCCGCCCGGGCGGATGATCACGAGAACCCCGAAAAACCCCACCAATACGGCCAGCCAGCGACGCCACCCGACCTTCTCTCCAAGGAAAAGCGCCGAAATCAGGGTGATAAAGAAGGGCGCGACAAAGATCAGCGCCGTGGCCTCGGCCAGAGCGAGATGGATGAAGCTTGTGAAAAACATCATCGTGGCAGACACCCAAAGCGCGCCGCGCAGCAGATGTGCAACTGGCCGGTGCGACCGCAAGGCCGATGGACCACCCATGAGCAGCGCGATGACCACAGTGAACGGCAAGGCGATCACGTTGCGCAGAAAAAGGATCTGTAGGGGGGAATAATCGGCGGTCAGCGCCTTTGCGATTGCATCATTGGCGCTCAGACAGGCCACCCCCGCAATCATCAAAAGGATGCCCCGCATGTAGGGTCAAGACGCTTTGGAGAGCGCAGTGTGCACGGTGTGCATGGTCATCACCTCCAGGCGCAGCCTGTCCTCGTTGAGGCGGACACTGCGTCGTGATCACGTCCTTTCGATGATGATCTTATGCCAGATTTCCGGAACTCTTCTTGCTTTATGGCCGGTGAACCCGCTTACTTTGGCATAAAGTATCTAAATATGACAAATAAAAGGGGTATCTCATGCATGAGATTGATGAGGTCGACCGGCGCATCCTGCGCGTCATGCAGGCGGACGGGGCGCTTTCGGTCACGGAGATCGCCGACCGGGTCGGCCTGTCCCAGTCGCCCTGTTCACGGCGGGTTTCCCGGCTCGTTGAGACCGGGATCATTCTTGGCAAAACCGTTATCCTTGACCGAAAGAAACTCGGGTTCAACGTGATCGTGCTGGTGCGTATCAAGTTGACGTCTCACGGTCGCAAGTCCTTTGAACAGTTCCAACAGGCCGTGTTGCGCATTCCCGAAGTGCAGGTGGTTCAACTCATGCTGGGGGACTACGATTTCAATGTGCGCGTGGTGGTGCGCGACATGGATCACTTCCATGCCCTGCTGCAAAACCAGCTTGTGCTGCTTCCCGGTCTTCAGGAAATCCAGAGCTCTGTGTTGCTCGATGAGTTGAAATACACGACGCAGCTTCCCCTGTAGGGCAGGGGCAGCGCGCCGGTTTTTGGGTCAGCGCTTTGCGACGACGGTTTTGGAATGGCTACTCTGTTGACCCAAAAGATGCAAAGAGCGGTCAGCCTGATTGCCATTCAGGCTGACCGACGCGTTACCCAGCCAATGTTTGCCGCGCCCGCAGGGCACGATAGAGACCGCCCTCATGTGCCATGAGGTCCGACGGTGCGCCATCTTCAACAATCCGCCCACGATCAAAGACCAAAATGCGGTCCATCCGTTCCACCGTGGCCAAACGGTGCGCGATCACCAAAGTCGTACGCCCCTCCATCAGCCGCTCTGCGGCCTGCGCCACCTTTGCCTCTGCTTCTGAATCGAGCGAAGATGTCGCCTCATCCATGATCAGGACCGGCGCATTCGACAGGAAAGCCCGCGCGATGGCGACCCGCTGACGCTCCCCACCCGACAGTTTGACACCGCGCTCACCCACCTCCGTGCCAAAGCCTTTGGGCAGCCGCTCGATAAAATCGAGCGCCCCCGCGCGCTCGGCGGCGTCCCGGACATCCTGCATCGACGCTCCGGGACGGGCGTAAGCGATGTTCTCAGCCAAAGAGCGGTGAAACAGCACCGGTTCCTGTGGGACAAGCGCGATATGTTGCCGCAACACCTCCAAAGGGACGCGCGCAATATCGACACCGCCCAGCGTGATCATACCGTCGTTGATCTCGTGAATCCGCTGGATCAGTTTCACAAAGGTTGTCTTGCCCGAGCCAGACCGCCCAACCAGCCCAACTTTCTGGCCCTCTGGAATGGCGACATCAAGATTGGCAAAGAGCGGCGTCGCAGCCCCGTCGTAGCCATAATCCACATGGTTGAACGCCAGTGCCGCAGCACGCGGCGGCAAGGCGGCTTCGGGCCGTTTGGCGACAGAGGTTTCGGGGGTGGCGGCCATCAGCGCCACCAGTTCCTCGGCATCGTTGACGGCCTTTTGCAGCCCGCGCACATGGTTGCCCATCTGGCGCAAATAGCCATCAAGCATGCCGAGCGCGGAGACCACAAAGGCGATTTCGCCAGCATTGGCCAGATCGCGGCTATAGGCGACCAACGCCCCGCCCAGAACGGTTGCACGCAAGGCCCAGATCGTCATGTCCTGCGACAGGCCGGAAAAGGTGCCCCGCCGCCATGTACGCCGACTGCGATGCGCCCATTTGTCCAAGACAAATCCCAGCCGCGTGTCTTCGCGCAGCTCGCCTGCGTGGGCGCGCACGACGCCGTTGGAGGTGATTGCATCGGCCAGCGCACCAGAGACCCGGCTGTCTTGGGCATTGGCCAGTCGGGCCGCGGGCGCCACCCAGAACAGCGTCAGCGACATCGAAAGAGCCAAAAACACCAGCGCGCCGATCCCGGCGACGAGCCCGACCTCCCACCGAAACGCCGCCAATGTTCCAATCGTGCCCAAAAGGATCAACACCGAGGGCAACAGCGCCAACAAAAGCAGATCCGCCATTTCATCCAAGGCCCAAGCCCCACGCGTGATTTTACGCACGGTCGATCCGGCAAAGGCGTTCGCGTGCCAGTCGGCGGGCAGCCGTTGAACATGGGCGAAAGCCTCGGCTTCGGCCGCGCGCATCGAGGGGATGGTCAGGTCGATGATGGCAAAATAGCTTAGAATTTTGGCGACAACAGACAGGGCCCCAAAGCCCAACAACGCCGCGAAGGCAGGCCAAGGCGTCTTGGACGCGGCCACCGCATCGACGAGGCGACCCGTAAAAACAGGCACGGACAGATCGGCGGCAGATGAGACCAAGACCAGCGCCAAAATGGCGACGACCTTTCCCCTTTGCCGCATCCAAAGGCGGAAGGTGAAAGAGAAAACACGCGCAAATGCGCCGTGAGCAGAAAAATGGAACATGACAGTCTCACAACCGGATCGGCTGTGCCTTGCAAATTGTTTGGAAAGTGAGGTCACGCGTGGACCAAGGCATCTGTAACTTTGGGCGAAATCGCCTCAGAAGCGTCAGATAAAGGCGTCTACGAAACCGGCGATCCCCGGGAGGAAGCGATAAGCGATTGTCATGTGCGTCCTCCTGGCAAGATGTGTCATTGGGATTGTCTTAATTGGCGGTCACATGGTCCGTCAAGCAAAAGTTAAGTGACAGCCATCGGAGGATGTTTGCGTCTCCCGATGAAAAGCTCTTGTTGATTTTGAACCTGATTGATTTCGAAGCCAGGCGTGGGTTCACTCCCGATAAAATCCTGTCCCGCAGGAGCACGTGTTGCGATCCATTGATCACATCTCAGGTGGCAGGGGCCATTTTGCACGTTTCCCGCCAATTTTTTCGGTCAATTCGCTGGCCGCCGTCACGACTCTGCGGGCGACGACCTCCGTCAACTCGCCGGTCAGACGCATCATCATCGCTGACACTGAAATCGCGCAGACCGCATCGCCATCCGGGCCCCAGACAGGGGCCGCGAGGCAGCGCAGGCCACGCGCATGTTCTTCATTGTCCACGGCGTAACCCTGTGCCCGGATGTGTTTGATCTGATCCATCAGAGCCGGCAGGTCGTCAACCGAACGCGGCGTCATTGTGGGGAACCCGTGCCGGTCGCAAAATTCGGCGATCTGGGCATCGGGCCAAGTCGCCAAAAGCGCTTTCCCCATGGCCGAGCAAGTCGCGGGCACCCGTCCGCCGGGGGGAGAAATTGCGCGCATGATCTCGCGGCTCTCCACCTGGCTCAGCGTCACCAGATGTCCGTCGTCGAGATGTCCGAGATTGGCGGTTTCCCGCGTTTCATCACGTAGCCGTCGCAGATAGGTCAGCGCCGGTGCCACATAGCTTCTCTTCTGGACATAACTGGCGCCCACCGCAAAGGCTTCATGGCCCACATGCCATTTCGACGTGGTTGGCTCGAAATGGGCAAAGCCCGAATGTTCCAACGTTGTCAAAAGCCGGTGTGTGGTTGAGACGGCCAACCCGGCTTGTGCTGCGAGGTCCGACACCCTTTGTCCCTCGGTCGCTGCCCCAAGCCGTTTCAAAAGCCCCAGAGCCCGCGAAACCGCCTGTACACCTCCGGTCTTTTCTGTTGCCATATCTGTCACCGTGATCCTTGTTTTCCATATCGTGGAAAACTCTTTCTAAACAATATCCGCCTGCGGGGAAAGCGCGTACATCAAAAGACAAGAAGGAGATTTGACATGACATCATACGTTGCTCGCCACGGGTTGGACGTTGCCGAACCCCTCGCCACCTTCATCGAAACCGAGGTTCTCGTTCCCGGCGCGTCTGCGGATGCATTCTGGTCCGGCTATGCTGCATTGCTGAAAGATCTTATGCCTGTGAACCGTATGTTGCTTGAGACCCGCGACAGGTTGCAGGCCGAGATTGACGCATGGCACGCGGCCAATACGTTGGGCGATGGCACGGCGTATCGCGCGTTCCTGTCAGAGATCGGCTATCTGCAACCGGAACCGGCCCCTTTCGCTGTCGAAACGCAGAACGTCGATGATGAAATCGCCGCCGTCGCCGGACCCCAACTTGTGGTGCCCGTGATGAACGCGCGCTTTGCCCTGAATGCGGCCAATGCGCGCTGGGGCTCGCTTTATGACGCGCTCTACGGCACAGATGCCATCCCCGGCAAGGCAAGCGGTCGCGGATATGATCCGGCGCGCGGCGCTCAGGTGATTGCCTGGGCACGGGCGCATCTCGACAAGGTGGCCCCGCTGAGCGGACAGAGCTGGGCCGATGTCACCGGCTTGGAGGTGTCGGACGGGGCTTTGCATGTCGCCGCAGGTGGCGTGGATGTGACGCTTGCCGATCCCGCTCAGTTTGCGGGCTATCGGGACACTGGCAATATTCTCCTCACCGCCAACGGGCTGTTGATTGAGATCGTGATCAACCGCGACAGTCTGATCGGCAAGACCGATCCCGCCGGTATCGCCGATGTCCGGATCGAAGCGGCCCTGACGGCCATTCAGGACTGTGAGGATTCCGTCGCCGCGGTCGATGCCGAGGACAAATGTGCGGTTTACCGGAATTGGCTGGGTCTGATGACTGGCACATTAACCGAAACCTTCGACAAAGCGGGTCAGCCGATGACGCGGGCACTTGCCCCCGATGTCGCCTATCGTACGCCGGGTGGCAGTTCCGTCACCCACCCCGGACGTGCCCTCATGCTGGTGCGCAATGTCGGCCACCTGATGATGACCGACGCGGTCCGCATCGACGGTCAGGACACGCCGGAAGGCATCATGGACGCTGTCGTGACCGTGGCCTGCGCCATGCACGATCTGGCCAAGACGGACGGCCCGCGCAATTCGCGCAAAGGCTCGGTCTATGTTGTCAAACCGAAAATGCATGGGCCCGATGAGGTGGCTTTTGCCAACACGCTTTATGGTCGGGTCGAAGCTCTGCTGGGCCTGCCCGAAAACACCGTGAAGCTCGGCATCATGGATGAAGAGCGCCGGACGTCGGCCAATCTGGCCGCCTGTATCGCGGCGGTGAAAAATCGCTGCGTGTTCATCAACACCGGGTTTCTCGACCGCACCGGCGACGAAATCCACACTTCGATGCAGGCCGGTCCCGTGATCCCGCGCGGGGAGATGGCCGGGTCCATATGGCTTTCGGCCTATGAGAACGGCAATGTCGATACCGGTCTCGCATGTGGTATGAAAGGTCAGGCACAGATCGGCAAGGGCATGTGGGCCAAACCCGACGAGATGGCCGAGATGCTCGCCACCAAGATCGCGCATCCGAAGGCCGGGGCCAACACGGCCTGGGTGCCGTCGCCAACCGCAGCGGTGCTGCACGCCACGCATTATCACGAGGTCGATGTCAGCGCCGTTCAAAACGAAATCGCGGATCGCACACGCGCCACGCGCGAAGCCTTGTTGACACCGCCAATCATGCACGGACGCAACCTGTCCGAAGCCGAGATTCAGCACGAACTTGAGAATGCGTGTCAGTCCATCCTTGGCTATGTGGTGCGCTGGGTCGATCAGGGTGTTGGGTGTTCGAAAGTGCCCGACATCAATGATGTGGCCCTAATGGAAGACCGCGCGACATTGCGGATTTCCTCACAGTATTTGGCCAACTGGCTGTTGCATGGCCTGTGTTCAAAGGATGACATCGAAGCTGCGTTCCGACGCATGGCCCCAAAGGTCGATGCGCAAAACGCCGGTGATGCGCAATACACCCCGATGGCCCCCGGTTTCGCGGGCGAAGCCTTTAATGTCGCCCGAGCGCTGGTCTTTGACGGCGTCAACCAACCTTCGGGCTATACGGAACCACTTCTCCACGCGGCCCGCCGCCGTGTGAAAAACGCCGTGTGAAAGACGCCCTGTGACAGTGAGCGCAAACATCAAGGAAGAGACAACATGCTGACGATCAAGAGACTGGACATTCAGGACGCCCGCGTCCTGATCGCCGGGGCACGGGAAAAATCTGAGGAGATCGGCGTGCCCATGTGTATTGCGATCACCGATGAGGGCGGCAATCTGATCGCTTTTGAACGGATGGACGGTGGCAAGGTGACGTCGTCGATCATCGCCATCGACAAAAGCTACACGGCCTCGGCCGCGAAGAAAGCCACACATGAATATGGCGCGGCAAGCCAGCCGGGATCGCCGGCTTATGGCATCGGTTCCGCCATCGGTGGTCGCCTCATGGTGGTGGGTGGCGGCCTGCCTGTCATTGTCGAGGGAGAGGTTGTCGGTGGGATTGGCGTCTCCTCCGGGACTCCGGATCAGGACCGCGCCGTGGCCCAGGCTGGCATCGATTCATTCCTTGCCACTTTGTAAGGTTGCGCCTGTGACGTCTGGCGGGATCACGGCGATGTTCTTGGTGACGATGTTGTCCGCGCAGGTTCTGATCGTGTGATGTTCCGGTAGGATGAAAATGGGTTTGGTCCACCATCACCCTACGCTCGGCCAGATCTCTTCGAGATCGCGGTAAGAGACGGCATAACGGACGTAGAAAATCACCGCACGCAGGATCACGGATTTCGGAAACTGGGCCCCTTGCAACTCACTTTTCTCAACCACCTGACACCGCTCCCATTTTCCAGATGGATTGGAAACGAGAACTGGAGCGCCAAAGCCAATGACTTTTAACGAGGTGACGAGGAGGAGGTCGTCGTCACCGAATGCACTTTTATAGATGCAGGGCGTCGGTTCGAAGGTTGATTAAACAAGACAGCGCGGATTCTGACGATACCGATTCACAAATTCGCGCCAGTCTGAGCAATCTGAGGCTTTGGACATCTTGATAATGCAGAGGGAAGGAGCGACATGAAGAAAACGTCAATTGCGGATCGTACCCATCGCAACCTTTCGGGTTCCTGACCGCGTCAGAAGAATATATACCGCCAAATTCCAAATCTCTCCCTTCAATGAACCTCACGACGGACGGTCCTGCGATGGTGATCTGTTGGTTCGGTGAAGATGTACAAGTGTGGCAACTGCCGCATGCGCGACCGAGGCAAGTTCGGCAGACGAACCCTTCGACCGTGCACGCACCATGATCCCACGGGCAATTGATCCGATAAGACCTGCGGCGATCAAGGGCGTCACCTCAGAAGACTCAGACCATCCGGCCTTGCCTAGCCGTCTGGCTATTCTGGTCTCAAGAGCCACAAAACGCTGATCGAGTTCAATGCGAAAGGTCTCATTGCGCCCCGCGACATCCGCGAGAACACAGGAAACAAGACATCCTGGCGTTTCGGGGTCTGAGGTAGCAAGGTGGACCACCTCAGTGAAAAAGGCGGTCAGGTCATCTTGCAGAGAACCACGCGGACCAAGGGCGTTTGCTACACGAGACCCCCGAGTTTCCACGTAATGCGTGATCCTTGCCGAAGGGCTTGGTGTTTCCGGCCAGACGGTTGGACGCTACCTGTATCTGCTCGTTGATCTCATGCTGGTGCGGCGGCTGCAGCCCTGGCCCGAGAATGTCGGTAAACATCTGGTGAAATCGCCAAAGGTCTATGTCCGGGACAGCGGCGGCATCGTGCATGCCTTGTTGAGTATTGGTACGATCGAGGGTTGCCGCCGTGCGGACGCGCGTGACAGGCTTGTCGCGGCGGCAGGCAGGGGCTTTAGAACAGGCGGGTTCGGGGGGATCGGCGTTGACGCTCTCGCCAAGGAGGCGGGCCTGACATCGGGTGCGTTCTACGCC
>Ga0181375_1000094_pt1 | contig 37566 bp, 28 predicted proteins | sample LowvirmetaG_FD_130090 | JGI IMG/M metagenome (GOLD analysis project Ga0181375, IMG submission 130090) | Marine viral communities from the Subarctic Pacific Ocean - Lowphox_11 viral metaG | ecosystem: Environmental > Aquatic > Marine > Oceanic | place: Subarctic Pacific Ocean | collected 2015-12-09 | reverse complement strand
TGTTCGAACACCATCCGCACAGCACGTTCGCGCACTTCAGGTGAATATCTGTTTCCAAATTTGTTCTTTTCCATAACCCAGTATCCTTACTTCTGGGTCTCCGGCAAACAAGGGGCGGTTCACTGCGCCAAGTTTTACTTCTTCACATGTAATGAACTTACGAGTTAAGACTGGCTTGTTGAACCGCCCGGTTAACATTGAGATCCCATTTAGGGCCATCGAATTTTCATCGCCGAACAGCAAGCTAAACAACCGACCGAGGGTGCTTTTCCCAGTTCCCTTAGTTTGCGAGTAAAGCAGGATCGCCCATGTTGGCTTATCTCCCTCATTTTGGAGATTCCAAGCCAGCCAATCTTTCAAAACAGCGCGGTCATTCTGTTGAGGGAATATTCTCTCAAGAAACTCATTGAAAAGGGTATCGTCCATCCCGTCGACTTTAAGGTGCCGATAAGAGGGGCGTTTCCATGTATTTAGTGAGGCCATGCCATCGTTCCAGATCAAACCACTAGTTTCACCGGGATTACAGCCTTGAGTACCGTCCCAAACAGGCACAGACTCGCCTTGAACTGTGTGAGTATCATTTATTACGTGAGCGCATACCGCGGCCCAAAGCTCGTCGGTGAGTTTTATATCCGGGAATGCACAGTTAACCTGATGCAAACTTACCCTTTTCAGGTCAGTCGCAGAAATACTTACGCTTGGATTTTCTAGTCTATAAAATTTACCATCACGTCGGACGAAACGCTCGGCTATGAATCGTGCTAGCTTTGATTTTATTTCCTCAACGCTTTCTTTAGCCACAGATGTTTCAGTTTGGCTTAGCGGTTCTCGGTCTCGGCAGACATCTCCGGTCCCGTTCAGGTACGTTTTGATGTCGACAGTTTCGTATCCATCAGCACTAAAGCTGCTATCTATTTTCATTCTATTTCTTTCTGTATTCGTCAGCGAAACCTTCCTTTCGGAAATAGAAGAAGTCGCTTCGATTATTAAATTCTATTGGGTTGCACAAAAGCGGCACGCTAGTTTAGCGAGCCTGGAAGCCTAGTACGTGACTTAGAAATGCCGAGTCCCCCGTTTAGGACTTCACAAGTGGCACTTCTCTGACGTGAGTTGAAATTTCTCACGTTCCATTAAATGGATATAACGAATTAGCTTGTGAATATCAAGTTGTGCGCCACCGCTGTCATAACCGTCGCTGCATTAACCCCAACCATCTCGAGATCGGAGACCGGAGGGACAACCTGAATGATGAGCGTGATCGGCAGGCTAATGGTGTTGACTGGAGGGCTATCGAAGCCGTGGCCATGCGGTAACTGGCCCTTAGACATCGTTATTCACCAACCCGCAGCACCCGCATAGGTCGAAATGGAGTTGGGGCATAAATTAGGGGCATTCCCGTTAGCGGGGGTGCTCCGGGTGCTTACGCTATTCATCTAAAGTGAAGTGGCTGGGATGGTAGGATTCTAAGTTAAGATATTGATATATATTGTTTTTTATAGGTAAAGAATAATATGGTGTCAATTGGGTTGGCATCAAAATGACTGTTGTGCACCAGTCTGTGTGCCAGCAGAGGTCAGGAACGTCAGCACCGATGCAGCATGATTGCGACAGGAACTATGCTGAAAACTGTCCTTCTGTTTTTGGGTTGAGCCCGCATCGGTTATGGCGCTCCTCTACGCGGCGGTTACATCGGCTTAAGTCTGATAGCAGCTGTAGCATTGTCGCACTGGAGCTCCTTAGGGGTAGCTGGCGTTGAGTTTGACCATGGGTGCTGATCGACACCAAAGTTGGGCCCCGGATATTCGCCTTAGCGGAAGCCAGCTTATCGCTCGATACGAACACCAGAGCGGGAAGCTCAGTACATCTGATCGCGGCCGCGGTGCTGCTATTCGGATTCGCGGCTATCGTTTGTCACGAGGAGGCTTGAACAAGGAGCTTGCCAACTGAAGCGCATTCAAGAGAAGGCCGAGAAGAAAAGCCAAAGCAAGAAAAACTGGGTTGGCAATTACACTATCGATCCAGTCTGGATCGATGGTAAACGGCTCAACACCAGCTACATCCATTCTGATGGCGCCGCGATGCCCTCCAGACAAAGCGATGACCCGCAGAATAGCTCTATCATCCAATATCGAAGCGAAAAAATGCCCATTGCTCGTACGCGAAGGCTCTTTATCCGATATAATTTTGACCGATGCCCCGGGGATCAACGCTCCGCCATCCAAGATTGTGGATCTGCGTCCGAAGGCTCTTGTCAGCCAGTTTTGCTCACGGATCTCATAGCTGCCTCCTAAAAGAAAATCTGGGCCACCGGTCGACCCTGAGCGGCTGCCGATACTTATATGACCAGACAAGGACAGTAGGCCTGCTGCATTTAGCGCCTCTTTCGAAATGACAACGAAACCGCCTGGTGCGTTTCGGGGCCATATCTCATTTTCTTGGGCTTCAGTTTCGGGACATTTCGATGTTCTTTCTTTTACACATGGAATGAACCGCACAATGAGGTCTTTGTCGGACTCAAGACGAATTTCCAGCATGTCCCCGGCATCAATTGCGAGGCGCCTATAGGTGCCGTCCTGAAGGAATTGGTCGCAGATCGGATCTTCGTTAAGATGTGCGCTCCTTAAATCTGGGTTTGGCTGGCACAACGTCATTCCTTCTTCGATCAGCCAGTAAGTTCGCTCATCAAACTCAACTTGCAACGCTGTTGTATCTGCGTTGATGACTGCGGTGCGATCCACAAAAAAGCGCATATTCCCAATGAGAGCGGCAAATACCGCCAAGATGACTAAGCCCGCCAGAGCCCCGCGCAACCACACCGATTTACGTTTAAGGCTCTGGTTGAGGGTGCGGTAAGGGCTAAAGCTGAAACGCTGTGAGTTCTTTACCATTCAAGAATGACCGAGGTAGAGGCTTCGACACGCCCTGATCTAACGCGAATAAGCTCGATCTCGGTCGGGCTTTCCTCGTTTAACCTCAGGTCACAGACAATATCATAGGCTGCACGGCCAGTACCCGCTAAGCTTGTACAGCGGGTCTCTGGGCCATTACCTACATAAGCCACTACTTCATCTGCCTGAAACGCGTTTACAAAAAGACGAAAGCTATCTGGCGAACTCTCAAGCAGCCGCCACCCTGAGAGAGCGAGCTGCTCACCTTGAGCCGTACAGGGGCCTTTCTGCACAAGAGTACCGATACTATCAGACCCGGCCTGTAAAAGCAGGTTTCTATGATCCGTTGGGTAGTCGAAAATCACTTCGCCACCCAGCCAGTCTTCCGGTAAATCAAATTCATTGCGTGCCTCGTAGAGCCCGTCAATTGTCGTCACAGATAGGCAGAGGGTGTCCCAGTCCGCTGGGACTTCGGCACTGATGCGTAGATCTTCGGAAAGAGAACTGGTCATTCGGGAAAGCCCTACGATCAGCGTTCCGGAAATTTCAGAGTTCTCGAAAACATTTTCCACAAAAGGTGTCGCAGAAAGTCTTGTCGGGTCAGCAGCAACCTGCGACCCTAAGGCCAATAAAACCCCTAAGTTTGTGAAAAGTCTTCTGAACATGCATTTGAACCTGAAAATGATCTCGATCTGCTTAAGCATAGTAGTCTTGAACGCTGTCGGGCAAGAGGTGCGGGCTCAGGCAGTGCAGGTAAGAGCAGCCGAGGAAGGTCAAGGCTTTCTATTTGCGGAGCAAGGCATCTGCTATCTATTGACCGGGGCCCACGTGACTGACGGCGCTCGTCGCGCCCAAGTTCTGACCCAAGGCGGGAGCAACGGCACTGCAACTATGATGGCCCCGTTCTGGAAAGGTTTCGATCTCGACGTCGGCCAGGTGCGACGTCTTGATGACGCGGACTGCACAGCCAGTTTCGACGATTTAACGCGCGGCGCCAGAATGTCTCTCGCGGGCGCACGTTTGGTGTTGCCTCTCGTTGGACCGGGCGGTGTGGATAACCATGATGTCGCGGTAGAGCGGTCCGACTATCTGGAATTCACAGGGCAGTTTTTGGACAAGGGGACTCAAGGTAAGAAGGGCATGTCGGGCAGTTTCGCTCTATCTGGCTCAATGCCAGTAGGAATGGCTCGCGCGACAAGCGCTAATGGATCTATCCAGTTCATTCAAATGGCCGAGATTGCCATGAACTTGCGGCGCTGGCTGGATCGCACTGCGTATAACGCTCCTGTGGTTTCTGCGGCACCCGAACTTACGCGGGAAGGGCAGCCCTATCGAGTTATCTCATCGTCTCAACCTGCTTTAGACGGGAACCACCTGATTGAGGCAATGGTAGAGGGGAGTGGAGCTTTTTCGTATAGTCCTGGGGAAGACGCGGTTATTATACTGGAAAACTTGCGCGAGGGTGAGAAGTCACTGGGGCGTGTCGCTGTCCACAGCACCCCAACCGAGGGATATACGCAGCCAAAACATATACGAATTGATATCTCTCCGCGCAAAGGCGGCACACCCCGCTTCTGGCGAGCAGATGCATTCCCGCCTGACGGCATTTATGACACTGGTCCAGTGGCGCGCCGGTTCGCCGGAACGGTTAAAATAACGTTGATCGGCGGGCGAGGGAATGATCCGGTGAGGATTGACCGGATCATTCTTGATTGATGCGGGTTAGTTGATCAACCGAATTGTCATAGGGACTGAGCCAGCATTCGTCCCTACATACTCAAAGGTGGTCCCGCCACTTAAGGTGCCCGTTTCATCGGCTGTAAAATTGACCCAATGTCCGCTGACATTAGAACCAATAAAATAGAGACTGACGAAACCACGTCCTAAGCGCATGGCGCAAATTCGTTCGTTGTAAATTTGGGGATAACATCCTAACTTTTCATCATAAGCTGCGGGTTGGAAGTTAAAAGATCCTAACTTATCCGGGCCTATGCTTCCGCCAAGGTTCTTTAGCACTTTGATTAGAACTTTCATTTCGTCATCGCTTAGCTTTGTTGCGTCAAAACTGATAGCGACAGCTGGCAGTTTGGCGAAATAATACTCCAAAGCGGTCGCGCGGATCGCCGTATCCGGATTGGTCAAAGCAAAGGTCAGCGCCATACGCTCAAGGTTACTGTCCCCTGAAGCCAGCATGCCCTCAACCGCTGCCAATGATCTGCGAGGATTGGGGTCGTCCAAGAGTTCTTGGAAACCCGACAGGTTGCCCGACCGTGAATCGACCTGCGCTTTTAGATCCTCGGGGGTCATCTGAGCGGACGCAAAAGTTGCGTATGACATTATAGCTGATGCAATGATTAGCTGACTCAATTTAGGCATGGTAATCCTTCAATGTTCGAAACCCTATTGAATAAACGAGCTTACAGTCAGTGGAGCTACTGGCAACCGAATGCTTCCATTGACGGTGACCTGCCACTGAACTTTCATCCAGCCGCGACCGGAGCGCGCTTGGTGTGAGTGGTTGACAAGAAAGATCGCACGCTGGTCGGCAGGTGTATGGCGCCTCTACTGCTTGTAGGTATCGCGAAGTTCTACAAGTCTTGGATGCAATGGCTGCGCACCCCTAATTTTTCGTTGTTCTTCAGTATTCGCAAACTCTTCTTGGTCATCAAGTTTGAAAAAGTAGTAAGCAAAACGGCCTCTTGTGGTCTTGGGCTGATAGTGGGTTACCGTGGCTCGCCCCTTTGAGCTGGAGCTGTAATCCATATGCTCTTCCCAATCATGTATGTTTGGATGGGGTATATTGTAGTTTTTTGAATTAAGTATTACTTTAGGGTCTCGCAAGCCGCTCCGCCGAAAGCCGCGAAGGTGCGAGATTTGGCTTTTTTTGATACTCATATTGCAAGTTTTGCATGCAACAGCCAAATTGAATACTGCAAATATTAGAGATTTTTTCTTCGCTTTAGGGATGATGTGTTCCCTGTCCTGTTCGATAGTTCTGTTAAATAAACTTTGGCCGCAATAGCAGCAACGATTGTTCTGCCTTTTTGCGTGAAACGTTTTTACTCGAATCTTAAATCCAACAATTGCCTTAACATAAGTCTGTTCTTGACTTGTTAAGTCTCTTTTCTTGAGCTTATCGACCATCCAAGGCTTTTTTTGTTTTAAAGCCCAATTGATGGCTCTGCGTTCGGTCGCAGTGTATTTGAATGAAGACAGCTTAGGAGTATAAGGATCAGGCATTTTCGCCCTCCTGACGCTCTGAAATTTCGTAAACAAGTTCAATGGTGGCTTTCAAGAAGTCAATCTGATCATCGCTTATTGATTTATTGATAAAGACGTTAAGCTCAGCAATAATCTCTTCTTTTGAGGTTGAATTTTTCTCTAACATCCAGAGTAAATTAGAGACTCGTTTTGCAATAAATCTACTTGCAGGGGTAATTACGTCAAAGGCACCCCATAGCAATTCTTCAACACTATCATCACTTTGCTTCCTGAACTGCCTCAGCTCGTCAAAATGGACTTGACGACATCTTACAATCCTCAAATTGTGTTCCGACGTAAGTGCGCCTGTCAATAGGACCGGGGAGTGACTGGCCAACTGATAGAATATATTTTCACGTCGAGAGACTTCCTTCATAAAGCCAAGAAAGCGGCTTTGCCATTGAGGATGGAGGCTATTTTCTGGTTCATCGATGAAGACATAGTCTAATTTTTCGCTGTTACTTAAGATGAACATAGCGAGAGTGATAAGAGTAAGTTCACCAGAGCTCGCCTTGTGTAATGGTACTAACTGGCCATCTTTTTTGCGAAGGCTGAAAAGAACGCTGACCTTCCCGCCGCCAAGTCGCGCAATGCGATTGATCAATTTTTGATTCTTGATCGTCAGAGCTATCAGCTCATTTTTCCTAAAAAATGACATGATGTTTTCCAGGTCGATCTCATGCGGTCCATGGACTTCTGATAGGTTTTGGATAATAAAGCGCACTTCGTCGGGGATTTTTTCGACGTCCTCAATATCTGAGATAAGTGCTGATATTTGCCGTTTCGATTTATATCTTAGGCGGCCAATGGAGATACTCACATAGATGATTGGTTCATAACCTGTGTACGATAGAATATCCCTCATAGACGAGTAAGAAAGGGATTTCGAATCGAGAGAATTGGCAATGAGGGATTTTAGTATACTGTTTGTCGTGCTTGGGTTAACACTAATATGGCTATAGTTTTTACGAGATGATTGGGGGAGTCTGGAATATGGGGTGTTCGAAATAGCGATCACTTGTTTCCCTTGGCGGACCCTTATTGAGCATAATTCTCTCAGGGTGCGACTTTTGCCCGAGCCGTTAGGGCCAACAAGTATGATGTCATCATTCTCTGATACTCTTAGAAGCCGATTATTGATTAGTCCCAAAATACTCTACCATGCTTGAAATTGATTTTATTCGAATATAGATGTTCCTGCTCTGAACTCCAGTTCGGATATGACCGTTAGACAGCTTGAGCATGCTTCTACTTTTTTGGGTGGCGCTTCTTAGCCTTAACAAACCACTTTGGTGGATTTAGGAATTGGCGGTCCAAAACGCTATCAGGAACTTCACGCCAGAATGAAGTGATCGCATTAGCGAAGTCTTCAAGATCAGACATTTTGATTTGTAAATGCTCGTGGTTTTTTTGTTCCGTTAACTTGCTATCTTCGGCTATGATTCCGGCAAGTGGGTGAACCAAGAACTGTGGGTATGTTTCGTTCAATGCTTTAAGTGACGAACCATTTCCATGCTTGTGAACATTCACAACCAACCTACATGCATCAAGTGAGGCGAACCATGGGGAAGACTTTAATGACCAGCCAAAGCTTTCAAGTAATTCATTTAGATCATCGAAGTTGGCGCTCCAGATCTGATTGCTCAGACTTTCTCCATGGTGCGAATGCCGAACTTCGTCCACGAGCCATTGTCGAAGTGCTTTTTCCCAACCATGGAAAAAGCCAGCTATGATATTTATTCTAACGCTTTCCCGAAGTTCGGTCAGCAACTGATACCGCCACACGCCGTCTTGATAGGCGTCTTCGGCATCATCCGCAGGATCATCATGATCTGGATTGAACGAGTGGCCTCGTGCTTCCCAAGATTCATCGGAGATACGGTCTGCTTCTTTTGAAATGGCAGCGTCCGTGAACTGTTCCAGCAAACGCGTCTTCGCTTGTTGGACATAAAACTCATGTCTTTCGATGAGCTGTTCACGATACCCAGACCACATTTGGAAAGCCACGCGATCTCTCATTGGTCAGCTGTCTGCGTTGTCATTTTGTTGTGCAAAAGGCTTCTTTGTGCGATGCGCTTTTCATCTCTTTCCTCAAATTTTCCAAGGAGGTATTGAAGATGTTTCTTAGGATCGCACGCCGTATCTAACTCGGTTTGGCTTCGTGCGCTCACACCGTGCTTTCGCCGAAGATCATCTACAAGCCGAAGCGTGGTTAGCCCCAACTTTGCGTAACCCTTTTGCCTTGGCTCAAAGAACTCTTCGTAATATGGAGGGAATGCGTTCTCAGCAGAGGCTGACACGTACCTGTCCGTACTACGCGCTATATTAGATAAGGCCAAGACGCGATGCATCAAAGCCTCATTGAGGCTGCGCCAGGCGATGTCGAAGGGATATTCAAGGGGGGCAGGTGTTGTGACTTGCACCTCACAAGTATCTTCGCCACCCTCAGTTCTGCGGGCTGGTCGGCCTTCAGAATAACCATCGTCCCCAGCAACGTCGATGCACTTGTGGGCATATTCTTCAAGGATGCAGATCAGTCTGATCGCTGAATATGAACTTTCCCGTTTTCGTTCAGCTCTTGTTAACCACCATTCTCTCAGCGCGACTAACGTGCCACCGACTATGACGCCAAGTAGGCCTATTAGGGCGTCTCCATATTCAAGTAAGTCCTCAAGCATCGGGCGCGATCTTCATTTCTATCACCATTCACCTGCCACTTCGGCCAACGCTGCCTGCATTACGCCATAGCGAAGAAAATACATTTTCCATATATGTTACCACTTATCGGTTCTTCGAATTTGTTTTTCAATCGATACCAATGGATGCCCAACAGATGTCGCTGTTCCGGAATTGAAGTGTCCATTGACGGTATCGCTCAACAAGGTCCGGTTTGCTTCGAAAGCTATCTACGCTATTAAGTGTGGGTGGCCGACTTGCTCTTCTTTTTCAGGGAATGAGGGGCATTGCGAAAGTGGACATTCACTCACCGATGCCGCTGCCACCGAATAAAAACCGGACGTGCACTGCATATAGTTACACTCGCAGACAATATATTACGGTTAGGTGTTTAGGTCATGCTCTGTACCCTACATTGCGATTGTCATCGTCCCGACGCGCGTTCTCCATTGCTCGAGCCAGCGATTGGCGCATTCGTGAGACCCATTGGTTAATTGCCGGGTTGCTAACGACCTTCCCTAACTGCTCGACCCTCTCAAGTTCTGGTCCCAGCTTGCCCGAATATGAGCCAGTCCAAGACCCCGTGGTGAGCCGCGAACCTATGGGATTCATTTCATTGGCTTCACGAACGTGCTGCTCGATTAAGCTTACAAACTCCGGGTCCCAACTCGCCGCCACTTCAGTGCCCTCGAATATTTTGATCCACTCAAGCACAACAGGCAGCCTTGCCGCCCTGTCTTCGAGCATCCAGGGTTCGACAATACTCATTGGCATATGGTCCAATACTCCGGCGTGGGAAGGGTTCCCGATGTCCGTACCATACAGGCTTCGTAGCCTATGGTCTTTGACTGGGTCGTTTAGCGTACGCTGCTCAATGTACACTCGCCAGACAGCTTCAGGATAGGCGTCGATCGTTCTGCAAAGTATGTCCCTGGCATAGCTGTTGAAGTTAAGCTGTACGGAGTATTCGGGGACGTTGATCAGAGCCGTGATAAATCGCGTGCAGTCCTCGGCGAACTCTTTGTCGGAGAGGTCGTGGATGAAGAGCTTATTGATGAGCTCTTTCCAGTGATAAGCATCCATGTGCCCAAACTGTTCTCGTGAAAACAGGTTGTCGTGGAGGGCAACTCTCTTCAATAGCCTTGCTTCATCCGTTGATAGTTCCCTCTTTTCATGTAGAAAGTACGTCAGGAAATCGATTGCTGCCCAAGCGCCCTCGGCTCCAGAAGCGAGTAGTACGTCGATGAGTTCAGATATCAATTTCGGAGAAACGTCTTTGAATTCCGCCCTAAATCCGAGTGACTGAGCGTTCCAAGGTGACAGTTCTCCAGTGCGCAAGCGCTCAATCAGAAGTGAGAACAAGTGGTCATCTACACCAACCGATGAGATCAAATCAACGGTATAGGGGGCAAGGTCGCTGTTTCCCAAAGCGTTTTCAAGTTGCTTGCGAGCCGCGTCACCGTCGACCTTATTGAGCCCGAAAAGGATGCTACGAAGCATACTTGCGCTGGTATTTGCACCATTCTCACGGCTTTGAAACCCAAGAACTTGGGCCACAAGATTCTCCGGATCATCGACATGCATTGCAATAAACACCAAAGTCGACCCAGCGCTGTGATAAGTACCTACCGAGAACTCCTGAAGAACGGGCTGAAAATAGGCGGCGTTTTTGGGGCTCCCCCCAATGACTCTTTCAATCATTTTTTCTGAGAAATGATGGTCATTTCCGTTCTCCCTGTCATACGGGACATCAGGATCATGGAGCTCGAGCCGCCAACCTGCGCTGTGGATAAGAATTCTTTCAATGTCTTCATCAGGCATAAGTTCGTCGTACAGTGAGCGTAGGCGGTCTCTGTACTCTTTCGGAGCCCCTTCTTGGTCGAAGTAAAGCCAGTCGCCGACAGCTGATAGCGCGCGGTGCCAGCGCGGTCGAGATACCCTTATCTCATCGATCGCGCCCACAACATTATCGAAAAGTGCTGGAATTTGTAGCATCCCGCGCAAGTGACTGCCGATGTGATTGAGCGCCGTCTCCTGAAGCTGATCGCGATCATCAAGCGCAATTCCTTTCAAGCGATCAAGCGCACTGCGATAGTAGTGGACTATTTCGCCGTGAGTTTTCGGATACCAGTCGCTCAACGGCTCTGATGTTCCAATCCGCTCGCTGCCGGCGGATCTGGAAAAGTGATCAGTTGTCAGCATATGCTCCAAAGCATCGACGCATATCTGTCGGATTCGTGAGTCGGGGGCTTGGAGGCCTTCATCCAAAATTTCCAGCTTTTGGGCGGGATCGGCCTCCGTACCTGAAAGTTGTAGCTTGTAAAGAGACTTGAATTGCCCCGTTGCATTGTTGGACCAGGTTTCATTCTCAGCGGCTCCAAGTCGCAACAATAGCTTGGCAGCATCCGAAAAGGTCTCCTTCCTGAAGACAAGCTTCTCCAGTGCCCGAACGGTGTCGCGTCGACCTTCATCAAACTTTTCCAACAAGTCTATTGATAGCGGACCAAGTAGATCATTCAGTCGATCCATAACGCGGTCCGGTGCCATATGGACAAAGCGATTGAGCAACTGAGATCCGTGTTCTGTATTAAGTTCGGCCCGTGTCGGAAGCAATTCAACGAGAAGCCGATTGGCAGCGTTGCTGACCTCAGCGGACCACGATACCCAGCGCAACCTCCCGGCCAGGCGAAGTTGAAGTTGTGGACTAATCTCACGGAATAGGCGCTCCAGCGTGCCGCCGGGCATGGATGCAAGCCAGGCGTTAGCAAGCCTCATGGCAAGAGGGACGGGTTGTATCTCCGCATAATCACCTGGGCGCGCGACGATACCGCGGTCATGAAAGCGGCTAAATGTTCGAAACAAGGCTTGGGGCTTGCGGTCGATAAATTCTGCTATTTCGGCGAGTTCTGCGCCGGGATCGTTCTCAACACCAAGCACCGTGAATAGGCTTAAAGTTTGAAGGGCAAACAACGCCTCATCGTCTGGGTCTTCGTCTCCCCACACGATGCGATTGACGAGTGCTTCGACTGAGGCCAATTCCTCGTCGCCTTCGTTAGTGGCTCGCGCGGCCAATACCGCCATACGCGGGAAGCCTTGTGCGAGCTCACGTACAAACGCCGCATCACGATACCGGTCATCGCCAGCAACGTTTCTGGCAATACCTTCGATTAAATCGTTGGAAGCTGACTGAACCTCAATGACGAGGTTCTTTTCAAAAGCAAATGATTTTGTCTCTACGCCAATGGTTATCAGGATAGCGTTTGCACTTCCCCGGCCCATCGCATCCCAAAGGCGAGTATGAATTGCATCGGGACAGTCGTCGACGATCAATACACAACGCGAGCTCGATTGAGCTATCTCTCGTGCTATACTGATAATGCTGTTTTTGACGTCGTCGTAGACCGCATATACGACCTGCTTCGGATCAAGGAATTCTTTCGGATTATTATCGGCCTTACCGAGCAATGCATATACGAACCTTGTCTTGCCATATCCTGACGGGCCTGTGACCCGGATTGATCGCCCATAGTTCTGAAAGAAATCATCTAAGGTTGCCCGAAATGATGCAATGCTTTGGTGTTCCCTTAAGCCTTGGCGATCCTTTTTCCACTGACGGAGTGGAGTTCCAAGCATCTGGAAGCGCTCCTCGTCTCGGCACTGGAGAGTGGTTTCGCCTATTTCAGGGTCGGATGACCAATCCCCATAGTCGCGGAAGCCATGAAGGTGAAGTTCCCGCAGCGATGAGTTCAGCCACAGGGCGACCGAGGGGTGGCTGGTCGTCCAAGTGGCAAGTTTGTTCGCATCGATTATTTCGATGGCTGAGAGGTCGTCTGGGTTTTTGTGAGCCGCACGAATGCCATCCTGTATCGCTTCTATGCGCCGCGTCACCTTCACGCCAACAACAGGACTTCCTGTGACGACGATATATGCCCCTCTTTTCTTCAAGGCTTCAGTAAGCGCCTCATTCAGCTCCCGCTCCACGCCCTTTCCCTGGGAAGCTTTCGTCCAGACCTCCTCTCTGAGCCCAGCGGGCCCTGGATCACTTTTTTTGCACTGAAAAATGGTGTATCGACAGGGAAGGAAATCCGTCCTCCGAGGGCCCTCCTGCCATACAACGCGGCCATCCTCACCGCCATCTGCAATTGTTATTTGTGCCGGTGCCACTCCCGCGCCCAGTGCGATTCCGTTTTTGGTCAACTCAACTGACAATAGTCGCCTCAAAAGCTCTACTAACTGAAAATCCTTGAGACGCGAAATTTGATCCGGGGTCGCTTCAAATATCTTCATGCTTTACCTTTTTGGCGCTTAAAGTATTAAAATTTAAACTTTTGCATGATGCATGAAACCTCTCAAGCCTCATTGAGACGTTTGGCGTTTTCCATACGCATCGTGGGGCACTAATCTGGCGACTCATATCCCGATCAAACTGACCTCGCGTGAACCGATCTCTCTTTGTCTGAAGCGAAGCGCGCCAATGCCAAATGCGGGGCCTTTCAGCGCATTATTCTTTCTAAGCAATAGGGTAGGTGATGCGCTCGAACTCGGCCGACCTGCGGTATTGCCAAGTATTCAAGATTATATACCGGTATAGAGATCATAGTACTGTCGATGCAATCAATCGAAGCGGTCTGGAAAAACCAGACATCGCGTCAAGCTGTATCCAAATAGAGGACGTAATGCGCAGCACGGTCGAAAGGCATAGTTCATGGCGGTTTCGATTTCTCCGGCAAACTCGGTGCACCAATAGATAGAGGTGGCCCTGATTTCTGAAATCTGGGCCACCTCTACTGGTTATAGCTTTGCTACAAGTTCGGCGAGCCGGGCACCGTGCCAGCGCAATGAATCCGCATGTCGATCCCCCGGCATGGGGGCATCTTGGAGAAGATCGAAAATCTTTCGGATCGATATGCCAACCTTTTTAGGATCTGGGCAGATGTTATCCAGTAGGTACTTACACTCGCAGAAAAGGTCGAGCCCTCTATTCCCGAGTGTTTCGTGAAGTAACTTAGAGAGACTGTCGCCGTTCTTTTGGAAGAATTCCTTCGCATCGAATGCAGCGTAAGAATCCTGTGTATCAACATTAGTAGTCATTTTTAGTTTCTCCAGGCACAGTGGTCGACCGTATGGCCGAACAGTTGCAGTGTGCCGTCAAGTAGCGTCGGGTGGAGTAGCCGACTAATTTGGTCTACTTCAGTGCTTTGGGGTTTGACCGATTGATAATGTAGATTTCGAAAGTATACTGCGCTCGTCTTAGGTCCTCTTATTCGGATTTCCTTTCTTCTTATAAGTGGCCCATTTCTCTGTTGGCCTCACAGGGAAGGCCAACAGAAGATGGCGCCGCATAATTTACAGCTTGGGTGATAAACAGACGTTTCTGTGGTCTACTATTCAGTCCACGTACGAAGCCACTGCCTATGCAATTTCTGAGGTTTTCTTTTTCCGAAATTTAGATGGACCAACCTGTTTAGAACACAGAGCAGACAGGAGAAACGCCAGTGTTCAAGAAGGTCATCAATAACTCAATCCAACACTTTCGGTCTAAGTCAGCGCCAGATGCAAATCATCAATACGCTGCTAAGATCGCTACCCACACCATGTTACCTAATAGCGGGTTGAGCTTGGAATGGGGTCAGCCATCACCCCTTCCACATGCTGAGCCGTCGCCAGCCCGATACCCTATGGACTGTTTGTCTCCCGATCTTCTTCGAGTGGTGCAGGCGATCGCGGAGAAGACACAAGCACCTGATGCGATCGCTGCGCAGTCAGTGCTGGCCGCGGTTTCTCTGACGTTTGCCAGTCGAGCGAAAGTGCAAACCCTTGGCTCGAATGCAAATGCCGCATGCTATTTTGTCCTTGTAGCACTCTCTGGAGAGAGAAAAAGCGCCACAGATCGCTTGGCGATGGGCGGTATCAATCGAACCGTGATGGAGCTACGACAGGAGTATGCCAATCTCATCAAAGAGCATGAGAAGATCATCAAGTCATTGGGGCGCGATGAAGCCAAACCCACTCGTCCGGCGTGCCCAAATTTCCTCGTGACCGAGCCGACTATCGAAGGTGCTTTTAAAGCGATCGCTTCGGGGGCCGGATTTCTTGGATGGTTCTCGGACGAAGCTGCCACGTTTTTTGGCGGTCATTCGATGTCAGCAGATAAAATGGCGCTGACCTGCGGGAGTATTTCGAAGTTCTGGGACGGCGCCTTTTTCATTCGGCCGCGTGTAACTCTGGAGGGCGACGGCTATGTTCCGCCTACCCCCACGACCCTCAACCTGATGTTTCAGCCAAACCTGATTCGACAATCGTTTGGGAATGAGTTCATGCTCGGGCAGGGCATACTCGCACGGATGCTGCCCGCCTGGCCCGAAAGCAATATGGGTAGACGGCGCTATAAGCAAGTCGATGCGTCTGTCGATGCCATTGTCGACGAATTTCAAGATGCAACGGCGAAGGCTCTGCGTGATACGCTGGATGACCCGGTCGAGAAGATGGTCACGCTTTCGGATGCAGCATTCAAGGAATGCGTCGCCTTCCACGATGATGTCGAGGCGGAACTGGGGCGGGGGAAGTGGGCGGCTGATATTAGCAGTTTCGCGGCAAAGGCTCCCGAACACGCGTGCCGCCTTGCTGCGATCATGACCCTGTATGAGACTCAGAGGGCTCTCTCAGCAAAACAAAAGCTCATCGATGGGGAGCAGGTAGCCGCTGATATAGTTCAGAAGGCGGATGATGGAAAACAAGGAGCCGTCTTTCAAGATCAAGATGCACAAGTGATATCTGGCTCTACAATGGAGAAAGCCTGCCGGCTCGTGAAATACCACCTCCAGCAGTTCAAATATCTCTGTGTTGCAGGGACGAATGAAGATGCGGTCGATCATGCTCAAAAGCTTTTAGACTGGCTCAAAAGCAATCTCAGCCCCGGTGGGAGCTTCGCGACTGAACGAATTTTGCAAGCCGGACCGGTCAGGACCCGAAATAGGCATACAATGGACAAGGCGCTGAAAATCCTTGAGCAGCATGACTGGATCGCAAAGCTTCCGGACGGGACGGTTGTTGATAACAAACCGCGCCGTAGAGCCTATACAATCAATCCGAACGCTTGAGTGCCCCCGGCATGCCGCCGAACTTTTGAGCGCGGCATGCCAGGCTTGTTGATCGGGTGAGGCCTTTATTCGCGGAGACCGATGGCGGTTGAAGCAATGTCGGGAAATTGTTGAGTACGGTCAGGTCCCACCCCATGCGGGTGATATGAGCCCGTCTTCAACACATCAGAAAAAATAACTTTATTTCAGCGTATTACGGCGGAGGGCGGATGTGAAAGCCCAGATCCGGTTCAAAGGCGCAAGGTGGACGAATACGAGCGCCGAGAGGCGACGAACTCAACATGATCCCGGGCTGCGCGGACGCCCTGAGAGTGGTCATAGCTCGCCATCGTGGTTGCCGGATTCCGGTTGTCGAGCAGAACCGGTGCGAGGTAGCCGCCTCCAAGGAGCTCTTCCGATGCCTCAGTGGCCACATTGTCCCGTATGCGATGCACGCTGATACGAACTCCAAAATGCTTCTGGGTAAGATTGCCCACCAGACAACCCAATCGTTTGGCCGAAACTCTTGCACCAATCTCCAGAATGCTTGGGAACATGGCGCTACCGTCATCGAACAGAGGACGAAACAACCTGTTGTATTCGTCAATGGCATCCCAAAGCTCTGGGTTTTGCAAGGTACGGTCGTATCCGCTAAGATCCTTCTTATATTCTCGGAGTTTTAGCGCACTCCCCGGAAGCCTGACATGGATGCACGGCCGCTCAAGGAGCATGATGGTCCGGCCAATCTCGAGGTGTGACAGGGCCTTCGCCCGCTGGGGTACGGCCGCAGCCAAAGCGAGGAGCAAGCCGTTGCGATAATCGCGCGCTGCGAACAGGTCTCTTGGCCCCAAGGTGCGGGCATTCTCGATGATATCCATTCCGAGATCGAAGATCGTAGATGCGCCGACCAGCTGTTCGCCGGTCTTCGTCGGACGTCCCTCGACCTTGCCACGAGCGTTCAGGCGGGAGATGACATGTTTACAGGCCACGCTGGCGAAATCTGGATCGCATGCGGTGGAATATCCCGACAGGATGCGCTTGAGGTAGTCACGTGCGCTGCGCGTCGAGACACCCTCTTCGCTCAGAAGGCAGGCGTAGGCATGAAATGAAATGCCTGTGGGCCTAATTTCGTGGCCCGAGACTTCGCACCAGGCAAGCCAGCGCAGCAGAGCATACGTGACGGAGTTCAGATGATCTGCGCTCCACTTGAGCTTCCGGTTTTGGGGCGCGGAACTCATCCTCGCAATCAGCCCGGCTTGCCATTCATTCGGAAGACGCGCGATCAACGTCAGTAGGTATTCTGTTTTCGTCCTCCTATTCGCCCTTGGGGGACGTAGGCGCTGCCGGCGAATGATGGCGATCATGGAAGCATAGGGCATGCCCCAGAGCGTTGGAGCTACCGTCTGGACGCGGTGCAGTCTGAGAGAAGCAAGATGGCAGCCGTGGAGCATCGAACATTCCGTAAGGTAGTCTTCGACCTCTTGGCGCGTGGGAGGGACCGCAAGCGGTCGGTCCGCGCCCCTCCATGCCGCGAAAGCCTGGAGTTCATGGAGGACCGATTCCGGATCGCGATCCGGTCGCTCCGCTTTGAGGGCAGCACGGACTGATTGGACATAGCAGGCTGAGGCCGGGGACGGACGTGTTTCGATATCTCGTTTCACAGAATTCCTTTCTTCTTGAAGCCTTTGGGCTGTCGGGATTTTTTGTTAGAGAGGTGTTCTTGCCAACGATCGAGCGCGAGGTTTTCGTCGATTTCGGCATAGAACTCGAGCGTCGTCTCAAGACTTTTGTGCCCAAGGAGACGCTGCACATCTGGCAAACGGTTAGGGTCTTTCTTAAGCCAGTCCCAACCGAGGAAATGTCGGTACAGATGCGGGTTCATCCGGATACCCGTGATCCGTTTTGTGTGCCGCATTAGGCGCTCCAGCAGGCCGACGAATGGCTGGTCCCGATCGACGCTTGAACCCTGTGCGGGGAACAGGAATGGATTGAGATCGTCACCTGGGCGAAGCGCCTCCGGCCGGATCTTGTCGAGGTATAACCGTAGTCGGCGCGATTCAGTTTCGCCCAAGGGAATGGGCAGATCTGGATCGTCGCTGTTGCGCATCTTGATTTCGACGTTCGGAACCGTGATCGTTGCTAAGTCGTCGTGCCACGAGATCCAAGAAAGTCTTGCCCAAGTCAAATTCGCCTTGCGTGGTGCCCTGGAGAGCAGGATATCACTCGCCAGCGCGCACATGATGTCGCGGGCCATTTCGGCATCGACCTGCTCGAGCCGTCTTGCCCCGCGCTTTCTACGGACCCGTAGGTCCAACTTGACATTTACCTCATCAATGAGGATCTCCCCAAGGTCGAACAGGCGTTGCGCTCTCTCCCCGATGATGCCGCGCAGCTTGTCCTTGTTACGCCTCGTGATTCCCTTTTCGCCGTTGGAATGGTCGGCGATGGTCCGCGCGATATCGTTGATTTCCTGTTCATCTCGACCCACGTAGTCGCGTGAGATTTTCTTGATTGCCTTCCCGAGCGTTGAGGCATAGCTGCTCGCGAAATCGCCGTCGCTGTTTGCATCTCGCACGGCCTCGAGAACGCCCTCGACTACTGCTGGATCGGTATATTCCTCCACAGTTTCGATCAGGTAGCCTGTCGCCGCATAAAGCGCCTTTGCTCCAGCGATCAGTATGCCTCGACGGTTTTCGATCGTACGCTTGGACCACGTCTCATCGTCAACGAGGAAGCCGGCGGATCGACGTTCCTCCTCGGTCTTTTTGGGTCCTTTTTTCCTTGGCTTCAGCAGGGCAAGCTTTTCGGTAGCAGGGCGCTTTGGTTCGCTATTGTCGAGTGTGATTAGAAATTCATTGTAAGAGAGCCCTTCACGGGATTCTTCTCCCCTGACCCACCGGGTAACAGGACCGTCAAACTCTGCGAGAAAGCCTGCCAACAGAGAAGTCGGCACGGCATACTTGTCTCTTCCGTCATCGAAAGGATGTGCGACCGGAGGAAACTGGTAGATGGCGAATGCAGCCTCTGAAGAGAGCCGGGTGCAAAGAGCTGCCACCCGCTTAACATGTTTACGGCAGACGCCCTCAGTTTTATTTACATCTGCACAACGCTGACGGTAGTATTCTTCCAGGAGGTGCTGTGTGATTTTGTCTGGGGACAGGCCTGCCTGATCCAAGAAATAAAGAAATGATCCAGAAATCAGTTTCATATCTTGTGGCAAATCCGAATTCTGGATGGCTTCATGAACTTCTTGGTAGAACCCAGTGATGTCGCGAATGTCCGGCTTTCTGTTGCTCCCACACCCAATTTCGATCGCGGCCAGGACGTCGGACTTATAGTTGTGAAAACTTCCTTTTGAGAGGCCGAGGGTCGCCGGGGACCAATGCGCGAAACATTTGATAACTTTGCCGCGGTCCACCTCATCGATCTCGGGAACCCAGCGTGCGGCACCAATCACTTTCTTTAAACGCGACACGAGCGTTGCGTTCCGGCGATCACGGGTCGTGTCGCCTGTTTTCTTGGAAAGCCGAGCTATCAGATGGGCATAGGTTATGCGCGGCTCGGTATTTGATAGCGAAACACCCATCGCATGGCTAAGAGATTCGATAGTGGTTCGGTTCGGACGGAGGCCGGGCCGGCTCAGAATATCCGAAACGGCTTTCGGATTTAATCCTGCCTTCATGGATAGGGCCCGCATTGTTTGGCCGGAGGTGTCGAGGTGGTGGCGGAGCTGCTCTTGAAGTGACATTTGTTTCCCTTTCCGGTTGTCGGGCGCTCACTCGAGATCGAGATCCGCCCTCCACACAGGGCGGATTCGATGTTCGAAGAGCTCCAGCCATTCCGGGTGGATCAGCCAGGACTTGCCCAACTTCGTCGCGTCCAGTCGGATGCGACCGCGCTCGGTGATACACCCTTTTAAAATCCAATCGCGGATCGTTCTTGGGTGCTTCCTGAGCACCAACGCCACGTCATCTACAGTCAGGTATCTATCTTCGGTCATCGTTTGTTCTCCATTCTTTTGATGGAATTACTCCCCACAGCGATAGAACAAAGGAAGAACGATAAGAATTCAGAAAATAATTGAATATATAGGCCGTAGACGGCGCTGGGGGGGGGGCTAATTCTGCGAATACTGGTCGGAATTCTCAGGATTAGCAGGCCTAACCTTCGCCCTATAGCTATCCGAATGTTCAAAATGCCTTCCAAGCTATCATGACCATCAATGCGCAGGATGAGGGATTTGTGATACCTGCGATCAGAATTAGGCCGCAGACACAGATATCCTTCGGCTTCTGAGGTTTTCCCGATACCTCAAGAGGTTTCTGAATGTGAGATCAGGGTCTCAGCGTTTCGCTGAAACGTGCGAAGGCTATGACGGATAGCCTGTTCTTTAAAATGAATTAGAGCAAGTAGCGGGAATGATCGAACTACCGGGACGCTTTGACCTGCCCTAAGGGTGATTGCCACAAACCAAGGCGAGTGCGTCACAGACGCTCTACTCAGCGAACCCCCATTGTTTCAAAGTGTACATATAGCTGAATATATTACCCATTTGCAGCGTTATGGGCTATGTTCATGGCGGACTGATTTTGTGCGGTGACGTTCTATAGTAAGAGGCCGTACGATTGGGCGACCAGCTTCTTGAATGGGTTCGGGTGACACATCCCCTGCGTGAATGAGACATTCTCGGAGGCGTGCGACGGCACCCCCGCTAAGGCGCCCCAACCGTGCGTGAAGATAGCACTTCGAATTTCCGGGCACGAGCACACGACGGCGCGTATTAAACCGTGTGCCAGTATCAACTTTCGCTTCCAACATTTCATTCGGGCATGACAACGCCAGTTCATGGGGGGCTACGCCTGAATCCTCCAGTGGACCGCCCCACGCAACATCAAGATAAGTCTGGCCGGCAAGTGTGCGCGTATCGATAATCAAACCTGGCCGGGGGGAAGGGGCATTCACATTGGCGCTTCGCGTAGGAAATGCACACAGGACCACATCTCCCTGTGTGAGAGCAGTAGTTCGCAGTTCATCTTTACCTGTCAACGTTTCAACTTCACGGTGAGGACCATGTTCGAAAGTGGATTTGTCATTTCGGCGATCCACTCCATCGCGGCACCCTGAATTGTGGAGAGGCTTATCATCGGCCAAGATCAGTAGGTGTTCGAGTGCAGCAGTTGCTTCTTCACTTGCTGGCAAAGTCAATGAATACTGCTGAGTGAGCGACTGGATCTGCTTTGCGACATCTACTGCGTCCAACGATGGACATTCACACCATTGAGCCGCTGACGGGGCTTTTTGCCCAGAGATTCTCGCCTCAAAAACGATTTCGTCTGTTTCGGCATCGCGAAGCGAAACCGCTGTAACCTCGCGTTGATCGCTCAAGGCTACCTCGAGATCAAGAGTAGTAAAGAGTGGCGTGCTGCTACCCGTAATAATCGGAAAATTAAAACGGCGATCACCCCCGACGATAATGCCATAGTCGAGAGAGTCGAGAATGTCTTTGAGTTCCAGAAGACCGTGATCGCTGTAGTGCCGGTCAACAGTTGTACCTTCCAGATGGCCGAGGATCTTTTGTCGCGTGCCCGTCTCGATGCCAATCTGCAATAGTTTAGACGAAAGCGTCCGGCGCATCGCATAGATATCTTCGCGATCCGACTGAAGTTTCAAAGTTTTCAGAAGGTTGCGCAACCTGTCGCCAAATATTTGCGACCTGCGGCCATGATTTTTGTCGGGCTGGATCTCCGGGAATAGCCAAGTTTCACCTGCTTTTTTCCTCGCCACGATCCACTCCCTGAAGCCCAGGTCCAGTAGGATTTGCGGAATCGGCAGGACGCGGCGCGATTGCTCACTTTTCAGCATCGCGTCTTCCTCACCTCCCAAGAAAAGACAGAGTATGCCGTCGCGGCGCAGGACGTCCGGCACCGCAGCTTGTAAGATCTCTTCTGGGCGGACGCCCATAGTGATCATGAAAAGCGGAACCCAGTAAATCGCATCTCGAATGATGAAGCGTTTGCGTCCAGTTGCCTTTCGGCCGCGTTGTGTCGGCGTTGATGTGCCCAAATAGATCGGCGAACGCAATAATTGTGATAGGCGTTCAAGCGACCAGGACATGCGGCGTTTCGGACGCGACACGCGTGTCGGCAAACCGCTGGGAGTTTTTTGTGTTTTATGCCATGCCCGCATTCGGCTTTTCAGTTGTGCATGTGAGGGGACGATCCGGTCTTCGTCATCCAAGTCCCGCCCTACGGCTTTCTTCCCAAGCGCCGCACGAATTATCCGATTGAACATATCTCGTTGTACAAAAAGATACCCGTCGGTCAGCCGCGGAGTCAGTTCTTGTACAAGTCGGCGTCGCTTGTCCGGTAGTGACATTGCGTTGCAAGACGATATTTCGGCGATGAGCTTAGCATCTTGCGCATCGGCTTGTCGTATTTCATCCAAAGGGCAAAGGTCTTTTCCGGATTGGCCGTAGCGGTTGCGGCCGTGCGCTTTCCCCCAACCCTTGGGTAACATCCATATTATATGAAGAAAATCAAAGGTCTGCTCAAGAGTGATAGAACATACTGGGATATCTTGAAAAAAGAGCAGTGCGAGTTTCCCGACTACCCGAATTTTAGTCTCGACGTCTCGCGGCGCTTCTACACAGGCTTTCTCTATTGCTTCTGAAAGCAGCATTGGCGGCTTCAAAGCTTCGCGCGATGGGGCGATACCATGATCTTTAAGTAGGTCTCTTCCGCACTTGATGGGGTCGTCGTAGTCGCGGTCTACTTGGGTGCTTAGCTCATTGATCTGACGAAGCAGTGCGAGTACCTGACGAGCGACCGCTGGTGCCGCTAAGTCGTCAGGCCTCAGCCCATTCTCTTGTGCGATGTCACCGGCCAGCGACGATGCAAGAGACCAGTCTCTTGCTTTCTGTGCTTCCCTAATTCGATCGTTATCAAGGTTGATCTGAGGGAAATGGTGAATAGGCAGTTCGTCCGAGGGGTCGAATTCTTGCCGTGCGATCATGCTGACGAATGCCCGACGCACTATCTCCCTCAGCATCGCAGCGACACGGCCTTCTGCGATTGTTTTGTTTTGCAGTTCTACGATCACTCTTTTCTCTCCGACTTCAACTGCGGAGAGCAGACCGACCGATCGCTTTACCGCTTCGGAGTGAATTTGGGTTCGTAGTGAAACAGACAGAAATGCTGGAGCCCCATGCTCGCAAAATTTCTTTGGCCAGCGGCGCCTGAAGTAAAAAGTCTTACTTCTTCGAACGAGGTAAAGACCCCACTTTCTCTTCGATTCACGCGGTCGACACCCCGAACGATGTGAACCAGTTTGTGAACCACCACGAGGTGGAGACGGGAGGCTGGCCGCTTGATTAACGGCTACCCCATTGGGAAGTATGTGTTTTTTCATGTGTGTTGGCTGGGATGGTAGGATTCGAACCTACGGTACACTGTACCAAAAACAGTTGCCTTACCACTTGGCTACATCCCAACGTGTGGGCGTAATTAGTCCGGAGTGCGGGGGGGTGCAATACCTTTCTGGAGAAAAAGTGGGGAGAATCTCGGAATTTATTCTTGAGCCGTGTTTGGGGCAGAGCAGGCTGTGTTCTATCGGGGAGGATCGGCGGTGTCGCTCGGCCGCAGGGGGCCTATTGCCGCTGTAGGTCTTGCTGCTGATATCCTGCGTCCGAGCGAACACGTGATCGCGCGAAAGGGGGGACGTGGGCGCGCACCGCCGCCGTCCCCCTCGCTTCAAGGGTGCAGTATATGTCGCGTGCGAGGGCTGTCAGCCTTCGCAGTTGATCAAGATCGCACCGGCGCGGGCACCGGCTTCGACGGCTTCGTGGGCTTTGACCGTGTCTGACAGCGCGAATGTCTGCTCGACCGGGCAGTGCAGCGCACCTTCGGCCAAGGCTTGATGGGTTTTCTTGATCGCGAGGGCACGTTCGGCCTCGGTCAGCAGGTAGACGAGGATGATGTCGATGGTCACCGCCTTAAAGAGCAGGGGCAGGAAGGGGAGCGTCGGCTCCATCACCTTGGCAGAGCCATAGGCCGCGATGCGCCCGTTGGGTTTAATCAGCTCTGCATCCAGCGCGATATTGGCCCCGAATTCGACCTCGATGATCTGGTCGACGGGGGCACCACCGTTGGCGTCCAGCACCTGTTGCGCCAGATCGGAGGCGCTATAGTCCAGCACGAACTGTGCGCCTGCGGATTTTGCGCGCTCGGCCCCACTGGCTCCGGTAGTGGCGATAACGCGCGCCCCTGCCCAGGCGGCGAATTGCACGGCGAGATAGCCGACGGTGCCCGCGCCCCCCTGGATCAGCAGCGTTTGCCCCGCGACATCACCGCCGTTGAACACGGCGTGGGCCGCGGTCAGCCCGGGGATGCCAAGGCTGGCGGCAGTGTCAAAGCTCACGTCATCGGGCAGCAGGACGGCCTGCGCTTGCGGCAGGGCGATATGGGTCGCGGCAGTGCCGAAGGGGCGCTGCCATTGCCCGTTCCAGATCCAGACGCGCTGTCCCACGCGGGCTTGGTCCACACCGTCGCCCACGGCTTCGATCACGCCGGCACCATCGCTATGCGGGATCACAGTCTCGAAGGGCGGATGGGTCATGCCGGGGCGCCCGCGTCGGGATTTCACATCGGATGGGTTCACCCCCGACACGGCCAGCCGCACCAGCACCTCGCCGGCAGCGGGGGTAGGGGTTGGCATCTCGGTCAGGGTCAGCACGTCGCGTGCTTCGCCAAGGGTGGAATAGGTGACTGCGCGCATGAGAGCTCCTGATCATGGGGACGGTGTTGTGTCACCTAAGCCCAAGACCGCGGCATGTGCAATTGCGCGGTCAGTCGCGTAGCTCTTTCGGGCCCACGCCCCAGAGCCGCGCTTTGGGGGCCCAGCCTTTATAGCCGCCGACCCGCAGGAAACACCATTCAAGGTCGCAGGCCCCGAGCCGCGCGATCACGCCCAGTTCAAGCTCTGCCTCGACGGGGGCCTTGGGGTCGGGGCGGACAAGTAACTGCAGACGGTCTTGTTCCACCAGAACGGTGCGCGTGCCCGACAAAAGCGAATAATGCACCCAGCCGCCCATACCGTCGCGGTCTTCGACGCGGCGCCAATGGCCATGCTCTGCCGTGATGCGCAGGGGGAGGTCGCGATGTTTGAACACCCAATCGATCCGGTGCGTCAGCGAAGGCCCGCGCCGCACGTTCCCCTCGCTCGCTTTCATGGACACGAAACGGGGCACCGGCAGGTTGGTCACCTGGCCGACCTCTTGCGCGAAAACCGGGGTGGTGCACAGGTGAACGGCTGCAAGGGCGCCCAAAAGGACGGAACGTAACATCGGTTTCATGACTGCCTGTCTGGTCTGTTGCCGTTGATTTAATGCAGTTTTGCCCTGCGAGGTTCTTGTGCCTCGTCTCTGCTTGGGACACCATGCCACCAAGCACAGTGCAAAGCCATATTTGGGAGGCCCACAATGTCAAAGCAACCGCTAAGTGTTGTAGTCACGCGACGGTTGCCGGAAGTCGTCGAAAAGCGATTGACGGAACTGTTTCATGTGACGTTGCGCGCGGATGACACGCCGATGACCCGCTCTGAACTGGGCGAGGCGATGAAAACTGCGGATATCCTGGTGCCCACCGTGACCGATGAAATCGACGCGGCGCTGATCGGGCAGGCGGGGGACCGGCTGAAACTGATCGCGAACTACGGGGCGGGGGTCGATCATATTGACGTGATGACAGCGCGGCAGCGCGGGATTCTGGTGTCCAATACCCCCGGTGTGCTGACGGAAGACACCGCCGATATGACCATGGCGCTGATTCTCGCGGTCACACGGCGCATGTCCGAAGGCATGGCGCAGATGCAAAAAGGCGATTGGCAGGGCTGGGCCCCGACTGCGCTGCTTGGCGGGCGCGTCAGCGGTCGCCGTTTGGGTATTCTGGGGATGGGCCGCATTGGTCAGGCCGTCGCGCGGCGCGCGGCTGCCTTTGGCATGCAGGTCCACTACCACAACCGCCGCCGTCTGCGCCCCGAGATCGAAGAGAGCCTTGGCGCGACCTATTGGGAAAGCCTTGACCAGATGGTGGCCCGCATGGACGTGATGAGCATCAACTGCCCGCACACCCCCAGCACCTTCCATCTGATGAACGCACGCCGCCTGAAGCTGATGAAGCCCGACGCGGTGATCGTAAACACCTCCCGGGGGGAGGTGATCGACGAAAACGCCCTGACGCGGATGCTGCGCGCAGGCGAACTGCAAGGCGCAGGGCTGGACGTGTATGAACACGGCACCGACATCAACCCGCGCTTGCGCGAGCTGACCAATGTCGTGCTCTTGCCGCATATGGGGTCTGCGACGCTCGAAGGGCGGGTAGAGATGGGCGAGAAGGTCATCATCAACATCAAGACCTTCGAAGACGGGCACCGTCCGCCGGATCAGGTCGTACCCTCGATGCTTTAGGCGCAGCGCCGGTGCGGTTCAATTTGCGCTGGCGCTAAAAACAAGTAGGTTGACCCTGAGCACCGGAACGGGGAGGGGACCATGCTTGCACATCGCATTGTAAAATACATCGGGCGGACCTGCACAGCCATCGCCATAGGTGGTTTTGTAAGCGGGGCCGCTTTCGCGCAACAGGCCGCCGATAGTGTCGCGCCCGAAGGTGCCAGCCAAGGCAGCTTTACCGGCATGTCGCCGCGGATCACCGCCGCCTTCGAGGCTAAGGATGCGGGCAAACCCGTCATCGCCCGGAACTGGATGGTCGCCGCCGCCAACCCTCATGCGGTTCAGGCGGGGGCGGATGTGCTGGCACGGGGCGGCACCGCTGCCGATGCGCTGGTCGCCGTCCAAGCGATGCTGGGGCTGGTGGAGCCGCAAAGCTCTGGCCTGGGCGGCGGGGCGTTTCTGGTCTGGTATGACGCCGCATCGGGCAGGCTGACCACGCTGGACGGGCGCGAGACTGCGCCGCTGGCGGTCACGCCGCAATTGTTTCAGGACGATCAAGGTGTGCCGCTGGGGTTCTTTGACGCCGTCGTTGGCGGGCGGTCGGTCGGTACGCCGGGCACCCCTGCATTGATGGCCGCAGCGCATGAGAAATGGGGCAACCAGCCGTGGGCCGAGCTGCTGGCCCCCTCTGTCGCCTTGGCCGAGAAGGGCTTTGCCGTGTCCCCACGTCTTGCGGGGCTGGTGGCTGATGACGCCGAACGGCTGGCAACGTCGGAAACGACAGCATCCTATTTCATGCCGAACGGCACGCCGGTTCAGGCAGGCGATACGCTCAAGAATCCCGATTATGCCCGCACGGTCGCGGCGATGGCTGAACGCGGGGTGGAGGCTTTCTATACCGGCGACATTGCGCGCGACATCGTGGGGGCTGTACAAGGGGCCACCAACCCCGGTGTGCTGTCAGAGGTCGATCTTTCGATCTATCGGGTCAAGGAACGCGACGCCCTTTGCGCGCCCTATCACGGGCATGAGGTCTGCGGCATGGGGCCGCCGTCCTCTGGTGCGCTGGCCGTAGGGCAAATACTGGGGCTGCTGGAAAATGCGGACCTGAGCGCCGGACCGGCGGACGCGGATGTGCTGCGGCTGATCGGCGATGCCTCGCGGCTCGCCTTTGCGGATCGGGGGCGCTATGTGGCCGATACCGATTATGTGCCGGTGCCGGTGACCGGTATGCTCGACCCATCCTATCTGGCGGATCGCGCCAAGCTGTTGCAGGGCGACGATGCGCTGCCCGAAGTCACCGCGGGCGCGCCCGCTTTCGACCATGCCCTAAACTTTGCCGATGATATCTCTATCGAGCTGCCGTCGACCTCGCATGTGTCGATCGTGGACAGCATGGGCAATGTCGCAAGCATGACCACCACCATCGAAAACGGCTTTGGGAGCCGCCTGATGGTGCGCGGGTTTTTGTTGAACAACGAACTGACGGATTTCTCTTTCCGGTCGCATACCGATGGTGTGCCGATTGCCAATCGGGTCGAGCCGGGAAAACGCCCGCGCTCGTCGATGGCACCGACGATTGTGATGAAGGATGGCGCGCCGGTTCTGGCCGTGGGCAGCCCCGGTGGCAGCCGCATCATCGGCTATGTCGCGGGCGCGATCATCGCGCATCTGGATTGGGGAATGGATGTCCAACAGGCCGCAGCACTGCCCCATGCGATCAACCGGTTCGGCCCCTACGACCTTGAGGAAGGCACCGACGCCGCCGCGATGGCCGATGCGCTGACCGGCCTTGGCTACGAGGTGAACACCCGTGCGCTGACCTCGGGGTTGCATATGATTTCGATTGGCGATGACCTGCGCGGCGGGGCTGACCCGCGCCGCGAAGGCATCGCCCTTGGCGAGTGATCGCCCATTCTGAACCAAAGGAAAGACCACATGGCACAGGCCACCGACATGCCCCGCAACGAGACCGGGATCGACACCGCTTTGGGTATCCTCAAGCAGCAATTCGGCGAACGCTTCCAGATGGGCGAAGCGATCCGCGAACAGCACGGGCATACGACGACCTGGATCAGAAATCAGGCTCCCGATGCTGTGGTTTTTGCCCGCTCGACCGATGATGTCGCGGCTGTGGTCAAGGTCTGCGCCGCGCATAAGGTGCCGGTCATCGCCTTCGGCACCGGCACTTCGCTTGAAGGGCATGTGAATGCGCCCGCGGGGGGCGTGTCGATCGATGTCACGCAGATGGACGCTGTGGTCGAGGTCAATGCCGGCGATCTGGATTGCCGCGTGCAACCCGGCGTAACCCGCGAGGCGCTGAACACTCATTTGCGGGATCAGGGTCTGTTCTTTCCCATTGATCCCGGGGCCAATGCCTCGCTTGGCGGGATGACGGCGACGCGGGCCTCGGGCACCAATGCGGTGCGCTATGGCACGATGAAGGACAACGTGCTGGCGGTCGAGGCGGTGATGGCCGATGGCACGGTGATCCGCACCGGCGCACGGGCGCGCAAATCATCCGCCGGATACGATCTGACGCGTCTGATGGTGGGCTCTGAAGGGACATTGGGCGTGATCACCGAAATCACGTTGAAGCTACAAGGCATCCCCGAGGCAATCAGCTCTGCCCGCTGTTCCTTCCCCTCGGTCGAGGCGGCCTGTGAAACGGTGCAAAGCGTGATCCAATACGGGCTGCCCGTCGCACGGATAGAGCTGCTGGACGCGATGGTCGTGCGCGCGGTGAATGCCTATGCCAAACTGTCGCTGCCCGAAACGCCGATGTTGCTACTGGAGTTCCATGGCTCTGACGCCGGTGTAGTCGAACAGACCGAGACATTCGCAGCGCTTGCCGATGAAAACGGTGGCACCGACTATCAGGCGACCACCACGATGGAGGAACGCAACAAGCTGTGGCAAGCGCGCCATGATGCCTATTGGGCGATGCTGGCCCTGCGCCCCGGCTGCAAGGCGGTGGCGACCGACGTTTGTGTGCCGATCTCAAGGCTGGCCGAAGCGGTCGGGCGCGCGAACGCCAAAGCGGCGGAGCTGGACCTGATCGCGCCCATCGTCGGCCACGCAGGCGATGGCAATTTCCACGCCTCGCTGCTGCTGGATATGGACGACGCGGATGAAGTCGCCCGCGCCGAGGCGTTCATTAGCTGGCTCAACGAGCTCGCGATCTCGATGGAGGGGACATGCACCGGAGAGCATGGCATCGGACAGGGCAAACGCCCCTATCTGGTCAAGGAACTGGGAGCGGCAGTGGGCGTCATGGGCGCGATCAAACAGGCGCTCGACCCCGATAACATTATGAACCCGGGCAAGATTCTTCCCGAATCCCTGGCGTAGTCGGGACGGCGCGGGCTGTATATCGATCCCTGCCACCGGCAGGGATGCGATGCCTCCGGCGGGGATTTTTAACCATTTGGAAGCGGCCTGCGCGCGAGTTTTTCGACGTTGGTCGCATTTGTGCTGTCTTTGGTCGGCTGGGTTCTGCGTTTTGCGCGGGGGCTGCTAAATGTCGCTAAGACCTATTCTGGCGGAGCATTGGATTCATGAAAACTCAAGTCAAAGCACTGGTTGTGGGCGGCGGGGCCGTTGGCACGTCGATTGCCTATCATCTGGCCCGCGCCGGATGGGATGATGTGATGTTGCTTGAGCGGGACGAGCTGACCTCGGGGTCTACATGGCACGCGGCAGGGTTGCTGCCCTATTTCAACATGTCCTATGCGACGACCCACATCCACGACTATTCGATCAAGTTCTACAAGACGCTTGAGGAAGAGACCGGCCTGAACGCGGGCTTTGCCGTGGTGGGGAACCTGCGCATGGCGCAGACGGACGAACGCATGGACGAATACATGCTCTATGCCTCGACCGCCGAGACCTGCGGCGTGCCCTATACCTTCATGACGCCGGATGAGGTAAAGGCTAAATGGCCGCTGATCAAGACCGACGATCTGAAAGGCGCGCTGTACCACCAGACGGACGGCTACATTAACCCCGCCGATGTCACCATGGCGATGGCCAAGGGCGCGCGGCAGCGGGGCGTGGCGATTGAGCGCAAGTGGCAGGCGGATGCCTTTCACTGGAATGGCGCGGCGTGGGAGGTTACCGTCACCAAGATGGTCGAGAAGGGCGGGAACCTTGTCCCCTCGGACGAGCAGGTCGTGATCACCGCCGAGCATGTCGTTACCGCCAGCGGCAACCACGCCCAGCGCACCGCCAAGATGCTGGGCATCAAGATGCCTGCCATTCCGGTTGAACATACGTTTATCGTGATGGATCAGGACCCCGAACTGGTCAAATGGCGCGCCGACGGCAATCCGGAGCATCCGGTCGTGCGCGACGCCGACAATGAATCCTACGCCCGCGAAGAGCGGGGCGGCTGGATTTTGGGCATCTACGAGCGCGGCGCGCCTGCGCGGTTTGAATATGGTGTGCCGGACAGCTTCCGGGCCGATCTGTTTCCGCTGGATCTGGACCGGATCGCGGATCAGTATATGGCGATGGCTGACCGCGTCCCGTCTTGTGCAGACTCCGGCCTCAAGGACGATTTCAACGGGCCGATCTGCTATACGCCCGACGGCAACCCGCTGGTCGGTCCGGCACCCGGCCTGCGCAACATGTGGCTGGCCGAAGGGTTTTCCTTCGGGATCACGGCTGCGGGGGGCACGGGCTACTACCTTGCGCAGATGATGGTCGAGGGCGAGGCCGAGATCGACATGGCGTCGCTGGACCCCAAACGCTATGGCGACTGGATGACCACCGAATATGCCGCGCGCAAGAACGAAGAGGCCTATGAGCACGTCTATATCCTGCACCACCCGGATGAGGAGCGCCCCGCGTGTCGGCCTTTTCGCACCTCGCCTGCCTACGACCGTCAGGCCGCCCGTGGCGCACAGTTCGGCCATGTGAACGGGTGGGAACGCCCGAACTACTTTGCGCCGCTGGGGTTCAATGACCACGACAGCCGGTCCTTCCGGCGCGGCGGCTGGTGGCAGCATGCGGTCGATGAGGCCAAGGCGATCCGCGAGGGCGTGGGCCTGATCGATGCGACCGCCTTTACCAAACATCTGGTCAAGGGGCCGGGGGCCACTGCCTTTCTGGATTGGTTCACCTGCAACAAGCTGCCTTCTGTCGGGCGGATCAACCTGACCTATGCGCTGACGATCAACGGCACCACGCGCACTGAATATACCATCGTGCGGCTCGCTCAGGATGAATACTACCTTGTGTCCGCCGGGGCCTGGACGGCCTATGACAGTGATTTTCTGCGCAAGGCCATCGCCGATAAAACGCCCGAATTCGGGTATGTCGAATGCCATGACGTGACCACGCAATGGGGTGTATTTGCCATCGCGGGCCCCAGATCGCGCGATGTCCTGAAAGAGGTCATCAAGGACGCGGACCCCGAGACGGTGCTGAGCAACAAGCGCTTCCCCTGGTTGACCATGCGCAATATCGAGCTGGGGATGGTCCCCGTCCGCGCCATCCGCGTCGCCTATACCGGAGAGCTCGGCTGGGAGCTGCACCACCCGATCGAGATGCAGAACCACCTGTTCGATCTGCTGGAGAAGGCGGGTGAGAAACACGGGATGAAACTGGTCGGCGCACGGGCACAGAACTGGCTGCGGCAAGAGAAATCCTACCGTGCTTTCGGCAATGAACTGGGCCGCGATGCCACCCCGCTAGAGGCCGATCTGCCGCGCTTTGTCGACCTGTCCAAGGACTTCCACGGCAAGGACGCAATGCAGGCCCATGGTATCCGCAGCAAATGTGTGACCTTGCTGATCGACGGGCCCGACGACGCCGACCCTTGGGGCCGCGAAGTGCTGTATCACGGCGACACCCGTGTTGGTCGCCTGACCTCGGGCGGGTATTCGGTGGCCTTCGGGAAATCCATCGGCATGGGCTACGTCAAACCCGACATCGCGGTGGTCGGCACGAAGCTGAAGGTCAAGATGTTCGACCAGCTATGGGCCGCCGAAGTGGTGGAGGACAGCCCCTACGACCCGAAAAACGCAACGATCCGTGTGGATGGGTGACGCAGACATTTACTCTGACACATACAGAGCCCCGCCAAGCACATGTTTGGCGGGGCTTTTTTCCTACCGCACCTGACGCCGCGAAAGCCAGTTGTCCCAACTGCTGGGGCTACCGGCATAGACGTTGATGTCGATGTCGCCGGCGGCTCCGGGGACGCGGCCGGTGCTGGTGTATTGCCAGAAGGTCCAGCGCTCGTCGGGGTATTTCTCGGACGGGTGGGCGGCGGTGGAGCGGAGCCAGAATTCAACACCGCGCAGACGCCCCATGTCATTCTGGGCATAGAACTCCGGCGTGGTATAGACGACGGGCTGCTGCCCGTAATGCGCGCGCAGGATGCTTAGGAAGGTCTGCGCGTTGCGGCGGACGGTATCGGCGGGCGGGCGCAGGGTGCAGGTGGGGGAAAAGGGGTTCCACTCCAAATCCAGCACGGGGGGCAGCATACCTGCGGTCTTGGGCACGTTTTCGATGAACCAGCGGGCCTGTTTCTCGGGCGTCGTGCAGAAATAATAGAAGTGGTAGGCCCCGCGGGCGACACCGGCGCGGCCGGCACCCTCCCAGTGGTTCTGGAACATCGGGTCCAGCAGATCGCCGCCTTCGGTGGCTTTGATGAAGGCGAAGTTCACGCCGGAGACGCGGGCCTCGCCCCAGTTCAGCGGTTGCTGGAAGCGCGCCACATCGATGCCGTGCACCGCATAGCGGTCGGGGCTTTGGCCGGGCCAGTCGAACGGCTTGCGGTCGCCGAAATTGGCCGCCGTCACATCCCCCACAGGGACAGAGAGTTGCGGCGCACCACAGGCCGAAAGGGCAAGGGCAGAGAGGAGGGCAAGAACGCGAAGTCGGGGCATAGGGTCACGGCTTTCGTGCGATAAAGGCCAGATTATTGGCGGGCATGTCGATCTTGTCGATCGGGCTTAGTGCAGCATCGCTGAGCCATCGCGTGATGTCGACCGTATCCTTGTACCCGATCGCAGGATCGGCGGTGCGCAGCTCGGCGTCGAATTTCGCATCTCCGTCGGAGGTGAGCACACCCTCGCGGCGGAACGGACCATAGAGGATCAACGTGCCACCGGGGGCGAGCGCAAGCGCGGCTTCGGTGATGACCTGCTGTGCGGCCTCTGTCGGGATCAGATGCAGCAGGTTGGCGAGGAAGATCAGGTCTTGCGGTGGCAGTGGCTTGTGCCAACCCGCCGCTGCTGCATCCAGCGGGGCGGCGGGGGCGACGTTGGTCAGCCCGGCCTCGGCGATATAGGCGTCGATGCTGTCGCGGCGGTCGGGGGCGGGCTCGGTCGGCTGCCAGTGCAGATCGGGCAGGGCGCGAGCGAAGGCGGCGATATGCTGCCCCGTCCCGCTGGCAATCTCGAGCGCGCGACCTGTCTGAGGTGCATGGTCACGCAACAGGTCACAAAGGGCGTCTTTGTTCCGGTCGGCGGCGGGGGCGTGCAGCATGGCACCGCGGGTGGGCAGAGCGACGCTGGCGCTTGGGGGAAGCTTGGCAGTCATGCGCGCAGCCTATCGGGGCGCAGTGCCTCGACCACCGGATCGGGCAGCGAGGGGGCGTTGCCGAGGGTCAGATCGGCCACCAGTTGCGAGGCGGCGGCGCTGGTCTGGAAACCGTAGCCGCCTTGTCCCGCGCTCCAGATGAATTCGGGCTGGGCGGGATCGGGGCCCAGCACCAACGTGCGGTCCACGGCAAAGCTGCGCAGCCCCGCCCATGTCGCGATGGGTTTCGTCAGCGGCACGGCGACCATGTTCTGATACCGCTCCAGCCCTTCGGCCAGCACCATGTCGTCGGCCCATGCGTCCTGCGGTTCGGTCGCGTCCTCATCAGCGGGCGAGATCAACAGCGCGCCCGCGTCGGGCTTGGCGTACCATGTTTCGCCCACGCCAAAGAACATCGGCCAGCGCGACATGTCATGCCCGCCCGGTGCCGCAATGCGGGCCATGGACCGGCGGTAGGGGGTGATGCCGATGGGGGGCACACCGGCCAGAATGGCGATCTGGTCGGCCCAGGCTCCGGCGGCGTTGACCAGTTTTGCGGCGTGATGGATGTGCGGGCCTGCGGTGACCTTCCACGTATTGCCCGTGCGGGTGATGGATGTGACGGGATGCCCGGTTTCAATCCGTCCGCCATTGCCGCGTAGCTCTTTGGCGAAATCCTGCAGCAGACGGTCGGTATCAATATCATGGGCGTCAGCGTGGTAGCCGGCAAAGGCGATGCGCTCGGCGGCCAGGATCGGCACAAGGCGGAGCGCATCGTCGGGGGTGATCTGTTCGACCCCCATATGGGCGAGATCGCTGTGAAACGCCTCTTCCTCGTGGCGGTCGGCGATGATCATCAGGCCGCGCGGGGACAGGTAGCCGCCGTCGCGCAGATAGCCGACGGTGGCCTTGTTCAGCGCCCGCACGGAGGGGGCACCGTAATTCTCTTCGATCAGCGCGGCCGACCGGCCAGAGGCGTGATAGCCAAGCGCTTTTTCCCCTTCGATCACCGTGACTTTTGCATCACCGGACAGGCGCGCCGCGGCCGAGATGCCCGCGATGCCGCCGCCGATCACAAGGATATCGGATGTGCTTTCTGTCATAGGTACCCCCTGTCCCTTGCACTGGTTTCACGCAGGCCTGTCCCGCCGGCCCCACGTTCCGTGCTTATGGGTGACATGGGCCGGTGGGACGTGCAACCGCGCGGTTAGGCATCGGTTTTGCCGCGCGCGGTGGCGCGACCATAGGCGGGGCGCGCGTGGATCATCTCGACAAAGCCAGCGAGTGCGGGATAATCCTTGGCGCGGCCCTGCTGCATCGCGATCTCTGCCGGAAAGCTGAGCATGATATCCGCCGCCGACAGCGTATCCTGCACAAAATGCCCCGAGGCGCGCACGCGGCTGTTCATGTAGCTATAGTGGTTGTCCAGTTCAGACGCGATGCGCGGATGCAGCGGCGCACCGGCGTCGCCCAAACGGCTGACATAGAGGTTCAGCAGGATCGGCGTCATCGCGGACCCTTCGGCGAAATGCATCAGTTCAAGGTGCTGCAAATAGGCGGCGCTGTCACGATCGGGGATCATCTGCGGCGCGAAACGGGTGCAAAGCACCTCGGTGATGGCCGCGCTCTCGGCGATCAGCGTGCCGTCGATCTCGACCATGGGGGATTTGCCCAAGGGGTGCACGAGCTTTAGCTCGGGCGGGGCGAGGTTGGTCTTGGCATCGCGGGTATAGGGAATGACATCATAAGGCGCGCCGATTTCTTCGAGCAGCCACAAAATGCGATGAGAGCGGGACCGGTTCAGGTGGTGGATTTTGATCATGACGCTGATGATAGCGTGTTGCAGGCGGATGGGTAGTGGGCATGCATCCCCCGCGCCGTATTTGACAAGCGACGCGGGGGCTTGAGGTCATGTCAGACGGTGGCGCAGCGCGGGTAGGCGCGACAGGATCAACACATCGACCGCCAGCACGCTCAGCAGCACGGCCCCGGCCATGGGGAAGGCCATCGACACGAACAGCCCGACCAGCACGGCACCCTGCCACAACGGCAGCTCTGACGGCATGGGCGGGGCGGAGAGGCGGCCAGCGGCGGTAGGGCGACGCTTCCACCAAAGCACCAGCGCACTGACGCAGAGGAACAGCACCGACAGGCAGACCAGCGTATTGGCCAGCACGCTCAGCAGCCCCAAGGTGCCCATGTGCAGCGCAATCCCCACCGCCATGGCTTTGCCCGCAAGCGAATAATCGGCATAGCGCACATCGGCGAGGATATTGCCGCTGTGCTGGTCGATATGCACGGTGCGGTCCGACATCGGGTCGGTGCTGTCAGTGTTCATGGAATCGCGGCTCAGCGTCCAGACGCCGGTATCGTCCTGCGGCAGGTTCATCTGATAGCGCGCGTCAAAGCCGATCTCGCGCGCCAATGCATCGATGCTGTCAATGGTGACGGCCCCTGCAATGCCCGCCTCCCCAGCCGCGCTGCCAGAGGCAGGCATCTGCGTTTGTTCCAGCGCCCAAGGCACCTCGCGGCGGTGGTGGTTCATGCTGGCGTGGATGTCGTCCGATAGGGGCACGGCATCCCATTTCTCGGCGGGGAACTGGCTCCAGGCTTGCACCATCTTGCCGCCCCAGATGCCCGCCCAGGACAGGCCCGAGATCAGGAACAGCACCAGAAAGGCCGATACCCATATGCCCACAACGCCATGCAGTGATTTCCACATCGCACGGCCCTTGGTGAAACGTGGCACCAGCGTCCCGCGCCAGCCTGCACCACGCGGCCACCACATATATAGCCCCGTGGCAATCAGCACCAAGGCGATCGAGGCCGCGGCTTCTATCATGCGATCACCGGTCACCCCCAGCATCAGATCACTGTGGATGCCATCCGCGAAATCATACCAGCCGGACCGACGTGGAAAGCTCTCGATCACCTTGGCCGTATAGGGATCAACCGCAACCATCACCGCATCCCCATCGTGGTCCACGCGGAACAGGGCCGCCAGATCAGGCGCGCGGGGGGCCACATATTGCACCAGCGTGCCGCCGGGCACGGCCTCGACCGCGGCTTGCGACTGTGCCGAGACCGACAGGACGGTTTCCTGCATGGTCACAGGGGTATATTCACCGTCGCGCCCGTCAATCCAGGCGATCCACAACATCGCCATGCCGGTTATGGCGAGAACCGACAGAAAGGGCAGCACGAACAGCCCCGCATAGAAATGCCACCGCCATGCAGCAAAGTAGAGTTTGTTCACGCCGCCGTCGGGCTGCGTGGTTTGGGTAGGGGTCGTCATATGAGGGCTCCAAGCCTAAGGGCCTGCATCATCGGCAGGCGGAAAGAATGAACAGATGGGATAGATGTTCAGACTTGGGGCGGGGCGCGGGTTAGCCGGCTGGGGTCAAGCTTGCGTGTGTGCAGCAGCCGTTTCGCCACAAAGCGCAGGGTTTGCGTTTTCTCAAGCACGGGAACGGGCAGGCCGGTGACCGCTTCGGGCAGCGCCATGGCACCGATCAGACGGCAGGTCTTACAATCGGCCATATTGCCTGAATGCGGGCTATCACCAGTGCCGCAGAGGTCCGCCAGCGCGCCGCCATTGGCAACATAGGCTTGCAGCTCGGGCGACAGGTCTACGGGCGCGAAACGATGCGCAAACCCCGATGTCGCAAGCGACAGCAGCACCAGAACG
>Ga0181375_1000093_pt1 | contig 38083 bp, 41 predicted proteins | sample LowvirmetaG_FD_130090 | JGI IMG/M metagenome (GOLD analysis project Ga0181375, IMG submission 130090) | Marine viral communities from the Subarctic Pacific Ocean - Lowphox_11 viral metaG | ecosystem: Environmental > Aquatic > Marine > Oceanic | place: Subarctic Pacific Ocean | collected 2015-12-09 | reverse complement strand
TGCACCGCCGCATGTCCGGTGGGAGCCAAAGTGACCGCGGCGTGCCAAACCCTCTTCGCATGGGCCGCATAATCCATCTTGCGGTGGAAGAGCGACAACTGACGCTCCCGCCACCGGAGCATGCAGATTGACGCGCAAGGCATCGGCGGGGTGTCCGCCGGTATGAGAGGACACGCGAGGATCTCGATAGGATTTCGACGTTCCAGACAGGAGTAGCGCTCTGGGGTATGTAAGTTTACATTATATACTGGGGCGCGTTAAATACTGACTTTGGACAAAACGTTAGGAGCACTTCTCTATGGAACTGGAATCGATCTGTTTCTCGTCGGACTGCCGCAGCCGGGGTCTTTTCGATCAGATCGCCGACAAATGGTCGGCAATGGTATTGGCGATCCTGTCCGAGCGACCGCATCGGTTCAACGCAATTCGCAGGCGATTGGAGGGCGTTAGCCAGAAAGCGTTAACGCAATGTCTCCGCCGGCTGGAACGCAACGGGTTGATCAATCGTCGCGTCGTCTCCCTCTCACCGGTGGCCGTCGAATACGAGATCACTCCGCTTGGCCGCACCCTGCAAATGCCGCTTCGGGCATTGCATCAGTGGACGTTGGACAATCTCGTGGAGGTCGATGCGGCACGCGAGGCCTTCGATGACCGGCAATCGGACGACGCTTTCGGTGGAGTCCAAGTGGGGAATCGCACGGATTAGGCTCGGTGTGTCCGATTTCAGGTTACCTCAGCCCTACCACGTCACCGATAAGTACCTAATTGACACTAAGTTTACAAGTTATACCTATGAATCCAGATTAACTGGAGTGTCAAAAATGGCTGCATTGAAGCTACTATCCCCGCTGAAAACCGACGCATTCGAATTCAAGAACCGCGTCTTCATGGCTCCCATGTCGCGAAGCAGGTCTCCCGACCGCGTCGCGAATGAACTGACCGCGCGCTATTACGCCCAACGCGCCACGGCTGGCCTGATCATCACAGAAGGCACGCAGATCAGTGAGCAAGCGATCGGCTGGACGAATTCGCCCGGGATCTACACCGACGAACACATTGAAGGGTGGCGCAAGGTCACACAGGCCGTGCACGAGGCTGGCGGCCTCATTTTCGCGCAACTCTGGCATACGGGCCGGGCGTCGCATCCGGACTTTCAGGGCGGAGCGCTGCCCGTTGCGCCATCGGCGGTTCCCTTCGACAGTCAGGTTTTTACGCCCGAAGGACCGAAGCCTGCCGTTACGCCCCGGGCGATGACTTTGGAGGAGGTCCAAAGCACGATCCAAGACTATGAGACCGCCGCACGCGCAGCAAAAGATGCGGGCTTCGACGGCGTGGAGGTGCATGGTGCCAATGGCTTTCTGCCCGCCCAGTTCCTCGAAGACGGGCCCAACAAACGAACCGACGCCTATGGTGGACCTGTCGAAAATCGCGCCCGCTTCCTGCTCGAAGCGACCGATGCTGCCATCCGGGTCTTCGGGCCATCCCGCGTGTCCGTCCGGCTTTCGCCGCGGATCCCTTATAACGACATGGGCGATAGCGACTTGGAGGGCACTTACATGTTTGCCGTCGAAGCCCTCGAGGCGCGGAAAGTAGGGATGCTCCACTTCATGGAGCCGGCTCAGCTTCCGGACGGGCTCAAGCTGTTGGCCCCCGAAGCGAGAAAGCGATTTACTGGTCAGTTCGTCGTGAACGTTGGCTATGATCGCGACACTGCCGAACAGGCGATCGCCACCGGTTTGGCCGATGCGGTGACCTTCGGAACGCTCTTCATCAGCAACCCAGATCTCCCCGAACGCTTCCGCCGCGACGCCGCCTTGGCGCCATCCGACCCCGCCACGCACTATGCGGGTGGCGAGCAGGGTTACACGGACTACCCGCCTCTCGGCTGAGGCTTCTGCCGAGGCAGACTTCTCGATCCCGCCGCCCCGTGCAAACGGATAAAGCGAGCGGCCGGATCGAGATTTTCAGAAGTTTTGTCCCGCTGTCCCGTTCCGCCCTTCCTTGTGCCTTTGCCGTTGCAGCGCAAACTGAGAAAGTGCTGTAAACGGTCGCAAAGTCCGCGCTGCCGCCATTCGTCCGCTGGAAATGCTGCAGGATGCACGAACGGCAGAAATGCGAAAGCTGCGCCGCAGCGTCATTGGTCTTGGTCAATGGCCGCAACGGGCCGGAAGCCGACCTATAAGAGCAACCAAATTTCAGCTGAGTTCTTAGCCTTACCTCGCCCCTCCCGAGTTCGCCTAGGATCCGCAGGACAGGCGCTGATCGCATTCCGTCTGCACATCAGTCCTGTTTTTCGCGAATAGGGATAAGGTCGCGCTTGGCGGGAGAGCTGGATTTCGGCGATTTGGGTCACAAACCTGACGATCAGGTCGTTATCAAATGACGTTCAATACAAAAATAAAAATGGTGCACCCGAGAGGATTCGAACCTCTGACCCCCTGATTCGTAGTCAGGTACTCTATCCAGCTGAGCTACGGGTGCACTGTGTGGGCGGATTTAGCGAGTGTTGCGCGGGGACGCAAGAGGCCAATGCGGTTTTTTGAAAACTTATTTGGCTTACTCGGCAGCCGCGGCGGTATCGGCATCGGACGCCTTCGCATCAGAGGGCGATTGTGCGTAGCCTTTTGGGAGATGGATGGCAAAGGCCGTCCCCGACGTGTCGCTGCGTTCTAGTAAGAGCCGCCCGCCGTGACCACGCACCAGTTCGGCGGCAATCGCAAGGCCAAGCCCAAAGCCGCCCTTGCGCGCGCCGCCATGGAACGGCTGGAACAAGTGCTCACGCGCCTTCATCGGCAGGCCCGGCCCGGTGTCCGTGACGCTCAACACCCATTCGTCATCATCCTCAAAGGCCGCCACCGAGATTTCGCCCGGCTTGCCCGTGGCAATAATCGCCTGACGGGCATTGCGCACAAGGTTTGAGAGCACGCGGTACATTTGTTCGGTGTCCGCGCGGATGACCATGGTGTTGGGCACATCTTCGGCAAAGGACAGGTCGAAATCCTCGATGGTCAGCCGTTCGCCTTCGATCACCTCGCCAACCAATTCGGCCAGACGCACACCCGCCAGCGCCGGGGCCGGTTCTTCGGCCTTGCCAAAGGCCAAGGTGGATTCGCACAGGTTGACGGCACGTTGGATCGAATTCACGAGCTTTGGCGCAGAACGCATCACACCGGGATCTTGCGACATTTCAAGACGGTCGGTAAACAGCTGTGCCGTGGTCAAAATATTGCGCAGATCGTGGGACACTTTGGCAACCGCTCCGCCCAATTGGGCCAGACGTTCCTTTTGGCGCAGCGCAGAGGTCAGTTCCGTTTCCATCGCTTTCAACGCCACTTCCGCTTCGCGCAATTCAGAGACTTTGGCAGAGGGTTGAATGATCCGGCGGGCGTCTTCGGGCGCTTGGGTGTAGGAGGTCATCGCCCCGATCACCCGTTTGATCGGCCGCACCAAAAGTGCACGCACCGCCAAGAACAACAGAAAGGCGGTGAAAAACGAAATCGCGGCGGAGAGGATCAAAATGCGCATGCCGTAGTCGATCATCGCGATGCGCAAAGGTGCTGTGGGCAGCGTCACCTCGATCAAAAGCCCAGCTTGTTTCACCGGATCGCCGATCACCCGGATCACCCGCGCTTCGGGATCAAACAGGGTGAGCATCGCGTCCCGGATCAGCTCAAATGCCCCCGCATCGCGCAGATCATAGGTGGCGTGGATTTGTTCGGGGATCGGGGAGGAGAGCACAAGTTGACGAATTTCATTGCGGCGCAACACAACGTTATAAACGCCCGCATTGGCCAGAAGCTCGTCTTCGAGGTCCATATCAAGGCTGTCATTGGCCAAAAGCGCCAGAGAGGCGATTTGGGCGCGCTCAAGCCGGGACAAGAGGAAATCTTCGCGAAACCGCGCCACCGAGGGCACAAAGATCATGACCTCTGCCGCCATCACAAAGATGAACGTCAACATCAGGAACCGCCCGGTCAGCGAGTTTAGAAATCGAAGAATGGCTTTCATCCCTTGTTAGGTGCGGATCAGGGCAGGAACCGCTGAACCAGCTTTACCACCGTTTTGACCTTAGAGCTGTCAAACAGCCTGGGGGTAAAATAGGCACTCGCCGCGCGTTTGTTAAGCTCTGCCAATGTGGGATAAGGTGCGACCATGCCCGCAATTTTGCTCATCTTGAGATTTGTGGCGATCGCAAGCGACCAAAGCGCGATCAGTTCTCCCGCCTCAGGACCGACAATGGTGACCCCCACGGGGCGACTTTTGACCACCATCAGCTTGATGAACCCGCCCCCTGCCCGCTCGCTCGCAATGGCGCGGTCATTGCCCGCGTAGTCTGCGCGCAGCACCTCAAGCGCCTTACCATGGGCCTTGCGCGCCGCCTCTTCTGTCAGGCCAATCTGAGCCAATTCGGGCGCAGTATAGGTGACATAGGGGATGTGATGGGTCGCGGCTTTGGCGGGCAGGCCAAACAACAGCGAGCGGATCACCACCCCGGCCTGATAGCCCGCCACATGGGTGAATTGCGGCGTGCCCGAGACCACATCGCCAATGGCATAGATCCGCCGATTGGACGTGCGCAACTGGTCGTTCACTTTGATGCCGCCACGGTTGTGATCGACATCGGCATGTTCCAGCGACAGGGATTCGGAATTGGCGCTGCGTCCGGTGGCGACCAAAAGGTGCGAGCCATGGCACACAGCGCCCTTTGCCAAAGTCAGAGCCACGCCGCCCGGCTCCGTCGCAACCTTGACCACGGTGGAATGCTCAAGGATTTTCACGCCTTCCGCGATCAGCGCTTCTTTGACCAGCTTGACGGCCTCTGGGTCATCGCGGCCAAGCACACGGCCTGCCTCCAAAATCGTGACCTTTGCGCCGAAACGCCGATGCGCCAGCGCCATTTCCATGCCAATCGGTCCGCCACCCAGGATCACCAGATGCTCCGGCAACGCAGTTTGCGACCACAGCGTTTCATTGGTGAGGTAAGGGACATCTTCGATGCCTTCAATCGGCGGCACCATCGGACGCGAGCCGGTGGCGATGACAAACCTGCGGGCTTTGATGCGATACTCGCCCGCTTCTACCGCATCCGGCGAGGTAAACCGCGCATGGGCCCGGATCACGGTGCAGCCCAGCCCTTCAAACCGTTCCTGACTGTCATGCGGCGCGATGATGTCGATGGTTTTGTGAACATGGGTGAGCGCATCAGAGTAGCTCATGCCCTTCGATGCGGCATGGAGCAGCGCCTTGGACGGAACGCAGCCATAATTGAGGCAATCCCCGCCCATCTCGCCTTTTTCAATCAGAACGACCCGCGCGCCCATCTGAACCGCGCCCGCAGCAACCGACAGCCCACCAGACCCGGCCCCGATCACACAGAGGTCTGTTTTGATCTGTTTCATAATGGCTCCTTACCTCGTGCTTTGATCACCATAGGCGCGATTGAGAGCAAACACAGGCCCAGAATCGGCAGGAGGATTTTCGGTTCAAACAAAACGCTCAGATCAGGCCGCCCGCCTTGGTCAAACACCTCGCCCAATCCCGCCCCCACGGAGGTCAGAATGAGAGCGCCGGGAATGATGCCAAGGGCGGTGGAAATCACAAAGCGATGAAAGGCCACGCCGAACAGAGCCGGCAAAAGATTGGCAACGAAAAACGGCACCACCGGCATGAATCGCATCAGGAACAGCATCGACCATTGATTTTCGTCGATGCCTTGCTTGATCTTGTGAATGCGCCCTTCCGAGGCATCCAACTTTGATGCCAACCAACCGCCAAGCCCCCAACGCGCCGCCAGGAACAAAAACGAGGCCCCAAATGTGGCCCCGGTGATATTAAAGATCACGCCTGGGAAGGTGCCAAACAAAAAACCGCCCGTGAGGGTCGCGACTGTGGCGCCCGGAAGGGAAAACCCGACGATCACCGTGTAGGCGGCGACAAATCCCAAGACGGTGAGCGCATAATGCGCATCGCGCAGCGCGATCAGGCGCAGCCGATTCTCCGACAGCGCCTCATAACTCAAGGCATCACGAAACACATAGGCCAGAGCGAGCGCCGCACAGAGCAGCACCAACAGCGGCACAAGATGTTTGCGCTGTGTCGAGGGGGAAGCTTCGGCCAAGATACGATCCTTTTGGCTATGAATCTGTGCGATTTCCTGCAAAATGGGCAATCAAGCGCCCCGTGACCAGCGTTTTACGCCCGACTCACGCGGCAGTGATGCCCTGCACTCAAATTCCCCGACATCGGGGCAGTTTGTTACAGAAATACGTCGCATGTGAATTGACAAGCGCCCGCTGCCCTCCTATTGGCTGGGCTTCGAAACACTTACCGCCTTCGAATCCCCGCATCTTTGGGGGTTTGGGCCCTGACCAACCGATGGAGACGGCGCGATGAAACGCACCTACCAACCGAGCAACCTCGTCCGCAAGCGCCGCCATGGCTTCCGTGCCCGTATGGCGACCAAAGCTGGCCGTAAAATTCTCAACGCCCGCCGTGCGCGTGGCCGTAAGTCCCTCTGCGCATAAATCTGCGACCGGGACATCCTTGAGAGTTTAGACTTTTAGGGGCGAGACCAAAATGACACCGCCGGACGCACCCAAGGCAGAGGCAAGCGCCACAGCCGCAGGTCCGCGACCGGCGGTTTTGTCATGCGCCGATGCCAGTGAAAAACCTCAGATGGACACGCTGCGCAAACGCGCCGATTTCCTGAAGGCTGCGCGTGCGCGGCGTCAGGGCACGTCGAGCTTTTTGCTTCAGGGGCGCAACCGTGGCGAAGGTGAACCGGCAAGCGGCATTCGCGTCGGCTACACCTGTTCCAAAAAAGTTGGCAACGCCGTGTTTCGCAATCACGCCAAACGGCGCCTGCGCGAAGCTGCCCGCCTTGTCATTCCAGAAATGGGACGAGAGGGCTGGGATTATGTGCTAATCGGCAAAAAAAACGACACGAGTGCGCGTCCCTTTGATCTTTTGCTCAAAGATCTGAAATACGCGATGCGCAAAATTCACGGGGATGCACGATGACCCCGCTGGCCTATGTGGTGTCCCTGCCCGTGCGCGCCTATCGTCTTATTTTCAGCCCGTGGATTGGGTATAATTGCCGCTATCAGCCGACCTGTAGCGCCTATGCTATGGAAGCGCTGGAAAAACACGGCGCGCTCAAAGGCAGCTATTTGACCATCCGGCGCATTGGCCGATGTCATCCGCTGGGGGGGACCGGTTATGACCCCGTCCCGGACCCGAAAAAGCCACACAGCCACGCCAAGCACGCTCATTGCCAACACGACCACGTCAAACCCGACACCGCCCCAGACAGCGCCGAGGAGTGATCAACCATGCTCGATGATCTCGACGACATTCACCCGCTTTTTCACGGTGCCCCGTCCACGACGGAGTTCAAAAAGCTGCGCAAACGCATCATCCGCAATGTGCGCGAGGCAATTGAACAGTACGGCATGGTGGAGCGTGGTGCGAAATGGTTGGTCTGCCTGTCCGGTGGCAAGGACAGCTACACGATGCTCGCCGCGCTTTATGAGCTGAAATGGCGTGGCATGTTGCCGGTGGAGATCGTCGCCTGCAATCTGGATCAGGGTCAGCCGGGCTTTCCCGCCACGGTTCTCCCTGAATTCTTGGGGAAAATGCAGGTTCCGCACCGCATTGAGTACCAGGACACCTATTCCATCGTCATGGATAAAGTGCCCGCCGGACGGACCTTTTGTGCGCTCTGTTCACGTCTGCGCCGCGGCAACCTGTACCGGATTGCCCGCGAAGAGGGCTGTACCGCCGTGGTGTTGGGTCATCATCGCGACGACATCCTTGAAACGTTTTTTATGAACCTGTTTCATGGTGGCCGCCTTGCCACGATGCCGCCGAAATTGGTCAATGAAGAGGGCGATCTTTTTGTCTATCGCCCGCTGGCGCATGTGGCGGAGGAGGATTGCGAAAGATTCTCCCGTGCGATGAACTATCCAATCATTCCATGTGATCTCTGCGGCTCCCAAGACGGGCTTCAGCGCCAACAGGTCAAACAGATTCTCGATGGCTGGGAAAAGAACAGCCCCGGACGGCGTCAAGTCATGTTCAAAGCGCTGACCAATATCCGTCCTTCACATATGCTGGACCCGAAATTGTTCGATTTCCTTGGCCTTTCGTTAACGGATGGCGAGAAAATTGGAACAAATCCAGAAAATTCTATGGAAATCCCGAAGCTGCGTTAACCGCACGGCCACTTTCTTGGCCCACGTTCTCCGGTGAAAGGGCCTTTTGGGCCGAACACAAGACCGGGACGACACCAATGCGCCACATCGCCGCGAAGCTTCGCCGCCTGCGCGATGCCCTGATGGGGCCTCAAACTCTGGCTTTTCTGCCTGCCATCTGCCTCAGTGCCTATTGGTTTGGCGGGGAAACTGCTTTGGTGATCGCGGCTTTGCTCATCCCGGCGCTTTTCGCGGTAATCGGCGCGCTTCCATCGCTTGCCTCGTCTTTCACACGCGACCCGACGCGGGCGCGCGATGGTGTGACGGGCTTGCCTCTACGCCCTACCGTCATTGATGCTCTGGACCAAATCCTCGACAGCCGGGATGTCACCGGTCGAACCACCGCGTGTTTGGCCATTGATCTTGATGATTATCGCGCATTGGAGGCCAATTGGGGGGCCGACGCTGCCGACAACATGCTGAAAACTGCCGCAAATCGTTTGGTGAACACGCTGCGCGAACATGATGTTGTGGCGCGGTTAGAGGGCGCGCGTTTCGCCATTGGCCTCGCCCCGGTGCGTCGCGCTGATCTCGAAACCCTGATTCAACTGGCCTCCCGGCTACAGGCTGCACTGTCTGAGCCTTACACACTGAATGCAACCAAGGTTTATGCAACCTGTTCAATCGGGTTTTGCATGCCAAACCGCGCCCCCGCCTGTTCAGGACAAGCGTTTTTGGATGCGGCAGAGGTCGCTTTGTTGGACGCGCGTCACAATGGGCCCGGCTCGATTCGCGCCTTCACGCCCTCGCTCACACCCAAAACACTTGATCGCGGAACGATCCTTGCCGATGTCGGCGATGCCTTGGAAAATGGTCAAATCGTGCCGTGGTTTCAGCCCCAAATCTCAACCGACACTGGTGAAGTGTCTGGCATGGAGGCGCTGGCACGTTGGCACCACCCGGAAAAAGGCATCATCAATCCCGGCGACTTCATTTCGGCCATTGAAGAGTTGGGATTGTACGAACGCCTCGGCGAAGTCATTCTCTACCACTCTCTCATGTCTTTGAAAACATGGGATAAGGCTGGATTTCATGTGAACACTGTTGCGGTCAACTTTTCGCCATCCGATCTCGCAAATCCGAAACTGGTGGACAAGATCCGTTGGGAACTCGATCGGTTTGAACTCGATCCCTCCAGACTGAGCATTGAAATTTTGGAAAGCGTCATCGCCTCTTCCGACAATGATATCATCACCCGCAATATTTGGGCCTTGAAAGAAATGGGCTGTGGCATTGATCTTGATGACTATGGCACCGGCCATGCCTCCATCGCCAATATCCGTCGCTTTGCCGTCAAGCGGATCAAAATTGACCGCTCCTATGTCACACGCTGCGATCTGGATCGCGATCAGCAAAACATGCTTGCCGCCATTCTGACCATGGCCGAACGCCTTGAATTGGAAACGCTTGCGGAGGGGGTTGAGACCGTTGGCGAACATGCCATGCTGGCACAACTTGGCTGTGGTCATGTGCAAGGCTTCTCCATTTCACGACCGATGGCGTTTGAAAAAACGCTTGAATGGATGGACGTTCATAGACGCAAATTGGCCGAAACGCCCCGGATCGGCAAACGCGCCAGTTGATCACTTTGCCGCATTTTCCAAAAGAAATAGCCAAAACCGCTTGACGTTCCGGCCTTGGACAGGTTGAACCAGCCAAGATTATTTTCCAAAAATCGGGCGGCCTTCATGGACGATCAAAACAAGAACCTGATTCTGGCCGTAGTGTTGAGCGGCGCTGTCTTGCTTGGCTGGCAGATCTTTTTCCCAGCTCCCCAACCTGTTGTGGACCCCAACGCCCCTGTGGCGACGGCGGTCGATCAGGGGGGCACCGGGGCGTTGACACCTCCGGGTGCCGACGCCGCGACCGAGCTGACAAGTGTCAGCAACGCCACGGCGGAACAAGTGCCGGATGCGGCAAGGATCACCATCGAGACCCCCCGGCTGGAAGGGTCTATCTCCCTCGCAGGGGGGCGCATCGACGATCTCTCCCTCAAAGACTACAAAGTCGAGCTTGACAGTGATGAGATCGTCACCTTGCTTCGCCCGGTCGGGAGCGAGAGCCCCTATTACGCCCTGTATGGCTGGGCACCAGGCGGCACTTTGGACGCCTCTGACGTGCCGGGTGCAAACACCACCTGGTCCGTAGAAAGCGGTGACGTTCTATCTTTAGATGCCCCCGTCACACTGGCTTGGGACAACGGCAAGGGCCTGCTTTTTCACAGGAACATTGCGATTGACGAGAACTACATGTTCACCGTCACGCAGTCCGTGCAAAACAACAGCGCAACCCCGGCCCGTATGGCGGCTAACAACGAAGTTGTGAAAATTGGCAAGCCCGAAGACCTGACGCGGTTGCTCGTCCATGAGGGCGCGATCCGCCAGTCTGGCAAGGAACTCAAAGAGATCAGCTTCAAAAGCTCGATGCTTAAAACCAAGTTCACCGAACTGGATGCGGACCCGCGTTGGGGCCAGCACGCCGAAATCGTCGATGTCGAAAAAGACGGTTGGGTGGGCTTTACCGATCACTACTGGATGACGGTTCTGATCCCAGATTCCAACGATCCGTTCACCTCGGTCGTGTCTTATCAGGAAAGCGCCGACGTCTATCGGACGGTTGCGCGCTACCCGACAATTGAACTTGCTCCGGGCCAGTCCGTTGAAATCACCTCGCGCTTGTTCTCCGGGGCGAAAGAATGGGAAACCATTCGCAGCTATGAGACCAAAGATGGGGTCTATAAGTTCAGCGACTCGACCGATTGGGGCTTGTTCTTCTTCTTTACCAAGCCGATTTTCCGCATTCTTCACGCCCTTAATGGCCTGATTGGCAACATGGGCTGGTCGATCGTTCTTCTGACGCTGATCCTCAAAGGCATCATGTTGCCGCTGGCGTATAAATCCTACGTCTCCATGGCGCGGATGAAAGAGCTTCAGCCGGAGATGGAAAAACTCAAAGCCTCCGCTGGCGACGACAAAGAAAAACTCCAGCGCGGCATGATGGAGCTCTACAAGACCAACAAGGTGAATCCGGCCTCTGGCTGTTTGCCGCTGATCTTGCAGATCCCTGTGTTCTTCTCGCTCTACAAGGTGATCATCGTCACCACCGAATTGCGTCAGGCCCCGTGGCTCGGTTGGATCAAAGACCTGTCCGCACCGGACCCAAGCTCGATCCTGAACCTCTTCGGTCTTCTGCCCTTCGCAGCCCCCGAAGCAGGCACAACCTTTGCCCTTGTCTCCCTCGGGATTTTGCCGATCATCCTCGGTATCTCGATGTGGTTGCAACAAAAGCTGAACCCAGCCCCCACAGACGCCTCGCAGGCGATGATCATGGCTTGGATGCCTTGGGTGTTCATGTTCATGCTCGGCAACTTCGCCTCTGGTCTGGTGCTCTACTGGATTTGCAACAACACGATCACATTCATACAGCAGTACATCATCATGCGCAGCCACGGGCACAAACCCGATGTTTTGGGCAACGTGTTACGCTCGCTGCGGCTTAAGAAAAAGGAGGGGGCGTCCTGATAGGGCGTCCCACACCAGATGAACCTAAGTTTTCCCATTGCGGATCCTGACGCGGCGGCCCTCGAGAAGGGCCGCTTGCTGTTTGCGGCACAGACCGAATTTGTCAAAGGCGTGGTGGCCATGGACGGCATGCCGCCCGATGACCGCCTTGAGGTCTGCTTTGCAGGCCGCTCAAACGTGGGCAAATCGTCTCTGATCAACGCCCTGACCGGGCATAAGGCGCTCGCACGTGCCTCGAACACGCCGGGTCGGACACAAGAAATCAACTTTTTCACCGCCTCAGACAGTCATTACCTCGTCGACCTGCCCGGCTATGGCTATGCCAAAGCGCCGATCCAAACCGTCGAAAAATGGCAACGCCTGCTTAAGGCCTACCTGTCTGGTCGCGCCACGTTGCGCCGGGCCTTTGTGCTGATCGACAGCCGCCACGGGGTCAAATCCGTGGATGAGGACATCATGGAACGGCTCGACAAGTCCGCCGTGACCTTTCAGGTGGTGTTGACCAAAGCCGACAAGGTCAAAGAGGTGGAGCGCGCGGCGATCTTAGAGCAGGTGCGCGCGGCGGTGGCAAAACACCCGGCCGCCTACCCGGAACTGATCGTCACCTCCTCGGAAAAGGGGTGGGGCATTGATGTTCTGCGCGCCGTGATCGCAACGCTGGTGTAAGCGACCCTTGCACCCGCGCCCGGGAACGCGATACTCAGGAGCAACCCCTCCAATGGACTCCCGGGAAATGAAGACGCAAGACATGAACAGAGACTGGATCGCAACCGCCCGCACATTGTCACAAGCCCTGCCCTATTTGCAGCGCTACGAAGGCGCGACAGTGGTGATCAAACTTGGCGGCCACGCCATGGGGTCTGACGAGGCGATGGAAAGTTTCGCCCGCGACGTGGTGTTGATGCAGCAGGTTGGCGTCAAACCGGTGATCGTTCATGGCGGCGGTCCGATGATCAACAAGCTTTTGGCCGATCTGAACATCAAATCCGAATTCGTCAACGGCAAGCGCGTGACCGATAAGGCCACCGTTGAGGTCGTCGAAATGGTCCTGTCCGGCCTTGTGAACAAACGCATCGTTCAGGCGATCAATAGCCAAGGGGGGCGCGCAGTCGGGATTTCCGGCAAGGACGCGAACCTGATGATTTGCGAACAGACGCATCCCGATTTGGGCTTTGTTGGCACGCCAGTCAAAATGGACCCCTCGATCATCAAGGAACTTGGCGATGAAAACCTCATTCCGGTGATCGCGCCTGTGGGCGCGGGTCGCGACGGCGAGACGTTTAACGTCAATGGCGACACCGCCGCCGGCGCCATCGCGGGCGCGCTTAAGGCCGATCGCCTGTTGCTTTTGACCGATGTGTCCGGCGTCAAAGGCGCGGATGGCAACGTCTTGACCTCGCTCAACTCCAAACAAATTCGCACCCTCACCGAAGAGGGCATCATCGCCGGTGGCATGATCCCGAAAACCGAAACCGCACTGGACGCGTTGAACGCCGGGGTGCGGGCCGTGGTGATCTTGGACGGGCGCGCACCCAATGCCTGTTTGTTGGAGCTTTACACCGAACACGGTGCGGGTTCGCTTATTCGCGACAGCCAACCCAGTATGAAACCGCATGGCGCAAAATGAGCCTGCGCCTCATCCTGATGCGGCACGCGAAATCGAGCTGGGATGATCCTCTGAGCGACGATTTTGACCGGGTGCTCAATGCCCGCGGCCAAAGCAACGCCGCCCTGATGGGGATTTGGCTGCGGGACAAAGGGTATCTGCCTGATCAGGTGTTGGTGTCTGCCGCCGCGCGCACCCGCGAAACCTATGAATGGTTGTCCAATGGCATGGGGCTCTGTGCCGATCTCGTGGTCAAAAACACGCTGTATCTCGCCTCTGACATGCGGATCATGTCCCAGTTGAAACAGGCCGAGGGCAACACGGTTTTGGTGATCGCCCACAACCCCGGCGTTGGCGAATTTGCCGCACGCTTTGCCAACAGAGCGCCGCTGCACAAAGACTTTGTGCGCTACCCAACCTGTGCCACCACGGTGTTTGACGTGGCCGCCCCGACTTGGTCAGAGATTGCATTTGGCGTGAACCCGGTTGTCGACTTTGTGGTGCCGCGCGATCTGGACGCGTAACTCTCCCCCTTCGCTTTTTGACAGGTCACAGCGGCAAGGCAACCGGGCCACCGCGTTGAGCGGGGCTGATTTACCGTAGCCCCAAACAATTCGCCCCACACGGATCGTCATCAAAATCTGCGCCCGGCGTCATGCGCATGTTACCAACGCGGCGTAGTCCACATTCATCCGAATGAATGATGGTGGACAATGATCACTCAGAAATGGCGGCGCATCTGTGACGCAATCGAACAAGACATCGCGAATGGCACATTGCAACCGGGGGACAGGCTTCCGACCGAACCCGAATTGGCGGCGCGATATGAGGCAGGACGCCATTCTGTGCGTCGCGCCATCGCTGAACTGGCCCGCGAAGGCAGTGTCAGCGTCGAACAGGGGCGTGGCACCTTTGTTGAATCCGGCCCGATGCTTGAATATGCGATCGGAACGCGCACGCGGCTGCACCGCAACCTGAACTCGCAAGGCATCGAGGTGACAGGCGCATTGCTTGGCGCGGAAATAACCCCCGCCTCCGAACGGGTCGCGCGCGCGCTCGGCCTGCTCCCCGGCGCTCCCGTGCAAAAAAGCCGCCGCATCACCTATGCTGACACGCTGCCGATCAACATTGGAACCGGCTATCGCTGCGCCAAGCGCTTTCCCGATTTTGTCACCCGGCGCGATCTGATCGGCTCGGTGACCGAGACTTATAAATCCTACGGCATCACCGATTATCTGCGCGCCGAAACCACCTTGCACAGCCGCCTTGCCCGCCCGGAAGAGGCCAAACTTTTACGTCAGCACCCGCAAACCCCGGTCATTGTCATCCGCGCCATTGACCAATCGTTGGATGGTACGGCGCTGAGTTTCAGCGAAGTCATCTGGTCGGCGCTGCGCGTCAAATTCACCATGACAAACGAGAGGGACTAAGGCGATGACCCATCCGCACAACCTATGCCTCACCACATTGGCGCGCAGCGACGCCTGCGCGATCAAGACCTTTGGCGAGGGGCTGCTTGATCACCTCGATCCGGTCGAAGTGCTTTCAAGTCGAACCGGACTGGTCATGTTGCCGATGCGCGACACAGCGCAGGGCACGGGGTTTCATCTTGGCGAGGTGCTTGTGAGCGAGGCGCATATCCGAATGGGCGCGCATGAAGGTTATGGCATGCGGCGTGGGCGTGATCTTGAGGCGGCCATGGCCATGGCGCTTGTCGATCTGGCGCTGGACGCGGGCCGTGCGGTGGCGGACTGCACAGCTTTTGTCAGCGAACAGGCAAAAATGCAGCAGGCGCAGGATCATGACACGCTGTGCCGGATCGAAGCGACCCGCGTTGATATGGAGACGTTCTGATGCGCACAGCCCCCACACCCTCGCGTGAGGAAACCCGCGCCAATGCCACATTCGAGGCCCTGATCTGGTCGATGAGCCGTCCCGGTCGCCTGCGCGATTTACCCGAGCGAGGCGAAGCCCAAATCATTGAGGCGCTGATCGACCGCGAATGTCATGTCTTCTGCGCCGACCCGCTTTTGATGCCCAAAGTGTTGGAAACCGGCGCGCGTATCGCAGCGCTGGCCGGCGCCGATCATGTGTTTCTGGGCGCGCTCACCGATCTGGATGGCCTGAAATCCCTGTCGACCGGCTCCGATCTCTACCCCGACGGTGGGGCCAGTGTCGTGATCCGCGCCCGCCTTGGTGAAGGGCCGCGCCTGCGCCTCACCGGGCCGGGGATCGAGACAGAGGAATGCGTTCATATCGGCGGGGTGCCGGACGGGTTTTGGTCCCTGCGCCGCGATCTCATCCAATACCCGATCGGGTTCGACGTGTTTTTCATCGACGGTGCGCAGGTCCTGGGCCTGCCACGGTCAACCAAAGTGGAGATGCTCTGATGGCCTATGTGGCGACGCGCGGTGGCGAACAGGCAATTGAACAGGCGGAACGGTTGTTTCGCGCCGAGATGGGCGAGATCACACCCGAACGGGTGGCGGAGATCAAAATCGCCCTGCCCTATCTGATCGACCGGGTGATGGGCGAGGCCTCGCTTTATGACGAAGACCTCGCCGCGCTGGCTTTGGCGCAGGCGGGGGGCGACTTATATGAAGCGGTTCTGTTGCTGCGCGCGTGGCGCACGACGCAACCGCGACTGCATGTGGCGCGCCCGATTGAACAGGTAACCCTGTTTACCCATCGTCGCATTTCGGCAGCGTTCAAAGACATTCCCGGCGGTCAGGTGCTTGGCCCGACCTTGGATTATTCCCACCGGATCATCGCAACCGATGTGCTTGAGGGCGCGCGTTATATCCCGGCACCGGTCACCCCCTCGACCACGCCCGCTCCCGCGCATCAGCCTTCGGTTGCGGCGTGGCAGGCGGAGAATGATCTGGTGGAAATGCCCGGTTTCGATGAGACCGCGCCCGAGGACATTCCCGATGTGACCCGTGAGCCAGTTTTGTTTCCGGCCACGCGCGCGCACAGGTTGCAAAGCTTGGCGCGCGCGGACACAGGCGCGACTTTGGCGCTTGGATATGCGGCGATGCGCGGCTACGGCCAAGCGCATCCAACGGTGAACGAATTGCGCCTGTGCGAGGCTGAGATCATCGTGACCCACCCGAAAGGCACAGCCTTTTCGGCAGGACGGGTCAAGGTGTCACAGGCCGAGGTCGTGTCAAAGAAAGGCGACACACTTGAGCTTGGCTTTGCCGCCACGCTGGGCTGGAACGAGGTGAAATGCATCTCCGCCGCCACGCTGGATCTCAACAGCAAAGGCGCGCCCAAAGGGTCACCCACCGAGGAGGAATTCTACCTCTATCATACCGAAGGCGTGGAAAGCTCGGGCTTCTGTATCCACTTCAAACTGCCGCATTATGTGACATTTCAATCCTCTTTGGATGCAATGCGCAGCGCCAAGAAGACCGGCACAGCGGCAGAAAAAACATCCCCCTCAAAGGAACCTGCGCAATGAGTGTGACGCCACAAAGCCTCAAAACCTTGTCCCGCGCCTGGGAGCCGATGAGTTACGGCTTTCTGGACGCCTCTGCCAAGCGCGAAATTCGGCGCAAAATGATCAAAGCCGTGGCGGTGCCCGGTTGTCAGATGCCTTATGCCAGCCGCGAGGTGCCGATGGCACGGGGCTGGGGGACGGGGGGATTGCAGGTTTCTCTGACCCTCATTCGCCCCAACATGCGGATCAAAGTGATTGATCAAGGCGCTGACGACAGTGTCAACGCCGCTTCGATCCGGCATTTTTTGGCCAGGGTCTCCGGTGCGCCAACCACGCTTGATACGCTGCAGGCCGATCTGATTCAGTCACGCCACCGCATCCCGGAAGAAAAACTGAACGAGGCTCAAATCCTTGTGCTGCAAGTACCCAACCCCGAGCCTCTGCGCCCGGTTCAGCCCAATATGTCAATCGCGCGTCAAATGCATGCCGATGCGGATTATGGCCGGATGTGGCTACAGCTTTACGAACAAATCGTGCGATCCGGGCGGGTGATGCAGGGCGCAAGCTACCCCTCGATGGTCAATGGTCGTCACGTCATGACCCCTTCGCCGATCCCGCGTTGGGACGTGCCAAAGCTGAATATGGCACAGCATTTGACGATCCTGTCTGCGGGTCGCGAAAAGCGCATTTTTGCCGTTCCGCCCTACACTCGCGTTGAACCTCTGGTCTTTGATGATGTGCCCTACAAGGTCGAAGAGCACCACGACCTGACCTGTTCCCGCTCCGGTGCCAAAGGGTTTTTCATGAACGAAATCCCACAAGAGGATGGCAGTTCCGCCTATGAACTGTCCGACAGCGGCTTTGGCGTGAAACACATCCAACAGAGCACGGGCGACGCCGTCACCTTTGGCAAGACATGGTATGAAAATGGGGAGATGGCAGAATGACCCTGACACTCGACGCCCCGCGCATCGTCACCACACGGCCTTTGGTGACTCTGCGCGATGTCACCAAAACCTATGGCGATGTGCAGGCTGTGACCCGCGTCTCAGCCGAGGTATTTCCCGGCGAAGTGCTTGGGATTGTGGGGGAAAGTGGCTCTGGAAAATCAACGCTGTTGCGGATGATGAACCTTGAGGACACGCCCGACAGCGGCAGCTACACATTGGATCTGCCCGATATACAGGGCAATCTGTTTGAGCTTGGCCGTTTCGCGCGCCGGATGCTCTGCGCAACCAAGATCGGCATCGTGTATCAGAACCCGCATCTTGGGCTTTTGATGAAACACTCCAGTTCCGGCAACGTGGCCGAGCGGCTTTTGATTGCAGGAGAGCGGCGGTTTTCGGTGCTGCGTGACAAGGCGCGCGAGGCCTTGGCGGCGTCCGAATTTCCGCTTGAACGCCTTGACGCACCGCCGATCGAATTGTCGGGCGGCATGCAACAACGCGTGCAATTGGCCAAGGCGATCGCGCTTGAACCTGCGCTGTTGTTGCTGGACGAGCCGACCACGGGGCTGGATGTCAGTGTGCAAGCGCTGGTGCTTGATACGCTCAAACGGCTGCAACAGGACCGCAATATCACCATGGTCATCGTGTCTCATGATCTGGGGGTGATCCGCACTTTGGCCGACCGCGTCATGGTCATGCGCCGCGGCGAAGTGGTCGAAGCGGGGTTGGTCGATCAGATTTTCCAAGACCCGCAACATCCTTACACGCAACAATTGGTGCATGCGAAACTATGAGTGTCATTCTCCACGTCCAAGGCCTGACCAAAGGCTTCACCATGCACCATCTGGGCAGTCAGATGGCGGCGTTTTCCAACATTTCTTTTGACCTGAACGCGGGCGAATTTCTTTTGCTCAAAGGTCAAAACGGCGCGGGCAAGTCCACGATGCTGCGCACCCTGTATCGCAGCTATCTGGCGCAGGCGGGTCAGGTTCTATTTCACTCGGATCACGGGGTGATCGACCTGTTGCGCGCCGCCGACGTGGATGTGACCCATTTGCGACGCACCGAGATCGGGTTTGTCACTCAGTTCCTTGTGGCACGCCCGAGGGTTTCTGCCGAAGATCTCGTGGCAGAGCCGCTGCGCTTGGCCGGGCACAGCGCGCCACAGGCCCTGGATAAGGCGCGCTATTGGCTCAAGGCTTTCGGGGTCAAAGACAGCCTCTGGCGCGCCTATCCCACGACGTTTTCAGGCGGGGAGCAGCAAAAGGTCAACCTCGCCCGCGCGCTGATCTTGCCCCGAAAGCTGTTGCTTTTGGACGAACCGACCGCCTCGCTCGACGCATATGCGCGGGTGGCTCTGGTCGCGCGTCTGCATGAGCTCAAACAAAGCGGCACTGCCATGATCGGCGTGTTTCACCATCCCGATGACGTCGAACACCTGATTGACCGAGTCATTGACCTGACCCCTGATGCCCCCACCATGGAGGACCGCGCCGATGTGGCTGTCTAATCTTTCCCTCGTCTTGCCGGATCGTGTGCTCACCGACGGCGCGCTCTGCATTGAAAACGGGTTGATCACCCAGATCGCCGAACGGCCTGTTTCAAACGGCATCGACTGTGGCGGGGCGCTGGTTTTTCCCGGCTTCATCGACATGCACGGCGACATGATCGAAACAGAATTGGAACCCCGGCCCCGGGTCGATTTCCCGATGGAGGTGGCTGTGTCGCATCTTGATGCGCGCTTGTCCGCGGCGGGGATCACCACGGCTTATGCGGCGGTGAGTTTCTCGCGGGCAGCAAGAATTGGCGAACGGCGCTCGTTTGAACACACCAGCCAAGTCATCCGTGATCTGCACCGGCTGCGCAATTCCTGCCGCGTCGACCATCGCATCCATGCCCGCTTTGACATCACCTATGCCAATGCGGTGCAGGTGCTGGCCGATTTGATTGCCGATGAGCAGGTCGATTTGGTTTCCGTGATGGATCACACGCCGGGTCAGGGACAGTATCGCGACATTGAGCGTCATATCAGCCTTATCGCCACACGCGACGGCATGTCCGAAACCGAAGCCAGACAGGTCGTGAGCACCAGGATCGCTGAACGCACCCGCCCGCAGGAGGTTATTCTCGACAATCTCCGTCAGGTTTCCAAGCTCTGCAAAAGCCACGGTGTCGCGCTTGCGAGCCATGATGATGACAGTGCCAAAAAGGCGCTTTTGATGGCTGAAATGGGCGCGGTGATCAGCGAGTTTCCGGTCACGTCTGAGGCGGCCGAGACCGCCGCAGCGCGTGGGATGCTGAATGCGATGGGGGCTCCAAATGCGATGCGCGGTCAGAGTTATTCCGGCAATCTTTCAGCGCGTGAGGCACATTCCAAGGGGCTGTTGCACATTCTCGCGGCGGATTACCACCCGGCGGCGATGTTGGCGGCGGTGATGACCTTGGCCGAAAGCGATCCAAAGGGGCTTGCGGGGGCGGCGGCTTTGGTCACGGCCAATCCGGCCAAAGCACTGGGGCTGACGGATCGCGGGCGGATCGAACCCGGACTGCGTGCCGATTTGGCGCTGGTCGAACGTGGCGCGCTGACCCGTGTGAGCGCCACGTTTTGTGGCGGCAAGATGATCCATTCGATCGGGCGACTGCAGAGCCGCGACCTTAAGCTGTTACACCCTGCCTGAGGCGGCTGTCACATATCTGTCGCCAAATTATCAGGGCATCGTCATGCAAATGTTGGCGGGACGTTAATCCGCTCACGTAAACCTCATGGTGAAACATCCGAATGAATATCTCCGGAGTATACCATGAGTTCTGCCTTGATCCTGTCCAATGTCTCCCGCTCTTTTGGCGAGACCCACGCCGTCGACAACGTGTCGATCTCCATTGAACCGGGGCAGTTTATCGGCGTGATTGGCCGCTCGGGTGCCGGAAAATCAACATTGCTACGTCTGCTCAATCGCTTGGTCGATCCCACAGCGGGGTCGATTTCGTTTGGTGACACCAACATCACCGCGCTCAAGGGCAAGGCCCTGCGACACTGGCGCCGGGATTGCGCAATGATCTTTCAACAGTTCAATCTCGTCGATCGGCTTGACGTCTTAACCAATGTGCTGATCGGGCGTCTGGCAGAACACGGGGTCCTGTCGTCGATGACGATGCAATTCTCTGATGAGGAGCGCGCCATGGCGATCCGGGCTTTGGATCGGCTTGATCTTGTGCCGCAAGCGCTGCAACGCGCGGGGACGCTGTCAGGCGGGCAACAACAACGCGTGGCCATCGCCAAGGCGCTTGTGCAACGCCCGAAAATCATGCTCGCCGACGAACCCATTGCCTCGCTCGACCCGGCCAATGCGACGCTGGTGATGGACGGGTTGAAACGGATCAACCGGGAGGACGGGATCACCGTTTTGGTGAACCTGCACACGCTCGACACCGCCCGCGCCTACAGTGACCGCATCATCGCCATGCGTCAGGGCCGCGTGTATTTCGATGGCACCCCCGAACAGCTCACCGATGATGTCGTGCGTGACATTTACGGACTTGATGGCCTGCAAGAGTTTAACGCGGCGGTCACATCGACCGCCGTACACGCCACCGTGCCGGCCTGATCATCGCCTTTTCACAAACGCTTCAAAGGAGATTTCCACATGCGTTTCATCACTGCCACCGCTCTTGCGGTTCTGATCGCAGCACCTGCGCTCGCTGAGGGTTGGAAAGAAGATTACCAAACTTTGAAATTCGGTGTCCTTTCGGGCGAAAACGAAAAAGACCGTCTGATGCGCACGGAGCCGCTGCGGACGTATTTGGAAAACACATTGGGGGTGAAGGTCGAAATTTTCACCGCAGGCAATTATGATGGCGTGGTTCAGGCCATCGCCGCGAATCAAATCGAGATTGCCCGTTTTGGCTCCTCGTCCTATGCCGCCGCCTACACCGCCACCAATGGCGAGGTCGAGCCGATTTTGACCACCATCAAAAAAGACGGCAACACCGGCTATCGCTCCATCGTTGTCACCCGCTGTGACTCGGGGATCGAAAGCCTTGCCGATGCCGCAGGCAAGATCCACGCCTTTGCCGACCCGGATTCGACCTCGGGCTACGCCGTTCCTTATTTCAACTTCCTGACCAAGGAAGGGTTCAAACCCGAAGAATATTTCGCCGCCGTGCCGTTCTCTGGCTCGCACGAAGCCGGGGTGAGCGGGGTTGTGAACGGGACATTTGACACCGCATCGACCTACCAGAACAACGATCTGGATGGCATCTATCAGCGGATGGAATCCAAGGGCATGATCGAGGCCGGGCTGATCTGTAAAATCTGGGAAAGCCCGGAAATCACCTCTGGGCCCTGGACCGTGCGCAGCAACCTGCCGGCTGAACTGATTTCCGATCTGACCAATGCTCTCGAAGCCTTCCCGACGGAAGACCCCGAAGGCTACGCGCTTTACTCGTCCTTTGAACCAACCGACCCGAACCCGGAGATCGGCTTCACCCGCGTGGATCGCGATCGCTACCAGTGGATCGTCGACATGCGCGATTGGATCAAAAGCCAGCGTCGCGGCTGATCAACCTGCATTTAAAAGGGGGCACACTGGTGTCCCCTTTTATCCTTTTGGCCTGATCTCACAGAGGTTCATATGACCTTCACAGTCGCCCCAATGCCGCCCTTGACCGTCGACGCCGCCGCGCCGGATCGGCTGACACAATTCGAATTGGACTTTGCCACCAAACGTCGTCAAGCGCGGCGGGGCTGGGCCATTGGCACGCTTGTCCTCGTGTCGCTTTTCGCGTTTTCGGCATGGATCGGGGATTTTTTTAAGATCACCCAAGTCACGATGCCCGACGGGGCACGCGAATGGCGCTGGATCATTCCTGCGGGGTTGCCCCGGTTGGGCGAATATGTGTCCCAGACCCTCCCGACCCTGCGGTGGGATAGGTTTTGGAGCGATTTTGGCGAATGGTTCTGGCGTTGGAAAACCTGGCTCAAACTGCTTTGGGAAACGGTGCTCATTGCCTTTATGGCGACCACATTCGGCGTTGTCGGCGGGTTTTTGCTTTCCTTTCCAGCAGCACGGAACCTGTCGCCTAACAAATGGGTGTTGTGGCTGACCCGTCGTTTGCTCGAAATCACCCGCACCGTACCCGACATCGTCTGGGCGCTGATCTTTGTGTTTTGCTTCTCTGTGGGTCCGATGGCGGGCGTTTTGGCCATTGGCACTCATGCCTGCGGCGCTTTGGGCAAGCTCTATTCCGAAGTGAACGAAAACATCGACATGCGCCCGCTCGAAGGGGTCAAAGCGGCCGGGGGCACATGGTTCGATCAAATCCGCTACGGTGCCGTGCCGCAAGTGCTTCCCAACATCATCAGCTACACGTTGCTGCGCTTTGAGATCAACGTGCGCTCCTCCTCCATCATCGGCTATGTCGGCGCGGGCGGTTTGGGGCAGGAATTTCGAACAGCCATGAGTTTTCAGGAATACACCGATCTCTCTGCGCTGTTTCTCATCATTCTCGCGACGGTCATCGTTATCGACTACGGCTCCGAGAAACTGCGCCATAAAATAATCGGAATGGAGGATCGCCCATGAGCCTGACCCATGCGCAAATCGAACAGGCCCGCGCCCGTGTGCCACGCGCCTTTCATCTCCCACTGACCCTGCGCCTGCGCCGGATCGCGCTTTGGACGCTGTTCGTGGGGCTGATGCTCTATTGTCTTTGGGTTTTCAATTTTAGCCCAACCCGCATCTGGATCGGTCTTGGCCGTCTGGGACATGTGTTGGGTTTCATGTTCCCCCCCTATATCTGGAAAAGCTGGCCGGAGTTTTCCGAGATTCTCAAAGGGCTGGGGGAAACGCTTTCCATCGCCTTCATGGGGACACTGTTGGGGGCCATCGTGGCATTTCCTTTGTCCTTTTTGGGGGCAAAAAACATCAACCGGCTGAATGGTCTGCGCCTTGGGGTGCGGCGCGGCTATGACATCATCCGCGCCTTCGAAACGCTGATCCTCGCGCTGATTTTCATTCGGGCGTTCGGGCTTGGACCATTGGCGGGTATTTTGGCCATCGCTGTCTCTGAGGTCGGCACCTTTGCCAAACTGTTCTCCGAGGCGATTGAAAACACCTCGACCAAACCTATTGATGGGGTCAAGGCCTCGGGCGGGACACGGTTTCAACAAATCCGCTTTGGCATCGCGCCACAGGTCAATCCGGTGATCCTGTCCATCCTGCTCTACAATTTCGAATCCAACGTCCGCTCCGGCACCATCCTCGGGATCGTGGGCGCAGGCGGGATTGGATTTCTACTGTCGGACCGGATTTCCGCGTACAAATGGGACGAGGCGTGGTCCATCATCTTTCTGATCATCGCCATGGTCTATGTGATTGACCATCTTTCGGGGATCATTCGGGCACGCATCATTGGCGATTGGGAGGGCACGAAATGAGCGGTGCGGGATCAAAGAAACAGCTCTCTGAAAGGCCCACGATTCATCCCGAGGCCGATGTCAGCGATTGCGATCTGGGCGCATGGACGGAGGTTGGCAAGGGCACGGTGATGAAGTCGTCAAGCATGGGCGATTACTCCTATATCACCCAACACTGCCATGTGGTTTGGACGAGTATCGGCAAATTTTGTTCCATCGCCAATGCGGCGCGGATCAACCCCGGCAATCACCCGACATGGCGCGCGGTGCAACACCATTCGGTGTACCGCGCCGAGGCCTATGGGCTGGGTGAGGATGACCATGATTTCTTCGAATGGCGCAAAGATCATTGGGTCACCATCGGCCATGACGTTTGGATCGGTCATGGCGTGACCATCACCGCAGGCGTGACCATCGGGACCGGAGCCGTCATTGGCGCCGGGGCCGTCGTGACCCACGACGTCGCGCCCTATACGGTGGTCGGCGGTGTCCCTGCGCGCGTGATCAAACCCCGCTTTACGGAGGCTCAGGCGGCTGCCCTCATGGAGATCGCCGTCTGGAATTGGCCGCGCGACACATACAAACAGGCCTTGCCAGATATTCGGGCCTTGGACATTGACGCGTTTATTGAAAAATACCGAGGCGAAAAACACTGAGACGAAAAACACCGGGGCTGACCCCCGCCACGCATGAGCCCGCCGCAGATCCATGACGGCGGGCTTATCGTTTTATGCAACCAGACCAAGCCCTTTGAGATAGGCGTAGCCTTTGGGGATGTCGGCCTTGTTGCGCAGTTCCAAAACCAGATGCGGCGCAGTCTCGCAGGCGCTCAGAGCGCGAAACACCGCAGACCATTCAATGTCGCCCTCGCCCGGTGCCCAATGGCGGTCGGCATAGCCGTCCACGTCCTGAATATGGATATGCTGTAACTGCTCCCCCGCGTCCCGCACGAAATAATCCACAGGCGGCGCGCCGGACATGCACCGTGCCAGATGCGCATGACCCGTGTCGATTGACAGGGCAACCGAAGGCGAAGCAAAGCTTTCGACCATCTTGCGCCGTGTGGCCGGGTCCACGTCCTGAATATTTTCGATCACAAGCGTGATGCCCATGTCTTCGGCGGCGCGTACGACCGGGGTCAGGACACTCTGAATGCGTTCAAGCTTGGCCTCGGCATAGCCCTTTGTACACAAAAGATTGTTTTGATACCAACGTGTATAGGGCGAGTGCAACACCATCTGACGGGCGCCGATCCGGTCCGCCGCTTCCAACGCCCGCAAAAACCGCGCGGTGATGAGCGGACGCAATTCCGCATCCTTATTGTCGAGGTCGAGACCCTCATAAGGGCCATGAATCCCGACCCGCCCGGCATGCCCCGCAAGCGCGGTTTTCGCCGCAGCGATACGCGCCTCAAACTCGCCGGTGAGGGCGGCATGGGTCATGAAATCCTGCACTTCGATGTCGCGGTCAGCCTCAAACAACCACTCTCGATGCAAAGCAATCTCATCCGTTTTCAGGCAGGCACCGATCTTAAGCGGCAACATGGCGATTTCTCCTTGGGTCGGGGATCAAAAAATAGGTCGCAAGGGCAAAGCACAGGCAAGCGGCCATGGCGGCAAAGGACCACCACCCGCCAAATTGCTCCGCCAGATAAGCAAAGGTGAAAGGGGCCGAGGCGTTGACCGCCATTTGCACAAAGGACATCCAGCCCAGCCGCGCGCCGTAACCTTGTTGCCCAAACAGAGCGAGCGGCAACGTGCCTCGGGCAATCGTCTTGATCCCATCCCCCATGCCATAGAGCGCGGCAGCACAGAGCAGGCCGATGAAACTGGCTCCAAACCCCAGAAGGAGGATAAACCCGGCAATCATCAACCCAAGCGACATAGCGTAGGTCACAAGCGGATAGAGGTTGCGGCTTACGAGCATTTCAAACCCGCGCCCCACGGTTTTAAACGGTCCGATCACGGCCCCGGCAAAGGCGGCGGCGGCGGCCGTGTGCCCCAATGTCTGCACATTGCTCACCCAAAGCGTCATCACAGCCCCCATCACATAGCCCGAGAACACGAAGGACAAGATCATCCAAAACATCGCTTTCTGTCGCACAGCCCCTTGCAGTTCGGGCCAGTCCTGATTCAGCGGGGTGGCGGTTGCCTCAGGGCCTTTTTGCGGTCCCCCGAGGAGAACAAAATGCAGCGGCGTACAAATCAAAAGCACCATGAGGCCCAAGGTGATCCATGTGGTCTGCCAACCGAACTCATTGGCAAGGCTCAGCGTCAAAGGCCAAAAGATTGTCGAGGCCACGCCACCGAAAAGGGCAATGATCGAAATCGCCCGCGCCGCAGGGACACGGCTCTCAATCCGCATGATCGCAGCAAAAGCGACATTGTAGAGCACGAACATGCCCGCGCCTTCGGCCAGCAAGATCGCAAGGAAAAGCCCGAATTTTCCGCTCACTTGTGACAGGGACATCAGCGCGAGACCGGCAACGATCGACCCAAGCGTCATGACCCAACGCCCGCCATAACGATCAACCAACATGCCCGCCACGGGTGAGACAAGCCCGCCAAAGAACAGGCCCAATGACAGGATGCCAAAAACGGTCGACAGCGAAAGATCGAGATGTTCGGCCATCCGTGGCAACAGCACGGCATAGGCATACATCAGACTGCCGTAGCCCAGAATCTGCGTGAGTCCGAGGCCAACAGAAGGGATGTAATCGCGCAGATCTGGTTTCATCCGGCGGACTGACCGCGATAGGCGCACCGCCCACCAACCCAAGTGCCCAGCACCGAGGGCGCATGGCCCTCAGGCCAGTCGATCAGCACAAGATCGGCGCGTTTGCCAAGCGCGATCTCACCCCGGTCGCTCAGGTTCATCGCCCGCGCCGGGCCAGCGGAGACCAGAGACCAGATTGCGCTGCGATCCGCACGTTTATCGGCGTCCAACCGCGCCACGGCGGCCAACATCGCCGGATAGAAATAATCCGAGGCCAAGACATCGCAAAGCCCCGATTCCACCATATCGCCTGCACTCAAAGAACCGATGTGACTGCCGCCGCGGGCGGCGTTGGGCGCGCCAAAGATGATCAGATCGCCGCTGTCGCGCGCGGCCAGAGCTGCCTCCATCACCATGGGAAATTCCGCCGCTCTCGCACCCAAAGCGCGGAAATAGCTCCGGGTTTCAGAGCGGGTGTCATCATGGCTTAACATCGGTGCGCCGGCTTTGCGGCCCAGATCGGCGACCCTGTCGATGGCCGCCGGCACGTCAGACCGCCGTTCCCAGACTCGGGCCAAAAGCGCGACGTATTCGGCATTGGTAAGCCCCGAACGATGCGCCTTGGCCGCGATGCGGGCGGTCATCCGGGGATCATTGAGATCGGCCACGGAAAACGCGGGTGAAAATTCAAACGCCCGCTCCTGGATCGCAACATCAAACCCGCGCATGGTCATGGACGTGTGATCATTAAAGGCGATGGAGGGCAAAAACGGCGCGCCAAGCGCCCATTCGATGACATCGAGCGCCTCAAGAGCAAAAGTTTCCCAGCGCAGTTGAACCCGGTTTTCAACCGTGAGGCGTGGGGCCAAATCCAACAACGCCTGCATCATATGGCGACCGCGCGCCACATCGCGCAGCCCCGGTTCCCAGCCGAGCGTGACGGCATGATAGGCGGTCGCGATGCCATTGGAAGCGAGTTGTCGGTCGGTGTCGATCACAGCGGCCTCAAGCGGGAAAAAGACGCCGGGACGGGGCATGAGTTGGCGTTCAAACGCATCGCCATGGACGTCGATCAACGCGGGGGCAAGGGTTTTACCCTTGGCATCAATGATGTCGCCCTGCGCCGGACCGTCGATTTCAACGATATGGCCGTCAAACACGGTGACATTGACCTGTGCGATCTCGCCGGGGAGGTAGACGGTTGCGCCTTGGAACGTGTGTAGGGTCATGAGGGGCGCTGCTCTAATGGATTGGCCGAGGCACAGCCAAGGGTCGTTTGGGTCTTGGGGGCATAATCATACGGATGAATTTCACCGCAAAGCATATTCTGCGTGACGCGGATGCGAAGTTTTTGTGACAATACTGTCCCAGCGGCGAGAGACCCAGCCGGAGAATACCCAGCCGGAAGATACCCAGCCAGGAGACACCCAAAACAAAGGACGCCCCGAAGAGCGCCCTTTGGTCTGTGATGGTCTATGATGTGTGTCGGTTTAGTGGCCGAGAATCTGGGACAGAAACAGTTTGGTGCGATCCGATTTCGGATTGTTGAAAAACTCTTCCGGCTCGTTTTGTTCGACGATTTGACCTTGGTCCATGAAGATCACGCGGTTGGCGACCTGACGGGCAAAACCCATTTCATGGGTCACGCAGAGCATGGTCATGCCCTCTTCGGCCAGTTCGATCATGGTGTCGAGCACCTCTTTGATCATCTCCGGGTCAAGCGCCGAGGTCGGTTCGTCAAACAACATGATCCGCGGTTTCATGCACAGCGAGCGGGCAATGGCCACGCGCTGTTGCTGCCCGCCCGAAAGCATGCCGGGGTATTTGTCGGCCTGTTCCGGGATTTTCACTTTTTCGAGGAAATGCATCGCGATCTCTTCGGCCTCGCGTTTCGGCGTTTTGCGGACCCACATTGGCGCAAGGGTGCAGTTTTCCAAGATGGTGAGATGCGGAAACAGGTTGAAATGCTGAAAGCACATGCCGACTTCCGAACGGATTTTGTCGATGTTTTTCAAATCCGAAGTCAATTCGGTGCCATCGACAATGATCTTGCCCTTTTGGTGCTCTTCAAGTCGGTTGATACAACGGATCATTGTCGATTTACCGGAACCGGACGGCCCGGCGATGACGATCCGCTCCCCGCGATTGACGGTCAGGTTGATGTCACGCAACACGTGAAATTCCCCGTACCATTTGTTCATATTGACGATCTGAACGGCCACCTCATCGGAGACGGTCAGCTTCGAGCGGTCGATTGTGCGGTCTTCTGCGAGAGACATATCCGGTCTCCTTTCTTAACGGTGATCGGTGCGGAGCTTGCGCTCCAGCCACTGTGAATAACGAGACATAGAGAAACAGCAGACCCAAAAGATAAGTCCGATGAAGATGTAGAGCTCCCAGGTGATGCCGTTCCATGCGGAGTTTGCGCGGATCGCCTGAGCGGCGGCGAGCATGTCGAAAATGCCGATGAAAAAGACCAGAGTGGTGTCTTTGAACAGGCCGATAAAGGTGTTCACGATACCCGGAATCGAGATTTTCAACGCTTGCGGCATGATAATAAGCCGCTGCGCTTTCCAATAGTCGAGACCCAGCGCATCGGCGGCCTCGTATTGACCCTTTGGCAGGGCGGCAAGGCCGCCGCGGATCACTTCGGCCATATAGGCGGAGGAGAACAAGGTCACCATGACGATCACGCGTAAGGTGAGGTCAAACTCGGTATCAGGGGGCAGGAAGTAGTTGAGCAACAGCGAGGCGGTGAACAGCAAGGTGATCAGTGGCACGCCGCGCAGGAATTCGATGAAACCGACACAGATCATTTTCACCAAAGGCAGATCGGATTGACGTCCCAAGGCAAGGATGATGCCCAACGGCAAAGACAAAGCGATGCCAGATACGCCGATGATCACGGAGATGACAAAACCGCCAAGCTCGCGGCTTTGGATTTCACGCAAGGCCAAGAGCGGCATAGTGTCGTTGAGCGCCGAGACCACAATGGGGCCAAGGATCATCCACCATACAAAAGCGGCGACAACAGAGACCAGAGCGGTCAGGCCAGAGCCAAGATAACGCGCCGCGACGGAGGCGGCGAAATAGGCAATCCCAAAGCCGACAGCCACAGAAATCGGCCCCCAAAGCGAGCCACCCCAGATCAGCCAGACCATGACAAACGGATAGGCCATGGTGATCCACATCATCTTGCGCGGCAGTGCATCGAACAGCACCGGCAAGATCGCGAGGATCAACAGGACAAAGGCGACATGGGTGCGCCAATATTCGGTGGAGGGGAAGAAGGTTCCATAGACGATCTGGTTCCAACGCTCGTTGATGACGGCCCAACAGGCATGATGGGTGTTGCCATAGCGTTCGTTCAGAATGGCGCGGCATTCCTGCAAGGAATCCGCGGTCCAAACCCCGCCAAAGGCCCAAGGCACGAGCGCTTGCAACAGGGTGAACACCAGATAAAGCGAAACCAGTGTCAAAATCGTGTTGAACCAACCCGAAAACAGGTTTTCACGGACCCATTTGGAGGCCCCAACCTGTCCACGCGGGGCCGGTTGTTGTTCTAAAATTTCAGAGCGCACATAGGCGATGGTTGAATTTTGTTTGACCATCTTAACGCTCCTTCAACTTCATGGATTTGTTGTAGACGTTCATGCCCGACGAAATGATCAGAGAGACGATGAGATAAATCAGCATCATCAAAAGCATACATTCAAGCTCGCGCCCGGTGTTGTTCATCGTCGTCCCGCCCAGCGTGGCACGCAAATCTTGATAGCCAACGGCCAAAGCGAGAGAGGAGTTTTTGGTCAGGTTGAGGAACTGAGAGATCAGCGGCGGGATGATGACGCGGAGCGCCTGCGGCAAGATCACAAGGTTCATTGTACGCGAAGGGCGAATACCCAGGGCGAATGCCGCTTCGGTCTGGCCCTTGGAGACCGCGAGAATGCCGGAGCGGACGATTTCGGCAATAAAGGCGCCAGTGTAGATCGACAAAGCCAGCCAAAGCGCGATCATCGAGTTGCTAAGCTGAATGCCTCCCTGAAAGTTAAAGCCTTTGAGCGCCGGGGAATCAAAGGTGATCGGAGCGCCCAAAGCCAAGTACACCAAAAGCGTCGGCGCGATGAAGATCGCCAGTTTGATCCAGGCGGTTGGCAGGATTTGCCCGGTCGCTTCAAACCGGCGCTGCGCCCATTTGCCAAAGGACCAGAGGGCCAGAAGCGACAGTAAGAACGTGACAATCACAAAGACGGAACCTGCGCCCCAAACCGGCATGGGAATGTATGTCCCCCGGTTGGTCACCGCGACCGTGTCCCAAAGCCACATCGACGCAGTCGGCGTTTCGCCACGAAAGGCGCTTGGCTGTGGCAGGGCTTCGGACAGAACCGCCATGGTGGCGATGATCCAGATCACAACCGGAATGTTGCGGAAGGTTTCGACATAGACCGTCATGACCTTGGCCACGAGCCAGTTTTTCGACAGGCGCAACACGCCGGCCGTGACCCCCACCAAGGTTGCCAGAATGCACCCTAGGAAGGCGACAAGAAGCGTGTTCAACAAGCCGACCATGGCGGCTCGGAAATTGCTCGATGTCGAGTCATATTCGATCAAGGTCTGCTGGATGTCATAGTTGGACGGGTTGCGCAAAAACGTGAAATCAATTTCCTTGCCAAGATTGGCAAGATTGATCGTCACGTTGCGGACAAGTATCCAGCCAACCAGCATGAAGGCTATAAAAACAATGACTTGGATCGTGATCGAGCGATACCGCGTATCGTAAATCAACTGACTGAGCCGAAAACCCTGGCTTTGCGGTATATCTGTAAGTGTCGTCATAAGAGACGGTCCCCTGTTTCCCCTGAATAAACCCATACCCCGCGCGATCCCATGGTCCGCGCGCCGAAATGTTTGACTATCGTTTGGGTAGCGTCAGAACGGAAAAGGGCGCGGTATGACCCGCGCCCTTCCCACATTATGATCTTAACGGAAGGGCGGCGAGTAGATCAGGCCACCTTCGGTCCAAAGCGCGTTCAAGCCACGCGCCAGACCCACCGGAGTGTTCTCACCGATGTTTTTCTCAAAGCTTTCGCCGTAGTTGCCAACTTGGGTGATGACGTTGTACGCCCACGCATTGTCAAGCCCCAGCATCGCGCCAAGTTCGCCTTCGACGCCCAGAAGACGGTTGATCTCCGGGTTCTCAGTGCCTTTGACAAGTTCCGGCGCATTGGCGGAGGTCACACCAAATTCTTCAGCAGTGACCATCGCATTCAACGTCCAGCGCACGATGTCACCCCAGTTGTCGTCACCGTGACGCACAAGCGGGCCAAGCGGCTCTTTGGAGATGATTTCCGGCAGAACGACATAGGCTTCCGGGGTTTCGAAAGAGGCGCGCGATGCGGCCAGAGCGGAGGCGTCTGTGGTGTAGACGTCACATGCACCTGCAAGGAACTGGGTCTGAGCTTCGGTAAAGCTTTCAACCGGAACCGGTTCGTAATCCATGTTGTTCACACGGAAATAGTCGGCAAGGTTGAGCTCGGTGGTGGTGCCGGTTTCGATACACACGGTCGCACCAGCCAGTTCTTTTGCGGAGGACACACCGAGGGCTTTCGGGACCATAAAGCCCTGACCATCGTAATAGTTCACGCCCACAAAGGTGTTTTTGAGATCCACATCACGAGAGAAGGTCCAGGTGGTGTTCCGTGCCAGCATATCGACTTCGCCGGATGCCAGTGCGGTGAAACGCACAGCGGAGGTCAGCGGAGTGTATTCAACTTTTTCAGCATCGCCGAGAACGGCCGCGGCAACAGCGCGGCACAGATCAACGTCGAAACCGATATATTTACCGTTTGCGTCCGGCGCAGCAAAGCCGGGAGTGCCCGGGTTCACGCCGCATTTGAGCGCGCCGCGCTCTTGGACGGCGGCAAGTGTTGACGAATCTTGAGCCATCGCCGCACCAGCGGCAAGGCCAGCCATCGTCAGCGCGCCAAGAAATACGGATTTTTTCATGTTTACCTCTTCCTGATACTGCGCCGTTTTCGGCGCTTCTTTTCCGATCCCCTCCGGGTCGGGAACGTTACCAAAGTGAGCAATTGCCCCTTCAATGAGCGTAGTTTGGAGGGATTCATTCAAGAACGTCAAGAGTGGGATCACGATTCTGCATGATAACCGTGCGTTCGCCCAAACCGCTTGCGGAAATGCGCGTGAATTCAGCAAGGCAACTGCATGAGCGCCACTTAATTGACCAAGCGGTAAAAGAGTTCTGCATGAACAAAGCTTTGGCGCTTGATCTCGGCGCTCTCACTGGCCTCTTCGTCCTCGCCCCATTGTTCAATTTGGTACAGTTCATCAAGGCGCGATCGCATCCATGCCTCGTCTGCGGACAACTTGCCATGGGTGACCGCAAGGCCAAGAATCAGCGAGCCTGACAGGCTGACCAGATCGTGAAACGCCGCCAGTTCGAATGCGTTGAACCCATGGCTCTTGGCGCGCAGGACCTGCAACGCCTCCGCCTCCTGCGGCACATGCATGATGCCCGTCCGGGGATGAAGCCGCACACCAAACGCCTCTTCGGCCCAGTCGAGAAGGGGGTCCCACTGCTCCGCCTGACGCTCCACCAATTCGCGCGGATGGGCGGCGCGGTAACAGAGCAAATCACTGTCCCCATAATCGGCCAGCAAATTGGCAACCTCGGCGTGTTGAATGGCGACTTTGTCAATGGCGGCATTGGCGCTGCGGGTGGCGGGCATGGTGTTTGGGTCAATCTCCCCCTCCTGCGCCTCCCATTCCGCCGCGATCACCTCGGCCAAAGCACGGGTCGGGACGATCAGCGGCGCTTTGGCAGGGGTCCGCACCGGACGGCCATCCAGACGGATTTCAAACCCGCCCTCAACGGCCTCAACCGTGGTCTTTTTCCAAAACCGCTTTGCCTTCCATTCGGACACGTCGTCACCCTTTCCACATCTCATCCAAGGCCGCATTGAGCTGGCCAAAATCATCCAAAACCACATGCGCGCCCGCAGTCATGAGCGCCTCACCCCCATGATAGCCCCAGCGCACACCAATCCCTTGGACCCGTGACGCGCGGGCCATTTCCATGTCATAGGTCGTATCGCCAATCACCACCGCCTCGGACGCCGCGACATTGCAGTCGGTGAGGCAACTCAGCACCATCGAAGGATGCGGCTTGGAAGGGTGATCATCGGCGCATTGCGTGGTGACAAACAGATCGGCAAACGTCCAATCGGACAGCAGCGCATCCAAACCCCGGCGACTTTTCCCGGTCGCAATCGCCAACACAACATCGCCCTGCGCGCCCAAAGTCCGCAGGGCCTCTTCGGCACCGGGATAAAGCGGCGAGGCGGCGGCGCCCTGTTTCAAACGATGGGTTTGGAACGCGTCCTTATAGCCATCAACCATCCGCGCAATCGCGGCATCATCCGCCTCGGGTGCAAGTTCGCGCATCGCCACCGGCAAAGACAGACCAACGATGGACAGGATGGTGTCACGGTCCGGGGCCGCCTGCCCTACGGTCGCAAATGCGGCGTCCATCGACATGATGATATGGGCCTGACTGTCGACCAGTGTGCCGTCTACGTCGAATATAACGAGTTTGGTCATCGCAGCGTCTCGAACGGATCAACAGCGGCCAGATCATCAGACCAGCCAAACGTGTCCCAACTGTTGCGCATATGTTCGGGCAAGGGCGCGGTCACGGTGATGACCTTATGCGTCACCGGATGTTCAAAGGTCAGGCTGCGCGCGTGCAGGTGGAGTTTTTTCGAAATGATCCCGCCCAATTGCGCGCCCCAGCCATCGCCAAGGTTTTCCTGACCAGAGCCACCATATTTACCATCGCCAATGATCGGATGGCCGATCTCGGCCATATGTGCGCGCAACTGGTGGGTGCGCCCGGTGATCGGCTCCATCGCCACCCAAGAGGCGCGCGAACCGACGCGGTAAAGCGTGGCATAAAGCGTATGCGCACGTTTGGCGTCCGGATTGGCATTCATGTCGCGCGGATGGATGGCGATCATCTTTTCGCCCTCGCCGCGCGCACCATGGCCGCCCGCTTTCATCAAACCGTATTTGATTTCGCCAAGGTACGGCACAGGCACGCCCGCCACCAAAGCCCAGTAAATCTTGCGGGTGTTTTTGTGGCGGAAGGCTTCGGTCAGTTTCGTGGCCATCGCCGGTGTGCGGGCCAAAATCAGAACACCGGAGGTGTCCTTGTCAAGCCGGTGCACAAGGCGCGGCTTTTCCTCAAGTCCGAACTTGAGCGCCTCAGCCAAACCGTCAACATGACGCGTCTGTTTCGATCCGCCTTGGGTCGGCAAGCCCGCAGGTTTGTTCAACACGATGACGTAATCGTCTTTGTAAATCACGCAGGACTGGATCAGTTTCTCGTCAGCGGCGGAAATCGCGTCGCCACTGCGGTCGCGTTTGGGCGCGACCTCATCGGGCAATGGCGGCACGCGGATTTCCATCCCCGGCCCAACCCGCGTGTTGGATTTCACCCGCCCGCCATCGACACGGATATCGCCCTTGCGGCACATCTTTTCGATGTTGCCTTGGGTGATTTGTGGAAACATTTTGCGAAACCAACGGTCGAGCCTTTGCTCGGGTTGATCGTCGCCAATGGTGATCATCTGAACCCGGCTCATGCGTAAAAACTCCGTGCGGTGTAAAGGCCCAATACGATGCCGCCCAATGCGAGCACCAATGTTGCAACGACATAAAGAGCGGCCAAAGTGACCTCGCCGCGCTCATAAATCGTAATCGCATCCAGTGAGAAGGCCGAATAAGTTGTAAAGCCGCCCAACATCCCCGTCATCAACAGGGGCGCGTAACGGTTGCCGTTTTCATGGGCAAGCACCACGACGATGACCCCCATCAGAAACGAGCCCAAGAAATTGACCGTCACTGTGCCCCATGGAAAATCCTTGCCCAAAAGCCGCGCTGTGGCGAGGCCGATCATGTAACGCGCTGTGGCGCCGAACGCACCTCCGAGGGCGACTTGGATCAAGGGGGGCATGACAGTCCTTTCTGCGGGCCTTTCTGCGGGCCTTTCTGCTTGGCGCTTCCTGTGATGCGCCGGGGGCAATGTCAACGTCAACCGTTGCGTTTGTCACGCAGCTTGTCGAAATAGGCCACTCTCTTGGCCAAATCCCGTTCAAACCCGCGCTCAACCGGTTTGTAAAACTGAGTGCGCGGGAGTGTGTCGGGGAAAAAGTTCTGCCCGGAAAACCCGTCCTCGGCATCGTGATCATAGGCATAGTTTTCACCATATCCCTGCTCCGCCATCAGTTTGGTCGGCGCGTTGAGAATATGTTTCGGCGGCGGTTCAGACCCGGTTTTGCGCGCCGCATCCCGCGCCGCTTTAAAGGCCGTGTAGACCGCATTCGATTTCGGCGCGAGCGCCAGATAGACCACCGCCTGCGCCAGTGCCAATTCGCCCTCGGGCGAGCCCAGGCGTTCGTAAACTTCCCAGGCATGAAGGCACATCGCCTGCGCCTGTGGGTCGGCCAATTGGATGTCCTCGATCGCCATCCGGGTCAGCCGCCGCGCCAGATAGCGCGGGTCTTCGCCGCCCTCCAACATCCGCGAAAACCAATAGAGCGCCGCATCGGGATCAGAGCCGCGCACCGATTTGTGCAGCGCTGAAATCAGGTTGTAATGCTCGTCGCCGGATTTGTCGTATTTTGCGGCACGGCGCATTAAGCGCTTGCCCAACTGTTCGGGATCGAGAGGCGTTTCAACCTTCCACGCGGCGATCTGTTCGATCAGGTTCAAAAGGGTGCGCCCATCGCCATCTGCCATTTCAAACAACGTGTCGCGCGCGCGGGGATTCAGTGGCAAAGGCTTGCCAAACTCGCGCTCGGCGCGTTCGGCCAAAAGCGCAAGATCGGCCAAAGACAGCCGCGTCAACACCATCACTTGCGCCCGCGACAGCACAGCGGCGTTGAGTTCAAACGAGGGGTTTTCCGTCGTCGCGCCGACCAAAAGAATGGTGCCGTCTTCCATGTAGGGCAGGAAACTGTCCTGTTGCGCTTTGTTGAAACGATGAATCTCGTCAACAAACAGCAAGGTGCCCTGGCCGTTTTGCCGCCGGATTTTCGCCGCCTCAAACACTTTGCGCAGGTCCGGCACGCCGGTGAAAATCGCAGAAATCTGCACGAAATGCAGATCGGTTTCGGCCGCCAATAACCGTGCGATGGTGGTTTTGCCCACGCCCGGCGGCCCCCAGAAAATGATCGAAGACAGCGAGCCAGAGGCCAACATCACTCCCAACGGGGAGTCAGGCCCCAAAACCTGTTCCTGACCAATCACCTCGCCCAAGGTTTGCGGGCGCAAACGATCGGCCAGCGGGCGCGGCCCGGCGGCGTGTGAGGTCGATGGTTCTGTGGATGCAAAAAGGTCAGACATAGGCGGACGTTACGCCGCTTATGGCCAATGGAAAAGGGGTATCGGGGCCGAAATGGCGCGTTTCGGCCCCGGTCCAAAGCACATGGTTAGTGAAGTTTGTTGCTAAGGTTGATGCGCATACATGCGTTGCGCGCGCCGCCGATGTCCATCACCGGCCCCACGACATCAATGTCGAGACCGACACGACGCCCCCAGCGATTGCCATTTTCAGGGATAAGGCACAAAACCGACGTGGCTCCCAAGGCCCGTGCGGAATTGGTCATTTCCCCAATCAGGCTCATCTGGACCCGCATCCGTTGTTTCGCAGGTACGCGGGGCGACACGAAAATCCGGCTCGATTCCCAAACATGCGGCGCAACGGGCGCCTCATCAAACAACAGATTGCTTGGGATACTGTCCAAAAGTCCCCGCTGAGCATCGCGGATCATATAGGAATAAATGCCACATTTTGTGGTTGTCGGGGTCAAGCGGATACCGGCCAACACATCTCCGAACTCGTGAACCGCGATCCAACGGGATGCGGGCGTGTCGTATTGGTCATATTCCATGCCATCGGCCTGCGGCAAATCCCACTTCGCATGTTGAATGAAGGTTTCATGTCTAGCGCGAAGCATGTTGGCGAAAAGATCGCCGTGGTTGTGCAGATTGGCAAAAGAAAGTGTGGTCGTTTGCATGGTACGTCTCCGGTGTTGGTTGATTTCTTCAACGCAACGCGAGAGCGAGCACCGTCACAACAGCTTGATCTCCTTGGCTTTTTGAATGGCCT
>Ga0181375_1000087_pt1 | contig 39582 bp, 53 predicted proteins | sample LowvirmetaG_FD_130090 | JGI IMG/M metagenome (GOLD analysis project Ga0181375, IMG submission 130090) | Marine viral communities from the Subarctic Pacific Ocean - Lowphox_11 viral metaG | ecosystem: Environmental > Aquatic > Marine > Oceanic | place: Subarctic Pacific Ocean | collected 2015-12-09 | reverse complement strand
TGCCACGGGATCGGGAACGAATACTATTACGGCAACGATGGCCCCTGCTATTACTGCGTATGTGGCTGGTCAAACTTTTAGGATTAAAATGGCGGCTGGTGCAAATACAGGCGCAACAACTTTAAATCTTAATTCAGTGGGTGCAAAAGCCATTACAAAAAGAGGAACTACGGCATTAGCGGCTGGTGATCTTCCCGCCAATATGGTGTTTGAGGTTGCATATGACGGGACGCAATTCCAATTAATAAATGTTGGGCAAGATATAGACACAGACACAGGCATAACGTCACTTGTGGCAGATACCTCGCCCCAGTTGGGTGGGTATTTAGATTGCAATGGGAATTATATCCAGATGCAAAAGGGTGGGGATATATCTTCCGCTTCTCCAACGGTAATTGATACAGATGGGGATTATTTTATCTGCACAGGGACAACGGGATTTTCTGCTTTTACCGTAGCGGCAGATCGTCATTTCTTTTTAGAGTTTGCTGGCGCATTAACCATGACTCACGGGGCTGGCACTCTTGATCTTCCTAGTGGGGCTAACATAACAACTGCCGCTGGTGATGTAGGCGAGTTTGTTTCCACAGCATCCAATGTAGTTACTTGCGTTAATTATTCCACAGCGTCAGGCAAGGCTTTAGTGGAGTCTGTTACTTTAGCCAACTCAGTTACCCTAACAAATAAAACATTAACGGCTCCCGCTGTTACTAATCTAACGGGTACTTTTAATTCTCCTACTGGCACAATAGGAGCAATGACATTAGGAGGTGCGGTAACAGGTGGTGATCAAATAGTATCTGCCATTAACCTTAAAGATTATGGTGAAGTTACGAATGCTATGGGTGACTTAGGTGGTGGTACGGATGCTATTAATTTAACACTTGGAAATTCTGTAAGTGCTACAGTTTCCACAGGGACTCAGACATTCACATTCACCAACCCCACAGCAAGTGATGAGTTATGCGCTTTCAGCCTAATGCTAACAAACGGAGGATCGCAAACTGTTAACTGGCCCGGAACAGTAGATTGGGCGGGAGCAACGGCTCCTACTTTAACTACCAGCGGTGTTGACTGTTTAGTTTTCTGGACAATTGACGGTGGAACAATCTGGAACGGATCAACTGTAGCCCTAAACTTAAGCTGACGATATGACAATTAAAAAACTAATGATGGGTGCTGGTGCAGTTGATGGGGCGCAAGTAATTGCTCCGAGTAGTAATGATTGGGATTATACGTTTGACGGTGGAGGGGAATGGCCCGTAGCAGGAAACTCTTTAGGGGATGATTCTGATGGTTGTTATATAGATAACACGGGTGGAGATTCGGCAATATCCTGCCTTATGACCCTTGACGGTGATTTTGAAATTGAGTTTACATTGGCTGATGAAGATCAAGGAAATTGGGGTGTTCACGCAATTGACGAAGATGACACAAGAACCACGGGTTGGGATTGTGGGGCTAGTTCAATGACAAACAGTTACTTTTACGCACATACTGATCGAGCTTACAATGGCAGTTCGTATGTTTCGGTGACGGCAATAGCAAATGGATCAGTAGTCAAAATAACGAGAGTCGATAGTACGATTACTATTTTGGATGATGGATCAACAACAAAGGCATGGACTTCCGCTTATACGGGAACGATGCGTTTTTTTGTTGGTTCGAGTGGTAGTCCATTTGATACTGATATTAATGATTTGAAAATAACCGATTCCGAAGGTGTTCAGCGTGATGGATTCTTCAATGAAGGCTCTGGAACGAGCTATGCGGGAGGTGGTGACAACTCAGGGATGCACATGGGTACATCTTTCGTTGCAACTCGAACAATGTCCATTGAATCTATTAAATACAGCATTGATTCAGTGTCAACTGCATACAATGCACATTTTGAAGTATGGTCATCAGATGGTACAAGTCCCGTGTCTCAAATTGGGGGTGATTCAACGAGCAACTCTCAAGCTAGTACAGGAGCTAGAACGCTTACTTTTTCATCAACCCCCTCAGTAAATAAAGGCACGGAATATTGGGTGGTTCTGGTAGATGAGGATGAATCATCCGGAAATGTTAATTTTAAATTTATTGACGATGCATCTGGAATTGGTGGAGGTAATGACAAGTGCGGTAGGCATGACACAATTACAAGTATTTCTGATGGATCAAACAGTGTGCAAGATGTGATGGCACTTGAAATTAAAGGAGAGGCGACAGGAGAACCAGCTCCAGACCACGATACCCTCTTGTTAATCTCCAGTGATACTAGTGATGGTAGTACGACTTTTACTGATTCTAGTGAGTTTGGTAGAACAATCACGGTGGTGGGAAATTCACAACATGACACGGCACAAAAGAAATTTGGAGCATCCTCGATGTACTTTGATGGTACTGATGATTATATCCATGTGCCTAATTCAACAGATTGGGAATTTCGGGGGGACGGTTCTTTCACGATAGATTTTTGGATGAAAACAACCAATGGAGGTAGGGACTACCTTGTCACGAAGGGAGCATCTGGCGCATGGAGTGCGATTGAGCTTGATTTTCGCATGGACGGATCAGGCTATATAGAAGTACAGATGAGTGATGATGGGGGCACAGGGAAACAGCTAAATAGTACCACTGATGTTTCTGACGGCAACTGGCATCACATCGCACTGGTAAGACTTGGAACACGATTTGACATATATGTAGATGGGACGAGTGAAGATACAGAAACAAGTTCTTTGACTATTCTTAACAAGAGTACGACTTATGCAATTGGAGCAGACTCTAATGGAAATAATAATTACACAGGACATCTGGATGAAGTTCGTATTTCCAACGTAGCTCGATGGGACGCAGACTTCACCCCACCAACCTCACCTTATTCATAGGATATAAAATGGATTATTGTTTAGTAGATTCAGGTCAGCTAATACAGGGGCCAATGAGATTACCAAAATCTTGGCGCAATGTCTCTGGCTTACACTTAGCAAGCACTGCCGAGCTTAAAGAGTACGGCTGGTTGCCAGCGGTGATTGTTGAACCAGAGTTTAACGGGGCAACGCACAAGCGAGGCGCAAGGTCTGTATCAATCGGTACAGATGATGTCACCTTTACTTATGCCACGGCAGAGCTTAATGTTTCCGATAATTGGAATAATTGGAAGCGTGATATGCTACGCTCAGACAAAGAAGATATGTCACGGGAAATGGAAGATTTGATCGAAGGCCAGCATAGCGGCAAGGTTGCAAGTGAAAAGTTGCAAGCAAAGTACGATGCTAAGAAGGCGAAGCGTGGGAAGCAACCAGAGAAACCACCCGAACCTGATCTGCCAGAATGATACGCCTCTGCATAATTTTATCACTGATATTTATTACAGGGTGCGGGGCTTTGACAAATTTCATAGTTGGAGCTTCAGGAAATGTTTTTTCAGACGAAGTAGGAAGGCAAGTTGAGAAGAAAGTAAATCCTTCTGACTGTTCAAAATGAATGGAAAAAATCTTAGAAAACATTTGGGGAATTTTTGTCGGGCTAGGCTGGTGGATGCTCAACCGCATGACCGCAAAAATAGACGGATTAGAGAAAGACAAAGCTGATGCTTCGTCTGTTGGGAGAAACTCTGGTCTGATCCATGAAACAGATAGAAGGATAGACGAAATTCAACACACGACTGTTCCTCGCCAAGAATACAAAACCGATATCGCTAGTCTGCATATGAGAATTAATGAGCTTGAAAAATCTAAAGAAGACAAAGTGCAAGACATACGAATTGTTGATGGTGATGAAAAAAAGAAAGGCAAATAATTGGAAAGGCTAAATGAAATGCTGATTGGTTGTGTGACCTTGGTTGGAGGATTTCTCACTAAGAGAATTTTTACTCGCCAGGATCAGCTTGATGAGCGTGTTTCTGCCTTAGAGAAAACAGTTGTCACTAAAAACGATCTTCATTCTATTGAAAATAACATTGCTTTAATACTGAAGCATCTTTTAGGCCAGAAAAGTTAAAAAACGGCTTGCTATCTTGCGAGCAAGATGTTATACTTCTCCTGTAGTTAAACAACAAAAAAGGAGAAAGATGATGCCGTTTAAAAAAGCAGATCCGCAACAGAAGTATCTAAAGATGGGAATCTATGGGCCTCCTGGCTCTGGAAAAACTTTCACCACATTACAGTATGCAGAGAGGTTGGCCAAGGTATCGGGGGGTCGTGTAGCGTTCGTAGATACTGAGCGTGGTACGGACTTTTACGTGCACGAGGAGAAGGCGCGTCAAGTTCATCCTGAGGCTTTTGATTTCGATGCTATCTATACACGTTCGCTTGCTGAGACTTATGTTGAGTTGGCGGGTGATCCTGATAATGGACTGAAAGGTATTGATTTCAAGAAGCATACAGTTATTGTAATTGATAGCATCAGCCATCTATGGGATGCAGCTATTAGCGCTTATGAGGGTAAGATGAATTCTAATGATTCTATCCCTATGAACGCTTGGTCTAAGATTAAGAAGCCCTATAAGGCTTTGATTCAATTTCTTATGGACTCCCCTGCCCATGTGTTTATTCTTGGCAGGCAGAAGAATGTTTTTGATAATTCTGTCGAAGGTGAGCTGAAGAAGGTGGGTGTGGCGATGAAAGCTGAAGGCGAGACTGCCTACGAGCCACATATTTGCTGTCGCATGGAAGCTAGGCAGAGTGAGAAGGATTCTACTATTACCAATTATTACGCCTTGTTTGAGAAGGATCGTACTGGCGTTCTTTCTGGTCGGACTTTCCCTAATCCAAATGCTGATCTAATTGATCTTGTTTTGCCTTGTTTGAGGGGCTCTAAGCAGGCTCAATCTCCAGATTTGGACGATGTGGCTGATCAAGATTCGGTGTTGTTTGAGAAGGAAGAGGCTAAGCGTCTGGATAAAGAGGCTAAGTCTAAGGATGATTTGGCGGTTTTTACCGCTGAAATTAACTCAGCTAAAAACCTTGAGGCTTTGGCTAAGGTTGCTGAGAAAATCAAGAAGCGCAAGCGGTATATGTTGGCTTCGCATATTGCCTCTTTGGAGATAATATACAAGTCCTCGCATGGTGCCCTTGCTAACCAAGTAGCTAAAGGAGATATATAAGATGCCTATTAAGTACACAGAAGATGAAGTTTTTAAAAGCGATTCCTCGGATGTTGAATTCAAGAAGTTTGATCCGGGCAGTTATTTTTGCGAGGTTAAAGAGGTTCGTGATGGCAAGAAAGCTAACCAGTACGGCCTTTGTTTTAAAGAGGTTGAGTCTGGTGAGATCATTTGTTGGGACAATTTAACCTTCGCAGGCAGGGCTTTAGGTATTGCCAATAAAAAAATCAAGATGATTGATCCTGATTTTAAGGTTGGCGAGGAATATAATGAGCAAAATTTGGTGGGCAAACGTGTGCATCTTTTACTTGCTTGGGAAACCTTTAACGGGCGCACTAGTCTGAGGCCTGATTTCAAGTCTGAAAATTTCGGCTATAAAAAGGACGACGACGTTCCATTCTAGGTTCTAGGGGCTTGTTTCATGGGGCAAGCCCCTTTTTTTCGAGGAGAATATGATACATCCAGTAAAAATATACGATAAAGACGGTAATTTAAAAAGAGAGGTTTCGTCTGAGACGCTAGCGAAAAGGAGCGTGAAGACTTTAAACGACATTCATAACCCTAATCGTCGCTTTGGTGTTTCTCGGGCGGCTTTTAAGGTTTTTACCTGTAAAAATTGCGGGGTTAAGATTAGGTCTAGGAAGGAAAAGGCTGAGTTTTGTAGCACTTATTGTAGTGGATATTGGACTAAGACGGTTGCTACTGGCCATGGGTCTGCTTTTAGGTTTGGTGGTCTGGATGCGTACCCAGAGGCTAAGGCTGAATTGGCTCTCAGGATCAATGCTAAGGCTATTTATGATCGAGAGGGGTATCAGCCTATAAAAAGGGGGAGGAATGGAATATAAGGTAACTGAGAGGGGGATAAAGTGTGGTGTGGTTGAAGAGTTGGATAGATTAGAGCGGTATGGGCTCATCGAGAAGAATGTTACACGTGAAACAAAGCCTGTAAAGACTAAAAATCCTGATATTAAGGTGGCTCTTGACTATTATCATGATCAATTTTATTCTAAATTCAAAGAAAAGCCTGATATAAAAGGCGCTAAAGATGCCTCTATTGTATCTCGGGTGGTGAACAAATATGGAATTGAGAAGTATAAGCATATGATTAATATATTCTTAATGTCCGAGGATGATTTCATATCCAAGTCGGGTCGGACCTTGGGGGTTTTTAGTTCCGTGATTAACAAATTACTGCTCAATGAGACTCCGAGAACTAAGACGGGGAAAGCTTTACGGGCAATAGCTGATTGGCGTAGTGAGCAGTCTAACGGGAATGGCGCTAATTTAATTGATGTTGAGCCTGTTTCACAGGAAATGGCTGATCCAAAAGAGGTTCAACAGTATTTGTCTAATTTTGGTGATAATTTTGGAGACTCCCACACGTGGGGCGATTGAGGTAAATAAATATGTCTGAACATGATGATCAAGTTTGTTTGTTTGACTGGGCGAGATTGTACGCAAGGGAAGAGCCACGTTTGAATTTGATGTTTGCTATTCCTAATCAGGGTGGCAAGGGTACTGGAGCTATTAAGCGTGGCAAGAAGATGGTAAAAGAGGGATTAAAAAAGGGGGTTCCAGATATATTCCTTCCTGTTGTGACGGAAGAATTTGGGGGGTTATTTATAGAAATGAAGTCCAAGGGGGGTAAGCTGTCGGTTGAGCAGACAGCTTATTTGAATGATCTTAATAAGGCTGGGTATTTGTGCGGTGTATGCTACTCGTTTGAGCAGGCGAAGGCTTTGATTATGGATTATTTAAATAGTGAGCTTGATTTAAGTAATCCAGATGATGTTCAGTTTAATTATATGTGATTATGGTGTCAAGATGCGTTTGATTCTGGGGGTAGTGATCTGTTTTTTTGCCAATCTTGCATTTGCAGCCTGTGTTTTCGTGCTTGCTCTTCTTTCCATTTAGCGGTTTTTAGTTCTTTGAGCTTGGCTCTGATGGTTGCTGGCACGTTGTCAGTTGGCCACCATTTTTCCTTTTCTTTGCATATTTCAATTATAGATTCTACGAATAATGCTTCGTCCAGGTCTTTCAATAATTGCCACCATGCTTCAATCTGATGTTTTTCCTCTATTTTCAGTCCGCATGAGGACAATATTGCCAGCCCTACTTTAAATGTCTTTTCTGTCAGCATTTTCTTTTGGCTCTACTTTGTATGGATCAGGGAAAACGTGTTGTTCGAATTTCCTAGAATCAAAATTAGAGTAGTTCTTTTTAAGGTCTGTTATTAGCTTTTTAATTACATTGGCTATGACCTTAAAGTCCTTCCTGGTCATTGACATAATTCTCCTTTCTTTTTTAGTAATATTTCGTTCATATGATCAAGCAGCATTTGCGTTTCTTCTTTCGATCTTGATTTGGCTCTACAGCTTAGAATTATTTTATTTCCATAATATATATTCCAGTATGTAGACCTATCTTCTCCTTTCCCGTCATGGTGGATGTAATAGAATTTACTCATTTTTCCTTTCTTTAAAGCGTCAAGGGGGCAAGCCCCCTATCAACTTTAAACGGTTAGGATTTTGTCAGGACAAAATCTTTGCGTTTAATAACCGGATGAGATGGTGAAAAAGCAATCACCTCTCCGTTTGTTAGGCGGCAGGCTGTGGATCCTGAGCCGTTTTGCTTTACGAAGGTGCGTGTGCATCCATCGTAATCTGATTGAAACACGTTTCCGGGCTTCAAGTCAGCGAATGTACCTTCCTTTACAGAAGGTTTAGCGTTGAGACGAATCTTCATGGAGACTCCTTTCTCAAAGGGTTAATAATAAGACATAGATCCTGATTCTATGCCCCTTTTACGCCATCACGAATGTTTTGGCGTGACCACATTTTGTATTGCTTGTCTCTGCTGGAATAATATCCAGTCCCATATCCCATGTAGTAGTCATCAATGTCATCCCAATAGTATGCTTTCCTGGTTTGAACATGGTTGAGATTGGAATACCAAATGTCTTCGTGTTTTTGCCAGCTTCCATACAGGTTTACTTCTCCTGTGTTTTCCATTATGGCTATTTTTTCGTTTATGAATCTGAGAAAGCCTTTTTTGGTTTTATATGCCATGTAGGCTAGAGCTCTGCTGTCAGACCAATCTTCTTGGAGTGGTCCTTCAGGGAAGTCAGCTTCTCCTGAAAACGGCATGATGCTTTGTTTCCAATCTGACCATGTTCCGTTGTGAAATAAGACGGGATTTTTTGTCTTATCTTTTATAGTCAGGGCGACTTTTTTATCCATTGGGAAGGGGTGTGTGAGCTTTGGGCATACTTCTCCTACGCTTGCTATTCTAAAATGAATTATGTAGGGGAGAGTAGGCTTTTCTTTCTCTATGATTTCCATGACTTTAGCTGCGTCTATTGCTTTTTCGTATGATATTTCTCCGTTTTTATACCATGCGATTCCCGCTCCATGCGGGTTTGTGTTTTCTGCTGGTGCTAATTCCGCAGCTGTGGGGTGTTCTTTTGTTGGGACTAGTATTACGCACATCTAATTTTCCTCCTTTGGCATTATCATTATTTCCTCGTTTAATCTTGCTGTTTCTTGCTCAACGATGCTTATGAGTTCGTGTTGGATTAGCATTTCTTTGAACTCTTTTGCATCCTTTTTGGTCTTGAATGTTTTTGGTTCTCTTTCTTCGTCGCTTATAAATGACAAGTGTTCGCATTCTTCTTCTTTGCAATTTCTTGCCAAAACGTATTTCATATTATTCCTCCTCGTAGATTTGGTGTGAGTATTCGCTGTTGTGGCGTTCTTCCAGTACCCGTCTTGATACGGTATGGATTTTTGTTGCTGGTTTTATGTTTTCTGGAATTAAGTAGGTTTGCTCTGGATGGCAGACATATTCTTCCAGTGGAATGTTATTGCCTGTAAGTTTTAATCCTTTGGCACTTACCCATCCCATATGGTCATACAGTTTTGCGTGTGATTCGCCTTTGTATTGGATAGCTTGTTCTGGTGTGATTATTTCTTCGTAAATTTCTTGTTTTTTGCTGGTCATTTGCACTTCTGTTTCGTCTTCCCAGGCATCTTTTAATTCTTCTGTTTCGTTTTCTAAATAGTTTTCGACTGTTCTTAATGTTTCAAAGATGGCGCTTTTTATTAAATTAATATCTGGCGGGCTGGTGAAATCTTTCCAGCTTGTTTTGTTTTCTGGATTGGTGTGAAAGGCTGGGAGTAGTCTGAATTCCATGGTGTTCCAAAGGCCGTAGCAGTAGTTGATATGTGTATATCTATCTCCGCCTCTTCCTTCCACGTGCATTTGATCTTCTGCTCTGAATTCTGCTTTGCAGTAACTATTTTTACCGTTTAATCTTTCCCAGAATAGATGATTTTTGGGCAGGCCCATTTTATTGCCCCACTTGCCCATTTTCTTAATGTAGTAGTTGTAGTATTTTGGTGTTGCGAGTTTGATGTAGTTGTTTATATGTTTTACTGATACATGGACATGGATTCCACAAGTGGAGTTTGCAAGGTCTGGTGCAGCCTTGTTGATCCATGACTCTATGTGCCTTATTTGAAGAGGTTTGCTGGCGATTTCTCCTTTCCAGGTTGCTCTGTTGTCTGGTATAGCCACAGATCCGTCGTATTTAAGGTTTAACGGTTGTTTCAGTCTCTTGATGACGGCATTTTCGTTTCCTTCCGGGTGCGCTGGTAAGCCAGTTTCAGCACTTTTATATTTTGACCATGCTCCTTCGAATTCAATTCCTACGGCTCTTATGTGTTTTTGCTTAGGAATTATTTTTTGCTGTTTCATCAAATTCCTCCATTGAAATGATCATTGACTTGTCATAAGGCATGATGTTTTCTGAATAAATTTTATAAAATAGTTCTTTCAATCTCATCATGTAGTCATCTAGTGTTTTGCTTGGGAACAGCCCGTCTATGCTTACTATGATGGGCTTGTTTGGGTTCATATACATATAGTCTAGGTCGTTTTTGAAGATTTCATTTGCAGGGGTTTTTGCTTTTGGCAGGCCTTTTTCGTCTACTGGGTAGTCGTTTACTGCGCATAGAAATCCAATGTTTGGTTTCCCGTTTTGGTTGACAAGTTTTCTTCCGCCGTATTCGAAATAACAGAGATTTCTATAATCGTCATGTAGGTAATAATTATGATATGATCTTTGGGGATGGGCTTCAGGGATTGCTGCTGATTTCCACTTATAATCTTGTTTTTGTGCGGAATATCCTTTGTCGAACCAGTTATCTCTGAAGTATGTCTGTAGTATAGGGCTTTCGAATAGGATTTGTATTCCAGCGTTCATGCGTTGTATTCGTATTTTATGAAGGACTCCCTTTTTCGGGGGGTCCTGTTTGACTATTACAATCTCTTTCTTGTTATCCATAAGCTGAACTCCTTTCCTTTCTGTTGGCATGAGTGCTATTTTTTCTTTTCTTCTAATTCTGAATCTGCATCCTTTACAAACCTTAGTCCTGATTGTTTTAGGTGTTGGTCTAGTGCATCTCATTCCACATTCAATGCACGTTATCGGATGATCCTGGTAGTTGGTTGTTGATATTGGCTCTACTGCTGGTGGTGCTGGGGCTGGGTAATCTTCTGATATAGCCGTCCAACTATTTACATCTAGTTGTTCAATATTTTCTCTTCCTTCTTCTATGGGCATTATTTTCCTCCTGACGCGCTTTTTTCTATTGCGAGTATTATGTCAATCGCTTTTTTGTAGAGTTTGATGTTTGTTTCGGCTTGTTTAATTTTGTCCTGGTATTTGTTGATCTCAGCGTTTTTTGTTTTTGCTTTTCTAGCTTTTTCTTTCTTTTCTTTTAGATATTGTTTCCTTCGTTTCTTAAATTTTGCTCGTTCTTCTTCGTGTTTGCTGTTCTTAAGGTCTTTTCTTGGCATGTGTATACCTTCTCACCTTTCTCGTTAAAGGATATAAAATGGGTTATGTATCTTTCTCTGAACACGTGTGTATATTTCTGCCCGCACTTCTCGCAATTTGTATAGAATTTTACTTCGTTTTTATTAGGTCGTTCGAAGTGTTCCCAGTATTCATCTATTGCGTTTTGACTTAGGCAGTTTGGGCATATTTTTTCATCGAATTTTTTAATTTCGTTTTCAGTAAGACTAACTTCTATTGTTTTTAATACGCTGTTTGAATTTCCGGACATTCTTCTCCTTCTGTTGTTTGGGGTTTAATAGTGAGAAACGTGCGGAGTTCTTCTTTGGCTTGTTTCTTTTTCCCTTTTGGTTTTACTATTGTTGCTTTTTTCCCCTCTTCCTTTTCTTTTTCTTTTTCACTTGCTTCCAATGCTTCCTCCTCTTCTTCTTGTAGGTATTCGGCTCTTCTTTCAGCTTCATAATCTGCTATATCAACCAGTTCTTCTGCTGTTGCATTTCTTTTTTTGAGTTGGTAAAAAATTCTTGTTCTGTTTTTTGTTGCTGTGTCTACTTTAATTGCGTTTTTTTCTTCGTTTAGAATTGCGCATTCGCCTTCTGCCTGAATGTGTGTCCAGAATGGGCCGTCATACAATGACCAGACTGGATTCGATTCTATTCCGTCTGCGCTGGTTGTTCTTGTTACTTGCATTACGTCGTAAACTTTCAATTTAGTCCTCCTATGTTTTTCCAATATTCGTTAATTTGTGGCCCGTCTATTTCTTCGAGCCGTTTTTGCATTAAAAATGCTGCGATAATTATGAAGTCTGGCGGTTTGTCTTCATATCTGATATGGAGTAACGAGAGCGTTTTCCTAATAAAATCAGCTTCGTCGTCGTTTTTGATGTCCCATGGTATTGTGTTTTTATCTTCGCTCATTTTTCTCCTTGGTTGAGGCGCACCTATACAACCGTGGGCAATTTGGAGAAACTTCTAAACCCACATCCGATTTATTGGCTGTATAGGCACGCTTTATTAATAAGGTCGGCTGTAAAGGGTCTTGGAACCCGCAGGTTTTGTAGAACGCTTTACAGCCTGGAAAGAGGTTGTTCGATTTATTGAGGGTGCGTGAGGTTTGGGCACTCCGCCTCGGATATTTAAAACTGTCAGATGGTAAACCCAAACATTCAGTTCCCGCGAGTCTGCGCTACTAGTCACGGCCTTCTCAATTGTCCTAATACGCCTCTTTCTTATTCGGTTGGAGGTGATACTTATGAATCAATCCAAGTCCATATGAGCATGAATCCAATCACAACTACCCAAGCTATTAATCCTACGATCATTAAATCTTCAATTTCTGTCATTTTTACCTCCTTAATTGGTGAGGATGGCGCCACCCTGTCCTCGCAGGGGCATGGTCATTGTCGGACACCTCGACTAAATAAAAAGCCTTGCAGAACTTCTTAACCCCAGGGGGGCTCCATTCTAGCAGAGGGCTTTCCCAAATATGGATGAGCGTTCTTTCGCTTCAGTCTACTCAGGAATTTCCTGGATTCCACGAAACAAATAGGCTCACCCTTGGGGGGGGGCTAAGTTTCTCCTAGCTGATGTTCTTTTGCCCTCCTGATTTCATATCTTCTATTCCAGCATTTTTTTGCTGCTTCTTCACCTTGCCTTCCCGTTATTCCACGTATTCTATTTAGGCTTAGAGCATGTTTGTATTTCATGTATTCAGCTATTTCTTTTGAGTTTAGATGGGATTTTTCCAGGAATTCCCTATGCTCCTTTGCTTTATGCTTACTAGCCCAGAATCTTTTCGCTTGAAGGTGTGTTCCGGCTTGTGTGTATTCCTTCTTCACCTTGTCGTATATTCTGAATAGCTTTAGCTCTCTTTTAACGGTTATTTCCATGGTATTAGCCTTTCTGTTTGGAACCCGTGACTATGGTATTTATAAATTACCTGTAAACAGGCTGGTCTTTTTTTGTGTTCTGTAAATAGTTGCATGTCTGTTTTCCCAAAACGTGACGTTTTTTCTTCAAGAAATGCGAAGGTATTGATGTCGTTTTTAAATGATTTGTCTGATATTTGGTCTGAGATGTTAAGCTCTTCTATGATATTCATTGGTACCTCTAAGTACCCACTGTTAGAGTCTTGGTGAAGGATGAATTTCATGTTAATACTCCTAGTTCTAAGAATTCCACGAATAGGGTTAATGCTACTCCTGTAAATATGCCTATCGTATATATGCACAGGTATATAACAGCATCTTGAAATTCATATTGATCTTCTAAGCCCTCTTCTTCAATTACTTTTTCTACCTGTTGTTCTTCCTCTTTTGTTAGTTTTGTGCCAAATTGCTTAAAGCTTGGGATCGCCATTACACGCATCTCCTGTTTTGTAGGTTTTTTTATGCTGTGTGGATATAATCTTCCTTTGTGTTCCGACTCATTAGAGTCGGTTCCTTTCTTTTTACTCCTTTAAAGGTAAAAAAAAGCTGACGGAGCTATAAGAGCCCCGCCAGCTGGTTTTTAGCTGAGTTCGCCAACTACTGCTTTCCATAGCTTGCAGTTGAAATCTACAGCCTTTAAGAGCTCGTATCGTGTGTCCTGTTCCTCTTTTGTGTATTCTATTCCTGTGTCCGGGTTGACAGGTCTGATGTCGTCTCTCCAAGTGAGGACGTTTCTTAGCTCTTTGGCTTCCTTATGAAGCCTTTTTGCATTGTCCATAGCTTCGTCGTAGGTGGGTGTTTTCTTTTCTCGTTCCAGCCGATTGAGTTTTTGTTTCGCTCGGAATTTCCAATTAGGATATCGATTGATAACGAGAATTTTTTTGTCTTCGGCTTCCTCAATATGTTTTGCTATGAAAGGAGCGTCTTTTGCAGCCATTCCTTCTTCCATATATGAGTGGTTAGTCCCGTCCCAGAAAGCAATTACTAGATCTGGCGTAATGTTAGGGTCGATAGATAATAGAGGGTCGCCGATATCAAGAAGACTTGAAACGAATCGGATATCGTTTCTTAGGTTGGGGTCTTGAGATGCGTTGCACATCAAGACGAGACTATCTCCTTTAGTGGTCAAATCTCCCAATTCTTGAGTATTCTGTAAGTTATACTCAAGGGTGCTTTGAAAGAAATCGCCTGGTCTGAAGCATCTTGCTGAGTGTAGAATTTGAACTACGAAGTCTTTTGCTTTGTTTCCCATAATGTTTCTCCAAATTTAAAGGTTAAATTTCCGAGGCTTCTTGGTCTTTTGCGACCTCGTTTGCCTCGTGAGCGATTTGCGAACGAGGTCGCAAAAGAGCACGAAGCCGTCCACCACTCGGAGTCGTCGGAGCGATTGTCGGCTGAGGTCATGACAAAATTCGACGCCCCTTGTTTTTGTCGATTTTGGCATGTTCTCAGCCTACGTCTTGGTATCGCTTGGTTGTGTCGCCAACAGAAACCACGACGATTCCGAGTAACTCGATGGCGGAAATTAAACCGTTAAATCTTGATGAGAACATTATGAACAGGAAACAAGTAAAAGCACTTCGTACATCAAATCACACTCAAGGCAAGATCTTCAGACCGAGGGAGGCGATTTCTTTCAAGGCCCAATCCATTTTTTTCTTTCATGTTAACTTCATGTAAGAATTGGGATTTGACCGTTAATGGAAATGTCTTGATGTGCAACCTTCTTGACAAGACCCCGAGAATATGATAAAAACCATTCGTTTTTACAGATCTTCTCGGTGAGCCTCTGCTTAAAATCTATCGACCTAGACATTGCCAGATCTTTTTCTGGGGCGGGACACTCATTTCTGAAGAGGATTGGCTGCTGCTTCTTTCATGCAACAGTATTAGCCGGAGCAAAAATGTTATCACTCGATCCTGAGAGCGAAACACTCAACTGGGACGATAAAAGACACCGAGCGAAGCTTTGCAATAAGTCTTCATGCCGGAAGAGCGGGTCCTCACTTGTTACGACTTCCTGTCAATTCGGATCACAGGAGTCTACATGACAGGCGGACGTTACGAAGCTCAAGGCTGTTACTGCAAGCTATGGAGTAGTTGAGAACTAGGGGCTTATAGCCCGTCAGCTACATTTGACCTTTTAATATCTCTTCCTTTCTTTGTTGTACCGAGCGTAGCTTGCGGAGCGAGGCTTCGAATACGACGCCAATGGTGTTTATTGGCGAGGATTCGATGGAGTCCAGAGGCAACGTCTCTGGTGGCCTGCCCGGCCATGGAGGGCGGTTTTACTTCAATGCTTTTGATGGCTCTCACCTTTTGTTCCTTATGTTTAGCAGATACTTGCTGGCTTCCAGCGATGCGTTGACAACGAAATCCGTCAAGGATATGCCTGCCAGCTCGCAGGCAAAGAGTATTTGCGTCTTGTCTTCAGGACGACAACGCACCGAGATTGTGTCCGTCCGATCCGTCTTCTGTTTCCACTTGCGAAAGTACTCTCTTTGCTGAACCTGTCTCTCGGTGACTTGCTCGTCGGTCTGACGTCTCTTGGTCGCAAGATAGTCGTCGCCTGTGCAGTCTCTACAGGTACGCACGACTTTACTGTGGACTCGGCAAGGTCGTTCTTTTAATTGGTCTTGGCGCTTGTTGAGGTACTTCGTGCGATGCTTGCCCGACCATGGATGTCTCGATGTCGTAGGCTTGTAATGCTGTGGTTGGAGAGGGGATTGTTCTTGGCCGAAGGCCTCCGACGTCTCACGTTTCGCCATGTCTGCAGTCTCCTGTGTTGATTGCTAAGTGCTAAAGTGTAGCAAGACTAGCATGTATTGGCAGATACTTCAATATGCCTTTCAAGACGGAGCGCTTTCCCGAGCGATCCTGAGCGAGGGGCGTAGTCTTGCCGACCCGGATAAAGGAGGGTCGGTACCTTACGAGCGAGGACGCTTTGTTCCGAGCGAGCAGAGGTGCGATGCGACTGCGAGCGCCGATGCTTTGACGAGTGGCGTGACGCTTGCTATGCAAGCGGCATGACGCGAGGGATATGCTTAGAGCGAGGGCGTGGTGCTTGCGCATGCAAGCAACATGAACGAGCGGATAGCAACAGCAAGCGCAGTGCCCGGAGGGCATGAGCTTGCATACCTTGGCATATACCATGCGATGTCTGCATTGGTATGTGCATACATAAACAAAGGGTTTTGTTTAAAGGGTTTTGTTTTTGTGACCCCCAGCAAATGATTTTTTCAAAAGGTTTAATTGGACCTCCACACGTATTACACATATTTTACATATATTGCTAGCAACGTGGTTTCGTCTTCTCGAAGTGCATAATGGCGAACATTCCCCAGGCAACTTTAGCCAGGTGGTCTTCGGATCTGTCTCCCTGCTTCCACAGGTTCAGATGTCGTTCTGCGTGATTGAGTATTTCGTCGGTAGGCTGTCCGAGTTCCCAGTTTCTATCTCCGTATTTTTTAGCGCCTTCTGCATATATTTTTGCCAGGCGAACTAATCCGAAAGGACTGATCAGGTCGAAGCGTTCTCCGTCTGCGTCGGTGCTTCTGATGGATCCGGACTTGAACTTTTTAAAGTCTTTTTCGCTTTCATGCTCATACCATTGATAAACATACTGATCTATATTTTTCATGGAATTGCCTTTTTTTGTTGTTTTTTTTATTTACTTATGTTCTATTTTTTAAAAAAGGGGGTTTTTATGCCGACTGTAGGAACTAAACGATTTAGTTATACCACGAAAGGATCTCAGGCAGCTGCGAAATACGCTCGCAAAACTGGCAAGAAAGTTGTTCGAAAACCAGTAAAGCCTAAAAAATCTAATGGGTGATTTAACCACCAATTTTTCCAGGGACGAGTTCAAGTGTCCTTGTTGTGATGCCTCTAAAATTAACGTAGGTTTCGTGCTAAGGCTTCAGCTTGCTCGTGATGCTATTGGCCAGTCTATGGCTATTAATTCGGGGTATCGCTGTAAATCCAGAAATGAGGCTGTAGGTGGCGTGGAATCGTCCGCGCATCGTAGAGGTTTAGCGGCTGACATTCGCTGTTTGAATTCTTCGGACAGGATGCTTTTTCTTTCCATACTTCCAGATTTTTTTACCCGAATTGGCGTTGCCAGCAATTTTATTCATGTGGATATAGATGAGTCCAAGTCTCCGGATGTTATGTGGCTCTATCCGCCAAAAAAATAGGAGATTTAAAATGGCTGATAATAAGGCCGGAAAAAGATTATTTGAACAGGCTGTTCGTGAAGGGGAAGCTCGTGAGAGAGCTCTTGCCAAAAAAGGGATCGACATCCACTCAGATGCTTTTCTGAAATTTCAGGGGCATGAGATACGTTCTGAGATAGCTTCTACCAACAGACTTAAGAAACTTTCGAAGAATGTTAAGAAGGCTCAAAAGAAGTTTAATAAAAATAAAGCGACGCTGGTAAAGAATACTAGCAGACGGTGGGAAAAATAACCCTTTAAGGAGATAAAAATGGACGGTTTAGTTGGATTAATGGCAAAGGCCCCAGATTACCTGGTGGCTATCTCAGGGATTATAGCCAGTCTAACAGTATTAACAGCTCTAACCCCTACAAAGGTGGACGACAAATGGCTTGGCAAGGCAACTGGCGCAATTAACTTCTTATTGAAGATAGCTAATGTTGGCGCTGGGAATGTTGGGTTTAATAAAAATAAGGATGATAAAAAATGACAATGGGCCTGATGGTTGCCTTTGGGCTGGTAGCTGCTATTTTGCTTGCCGTGTACTGGGGTAGAAAAGCCGGGATAGATGCGGCTCGTGCATCTGACCTTAAGTCTATAAGGGGGAAAAATGCTGAAATTAACAAGGAATTTTCGGGGATGCGTGAGAAGCAGCGCGAGGAGCTTGATGGTATTGATTCTTCCGATGCTGCTAGCAAACTGCGTTTCCTCGGGCGCAGGCGTAGGAAGGATTCTTGACCGTCCTTCTGATTTTGCCCAGGGAGTGACTTATTCTCCTGTTCAGTCCGGGCAGGGCAAGATGTGGTGCTTGACAGATGCGGATTATATTACCGAGACGAAGCATACCGTACGATTGAACCATCTTATTGATAAATACGAATGTCAGATTGAAATTCTTAACGGAGGTAAGTGTAAGGAATGAAAAAGCTTTTTAACGCCGAGAAATTTGATCAGATGCTTAAGTCTGCGGATCGCATGAATCAGTCCCGCAAGGAAAACCGTGAGTGGGATAAGACCATGGACTCTGTTGACAATAAGGACGTTGATTTGCCTGAGAAGAAATCTGCGATTACTGCTTCCTTTGATTATGTTTACGAGAGGCTTGGCGGCCATGAGGGTTTTCTTGAGTGGGCTCGTTTCAATCCTAAGAATACGGCTAAATTTTATGAGTGGCGAGCCAAGCAGTTACAGAAGGAATCAGCCGTGGATTCCAGCGAAGGCAAGGTCACTATTAACGTCTTAAATTATCACAATGATGAAGATTCCGTACAATTACCAGCCGAGGGAGTACCAACTCCCCCTGTTCCAGGCGTTTGACTCTGGTGTAAAGCGAGCCGTATGCGTGTGGCACAGGAGATCTGGAAAAGATAAAAGTGCGCTGAACTTATGCGCCAAGATGGCTTTGCAGAGGGTAGGCGGGTATTTCCACCTCTTTCCTACGGCAAGGCAGGCCAGAAAAGCCATGTGGGATGGAATAGACCGTGATGGCTTTCGCTACATGGATCATTTCCCTCCTGGCGTGGCTGTCGGTAAAAATGAAACCGATATGAAGGTGACTTTGTGCAACGGTTCTTATTATCAACTTGTGGGGGTTGATATGGGACTGGATTGGCTCGTCGGGACTAATCCCGTCGGGCTGATCTTTTCAGAGTGGGCTATCATGAATCCGAGGGCCTGGGATTTGCTCCGTCCGATTTTAAGGGAGAATGGCGGCTGGGCTTTATTTATTTATACACCGCGAGGGCAGAACCATGGCTATAAAACTTATCAGGTGGGCCTTGAGGAAGAAGATTGGTTTTGTTCCCTGCTCACTGTTGACCAAACTCGTCGTGCAGATGGAACTCATATTGTGTCACCTGAGGATATCGAGGCAGAACGTCGTGAGGGTATGGTCGAGGAAATGATACAGCAAGAGTATTTCTGTTCATTCGAATCTGCTATTCCTGGCGCTTATTTCTCTGTTGAGATGCGACGGGCTGAAGAAGATGGAAGGATTACCCAGGTTCCTTTTGAGCCAGCTCTTCCAGTAGATACCTGGTGGGATCTCGGTGTGAATGATGCAACTTCTATCTGGTTTACGCAATCGCATGGTGACGAAGTTAGATGTATTAATTATTATGAGAATAGCGGAGAGGGTCTTTCTTTTTACGCTGGCGTGTTGTCTGACATGAGGCACAGGCATGGTTATGCGTATGGGAATCATACCGCGCCTCATGATATTGAGGTGAGGGAGTTTACTACAGGTAAAAGTCGTCGTGCAGCTGCCCGTTCTCTTGGTATTAATTTCAGGGTTGGTAAAAAGGTTATGGCGAAAGAGGAATCCATTGATGCCGCTCGTCGCTTGCTTCCCAAGGTTTGGTTTGATAGGGTTAAGTGCGAGAAAGGCATCTCGTGTCTTCGCAGCTATCATAAGGAGTTTGATGATAAGCGTCAGACTTTTCGTGTCCAGCCTGTTCATGATTGGAGTTCGAATGGCGCAGATGCTTTTATGGAATTGGCAAAAAACTACAGGAACTTCAGCCAGGACCAGTATCAACCCATGGCGACTTCCGACTATTCTCTTTTTGGAGGTTAATTATGATTTTAGATGAAAAGGATTTTTATGAGTTATTGTCCCGCAAAGTGGATCAATTCGGTGGTGGTGCCCCGTCTCCGCCGCCTCCGCCCCCTCCACCTCCGGTACAGGATGAGGATAAAAAGGACAGGGAAAAGCGACTTGCGCGTGTTGCTGCTAGAAAGAAGGGGCGTCAATCCCTTATTCATTCTGGGGTGCGCGGTGATACCTCTACTGCCCCTGCTTTTGGTGCTTCTTTAACTGGAACTGCGCCTGGCTCTCAAACCTTAGGATAGTATTATGAAAAATGATGATGGCGTAAAAATGATGTTGAAAAGGCGAGATGCCAAGGTTGAGGAGCGTCAGGAATGGGAACCGTTTTATTCTTCGATTGCCAGGTATATCCGTCCGAGAAAAAAATCCATTGATTCGTTCAGGACTCCGGGCCATTTGAGTAATGACCATTATGATTCTACTGCCCCTGCAGCCAGTAATACGTTGGCCTTGATTATGGCTGACACCCTGACTCCAAAGGCTATCGAGTGGTTTGGGTTTTCTATTCCCGAGTCGAGTCAGTATTCCGTTTTAAATAAAAATGTTAATGTTAAAAACTGGTTGCGCGAAGTAAACATGGCCGTGTTTGATGGACTGGCCCAGTCTAATTTTTATTCTGTTATTAATGAAATTTATGCTGACTTTAATTCATTCGCAACAGTTTGTATTTATCTTGAAGAGGCCCGTTTAAAAAAACCGGGTTTTAATGGTTTTAATTTTAAAGCGCTGCCTATCAGCTCTTATGTGTTTGCCGAGAATGATATGGGCTTGGTTGATACCGTGTTCAGGGATTACGAGTTTTCTGTTCGGCAAATGTATCAGCGTTTTGACAAGTCTAAAATTCCAGCCAAGTATACAGCCAAGCTTGAGAAGACACCCGATGAAGCTGTTAAGTTGGTGAACTGTGTTTGTCCTACCGAGGACCTTCCTAAAACTTTTCAATCCAAACTTCCGTTTACGGCTCTTGAAATGTTAGAGGAGGACAAGGTTGTTTTAGAGACAACAGCTTATCATGAATTTCCTTATATGGTTGGGCGTTGGGATAAGGCTTCTGGTGAGGATCGTGGCCGTGGCCCTGCGGCTGTTGCGATGGCTGATATCCTTAGTTTGAATGAATTGAGAAGACAGGAGCTGGTTGGATTGCAGAAGGCTGTTAATCCACCCTTGTTGTCTGGTGAAGAAGGTTTTGTGGGTAGTGTGAAAATGATACCCAATGCGATTGTTTATTCTCGCAATCCTAGAGAAGTTCGCACGATGCCGTCAGAGCTTCGTTTGAATTTATCTTCCCTCGTTGCGGAGAATTTGATCAAAGGGATTAAAGACATGTATCTAGTAGATCAGTTGAACCTGCCTCGAGGGAAGGCAATGACCGCAGAAGAGGTTATTACTGTTCGCGGTGAGGTTGAGCGTTTGCTTGGTCCCACCGTTTCTCGTTTTGAATCCGAGGTTCTTGGCCCCATGCTTGAGCGTTGTGCTGCAATCATGGTGAGGTCTAAGGCTGTTTCTGATCCGCCTCCGGAACTGGATGGATTGGATAGATTGGATATTGTTTATACAGGTCAACTTGCTCGGGCTCAGAAACTTGCCCAGGTGCAGGCGATCCAGCGTTGGTCGCAGATGAATGTCGAGTTTTCTTCGTCTGATCCTGGCGTGTTGGATGTTCAGAACTTGCAAGAGGCTTCCCGCTTTGCTGCTCCTTTGATGGGTGTTCCGCCCGAGATTGTTCGTGATAAGGATGAGACAGAGAGGATGCAGGCTGAAAAAGCTGAGGCAGCCCAGGCTGAGAAACAAGGCCAACAGATGCAAGAAGGCGTTGATAGCATGAGTAAGACAGCGCCATTATTAAAAGTTCTTGGTGAACAAGGAGGAATACTGAGTGGCACCCAAAGTCAAATCCCTGCGGGAGTTTCCTAATTCAGAGGATGCTCTTGACGAGTCGTTTTACCGGACGTTTAACAGCGTTGACGGAAAACAGGTTTATGAATTACTGGAAAATGTTTATCATTCCGTTTCTTCCTTTGAGTCCGATACGCATATGATGGCTTACAAGGAAGGGCAGCGTTCTATCTTCTTGCAGATTAAAGCCAGGATGGATAATTATCTGAGTCGCGATGTAAGGAAAAAATAATGTTTAAAAAGTTTTTAGAATTAATGGCTGGGAAGTTTTTTAAAAAGCGAATGACAACATCGGAGTATTACGAACTTCGGCGTAAAAAATTTATGGATGAACATAAAGCTAGAGCGGCTCGCAAAGAAAAGGAACATCGAGAATTGATAGATCGTGCTAAAAAATTTACCAAGGAAACAAAGGAGTGGGAGGCTCGAGTTACGGGCAAGTTAAAAGATTTGGGGGATCGTCTGGAAAGTGGAAGCAAGCCGACGAATAAAGAATTGGGCGAACTGTTTGGGCAGGATCCGAAAGAGTTTGTTCAGGAGAATTTAGACCGCGCTAGGCGACAAAGAAAGTCTGTTAAGAAATATCGTGCGGATGTAGATAAAGGGGCTGGCAAATGGAGTCCTTCGCGTGGGATTGCTCCGTGGAAGAAAACTACTTCGGGCAAACACTTATTAAACACCCCTGCGGCTTCTTTAGTTGGCGCGGGTACTGCGGCTTCTTTAACGCGTAAGAAAAAGAGGGAAAAATGACGGTTACTTTCCAGGCAAATGCTTCTCGTTCTGAGTCTGATCCTATGTATCGCTATCAAGGCGGGGCAGAAGAAAAGGTTTTAGATCCTCCTTTTATCCCTATAAGTCTCGGCCCTGTTGGTGCTATCTTTGGTTTGGGCTGGTGGATTAGGAGGCATGGTAAGGTCTTAGGCACTAAGTTATTCGGAGAGGCTAAAAAGGCGGAACGTGCTAGGGTTATGTCCCTTCCGAAGCCAAAGCCAGGTAAAGATTTTGGCAAGAGTTTGACAGATAAGACGATGCGTGATCTTTCGAGCTTGGAGTCTAAGAATCCGAAGGCGTTTAAAAATATTTCCCCTAAAATACGAAAGCAATACGGCAAGCAGAAATTAGATTTTAAACATAAGAGTAGTCAGCAGTATCAACATGGCCAGCGTAAGCCTTATAAGAATTATGAATCGGGTGAGCAGAAAGGTTGGGCTGGTGGTCCTACTATGCGTGAGGCTGACAAAAAGATTACACGAATGAAGAAGTCGGAGGCACAACGGGCTCGCGAATCTCTGAACAGGGACAAGCTGCCTTCTAAATATAATCCGAATAAGGGCAAGTCAACTCGACGACAGAGTTTGCTTGGCCCTAAACCTAGAAAACCCAAAGGAAAATAGGAGCTGGTTATGGGCGTGCGAGATAAGGCGATCAAAAAGCTTGCCGAGTTGATTAGCAAAAAAATATTTAAATCTAAGGGAGAGCCTGCGCTTAACCCTTCAAAATACAGGAAGACGATGGGCGATCCGCCTAAGAAAAAGGCGGTCAAAAAGAAAGCTACGAAGAAGAAGACCGCGAAGAAGACAAGCGGAAAAAAGAAGATCGAGCGTGAGATGAAAAGGCGGGACGAAAAGAGGTTGGAGCGGAATGAGACGATTGCTCGCGCCAAGAGAGAGGCGGCTAGAAAGAAGGCTGAGGCTGAGAAGAAACTATTGCAGGCTCAGGCTAAGAGGCGTTCTGGGCCTAAGAAAGCTTCTACCGAGACAGAGAAGAAGCTTGAGAAGTCGGCTCGTCGTTTAAGAAAATCAAAGATGGTTCCTAAGGACGCGAAGTCTGTCGGGAAGCTTAGAGGCAGAAAGAAGATTGATATGCCTAAGGGTGTGATGAAGGCGCTTGAGAAGGCACATTCGAAGATACCTAAGACTACAACCAAGCAGAAGGTTAAGATTGGTACTGCTGGTGCTGGTCTTTATTACTTGTCTAAGAAATACAAGCAGGTGAAAGAAGAACAAAAAAAATCTAACAAGGACAAATAGTCATGGCTAAAAAGAAATCTAAAAAGAAAGAAAGTTTTGGCAAATTACTGGCTCGCAAATTACTTGGCTGGGATGAGAAGTATTGGAAAGACAAGGAAAAGAAGGACCGCAGAAAGAAGGCTGAGTCGAAGTATCCTAAGAGATTAAAAGAGCTTACCAAGAAGGGCAAGAAGGCTCGTAAGAAGTATTGGGATAAGAAGGAGGAAGAACAGCTTTATCCTTCAGAACTGTTGGGGGTTTATATCCCAGGAGGCGACGATTAACAAGATTATTTTAATTTTTTAAAATAGGAGGTTTTATGTCTGAAGAAGAAATCACTGAACCCGTTTATGATGATGGTTATGATGATGCGGACAATTCAAGTGGTGGCTTACTTGGTGATTCTGGTGAGTCGGGGTGGATGGCTGATTTGCCGGATGAGTTGCATGGTGATGCGAGCTTGTCAAGGTTTAAGGATGTTTCTTCCTTGGCTAAGGCTTATAAGCATATGGAGTCTTTTCGTGGTCGGTCTATATCTATACCTGACTCAGAAGACGTTGATGCTATGGGCGATATTTGGAATAAGCTGGGGCGCCCTGAATCTCCGGAAGATTACGAATATACTCCCCCAGGCAAGATTGATACTGGCGAGTATAACTTTGAAAACCAACAGGAGTTTTTAACCCAGGCGCATGAGAATGGTTTAAGCCAGAATCAAGCCGCGTTTGTTCTAGACTTTTATAACAACATGGCTTTTGATTCTATTAATGACATCCAAAACTTTCAAGCTAAGACGGTTGCTGATAATACAACCGCCTTGCAGAAGGATTGGGGGAAGGCTTACGACCAGAATCTTTCTCTAGCTGTTCGCGCTTTTGATCAGTTTGCTACTGATTCGGATCGCGACTTTTTAAAAACAAATAACCTGGATTCCAATCCTATGTTGATTCGTATGTTTCACAAGGTTGGGTCTATGATGTCCGAGGGTAGCTTTACTGGCAATGTTAGCTCAAATCATTTATTGAGCCCGGATGTGGCTCAGACGGAAATCAACGCAATTCGTAATGATCAGGGCCATGCTCTGCACGAGGCGTATCATTCTGCTGAGCATCCTAACCACCAGAAGGCTATTCAGGAGATGGAAAAACTATATAGCCTTGCATATGGCGAGGAGGAATAATGGGTGACGGCAAGCCAATTTCATGCCGTCAATGTAATCATTATTCCGATGGTCGTTGTAAGGCGTATAATACTGTTGTATCTAATGCAGATTTAGTGTATATGTTGTGTCCAGCCTCCGATAGACTCCAGGAGCCTGTTGAGGCTGGTAACTTTCCTCCTTCTTTTGTTGTTGGGCTAGGGGAGAAGATCGTGAGTTCTCCTCCTCGATCTTCTCCTAAGCCTAAAACAAAGCGTAAGGGGGCTAGGAAGAAGAAACCCGCAAAGGTCGGATAATTTCTTTTTCACTTACCGATACCCCTTTTGGGCCGGAATCTTTTTTTTGGGGATTTCCCCGGAAGAGCCGGAGTGGTTCCGCTAACTCTTCTACTCTTAATAATCTAACTTAAGGAGTTAGCTGATGTCTCAACAAATTACCAAAGCGTTTGAGCAAGATTGGGCGGATACATTTATCCATCTTTCTCAACAAAAGCAGTCCAAGCTATCCAACGCGGTACGCATGGAACAGGTGAATGACGCTAAGGCCTTTCATTTCGATAGGTTAGACAGTGTAATTATGCAAAAAGCTGTGAGTCGACACGAGGACACTCCGTTGACCGAAGTACCCTACAGCCGAAGGCGTGTTACCTTTAACACCTTTAGGGCAGCTGATCTTATTGACAATCCTGATCGAGTCAAGATGTCGAAAGATCCTACGAGCCCTACGATGAAGACCTTGTTAATGGCATTGAACCGCCAAAAAGATGATGAAATTATATCTGCTGCTACTGGCAATGCTTACGCGATAGATGAAAACGATTCTTCTTCGTCTGTAAGTCTTCCGGCTTCGCAGCAAATTGCTCATGGTTCTGCCGATTTAACAGTAGCTAAAATCATTACAGCTAAAAAGAAACTTCTTGATTCTGACGTTGATCCGGATGCAGAACCTCTTTATTTTTGCATCGGGCCTGCTCAGCTGGAAGCCTTGTTAAATACGACTCAAGTTACGAGCGCAGATTATAATAGCGTGAAAGCCCTTGTAAATGGTGACATTAACACGTTTATGGGATTTCACTTTATTATTTCTACCAGGTTGGCTGTTGCATCTAATATTCGCAAGTGCCTTGCTTGGGCGAAGTCTGGTATCGGTATCGCCTTAAATGGTAATCCGAAGTCTCGCATCACAGAGCGTTCTGACAAGAATTACTCTACTCAGGTGTTCGTCGAAGGTTCTATGGGCGCTACCCGTATCGAAGATGAGAAGGTAGTCGAAGTTTCTTGTGATGAATCTGCGTAATAATCTTATAAATAAGGAGTAATTCAATGGCTAAAGGAATCGAGATTACAAAGCTGGATGCGACTCCTCGTACTCTTATGGAGGCAGGGAGTGGTACTGGCAAAATGCGTGTTTTTATGGACACGATAGCAGCTGCTACTGGCGATATCGACGATAACGATATTATCTACATGGCTGAAGTTCCTTCGAATTCCAAAGTTGTCAGCATTTTGCTTTATAATGACGACTTGGATTCTAATGGTTCTCCCGCTTTGGCGACAGATGTTGGCTTGTATAACGGCGGTACCAAGTTTAATGATACCGATGGTTCTACTACCGCATATGCAGCTGAGGCTGTTATAGATCGTGATGCTTATGCAACCGCAATCACTACTCTTCAGGCGGCTAATACTGCTGGGGTAGAATGTGCGTTTGAGGCTCGCAATGTTAATGCTGTTGCAAACTTTGTATGGGAAGATGCTGGTCTGACTTCAGATCCGGGCGTTCCTTTGAGGATTGCGTTGACCATGGAAACCGCTGCGGCTACTGCTGCTGCTGGCGATATCACCATGGTTGTTACTTACGTTGTAAACTAATTATTGGAGGGCGGTTGTGAGTTCTTTTACTCTAATAGCTTCCAATGCGCTTCAACAGCTGGGCGCTGCCCCTATCTCGGATATTGCCGAGAATACGGGGCGCGCCAAGCGTGTTAATTCTATCTATCAGGATGTAAGGGATGCTGTGATCAGGGATGCGGCTTGGAACTTTGCCGTGGTTCGTGTTCAGCTTGCGGCTCTTGCAGATGCTCCCGCTTTTACCTGGGCGAAACAACACCAAATGCCTGAGAATCCTTATTGCTTAAGGGTACTTGATGTTTATTCTGGTGATGAGCGCATTGACCATGTAATTGAAGGGCGTAAAATTCTTTCTGATTATTCCACCATAAATCTTTTATATTTACAACGGGTTACTGATCCATCTCAGTTTGATCCTCTTTTTATTGAAGCTTATGAGGCTCGCTTGGCTGCGGAGTTGGCTATTCCCATTACAGGTTCTCGTGGTATTGCCCAGGATTTTTGGGGTACGTATGACAACAAGATCGCTAATGCTCGGTTGGTTAATAGTCAGGAGGGTACCCCGGCTGCCATTCAGGCGAATTCTTTAGTCGATGTTCGTCGTCGTACTTTTGTGGTTGATGATCAGAAAATTAAGGTTGAGTGATGAATGTCAAAGTCATTTTCTATATACACTCATTTCAATACCGGGGAAATCTCGGATCGCTTAAAGGGTCGCGTTGATCTTGACAAGTATAAACATGGTTGCGAAACCATGGAGAACTTTCAAGTGCTTCCCGAGGGTGGTGCGAGGCGACGCGGTGGAATTCACTATGTTGCTGATGTAAAGCCTGCCTCTACTGGTTCCGAGTTGATGCCTAATGGAACCTTCGCTAGCAATATTACGGGCTGGACTGACAAATCTGTTGGGACTGGCTCTATTGCCCATTCTACAAATTTAATGAATATAGTTTCCTCTAATGCCAGTAATTACGGCTGGGCCGAGGAAGAGATTGTGACTGTTGCTGGTCAGCTTTATATTCTTGGCTTTGTTGTTGGCACCGGGGCGATTAATCTTCAGATAGGAACTTCTACTGGCGGTGAGCAGATTTTTGCTTCTACTAGCATGGCTGTTGGAACTTATAGCACCGTTGAATTTCGGGCTTTAACAACTGCCACGTTTATCGGCTTTAAGCATACTACCGCAGCTACGCATACCCTTGATACTGTTACTCTGAAAAAAGGAGTTACCGATGCAAATGTGCGTATGGTTCGTTTCCAGTTTAGCGATACCCAGGCTTATATGCTTGAGTTTGGAAATTTATACGTCAGGTTTTATAAGGACAATGGAAGGATCGAGGAGAGTGGTATAGCGGTAGAGCTTACGACTCCTTACCCTACGAGCGTTTTGTTTGATCTTATGTTTGCCCAGTCTGCCGATACTATGTTTATCGCTCACCGTGATTATGCCCCAAGGCAGATTGAGAGGACGAGTCATACTGATTGGACGATTAACGAGACTGCTTTTATATCTGCGCCTACTTCTTTTGTTTCTGTTGCTGATGCTGTTACGAATGGTACTTTTAGAAATAATTTAACAGGCTGGACTGTTATTTCTGGTAATGATGTTACCGCAACTGGCTTTGATGTTGACCTGGATAATAGTGGAACCAGCGCTGTTATTCAGCAACAGGTTACTGTGGATTCTGGCCAGGCTTATGAGCTGACTTTTAATTTCACAGACCATAGTCATACAACTTCTACAAATAGAAAGTTGACGGTGCAATCTGGGAGCACTGCCGGAGGTACCGATCATCTCGCGTCTACCGAGGTAACTACTGGCCAGCATTCTTTTACTTTTACTCCGGGTGCCGCCACTACTTATCTTCGGTTTTCCAACACAAATACGGGGGTTGCTACTGTTGGCGCTGTGAGCTTAAGGCGAACGTCTGGTGGTACGGTTGATGCGAATACTTATCCTGGGGCTGTAACTTTTTACGAGCAGCGCTTGTTTTGGGCTGGTTCTCGTAATCATCCCCAGACCTTTTGGGGTTCTCAGACAGGCTCTTATTTAAATATGGATCCTGCTACTGCTGATGCTGATCATTCTGTTCAGTTTTCTGTTGCTGCGGATTCTCTTGATGCGATTGTTTGGATTGGTAGCGCTCGTGATTTGATACTTGGCTCGTATGGGTCGGAACACTCAGCTAATGGCGGTGTGGATAATGCTATTCAACCAGCAAGTATTAATGTCACCCTGCAGTCTGCGTTTGGCTCCGAGAGGATTATTCCCGTTAATGCTGGGCATGCCCTTTTGTTTGTGGCTCGCGGTGGAAAGAAGGTCAGAGAATTTGTTTTTAATTTCGATGTGGACGGTTTTAAGGCTCCTGATTTAACCTTGCTTGCTGCCCATATTACAAATAATGGTATTACTCAGATGGCCTATCAACAAGACCCTGATTCTGTCTGTTGGTGCTCTACTTCTACTGGCGAGTTGATTGGTATGACTTACCTGGCTGATCAAAATGTTATTGCTTGGCATAGGCATCCGCTTGGCGGAACTTTGGCTATGGTGGAATCTGTCGGGGTGATCCCTGATATCACCAAGGGCGAAGATCAGCTTTGGGTTTCTGTAAAGCATCAGGTTAATGGCGTTGATTCTCGCTATGTTGGTTATCTCGATCCTGATTTGTTTGTAGATCATGCGGTTGAGTTAAATAGTCCTATTACTATTTCTGGTGCGACAAAGGCTAATCCTGTTGTGATTACAGCAACAGCTCATGGTCTTTCTAACGGGGATCAGGTTGATATTGAAAATGTTGCTGGCATGACTGAATTAAACAATAAGCGTTATACCGTTAGCAACCAATCTACTAATACTTTTGAATTGCAAAATATTGAGTCAACACCTGTGAATGTCGATGGCACTTCCTATTCTACTTATCTTTCTGGTGGCGAGGCTCGTTTATGTGTTACTACTCTTTCGGGGCTGGACTATCTTGAAGGCGAGAGCATAGAAATTGTTGATCGTGATACTATCGTTTATTCTGATGTTGCTGTAAGCGGTGGTTCTGTTACCATCCCTAATAGCGAGCGTGTTTCCAGGGTTTATGCTGGCAAGCATTATGATTCAACTTTAAAGCCAGTTCGCCCTGAGTATGGGTCGCCTCAAGGCATGACGCAGGGTAAGCGCAAGCGTTGGAACAAAATAGGCTTAAGATTAAGCGATACGCTTGGTGGCACAGTTAATGGGGATAATATAGAATATTTAAATGACCAGACTATTACTGATGTTGGTCTTGGTTTGTATACTGGCGATAAGATGATGGACACGACTGATTGGAACCCTGACGGTTTTGTTACGATTGTTCAAAACAAACCGCTTCCCATGACTGTTAATGCTGTTTTTGGCGATCTTTCTGTCGGAGAAATTTATGGATCGGATGAGTAAGCGTGTGGAACCGTATACAATATATCATTCTATGTTGCTGGATCCGGGTGGTGGGACTCGCGATTATTACAATCAAGTCGATTCGCGTACTAGTTTTTCTGGTATTGTTGGTCCTGATCATGTCATCTGTATCGCTGGCGTTCAGCCTCTCTGGGGTGGAGTCGGGTATGCTTGGGTGAGATTTTCCACGGATGCCCATGATTATAAAATATGGCTTTATAGGAATATAAAGAAGTATTTGAATCGGCTTGTTGTTAAAAATAACCTGTGGAGGGTTCATGCAACGGTGGCTTGCGATCATATGGCTGGTTGTAGTTGGATCGAGTCTTTTGGCTTTGAGATGGAATCTACATTGAAAAAATACGGCCCTGGTCGTGAGGATCATTATATGTATAGGAAAATTTATGAAGTCTAATTTATGGAAGTTGCTTTGTCGGGTGTTAAATATTTCCTTTGCTGACCCTATTAGTGGTTGGGTTATCGCCTCTATTGTTATGTCTACGGTTTCTGCTGGATTGGGTGTTATGCAGGGCTATCAACAGCAACAGATTGCTAAGGCAAATGCGGCTAGTTTGCGTATGCAGGCTGATCGAGAAAGACAGGCCGCAGAGAGAAATGCCCAGATTGCCGCTGAAAGGAGAAAGCGTGAGAGGGGCAAGGCTGCTGCTGCTTTTGCTGCTTCCGGTGTTTTGATTGACGAGGGTTCGCCTCTTATCGTAGAGGCTGAGGATGATTACAGGTCTGAGGTAAACGAGGCTACTATTCGCGCGCAGGGTGCTGATACAGCTTGGCGATCCAGATCTCAGGCAGCTATTGAGGTTGCCAAGGGTAGTGCTGCTGTTACGCAGGGGTATGGTAGCGCTGCTGGGAGTTTAGCTCAAGGGGCATCTTTATTGTCGCCAGGTCTGAGGTAAGTAAGACAAAATAAGGAAATAATATGGCAAAGATACCACGTAGTTATAGGGGTCTGGGGGCGAGCGATTTTGTCGCCTATGATCCTTCGACGCCTGTTTTGGCTCCTATGGATTTAGTTGACTATTCAGGTGCGAGGCGTGCTTTAGATACAGGCTCAAAATATGCTGCCGATAGATACCATGTCGAGAGGGATTTAGATGCCGAGTCTTATCATGATAAGAAGGTGAACGCTGGTGGTTTGTTACTGACTCAGAATATAAATGATGTAGGAAAAGATGGTTATGACACTTTTGACGAGGCGGCTGAACGGAGCCGTAGCGATTGGAAGGCGGCGAAGAAGAATTTGTACGATGAGAAAGTTGTTGAGAATATGCCTGCGAGAAGGAAGGCGGCGTTTAGGGCTGCCATGGATTTGTTAGATACAAAGCATGAAGCGTCGCTTGACAAGCTAAGAACTGAGTCTATTGTTTCTGATATTAAGGCTGGTCATATTCGTGATGTGCGGGGGCTTTTAACTCGTGTTAGGGATCCTAATACGTCTATTGATTCTACTTTGGATGAATTTGAGAAATTTTTTAATGATCGTATGGCTACGGCTAAAGGTGGTGGCAAGGTTGAGACAACGGCTCAGGTTCAAGCTGCGTATGTCAAGGACTCGAAGTTTATGGGCGAGGCGATTATTGATCGTTTTACTTCTACTGTTATCAATAAAGCAACAAAGGGTTTGATTAAAAGCGATCAGGACTTAGGTGTGTCCTGGAATGGTGATAATTCCATAGGCTCGTATGGGTCAAAATTTTATTACCATTCTTATCTTGATCTTATTAAGGGCATTGGGGAAAATGGTGATTTTGCTAAATATTTGGCTCATACCTCTCCAGGCGCAGTAGTAAGGAAGTTGAATCGAGACCTTCATACCGCTTTAGAGTCTGCCAGTTCAGGGCGGACCAAGGTTTTAAAGCAGAGAGCTTATGATATAGAGGCAGGCTTTCTTGGGAGGGATTATCCTCCTACTGATGCAGAGATTGACGCCTTAAAGCGTGCGTATGTTAATGCTAATCTTCATTTTAGCGCTCAAACATATAATGCCTTAGCTTCGATTGGTCGCGAGCCAAGTCCTGAGGATAAGGAGAGTCTTACTAGATTCCAAAATGAGGTGATAGGGCCTGCCATTGATAAGGAAACTTACGGCATTTCCTTTGACGTTCCAACTATGATGGCCAAGGCTAACAAGTGGTTTGCCGAGGGGCGACTTCATCCTAAGCATTACAAGGATATCATGGGGGATCTTAGGAAGGAGTCTAGGGGGCAGAACAAGGACATTAATACCTTGGTTGGTAAGACAATTCAGAGGATTCAAAAGGAACACAAAATAACAAAAGGTAAAACCGCTGGAACCATGTCCGAGACTGAGCGTGAGTCGTGGGCGATTTTAAGTGATTCTTTAGGCATGGATATTGCTACTTATGTTCGAAACTATATACGGAAGAGGCACGCAGAGGCTAGCAGTCTTAAAGAAGAATTCAGGCCTGAGGAGGTTCAGAGTGAGATATTGGACTTAATTACCCAGGGTGTGAATAATGCCGGATTGTCTTCAGCTCGCCTTAATATCCCGCTTAATGATCTTGAGAGGGCATACGAGACCAGGCTTAATCCGTCTATTAAGACGACTTCTTATGACGATCTTCTTATTGGGCTAGCTGAGGCGCGTGCTAAGAGATGGAAGAGGTTTTTAGGGACGCCTTCTTTGACGACCAAGAGCCAGGGCCCCAAGAGTGCGGTTTTTGGAAACGATATGGGAGGCGGTTTTATACATTCGCTTTGGAAGTATAAGAATGATCCGGCTGCGTCTCAGAGATTGCTTCGTGAAAGTGGCGGGAAGCTTTGGTATCATCAGATGGAATTTTCGAAAAATATGTACGAAATTGATGCCTTGAGGAAGAAGTATCTTCCTCCCGCCGAATATGCTCGGTATGGTGTTGTTACTGGTGCTGCTACTGGTGCTGCTACTTTTCAGCTGCCTGTTCAAAAGCCTGAGCCTGTTCAACAGCCTGAGCCTGTTCCAAAACTTGAGCCTGCTCAAAAGCCTGAGCCTGATAAACAGCTTGAGCCAACGGCAACTGACGGTGGTGCTGGTTTGAAGGCTTTGCCTGAGGATCAGATGCCCCCTGATGTCAGGAAAGAGACTAAGGAGCGTCAGGAAGCAATACAAGCTGGCGAGGGAGAAGAGGTAGGGAAGGAGTATTTTAATCCTCGTATGCCAAGGTTGACAAAGGAATTATTAGGGCATACTGCTGATGGTAGGCCTATTTGGAAAAACGAAACTGACGCTGATGGATGGGACTCTGAAAGCTCTGAGAGGGCTACTATTATAGAGGTGGATGGAAAATATTATTCTTATCCAACTTTATTTAATCAAAAGGTTGATGGGAAGCTTGAGCCTTATGAAGTTACAGAGGATCGAGCTAAAGAAATATTCATAGAGAATGAGGGTATTGACCCAGAGACAGGCATTAAGGCAAAACCTTTTGATGATCATGGTGAAGCTGAGGATTATATGATTGAGCGTTCTGAGCATTTGTCTGATCATTTGCATGGAAAAGGGGGTCAAGAAGATCAAGATACTACAATGCAAGAAATAACCTCTTTAAAGGCGCAAGGTAAGAAAACGGAAGCTATTGTTGTGGCCCTTGATAAAATTTCTGGCTTTTCTGATATGTTATCTCAAACCGGACAGGATGCGTCTGAGGTTGGTGCTGCTATTGTGCAAGATATTAAAGATGGTTATGAAACTGTTGCGGGAATGGGTCATGCCATGTCGGGCGAGATTGATGATGCTGTGGATACTTTGTTAGATTATCTGGAGAGGAAATTAAGCGGCGATCTTGATGATCGTGATAAGGTTGAAGAGATAGAGAATAAGCTTAATAAGGAGTAATTAATGGCTGAAAATATAAACGAAAAGACGGTTATGGACAACATTTTCGTCGAGAATGTTGCGGACACCGAAGACAGCGCGAACAAGCTTGAGCCTATGGAGTTTGAGATAGTGCCTCCACCTTTAGGCCCTCCGCCTCAGACGGCTGATGAGATTGTTCAAGAGTTTCCGCACTCGGAGGCTCCTGATGATACTTTTACTTCTACTTTAACTTCTCCTTACGTGGCTCCTGTTGCGGGTGTTTATGATGCCGTTTTAAATACGGGGCGTTTTATTCATGATGCTACGGATTGGCTTGGTCAGCATTTTGATACCGCTGCCAGGATTGATTCTTTTTTAGACTCCTTGCCTAATATGCCTGAGTGGCCTGCTACTCGTGGGGCTATTGGACAGGGTGGTCGTGCTATTACTAGCTTTATCGCAGCTGCGTATAGTCCAGCAAAATACTTAAAAGCTTATAACAGCATTGTTCGTGGGGCTGGTTCTGCTGGCGTTGCTGGTGCTACTGGTTTTTCTGCTGATTCTCCTAACGTGGCTAACTTAATCCAACAGCTTGCTGATGGTAGTGAGCGTATGGAATCTACTTATCGGTCTTTGCCAAGGCCGATGCAAGATATTTTAAGAGCCCTGCCTAATATTGATCCAAGCCATCCCTTGTATGGTCGTTTGAAAAATGGTGGTGTTGAGGCCATGTTCGGTGTTCCCCTTGATGTTCTGATGTCTGCAGCTAGGGTTTGGAAGGCTGGGCGTGATGCTAGCAAGCTTGCAGATGAGGATGCTGCTGTTTTAGCTGAGAAGTCAAAGGCGAAGGGCGATCCTGTTTTTCAGACTACCTCTAAGATTGATACTGACGTTTCTACGGCTAGGGAGCTGGCTGACAATTTAGACGCAGCCAAACAGAGTGGTAATGCTCAGCATATTCAGCAAGCTGAGAAGCGTATTGAAAAATTTACAAAGACGAATCCTGAAGGCGCTAAATTACTAGACCCTTCTTTTACTGGCGATCTTGGTCTTGGTAAGGGCACTTTGAAAAGTTGGGGTGTTCCTTCTTTAAAACCTACTTCTTTTGCAGAGCAGGGTAAGGGCGGTATTTATAAGGGGTCGGAGCAGTTTATCGACAAAAGTGTTTTGACTAAAGCTATTGCCAGTAAGGAGTTTGATCTCGCTAAATATATTTTACATCCCGGCAATAATGCTTATAAGTCCGATTTGATAGAAAATATTTCTGCGATGGCCGAGAAGCTACAAAAGGAAGTTCTGACTAATGTTCCTGGTAAGGCTTCTCAGAGAAAAGAATCCTTAAAGGTTTTGACTGCTTTTGAGAAAGACCTAAAGTCCATGGAGGGCTCTGATGCTTACATGGCTAGCTCTTTGCTTGGGTCTATGGAGTACGGGCCTAAGACGGCTAGGGATGGTTTGGTTTTGGATATTATTCGTTCTGCTCAAGGTATGCAGTCTTGGCATTTAATGAAGCGAGCTCTTGCTGGCGATCCATCGGCAGCTCGTATGCTTCCCGCTCAACTGGCTATCGGTGCTGAAGTTGAAGCTATTGCCAGGGCTTCTAAATCTCCGCTGAACAAGGAGATGCTTCGTCAGCTGGATCAGTCATTTCAGCGCTTAGGTGAAGATTCTGTTTCTGGTTTTGGCTTTGGTAGAAATTTTAACAAAGAAGCCACGGATATGATGATGCGTCATGCTGAAATGGTGCCTGAGTTTGATGGTTTGGATCTTGCCTTTCGCTTGAATATGTTACGCAATCCGCATCAGTATAAGACTATGATTGGTCAAATGAGTCGCCCTGGTATGTTTGATGCTTTTTTGGAGGCTTATTATAATTCTATTTTATCCGGCCCGATAACGATTTTAGGAAACTTTGTCAGCTCTCATGTTTTTGCGTTATACCAGATTCCTGTTAGAGCTCTTGCTGGTGTTATCGGGGTTGTTGACTCTGCCCTTGTTGGCAGATCGGCAAATGATGTTCGTGTTGGTGAATTTTTAGCCATGACGGGTGGTTATATTCGAGGCGGTGTTGGCCAGTTAAAGCCGTTAGTTGATAATCTTGCTGCCGTGGCTACTTTAAAAAAACCTCTTTCTCCGTCTGGTTTGCAGAAATTTGAGGCTTATCCTCGTGAGTCGTGGAACGCTGAGGGTTTTGCTCCCGCAATTTCAGCTCTTAATAAGATTATGGATAACGCAACTCGTGGCGCTATAAACGTCAAGGCTCCTCTGGAATGGTTGGCGAATAGTACGGGTCGTGTTGTAAGAACGACACAAAGCTTATTTGCTACCGCTGATGAGATGAACAGGGCTATTGCTTTTGATATGTCTCGTCATGCTCAAGCTTATAGAGCGGTTGCCAATTCAGGTAAATCGCCTTTTGGCAATATGAGGGAGATGCAAAAGTATATTGATAATATTCCTACCGACAAAGGCGAGGCTTATGACTTTAGCACTATGATTGCTTTTGTTGACGAAGTTGAGGCGAGTGCTGGGTTCAGGGATTTTGTCGATAATTATCCCGCCTTGCGTGTCATGTTTCCATTCGTTCGATCCCAGGCGAGCATTTACTCTGCCTGGGTAAACAATACTCCTTTTGCTGTGGCTTCACCTCGTTTTCACAAAGCCTTAAAAGCTGGTGGAGCAGAACGCCAGCTTGCCCTATCTCGTTTGATGTTAGGCTCTGCTTGGACTTATGCGATTTACGAGGGCTGGGCCTCTGGCCGACTAACCGGAAGTGGTTTAGCGAAGGGGGCGCAGAGAGCCATGTTGTCCAGGATGGGCTGGCAGCCTACTTCAGTTTTGGTAGATGGCGATAGCTATATATCGAATATGTTTGATTTTGAGAGGTCTATGGAGGCGACTTTAGATCGTGTTATAGACGGAGACACCATAGATGTTCGTGATGCCGATGGGGAGGTTCACCGTGTTCGTATTAAGGGCCTTGATACAGCTGAGCTTGGTACGGTTGAGGGTGAAGAAGCTAAGGATGTCCTTCGTTCGGTTTTTGCTGATAATCGTACTTTAACAATTAAGTGGTCCAAGATGGCAGCCAAGAAGTCTGGTAAAAACTGGGGGGATCGTTTGCTTGGTAATGTTTATTTAAATGGCATGGATATCGGGGAAACCATGATTAGCAAGGAGGCTGGCCAATTCAGGCCTGAGCCACCGAAGTATGTTTCTTTACGTGCTTTTGAGCCTTTTGCTACGCATCTTGACGCTATGGTCAATGCTTTTGAGACTTTAAATACCATTGATGATAAAGATGATCGTGATGCGTTATGGCAGGTTATGTTTGAGAATGTCGCTGGCAACTTACTTGACAAGCAATATACCAAGGGTTTTTCTACTTTGGTTGATGTTCTTCAAGGCAAGGGCGGTGATCGCTTAGCATCTAGCTTTATCCCTGCTATTGTTACAGATGTTTCCAGGCATTTAGATCCAACCCATCGTGATTTCAGGACGATTGATCCTACCTTGACTCCCGAGCATGGTGCTATGACCAGCTTTTTAAACAACCTTGTTTCTAAAACTCCTCTCGCTTCTGGTTTTTTAATTGAAGATTATGACGGTCTTGGCCATATCGGGGTTAAGCCGCCTTCTTTCGGCCAAAGCTTTTTTAATATTATCCCAGATAAGGCCAAGGTGCATAATAGAGTGTGGGGGGAATTTCTTGTAAATAATTACTTCCCTAAGAAGTTAAAGCCTGAATTGCGTGGGGCTCCTTTAGAGTTAAATGAATATCGGGATTACCAGGAATTATTAGGCAAGACTAAGATTGCTGGCAAGACTTTAATGGAGGAGTTTATTGAGACGGTTGACAATTTTACTGAGTTTGATACAAGGGGACCAGACGGGCATCGTCGTGAGAGGCTTTCTGCTGTACGTGAGGCGTATAGACAGCGAGCGGAGGAAGAGCTTGTGATTTTATACCCTGAAATAATTAGCAGAATTCAGGCGGTGGATCTTGAAGAGGAAGCTGCCAGCAACGAGGACGTTCCGTTTGGACAATTAAAAATACCAAGGTCTATGCAGGATCTAGCGCAAAGGAGTTTTAATCAATGACACAGACAGCCACTAACGCTCGGGTTGAATATACGGGGAATAACAGCACGACTGCGTTTGCAATGACTTTCCCTATAACCGCTTCTAGTGATGTTAGTGTGTACGTGGATGGCGTGTTAAAGACAATTACTACCCATTATACTGTTGCGGTTACGAGTTACCCTGGTACTGGTACGATTACTTTTACTGGCGGGAATACTCCCGGAAGTGGCGCCAAGGTTTTACTTATCCAGAATGTTCCCCTTACCCAGCCTGTTGATTATGTTGCTTTTGGTGCTTTTACGGCTGCGACGAATGAGGGTGCTTTGGATAGGAACACGATGCACTCTATCAGGCGCGAGGATAAGCTGGATACTAAGTTTGGTGTTGCCGACACTATGAAGGTTTCGGATCGTCCGACTATGACGATTTCTGATGTTGCCGCTGATCGGGCTTCTACGGTTTTAGGGTTTAATGCGGCTGGTACTGCCTTGACAGCCGTTCAAGGCGTTTGGAATCTTAAGGGCAATTGGGCGGCTTCAACAGCTTATGTTGTTAATGATGTTGTTAAGGACACTAACCCTACTCCTAATAAGTTTTATGTGTGCAAGACAGCTCATACTTCATCCGGTTCTCTTCCTATATCTACTAATACCCATGCTGCTAATTGGACAGCGATGGTGAGTGATGGTGCAACTGGGGCTACGGGGGCTACTGGATCTACGGGTTCGACTGGATCTACTGGGTCTACTGGTGCTAGGGGTAGTGATGCGGGATTGGATATGACATTTGAATCAACTACGACTGATACGGATCAGGGGGTTGGAAAAGTCTGGTTTAACCACGGGACTTTAAGTTCAGCAAGCGTTCTGTATATGGATGATGTGGATGCTAATTCAGCATCTATTAATTCTTTGGTAGATAGTTGGGACGATTCTACAAATACTGCTCTTAGGGGTACTATTAAAGTTGTTCAGCAAGCGAATCCTGCTATCTTTGCAATCTATAATGTTACTGGTGCTGTAACTTCAGCTTCTACATATTCTAAAATTCCAGTTTCTTATATTACTGGTGCCGGGTCTTTTACTGATGCTGATGCAAGTTCGGTTAGTTTTTTCAGAACTGGCGATAAGGGGGATACTGGATCGACAGGCAGTACGGGCAGTACCGGGTCGCAAGGCCCGGCAGGAGTTAGCCCCGGATTACCCTTTCGTTTTAATTCTGCCACTAGCGATAGCGATAAAGATGCCGGAGATTTTTGGTATAACGCGGCAGTCGGATCGGCAACTATTATCTATTTGGATGATGCCGATAGTGATGGTAATGCGGTATCTGCAATTACCGATACATGGGATGATGGCGGTTCGGCAACGCATCGAGGCTTTCTCTTTGTCAAGCAAGATGCTGATCCAAGCAACATGGCGAGTTTTAAAGTCACCGGGTCAATCGTTGATGCGAGTGGTTATTCAAAAGTAACGGTGGCATTGCTAGGAGCCTATGGAACAATTTCGGATAATGATTTGTGTCACCTTGAATTTTCCTCAACGGGTGCAGGTATAACGTCACTTGTGGCAGATACCTCGCCCCAGTTGGGTGGGTATTTAGATTGCAATGGGAATTATATCCAGATGCAAAAGGGTGGGGAT
>Ga0181375_1000085_pt1 | contig 40091 bp, 46 predicted proteins | sample LowvirmetaG_FD_130090 | JGI IMG/M metagenome (GOLD analysis project Ga0181375, IMG submission 130090) | Marine viral communities from the Subarctic Pacific Ocean - Lowphox_11 viral metaG | ecosystem: Environmental > Aquatic > Marine > Oceanic | place: Subarctic Pacific Ocean | collected 2015-12-09 | reverse complement strand
TGCCTCGTGCTCGGCCAAAATGCCGATGATCTGTTCGTCCGTGAATCTCGTTCGCTTCATTGTCCGTCCTCAAGTTGGGCCGGCCTCTAATCGACGGTGGAGGAAAAATCCCGTGGCAGGTCAGCGGGTCTAGCGCTTTGCTTCTAGCGGGAAGGTCCATATTGGTCACGCCAGTCCGACCGCTGCCGCACGAGATGTAACCAACCGGTTGCTACCGCGGTGACTGGGCCTTGATGCGAGCGACGAGGTCTTCGTCGTCGACGAAGTCGTCGAGGAATGCATGCCAGGTTTCGGTCGTGACGCGCGCGTCCCTGAGCATGTCTTTCAGTTCATCGATACCGTCATCGGTCAAGGCGGTGATAGTCTCGTCCGGGCCGGTATAGACGCTGATGATTGCCCCATAGCTCAGATTGTCGTCGTTGTAGAGGATGGCCTCCAGAAGCTCGGGGTCTTCACCCAGCATCTTGGCGACATGGTCGAGGGTGCAGGCGTGGGTGGCGATTGCCATCAGGCGGCCTCCGCCTGAGGCGTTGTCAACGGCGACCAGTTCCATGGCAACAGATCATTGATCCGATTGATCTTATGATCGTGGATGCGGGCCAGTATGTCGGCGAGGTAGGCCTGCGGATTGAGGACGTTCATCTTGGCGGTCTCGATGATGGTCATGGCGCGGGCCAGCGTTTCAGCGCCGGTGTCGGCCCCTGCGAAGAGCCAGATGAGATGACCGTTTTCCGTGACCGCAGCGCATAATTGCGTGGCAAGGAAAGGAGAACTGTTATGAAAAATTTCGACGCCTATGTGGGTCTTGATGTGCACAAGGATGCAATCGCTGTGGCGGTTGCTGAAGGCGAACGATCTGGAGAGGTTCGCTCTTTGGGCGCAATCCCGCACGAAACAACAGCCATTAATCGAATGGTTAAGAAATTAGCGGTTAGGTTTGAAGCGATATCTTTTGCTTATGAAGCGGGGCCGTGTGGCTACGGCTTGCACCGCCATCTTATCGGACTTGGACACGTCTGCGACGTAGTTGCGCCTTCCAGAACCCCTGTTCAGCCGGGAAAGCGGCGCGTGAAAAACGATACGATCGACGCGCTGAATCTGGCCCGATTGCACCGGGCCGGTGAACTCACCTATATCTGGACACCGGATGCGACCCACGAGGCGATGCAGGACCTGGTCAAGGCGCGGCGAATATCCTCTCACCAAGTTCGTAAGGCGCGTCAGCGCATTAGCTGTTTTTTGTTGAAACACGGTCGACGCTACGAACGGAAGAAATGGGGACATCGACACCGGGTCTGGCTGGCGGATCTTCAATTCGGCCATGTCGCAACGCAATTCGCTTTGCAGAGCTATATCAATGAAGAAGGGCAAGCAGTCGACCGACGGACCCAGATTGACGGGCAGATTGAGAACCTGATGTCAGACTGGATTTTGGCCCCGATCGTGCGAGAACTCACTGCCCTACGCGGTCTTGATATAGTGATAGCCTCAGCGGTTGTCGCCGAAGTCGGAGATTTTGCTCGGTTTGAAAACCCACGCCACCTGATGAGCTATTTTGGCCTGGTGCCGGGGGAGTTCTCGAGTGGCGCGTCCATTCGCCCACGCGGCATCACCAAGGCAGGATCCTCGGATGTTCGCGCGCTTCTGTTTGAGGCTGCTTGGCTCTACCGGCTGAAGCCAAAGGTTGGCCAGTGGTCGCTGGTTCGACAAAAAGCCCTATCGCAGGCGGCGAAGGATATCGCCTGGAAGGCGCAGCTGCGGTTGTATGGGCGATATCAACGTCTCACGCAGATACGCCACAAGCGCAGTCAGGTGGCTGTGACCGCTGTCGCGCGTGAACTGGTTGGATTTATCTGGGCAATTGCGCGCAACGCAGAAGACAGTCTGGTTGTTCGGTAACGCAATCCCGGACCCGCATAATCTGGTGGTCTGTATGCAGAACGTTGAGACCGGTTAAGGGAACCCTTGGGCAAAAATTTGGAGCCGCAAACGCGGACCTCCGGAGCTAGATTAAGGCAGCCCTTTATGCCGTACCATCAATATGGGGCCGAACAGGACCCCCGAATGAGAGTTTGAGCAACCGTCGCGTTGAACTCAGCGTTCTGCACCAGCCCATCAGCCAGAAGTCCACAAACGTCGTACAGGCGACCGGTGAAATGCGCCCAGATTCTTGACAACGGTCATGAGAGTTTTTCCGGCCGATGCCGATCGGGCACAGGGCACGTTCGGCCGGATTGTTGTCGACGGCCACCCGGCCGTCTTCGAGGAAGAGACTGAAGGCGCCCCGTCGGCTGAGCCCATAGCGAAACGCCTTGGCCAGATCACCCTTTCCGGGGATCAGCGAGAGCTGCTGCTCTGACCAGGCGAAGAAGGCCGCAACCTTCGGGGCGCTGAGCTTCTGGCGGGCGGCGAGACGGATTTCGGCCGAACAGCCGTTGATCTCCCGCTCGATGTCATAGAGCGCGCCGATGCGGTCGAGCGCCTCGCGGGCAATCGCGGATTTCGTCTTGCCCCATTCATCATGGAAGTCGCGCCGAAGGTGAGCCCAGCAGGCGGCCTCCCGCAGACGGGGCGTCCCGTCAGGGTCCGGGCCGTATAGCTTGGCATAGCCCTTGTATCCGTCGGCCTGCAGAATGCCGCGGGTCTGGGCGAGATGGCGATGGACGTGTTCTTCCTTCCAGTCCGGCGCGAAGGCATAGACCGCGCCGGGTGGCGACGTGCCTGCCCAAGGGCGTTGATCCCGGACATAGGTCCAGATCCGGCCCTTCTTCACGCCCTTGCCCAGCCCCTTGTCGCGCTGAGACCGGTCCAGCACCCGGATCGGTGTATCATCGGCATGCAGCAGGTTGCTGGCCATGACATCCGCCTCGATCCTTTCGATCAGCGGCTGGAGCACCTTCATGGCGCGGCCGCACCAGTCGACCAGCGTGCTGTCGGGGATATCGGCCCCCATGCGCGCAAAGATCTCGTGCTGGCGATAGAGGGGAAGGTGATCGTCGAACTTGGAGACAAGGATGTGGGCCAGCAGGCCAGCACCGGCCATGCTGCCCGGGATGGGCCGACTGGGCGCAGGCACCTGCACCATGCGCTCGCAGCGGCGGCAGGATTTCTTGGGGCGGGCAATCTGGACGACCTTCAGCTGCGCCGCGATCAGATCCAGCATCTCGCTGACATCCTCACCCACCACGCGAAGATCACCGCCGCAATCGGGGCAGCAGCTGCCGGGGTCGAGCTCCTGCCGCTCGCGCGGCGTGCTGTCCGAGACCCGGGGGCGACGGCGGGATGGGCGATCGGCGACCTCGCCGGCGGCAGTCGTTTCCAAGGCATTGTCGTCCTGACCGTCATCCCCGACCGCAGTCCCGCTCTCGGCCGCGGCGATCAGCAGATCCTCCAGCGCCAGTTCCAGCTGCTCGATCTCGCGTTCGATCTTTTCCGAGGACTGGCCGAAGACCTGCTTCTTCAGCTTGGCGATGCGCAACCGCAGGGTCTGGATCAGCGCAACGTGGCCGAGATCTTCGCGTTCTCCGCCTGCAAGGCGGCGACCAACGCCTTCAGAAGCGCCGGATCATCAGGAAGAGTTTGGGCCGCTTTCGACATGCGCCCTGATAACACAAGGCCCCAAGAAAGACCATAAAAACAAGGCGTTTCAACGCCATTTCTTAGCCTACGCGAGCCGGTGGCGCACCCCAGTCCGGCCTGCGCCAGTCAATCCCTTCCCAGAGCATGGCTAATTGCGCCGAAGTCAGCCGCGCTGCGCCGTCACCGCGCGCGGGCCACGGAAAGCGGCCCTTCTCCAGCACCTTATAGTAGAGGCAAAACCCCTGACCGTCCCAATGAAGCAGCTTCAGCCTGTCGCCCCGACGCCCGCGGAACGCGAAGACCGCACCACTGGTGGGCTTCTGCCGCAGGTGATCCTGCGCCAAGGCCGCCAGGCCTGCGATCCCCTTCCTCATGTCGGTCACGCCGCAGGCCAGATAAACTCGAACCCCGGTGCCCGGCCCGATCATGCGGTTTCTACAATGCGGATCAGACGCGTCAGCGTGCCCGTATCCAGAGCCGGGTCGAAGCGCAGGCAGCGGCCATTGGCCAGTTGCAATTCGATGTTGGAAGGGTGCGCCGCCGCCGGCTCTACACTCGGCGCAGGCACGGCAAGATCTGCCGGCATCTCCAGCTCCACCGGCAGGAACAGGGCCTCCGAAAACGCCGAAAGCAACCCCTTCCTCTTCATCTCGTGCCGCCAGGAGTAGATCTGTTGGCGCGTCACATCATGCCGCTGCGCAACCTGCGTCACCGTCGCGCCGTCCGCCCCAACCGACAATACGATCTCGAGCTTCGCCTTGTCGCTCCACCGCCGTCGCCGTTCCAGTCCCAGAATATCGCCACGCATCGCAATCCCCGCATAAGACACGTCGCAAACGACGTCGCTATGCACGTGCCCTATCAGATCAGCCAAAATTTAGGCAGGCGGTGGCAATCGGGCGGTTACCACGAGATGGCGCTTTGCGGCGGATAAAGCGGCATGGCGCGCTTGTTGAGGGCTAGTCGAGTTGACCGGGACCTCCCTCAGCCGCCCAAGGCGATACCAGCGCCAGATTGAACGCAGCCAACCTTCTTCCTTATCGAAGTGATAGTCGTATCCAAGCACTGGCGAGGTCGTGACCCACAGGCAAATCCTCTGGGAAATGTTTGCTGCTCAAGTATAGTAGCCATATTTGAGAGCGGTAGCGAAGTATGGAAGCCAAGGCTATGGATTCACTGAAATTTGAAATTGCTCGCTTTCTCGCGTCCAAGGCCATGCTCAAGCAACGAACAACGTATCAGCAAGTCGGAGAAGCAGTTGGTTGGAACCACCCGAACGGCCGCGGTCTTGGTGCCCATCTCGAAGTCATTCTTAACTACCTTGCAGAGAAAAAGCTGCCGCCCCTGACGACCGTTCTGGTGAAAAAAGGTGAGCGATATCCGCATGAAGATGCGATGGAATACATCCGCAACGTTCTCGGTGACATCAATATCGAGACTACGCAGCAGGAAGTCTTTGCCTTTGATTGGGCCAGCGTGCCAGAGCTCCAAACGGATCTAACCAAGCTCCCCGATGGCCGCGAGGTCTGGCTGACGTCGTTCTGGGGATTTGATCCCTCGCAATGGGGATGCATCGGGTTTGCGGATGAAGCAAAGCGAAACCGCTTCCTTACCCAGTCACAGCCAGGCACACTGGTTGCCATATATGTGACCAAGGGCAAAGGCCCGGAGGATATGCGTGGCAAAATTGTTGGTGTGCTGGAACTCTCGCACGAGTTAGGGCATGCTCAGAATTATATCTCGGGTGATCGCTGGCGGGAGAAAGAGCTTGATCCTGCTTCAAATGGTAAGTGGCTGTATGCCGTCAAAGTCTCCCGCGCCTGGAGTGTCGTGCCCGAAGACTGGAAGCGCGTTGAGGACATCTTGCCCGAGGCCTATAGCAGCGCACATCCTGAATTCATCGGCGCGAGTGGCGTAAAAGTCGGAGCCGAGGAAGCCGAAAAGCTTCTGCAGCTCGACGTTCAGGAAGTGCATGTCTACGGTAGCAACGAAGCCGCTGATCCAACGATCCGAACCCTTCAAAGCGCGCTCTCGCCGAGTCGCGCTATTCCTCCGCCTTCCGCGCCTTACACGGTTGGCGAGACTGACGGGCCGAAATTCCTCTATATCCTCGAGTTGCAGGGAGATATCGCAGCGTATCTCGGATGCCTTGCCGCTGATGTTGAGGAACATTCGATCATCAAAGTAGGCTTCTCGAAAAGCCCGCTAGCGCGCAGGAATCAGATTCAAAGTGCCTATCCCGAAGGTTCGTTTAAATGGTCGGTTCTGTTTCCCTCACCGATGCCGAATGAAGCGCCTTACGCCAACGCTGCGGTCGCCATTGTTGGAGAAGACGCGATGAAAAAACGGCTGGTCGATGAAAAAGCAAAGGTGCTGGGAGGCGAATTCTTCCTAGCCGAAGACTGGCTCGTCCGCAAAACGTGGGCGGCCGGAAATTATGCTGCTGAGCAGGAACAAGGTAAGTTTGAAAACGAATCTTAAACCTTAAAATGTAGAGCGGTCCGGCTTTTTCAATATCCAGAAGTCAAAGTACCCTCTTACTCCTTTTTCCCGTGCTATTTCCGGAAAACAATGACGTCACCTTATCCGTTAGCCATGATCACCATAAGCTACCCTCTCCCCACTGGTCGTCCATGAAGGCCTTCATTTCCAACTCAGTCAGCGGCGCAGCGCTGCCAAGCGCTTTCACTCTATCTTGAAGCGCCGCGACGCGTTCCAAAAGTGCGTTAGGATCACGTCCGGTCTGATTACGAAGTCCTTTTCCCTGTTTCTCTGGCGTCGTCACACTGTGCCTCCTGCACCAATAAGTACAGACTATATCAAAAATTTTCCGACGTGCCAAACACGCGAAATTTGACGTGTCGGAAGGTTTAGCTTCCGATCTGAAACTGAACACGCAGCTCTCCGCAAAGCGGGGGAACCTCTACGATAGTCGATGCCCCCCGCGCCTGGCGGCATTCCGAACAGTGGATCTTTGAGGGAAGATGAAAGCTATTTGGTGGCGCACCATCTCCATTCGCGCTGGCCGATTGCAGCGAATTTTCGTTACATTATCCGAAACGCAAACTCTTTTCGGACCCGCTAGACAGCCATGTTGCCACCAGAAGAAATCGTTAGCCAAGTCGAGCTCAATCCCATCGGTATCGCGCTCTATCGGCTGGACCGAAATCGAGAGATTTCTATTGCCGAAGCACAGCGGTTGGTTGGAATCGGTTGGGGTAAGCCGGATGTTGTCCGTGTTTTTACTCCTGACGGCGTTCCGACGATTTTCGAATGTATCAGCTTGACCCTAGAAGGCGCTCTGGAACTTGCGGATATGGACCAAGCAACCGCGTCACTCACCGGAAAATGGGGCGCACGCCGCGAAGTCAGCGGATTCGCGAGGGCGGTCCTTGAGCATGACACGAAGGCCGTTCAACAACTGCGTGCTCAACCGAGAGTATTCTCCCGCCGCATCTTCAACATCACGTTTCAGGAGGGTGTCGATTGTCGATACAACCAAAGCGCCCGTGGCTGGTATCCAGGCAACATTGAGGATTATCAGGTCGAAGAGTTGAAGCTGAGATCATACTACGACCGGGCAAAGCTAGGCGCGGAAACAATGCGAACGGCACAGGACCGAATAGATGATGAGGCTGAGTGACTGTTTTGAGCGGTTCCCAAGACGGGTGCTGTTTCACCTCTAAGAAATACAAACTCGACGCTCACGCTTGAAGACACCTACCACCCCCGCCGTATGGTAACAAAACGGATCTCGCGGCTAGAGGCTTACTCGTCGTCGTTTTCAGTTTCGACTGATGCTGCACCGCCTAGCGCAATGTAGCGACGTTCTGCCAACCACTGAAGGCGCTTCGCTTGCGTAAGCAATACACGACGAAGGCCTCCTTGAACTTTACGTTCTGATATCACCTGTGCCAGCCGCGAAATAATTAAGGCGCGCCGCGCAGTGCGGAAATCAGGGTGTGACCTGATCTTGTGGACCTCGTCAGAGACAAGTCGATATCGAAGCGAGGGCGGTTTGGTCACCACCACTGTCGGTGCAGGTGGGTCTTTTTCATTCAGAACGGCCTTAAATGTGCTGCCTGCGATAGCGTCTTGATACACTAGGTCCTCAAGCGCATCTAAATGTGCTTTGGCGGCCGGGTCAGTTGCACCCGTTTTCTGAAACTGCGGCAGCGGCCAAACTTCGACCTCGTATACCTCGAACGGATCAAGGACCGACATTGCAACAGCGTCTGTCCGCTGATTCGTCAGATGCCGCCTAATGCGAGTGCTTATTTTTTCTTTGGTCTGTCCAACGTAGATCGGTTCTCCGTCATAATCGAAGAATGCGTATACGCCCCACTTGAACCCGCCAATCACTCGGGGTTTACCTGTAATAGGGTCATCAAATTTCTGAATTAGAAACTCAGCCAAATTTGACCGAAGATCTTCGGTTTCAAATGGCGGAAAATTTGTATCGTCAGGATTTCGGTCAACCATGACCAACACTTACAAGAAATTAAGCAACCAAAGCGAGTCGATTCCGCTTCAAGATCGGCTCAAAAATCGCTTCGGCAAGGTGACGAACGACCGGAGCGGCCACACCGTCGCCCGCGAGCTTGTAGGCATCGTTGTAACGTTCTGGCAGGATATAACTATCAGGCAAGCCCATAAGGGAGGCCGCTTCGCGCGTTGAAAGCAAGCGGGAGCGCACCTTGTCACCTTCTACCAGCATGATTGTCTGACGGCTCGAACCACCAGCGGGCGTGCGCAGGCATCCAGCAATCTGGTCGAAACGCACCTCAGCTCGTTGCCGCTTCACACCGTCAGCATCAGCGCGCGTGCGCCTGTATATCGTCCCAACTACACGCCCCTCACACTGCTTGGCCGCTTCAACCTTCTTGCGGTTGTGGTCAGTCATCATATCAAGCAGGTATTTGGTCTCTGCTTTCGTGTGCCATTTTACGCCGGTTGGCTTGTCCTCAATGAGCTCGGCCAAATTAATGCTTCTTGCAGGTGGAGTTGGGAGCTTCCACCAGCACCAGCGCGAAGCTGCTGTCTGCGACAGCAAGTTGCACCCCTCAATGAGCGCGGGCGGATGCCACATAGCGCAAGGGCCATCTGTTGTATGCCCATCCGGTATCGTCAGATCGCCCCGAATACCGACCATAAAAAAGCGCGGACGGGATTGCGGCAAGAAATGAACGGCATCGACGACGACTGCACCAAACCTATACCCGAGGCCAGAAAACGCAGCGGCAAGTGTTGCGAAGTCACGACCGCCATTGCTCGTGATCGCCCCATAGACATTCTCAAGCGCGATGATTTTGGGGCCGCGACCATCGGCGTGGAGCGAGCGCATCAGTTGCCAGAACGGTTTGAACATCCCACTGCGCTTTCCCGCGAGGCCCGCGCCATTGCCCGCGAGCGAAAGATCTTGGCAAGGGAACGACGCCCACACAAGGTCGGGTGACCCTGGCAGTTCATCGAGTGTAACCTGTGCAACGTCCTTCAACAGGAGTTCTTGGCCACCATGATGGTTCGCGCGGTAACTTGCAGCCTTCTTCGCGTCTATGTCATTCGCGAACAGACAATCCCATTTCGTCCCGAGGCCGAACCCAGCCATGCCGCCTCCCGCAAAGAAATCGTAGTAGGTGTGTGGCATAGTCCCTCCGTAGCTAGATTCTGATTATCCCAAGCCACTATCGGTTGTCCAAGGTTAACAGCCGGTAGGCGCGCAAGGTTACGTTAAAAAAAGTCAGGTAAGAACGTAAAGTGAACATGCAGTGAGGTCAAGTGGCGCACATAGCCCATGCTCCAATGCTTCCTATGCTCGCCATTGCGCCACATACGCAGCCAGTCGTCTGGGCAACGAGGGCCTAAAGTGGGTGTCAGTGTGAAACAAATACGCGGCATTCAGTCGAAGGTGCTCGCTGCGCGACGCTGAGCTGGCTATTGCTCTCAATCCAAAGGGCTTTGTAATGTTCGCCATCATTGCCAATATGGAAGCGCCTCATGCTTCGCCGGATCGGCCCGGAGACCTCCAGATATCGGAGGGCCGATCCGGCGAAGGAACTTCATTTTTTCAACCTGTCGGCACGGTCCATCAAGCGTTGCATCTTGGCCCCTGTCCCTGTCGAAGGACGAGTATCTGTCGTGGATGTTGGAGAACGCGCTGCGTCTGTCCCCGCATTCAACCTTCGGCTCCTGTCGCTTGTGCCATTTGAGGGCTGTCGGTTCGGCAACTGTGGGCGGGGTTGCGGCATCATCCTCCGGGCACCTCCGCCAACGGCTGCGGCGGCCCAACCAGCTTGAATGTTTCCCGAGATCATCGGAACGATGAACGGGATCGCGACAACCATGGCAAGTGACAGGATCACGACGCCGAGGAAGGGCACCATGTTCCCAGCCTGCTTAGCGGTGTCCACTGAACCGAGTTCGCTGACCAGCAATGTCACCAGACCAAATACCATTGAAAATATGCCAGCGATGACGACAGGATAGAGCGCAAAGCTTGCTAAGGAGGAAACCCAACGATGGAAATAGTCCTTCGTCGCCTCGAACATGGAACAGAGTATCATGACCGGAGCCAAGCCGATCAAAAGAGTAATCATCATCTTCGCCAGCACGAGAACCGCTCCGGCCAATCCGCCAACTAAGGCTATTAGGGCCATGAAAAACACGCCCATTAAGGCTTTGCTCACCCGTCCCATGTGAGAGGCAGCTTCGTTGCCATACTCGGCCAGCCGATCCATCTGGAGGTCGAACCGTGCCGCAAAATAGCTAGTGCCAGCGATATCTGAGCCGGTTGCCGAACCGATTAGACGTCCCGCGAGGTGGTCGAGTCCGTCAATTATGTGCCCACTGACAAAGTTGAAGTTCGCCCAGTTGAAGGCGAAAGCCTTAATCAAACTGATCTTGAACAGCAGGACTAGCATTTCTCGACCATCCATCGGCCGGATTTGCCACGCCATGTTGATGAATAGGGCGATGATCGCAAAGGTCGCCGCCCCAATGACTATCGTGCCGGAAACCTCGGCAACAGAGGCGAACTGAGAGGTTGCGATAGTATCGAGGCCCTGGTCTGCCGCGTTCACGATGAATGAGACGATCCCCATTACCCCGCCTCCTGACATTGGTTTCGCAACTGTTTGCGAAGGTCAGAGATGACCGGGAAATACTGGTCTGCGGCCCAAGTGGCGTGGAGGCTGTCAGTAGCTTGCCGGTCGGAGAACCCCAGCTCCTCATATTCATCTTCTATGATGGCCCAGTCCGGCCAAAGTGCATCGCAATCGCAAGAACCGGTTTCCAGCGCCATCTGGTGCCGTCTCAGGCTATAAAGATCATCTGCGGCACCGGAGCGCCACGCGTCGCGAAAAGACCGGAAGGTCAGGTGTGCCGGGCGCGGGCGGATCGCGCAGCCGTAGCGGTCGGTCTCGGCGCGCTGAAGGGAATTGTTCAACTCCAGTTGATCCGCCGTTGCCGGAGCGGCGGCCAAAGCGAGAAATAAGATAGTTCGATAAATCATATAGTTACTCCCGTCACTTGTTCAGTGTTGCTTGTTCGGTGTCGCGTGTTGCTTGTCGCTTGTCCGGTGTTGCTTGTTGCGTGTTGACTGTCCGGTGTTGCCTGTTCAGTGTTGGGTGTCGCCTGTTGCTTGTTCAGCGTTGCGTGTTTCATGCGGCACAGGATTTGCGGATCAATGGCGCAGGCCATGCACGTCCTCCCCGATCTCGTCGGTCACCGCGTCACGAGGCGCTTCTGCGCCTCCAGCGCGTGCGACATGCTGTCCTTCAGCCTCAAAGGTGCCTGGGCGGTGTCGGGGCCATCCTGCATCCAGCCGCTCAAGGCTGCGACCAATGAGAGCTGCGACCTGAGCAACGCGATCATGGAGCCGCGCAACCCATCCAGTTCCGTCCGCCTGTCCCGCCCGGAGGCGGTCAATTCCTGCGCGGACGCCTTCGAGGCTTCCGTCAACTGTTCGACGTAGCTCAGCAATTCGCGTTCCAACGGCGTCAGACCATCCATTGCTCACTCCTTCAGGATCATCAGGCAGTCCACGGGTTCCCCCGCCAGCACACAATGGGCTAGCGTAGTCTGGCCGTTGCGCGGAATCAGATAAGTCGCCTCCGGACGCTCGATCATTCTGAGGCCCATCGTGTTCAGGTTCGGCGTCAGCCAGGCCATGACCGACCACGTCGAAATCCCAGTGCTGATCATCAGGCCGCAGGCCACCAGCGTTGGCCACATCAGTGCTTTCCATTCCGGTCGTGCTGCATTCGCGCTCTGCCGCATGAGGTGTTTTCTCACGCGCAACAGGTAGCCTTCCGTATCGGTCTTGATTATAGCCAGCGCGCTTTCGGCAGTGGCCCTCAAATCGGTCCTGAAGCTCTGCAACTGTGCGTCGATCGAGGCGACGTTCTCCTCCCTGATCCGTTCCATATCCGCGTTCAGTTTTTCGCTCAGCCGTTGCTTCGGCTCTCCAGTCTTCATGGAAAATCTCTCCTTTCAGGCGAAACCGTTCTTCGGTCTCGGGGTCATTGACGGTCAGGTAATGCTTGCCCGCGCGCGGCACCTCGAAACCTGCATCGGTGAGCGCAGCTACCATTCCGGCGCGATCCTCAATCAGCCCCATGGAAATTTGGTCGCCAATCCAAACATGGAGCCCGTCGCGCCCAGCCGCGCGATCAGGGGCCTCCGAGACCGGCTTGACCTCGGCGGCGCGTTCCACGTCCATGGGGTCAGCCCAGCCGTGGGTTTTGTTCATCAGGTCGCGCAGGCTGTCGAAAGCGCGCTCATAGCCGGGTGGGGCAATATTCAGGCTGCGCCCGCTGTGCAGCTCCATGCGCGGCGTACAGAAATGCAGCTCGACGCGATCCTCATGCGTGTGGCGCACCCAGAGACAGGCATAGCGATCCGCATCGAGACCGGCAAAGGCGATCTCCTCGAAGCGGTCGATCGCTTCCTGCTGCTGATCCTCGGTTGGGGCGTCCTCGCGGGCAAAGCTGACGACACCGGCGCGATAGGTCCATTGGTGCGGGCATGCATCAATCAGATCGATCATGCCCTGAGGATCGCCGCGCACGACCTCCGGCAGAGTCGCTCGCGTCACGGTCGTGGGCTGGCCGGACGCATCGCGGATCAGATCGCTGTTGTCGTCATAGGCCAGCACGGTGCGGGCGGTCAGGTATTCGACCGGCCCCGCACCGCCGCCTTTGCCGTTGGGGAAGAACTTGATCAGCATTCGGGCGACCTCCGGTGCTGAGCGAGAACTTCCGCCAACCGCCGCTCGATGCCGACCAGCGCCGCCGCCACGCGCAGGGCCTCGACCTCGCTGGCACGGCCCGCGCGGGTTGCCGTGTTGAGCCATCGCGCAATCTGGTTGAGGTTCCCGCCATAGCGGGACACAGCCAGCACGAGCGCTGGATCGACACGGGGCGCGCGCTTGCGCCGCTTCGGAGCCGCGCCGGTGGCGAGCTGCCGAAGCAAGGCGGACATGGACAGCCCGCGATCCGCAGCCGCCTGCCGGATCAGCGCCTTTTCCTCGGAGGAGCAGTAGAAGAACACGGCTTCCTGCTTCTCCGAGGGGCCCGCGCCACGCGCGGTCCGGTTGGGGTTCGAAGGGGAGGCTTGCCGCCCCTCGCAAGGCTCCGGTTCGATGGTCGTAGACCTAGAACCGGGTCGCCTTGCTCTTTGCTCAAATTCGGTCATCTCAGGCCATCCCTTCCGCTTTCGGGAGTGATGCCAGATCTTCGAGTTGCAATATTTGGAGCCGCAGTTCTGCACTTCCCAAGCGAGCAGGCCAGGTGGCAGGCAGCCAGAATCCCCGCTTCCCTTCGTACTTGACCTCTTTGAGAAGACGCCGGAGTTCAAGTCGACCTGACTTTACCAGCCGATCATCCCACTCCCGCTCAAATATGCTGCTCCCACCGGGAACGAAAACTGCTGGCGTGTACTTGCACGACACCACCTCAGACTGCGTAGTCTTCGTTTTATTTTTACTTATACTCTTTGAGTGACATTCTTGTCGCCGTTTCTGCGACAGCGATGTCACCTCATTGCGACGTTCCTGCCAGGGTTTGACTATGGAAAGGGTGACAAATCCGTCATCCTTTTTTCCACATGCTTCCCTCTTGATGTGCTCTGCGATCTCGATAGATTCATCCGTTATCAGGTAGTTCGTCGAACGCTTGCGGCCGTTTCCGCGATCAGCGTTAAACCACCCTAGGCGTTCTAAGCTGTTGACTGCCCGCTGGACGGTGCGAGGTTCAACGCTCATGTCGCGGGCAATTGTTGCAACCGCTGGATTGAGTTGACCCGTCCGCCAGTTCAACCGAACGTTGACCAAGTAGGCACCAAGTGCCTTCTCAAAACCTGACAACAGCGGACTGGCAAACAGTGCTTTGTGCCATTGGATGCGAACAGCTTTAAAGCTCTCAAGATCAGTCATGTGGGGACCTGCCTTTCAGCATCTAAGCCAACTTCCAACACAAGCGTGTTGGATCAGCCATGCCGCTGCGTTTCAGCGCAGGTCGTCGCCACGCGATTGCCATTAATCCAAGAGTTGAGATCGGCACCGTGATATTTCACGCGCCTGCCGAACTTCAGGAAGGGCGGCCCCACACGACGGTGCCGCCACTGGGCTCTTTTTGTCTTCGGGGCGATCAGATCAAGTTCATCATCCGCATCGTCATAGAGACGATCTCTTTCAAATACTTGTAACGACATTTATCCAGCTCCGCTTGCTTTCGGTTGTTGCCAGATATTTGCATTGGGTTCCGTCCACTTGTATTGGAGAGCAGAAACCGCACTATAAGTTATTGAAATTCAATACCTATCGGAAGGGACGGTGCGCGCATCCGGATGCGGCGTGTCTTCGTCAGCTCTCCCCAAAAGTAGGTGTTCCAAACCTCAAAGTCCTCAGGAAGAATCACCGGGTTCTGCTCTGCGGAGATGACGTCGGCCCAAGCGTTGTAGTCTCTGTTCCGATAATAGATGTACGCATAGGGCAGCACACACTCGAAGCGTTTGAAACGCTGCCTAAAGCTATCGACGGAGAGAAATCGATACCCTTCTGACCAACCCGACACATCGGGCAGATCCAGCTCCCCAGCTGCATGTACCTTACGAATAGCGGCGCGACTGCACCGAAAACTGGAAATTGCTTTATGTATTGCCGATTGCTTAGATGAACCTGAAACCATAAATTCCAGTGCTCGCCCAAGAGGGATCAGTTCGTTGTTATGGACTTTCGGCCATTCTCTCCGAGCCGCCAAGTATTCTTGACGAGCGTCGTCGAGAGCCACCACCATCCCTTGGTAGGTAGTACGTGCTACGGAATTCAGATTACGGCGATACTTTTTATGCCAGAGGGTGATTTCTTCAGCCAACGCGCCCCTATACAGCTGATAAAAGCTAACCTGAAACCGGTTGGCCATCAAAAAGCACTCGACAGCGAGCCAGCGCGCTTCCGGTTCAAGGATGAACTGCCAGCCGCTTGTTTGGGCCTTTACGAATTTCATGCTGTCTCCTCTGTGCCAATGCAGAACTCCGACCATCGCCCCATCAAGTCTCGTCGTTTGAGCAACAGGTCGCTTCGGGCATAAGCCCGCTCAACCTCCGACCCAACCTTGTGTCCCAAGCTCATTTCCGCGACCTCGCGCGGGTGATTGCTCTCCTCGGCAGCCCAATCCCGAAACGCTGACCTGAACCCATGTACGGTCACCCCTTCGATCTCCATGCGCCGCAACAGCATCAGCATCGACATGTTCGAGAGCGGCTTGTGCCGCCGCTGTCCTTCGAAGACACATTCAGACCGAAGTGCCTTCAGTGGCTCGATGATTTCCAACATTTGGTCCGTCAGCGGAACACGGTGCTCAGCCCCCGTTTTGGTGCGCTCGTCGGGGATCGTCCAAATCAGCTCATCGAAATCAAACTCCTCCCAAACAGCTTGCAGCACCTCGCTGGTTCTGCAGCCCGTCAGGCAGGTGAACATCAACGCCTTCGCCGCCATCCCACTTTGCGCCGACAGCTGCGCGTAGAAGGCGGGCACATCCTGCCAGCGCATTGCATTGTGGTGTTTCACCTTGGCCTTCACGCGCGGCAGAACGCGTGCATCCATCACGACTGTCACGGGATTCTCACCCTCGCGGTAACCGTGCGACCGAGCGACATCGAGGACGGCCTTCATTCGCTGTGCGACGCGCCGCGCAGTTTCGTGCTTCGTGGTCCAGATGGGCGACAACACCTGCAATATTTCCGGCTGATCGATATCCGAAACTGGCATTCGACCGATCTTGGGAAAAGCATAGTCTGCGAGCGTATTGATCCACTGCTGTCCGTGTTTAGGATTCTTCTAGGTCGGCAAGCGTTCGATATGGACCTGCCGAGCGACCTCTTCGAAACAAGGCACATCCTGGTCCTTGTGGTATTTTGGATTAAGCCCCTGTTTGGCAAGGCGACGATACTCAAGGGCGCGTTCTCGCGCGACCGTAAGGGTAATGATGTCGGCACCGCCGAGCCCGAAGTCGGTTCGGTTGGGCTTCCCTTGCCGGTTTCGCTGGCCCTTCACTGTGACCCGCACGATCCAGCGCCGGGCGCCGGATGGGTCCACGACAAGGTAGAGACCATTTCCGTCGCCATGCCGCCCTGGGCCGAGGGTTCGGACGAGATTCTTTGTCAGTTTTCCTGAGGTGTAGGCCATGGAACGTACCACCTTTCATACCACGCAACGAACAGAACCGAGCGCAATCGAAGTGAAACGAACACAATCAACGAATGAAAATAAGCGCATAAGTCCATAGGCTTATACGCTAGCAAACGCCCCAAGGCCATTCAATGACAATGGTAGGTGGCGGAGACGATGGGATTCGAACCCACGAGACCCTTCCGGGCCTACTCCCTTAGCAGGGGAGCGCCTTCGACCACTCGGCCACGTCTCCGCCGACCCGTGTAATGGAGGCGTTTCAGAGACACAAGATAAAATGACACCCTATGAGCGCATGTTTTTCTGTGTGCGATCTGCGTGCGGGGGCGGCGATCACGTGTCGTAATACTGCCGATACCACCCAACGAATTTGGCAACGCCATCTTTAACCGCGGTTTTCGGCGCGTATCCGGTAAGTTTTTGCAACAGATCGGCATTGGCCCAAGTGGCGGGCACATCCCCCGCTTGCATCGGCATGAGGTTGCGCGTGGCTTTTTTGCCGGTGGCGGCCTCGATGGCTTCGATGAACTCCACCAATTGCACGGCGTCGGAGTTGCCAATGTTCACCACCCGGAAAGGCGCAACAGGCGACAGGCTGTCGCCCTCTTCCACCACGCCATCCTCGGGCCGTACTGGCACCGCGTCGATCAACAGCCGGATTGCATGCACGAGATCTTCGACATAGGTGAAATCACGCTTCATATCGCCGAAATTATAGACGTCGATCGGCGTGTCTTCCAAGATCGCTTTGGTGAATTTGAACAGCGCCATATCGGGGCGCCCCCAGGGACCATAAACGGTAAAAAACCGGAACATGGTGATCGGCAGGTCAAACAAATGCGCATAGGAATGCGCCATATTTTCCGTGGATTTCTTGGTGGCGGCATAGAACGACATCTGATGGTCGGCCTTGTCGGTCTCACGGTACGGCATTTCGGTATTGGCACCGTAGGCCGATGAGGTCGAGGCCAAAAGCATGTGTTTTGGGGGAAAGGCGCGCGCCGCTTCCAGCAATTCAAACGTGCCGATGAGGTTACTTTCAAGATAGGAGCGCGGATTCTCGATCGAATAACGCACCCCCGCCTGAGCCGCGAGATGGATCACCACATCGGGCTTTTCGTCTTCGAACAGCGCCATCAAAAGGCCCGGCGTTTCGACCTTATCATGCACCGCACGGTAGCCATCATAGGCCAACAACGTGTCTTCACGGCGCTCTTTGAGGGCCACATCATAATAATCGGACAGGCAATCCAGACCGATGACACGAAAGCCGTCCTCCAAAAGAGTGCGGCAGACAAAAGAGCCGATAAATCCGGCCGCGCCGGTGACGAGAGCTGTGGGCATAGGGTCTGTCCTCAATCCGCGCCAAACAGGTCGCGGGTGAAAATTTTCTCAGAAACATCAGAGATGTCATCGGTGACGCGGTTGGCAACGATCACGTCCGCCTCTGCTTTGAACGCGGCCAGATCATTGACCACACGCGAACCGAAAAACGCGCTCTCCGTCATCACCGGTTCATAGACGATGACCTCGATGCCCTTGGCTTTGATGCGTTTCATGATGCCTTGGATCGAGGATTGGCGGAAATTGTCGGACCCCGCCTTCATCACCAAACGGTACACGCCAACCACTTTTGGGCGCTTCGCGATGATCTGATCGGAGAGGAAATCTTTGCGGGTACGATTGGCATCCACAATGGCGCGGATGAGGTTTTGTGGCACTTCCGAATAGTTCGCCAAGAGTTGCTTGGTGTCTTTCGGCAGGCAATAACCGCCATAGCCAAAACTCGGATTGTTGTAATGCGACCCGATGCGCGGGTCCAAACCGATGCCCTCAATGATCTGGCGACTGTCCATCCCGCCGGCCATCGCATAGCTGTCCAATTCGTTAAAAAACGCCACCCGCATCGCGAGATAGGTGTTGGCAAAAAGCTTGATCGCCTCGGCCTCATCCGCATCGGTGAACAGGACCTCAACGTCCTTTTTGATCGCCCCTTCAAGCAGCAAATCCGCAAACACCCGCGCCCGATCCGAGCGTTCGCCAACGATGATCCGCGAAGGATACAGGTTGTCATAGAGCGCACGGCCTTCGCGCAAAAACTCAGGGCTGAATATCACCTGATCGGTATCGAATTCCTCTCTGATCCGGCTGACAAAGCCTACGGGAATGGTCGATTTCACCACGATCGTCGCCGTTTCATTGACGGCGAGCACCTGTAAAATGACTTTCTCCACGCTCGACGTGTCGAAATAATTGGACTTGGCGTCATAGTTCGTCGGCGTCGCCACAATCACAAAATCTGCGTCCGCGTAGGCCGCCTTTCCATCCGTCGTCGCCCTCAATTTAAGCGACTTATGCGCCAGAAACTCTTCAAGTTCGGCATCGACGATGGGGGATTTGTGCGCGTTGAGCATATCGACACGAGAGGGAGAAATATCCACGGCCACAACATCATGATTTTGCGCCAACAAAACCGCGTTCGACAACCCAACATACCCAATACCAGCGACTGCGATCTTCATGGGGACCCTTTCGTATGAGAGGACAAACCTCAGACACGAAAGTGATAGAGGAAGCGCACGCGCCTATCTAGCCCAGATCGTCAATACCCTCATATGTGAGGCAAATCCGGCACGTCACCTACCGATCACGCCCAGAATATTGCGCCTGTATGCGCCTGCAAGAGGGCCGAGGCGGCATAAAACCCCCAAGCGCCTCACTTGGGCAAGGGAGAGATTTCGCCTTCCCCAAGTCCGACACTCACGGGCGGTTGATCCACAGCCTCGCCCATCGGCACAACCGCGCGGTTTTTCAGATTTGGAAACGCCGCCTGTGCCACCTGCGGCGCGCCCACCGCCATCACGCCCAAAAGCACCAGCATCCCAAAGCCGGGACACACAGGGCGTGAAAACAGGCCTTTTTCGATCTTTGACATTTCATTCACCCCACGTGACAAAACTGCGCCTACAGGCGCAAAATCGGCCCCCGCCAATTCATGCCGCCACAAAACCACAAAGCTCCTAATGAAACGTTGAAACAGGCGATTTTTGGGCCCCTCCCTGCCCCATCTGTCACGCAATCGAGACAATTTAGAGATAACAGGGGCATATGAGAGACCACCAGGCGTAGGAACCTGCAACATGACCGAGATCAGACCTTTCGCATTCGTTTTGGCATGCCTGTTGGAACCGTCGCAAAACGGCATTCGCGCCACAATGCGCCGCCTTTTGGGCCTCTGACGTCACGACACAACGCATCTGCCGCCTTCCTATGGCTCCTGTTTTCTGGCTCAATGCCAAACAGACCGGGGGAGACGACATATGAGTACCGAGATGCCATCCGTTTTTGAGGCCATGCGCCGTGCCCATCGCGCGGAACCAGTGGCATCCTATGAGGTGCGCCTCGACCGCCTCACACGGCTGGAGAACGCCCTGACCAAAGCGGAGCCCGCGCTGCTCACCGCCATGTCCGACGATTTTTCCCATCGCAGTGCGCAGGAGAGCCGGACCTTTGACATCGACGTGAGTTTTGGCGAGATTCGCACCGCCAAGCGCCATCTCAAAGCCTGGATGAAAATCCGGCGCGTGCGCACGCCGTTGATTTACAAACCTGCTCGCGCCGAAATTCGACCACAGCCCTTGGGCGTGGTCGGCGTGATCGCACCGTGGAATTTTCCGGTGATGCTGTCGCTTGCGCCCATTGCGGCGGCTCTGGCTGCGGGCAATCGGGTGATGCTGAAACCTTCGGAATTGACGCCGCGCACCTCCGCCGTCTTACGCGATATGATCGCCGAGGCCTTCGCCCCCGACGAAATCAGCGTGATCACCGGCGACCCCGATGTGTCGGCGACTTTTGCCACCCTGCCCTTTGATCACCTGTTTTTCACTGGCTCCACCGGGGTGGGCCGCAAAGTGGCCGAGGCGGCAGCGCGCAATTTGACGCCCGTGACCTTGGAACTGGGCGGCAAATCCCCCGCCATTCTGATGCCTTCTGCCGATCTGGACCGTGCCGCGCGGCGCATCGCCTGGGGCAAAACCGCCAATGCCGGTCAGGTCTGTGTTGCGCCCGATTATGTTTTGGTGCCGCGTCATAAAATTGGCCCCATGGCCGACGCAGTGATGGGCGCGATGATGCAGTTTTATCCGCAAGGCGCGCAAAGCCCGGATTTTGCCGGGATCATCACGGAGCGTCACCTGACCCGGCTTGACGCGCTGTTGTCGGAGGCAAAAACGCGCGGGGCCGAGGTGATCCGGCTTGACGGCGGCACCGGGAATGCCCGCAAATTCGCCCCCGCCCTCGTGCTTGACCCGCCTTTGGACATCGCCTTGATGCAGGAGGAAATCTTTGGCCCGATCCTGCCGATCCTGCCCTATGACACGCCGCAACAAGCGCTTGATTTCGTCGCCGGGCGCGATCATCCGCTGGCGCTTTATGTCTTTGCCGAGGACCGCGCCGAACAGACCCTGTGGCTCGATCACTCCATTTCAGGCGGTGTGACAGTCAATGACACGGTGATCCATGTGGGCTTTGATACGCTGCCCTTTGGCGGCGTTGGCGCCTCTGGCATGGGCGCCTATCATGGCCGCGCCGGGTTCGAGACGTTTTCCCATCTCAAACCTGTGGTCCGGCAAGTGAAATGGAACGGGATGGCTTTGGTGGAGCCGCCTTTCAAAGGCCTCAAAGCCCGTCTTCTCAAACGCCTGCGCCGCTTTATGTAACATAAAGGACCGCCCAAACGGACGGCCCTCAAAGATTTTAGATCTTGTGCAAACCGCCTCAGCGGCTGAACAAAAAGTGCATCACATCGCCATCTTGGACGATGTAGCTCTTGCCTTCAGCGCGCATTTTACCGGCTTCTTTCGCGCCAGCTTCGCCTTTAAATGTCACAAAGTCTGCAAAAGCGATGGTTTCCGCGCGGATGAAGCCTTTTTCAAAATCGCCGTGGATCACACCCGCAGCTTGCGGTGCGGCGGTGCCTTTTTGAATGGTCCAAGCGCGGGCCTCTTTCGGACCGACGGTGAAATAGGTTTCCAGATGCAGCAACTCGTAGCCAGCGCGGATCAGACGGTCGAGACCGGCTTCTTCGAGGCCCATTTCGCCCAAGAACATTTCCGCTTCTTCCGCTTCAAGCTGAGAAATCTCTTCCTCGATCTTGGCGGAAATCACCACCGCGCCCGCGCCCTGCTCCGCGGCCATTTTGGCGACCGCTTCTGAATGCGCATTGCCCTTGGCGGCGTTTTCTTCCTCAACGTTACAGACATAGAGGATCGGCTTTTGCGTCAAAAGTTGCAGCATCCGCCATTGTTTCATGTCATCCGGGTCGATCTCGACAGACCTGGCCGGTTTGTCAGCCTCAAGTGCTGCTTGGGCGGCGGCCAAAAGGCGGTCTTGCTGAAGCGCCTCCTTGTCATTGCCTTTGAGTTTACGCGCCAAATTGGCCCGGCGTTTTTCGATGCTTTCCAGATCGGCCAGCATCAATTCCATCTCGATCACCTGCGCATCATCGACCGGGTCCACACGGCCCTCGACATGGGTCACATCGCCATCTTCAAAACAGCGGACCACATGGGCGATGGCGTCGCATTCGCGGATGTTGGCCAAGAATTGATTGCCAAGCCCCTCGCCCTTTGAGGCGCCTTTGACCAGTCCCGCGATGTCCACAAATGTCATTCGTGTCGGGATGATCTGTTTCGACCCGGCGATCTCCGCCAAACTGTCCAGACGCGCATCCGGCACCGCGACCTCGCCCACGTTGGGTTCAATCGTACAGAACGGAAAGTTCGCCGCCTGTGCTGCTGCCGTTTTGGTCAGAGCATTAAACAGCGTCGATTTGCCCACGTTCGGCAGCCCGACAATTCCCATTTTAAAGCCCATATCGCGTCCCTTTGTTCAGATTCCACGCGTGTCTAAGGCCCAAAGAGGCCTCGCGCAAGCCTTCCCCATTGCACTTGGCGCAAAGATCGGCCAAACCCGGTGAACAAGTTCAAGCCGGAGGCCCCTATGACCCGCATCGACGCCAAATTCGCCGAACTGAAAGCTCAGGGCAAAAAAGCCTTTGTCGCCTATGTGATGGCGGGTGATCCCGATGTTGAAAAGTCGCTTGAGATTGTCAAAGCCCTGCCCGGTGCGGGTGTCGACATCATCGAGTTGGGGCTGCCTTTTACCGATCCGATGGCCGATGGTCCAACCATTCAACTGGCCGGCCAACGCGCGCTGGATCATGGCATGACCTTGCAAAAGACCCTTGATATGGCAGCAGAATTTCGCAAGCTTGATGACACCACCCCGATCGTTTTGATGGGCTATTACAACCCGATCTATTCGCGCGGTGTCGATAAGTTTTTGGTCGATGCGGTTGAGGCCGGAATTGATGGGTTGATCATTGTCGATTTGCCGCCCGAAGAGGATGACGAGCTGTGCATTCCGGCGCAAAAGGCCGGGATGAATTTCATCCGCCTGGCCACGCCGACGACCGATGACAAACGCCTGCCGAAAGTGCTGACCAACACCTCTGGCTTTGTCTATTACGTCTCGATCACCGGGATCACCGGTGCCGCCGCCGCCTCTGGTGCCGATGTCGCCCCGGAAGTGGCCCGGATCAAGGCCAAAACCGACCTGCCCGTGATCGTGGGCTTCGGCGTGCGCACACCCGAGAAAGCCCAAGAGATCGCCGCCGTCGCGGATGGCACCGTGGTCGGGTCAGCGATTGTCAACGAGATCGCACAGGGCAAGTCGGTGGACGAGATCATCGCCTATGTCGCCGCCTTGGCCGATGGTGCGCACCGGGCGTGAGGTGGAACGCTGAGCGCTCTCATCTCGTTTCCAGCCGGAATTTGAGGAAGCGGTTGCCCTCATAGAGGATGTCGCCGACTTGCTGCGCACCCATCCGTCGCAGCGCCCCAAGGTGGCGCCGCGAGGGCGGCAAGAGGAAGGTGACATAGGGGATGCGCGCGTCCTCGCGGGCGAAGTCCAGCGCCTTTTTCGCGATTTTGACCCCGAGACCAAAGTGGTCCGGGCGCAGAACGAGACCGAAATCCCACTCCTCGCCTTCCTTTTGAAACCCGCCCCAGCCGACATAGGTCCCGTCCGCAAGAAACGCCCAATGCCCCAACCCGTCCCGCGTCCAGCAGGCGTCCTTGGCGGCCACAAACGCGGCGACGGTTTCCTCGGTCCAGGGCATGGTCAACAGCGGCATATGCTCCGCCACACGCGGATCGCGCATGTGGCCCAAGATGTCGGCGGCAGGGACCTCCGTCAAACGGACAAAATGAAGATCGGTCATGCAGGCCTGTCTTGTAACGTCGGAACACCAGAGTCGGAGCACCTATGGAGCATATCTCGCCCAAGACGGTCAAGCGCAGGCCGCTCACCTTGCCATCACGTTTTCGTCGCCTGTTCTCTTAGAAAACTGTCGCACTTCATCTCCCATGTTTTGCTTGCCTCATGGGATGAATCGCCCTAAGTGCCCCTCACACCGTTCATCCCTTTTGAAACTGTGAGGGGACCCACGATGATCCAGACGCCTTACTACCTCATCGACAAGGCCCGCCTGTTACCCAACATGGAAAAAATCGCCCGGCTGCGTGAGCGCTCCGGTGCCAAAGCGCTTTTGGCGCTCAAGTGTTTTTCCACATGGCCGGCGTTCGATTTCATGCGCGATTATATGGACGGAACGACCTCGTCGTCGCTCTATGAGCTGAAACTTGGGGCAGAGAAATTCGGCAAGGAAACCCATGGCTATTCCGTTGGCTGGGCTGATCACGAGATTGACGAGGCTGTCACCCATGCCGACAAGCTGATTTTCAACTCTCTCGGGCAGTTGGACCGCTTTGGCAATAAGGCGGCAGGCATTGCCACCGGCCTGCGCCTGAACCCGCGGTTTTCGACCTCGGGATTTGATCTGGCGGACCCGGCACGACCGTTTTCGCGGCTGGGCGAATGGGACATGGACCGTCTGGAAAGTGCGTTGGATCGCATCACCGGCGTGATGATCCACTATAATTGTGAAAACCGCGATTTTGATCTGTTTTCCGACCAATTGACCCGGATCGAGGCCGAGTTTGGCACGTTTTTGAAACGTTTGGACTGGGTCTCTTTGGGCGGCGGCATTCATTTCACCGGCGATGACTATCCTTTGGACAAGCTCGCGGATCGCCTCAAAGCCTTCTCGGATGCGATGGGCGTTCAGGTCTATCTTGAACCCGGCGAGGCGTCGATCACCGGCTCGACCACGTTGGAAGTGTCCGTCCTCGACATCATCGACACCAAGAGTGAAGATCGGGGCAAAAAAGTTGCCATCGTCGACAGTTCGATCGAGGCGCATATGCTTGACCTGTTGATCTACCGTGAGACGGCAAAATTGCCGCAAAACGGCACGCATGAGTATCAAATCGCGGGCAAAACGTGTTTGGCCGGGGACATATTTGGCGATGCCTTGTTCGACAAACCGCTCGAAATTGGCGATAAAATCTCGATTCAGGACGCAGCCGGTTACACAATGGTTAAAAAGAACTGGTTTAACGGTGTGCAAATGCCCTCCATCGCCCTGCGCGAATTGGATGGTTCCGTCACCATAGCCCGCACATTCGGGTATCAGGATTTCGTCGCGGCGCTCGGCTGAGCCCGCTTTCACTCACCACCCAAACGATAGGGGGTCTCGACCGTTGAAACGGAACGTACTCATCATTGGCGCAGGCGGCGTCGCTCAGGTCGTGGCGCATAAATGCGCTCAAAACAACGATGTGCTGGGGGATATTCATATCGCCAGCCGGACGCTTGCAAAATGCGAAGCGATCCTTGAGTCCGTGCAGTCAAAACGCGCGATGAAACAAGAGGGCGTTCTTGCGGCCCATCAGGTCGATGCGATGGACAGCGCGGCGGTAGCAAGCCTGATCCGCAAGACCGGTGCCCAGATCGTGATCAACGTCGGCTCTGCCTTTGTGAACATGACGGTGATGGACGCCTGTATCGAAACGGGTGCGGCCTATATCGACACCGCCATTCACGAAGACCCGGCCAAAATTTGCGAGATCCCGCCGTGGTATGGCAATTATGAATGGAAAAAGCGCGACCTGTGCGCCGAGAAAGGTGTGACCGCAATCCTTGGCGCCGGGTTTGATCCGGGTGTGGTCAACGCCTTTGCCCGCTTTGCCGCCGATCAGATGGACGAGGTCAAATCCATCGACATCGTCGACATCAACGCCGGGTCGCATGGCAAATATTTCGCCACCAATTTCGACCCCGAAATCAACTTTCGCGAATTCACCGGCACGGTCTATTACTGGGAAGACCAGCAATGGAAGGAGACGTCGATGTTCGCCTCTGGCCGCGAATGGGACCTGCCCGTTGTGGGGATGCAAAAGGCCTATCAATCCGGCCATGACGAGGTGCACAGCCTCGCCGCCAATTACCCCAAAGCCGATGTGCGGTTCTGGATGGGCTTTGGCGATCATTACATCAACGTCTTTACCGTTTTGAAAAACCTCGGCCTTTTGTCCGAACAGCCGGTGACAACCGCTGAAGGCCAGGAGGTCGTGCCGCTCAAAGTCGTCAAAGCCGTGTTGCCCGACCCGTCGTCCTTGGCCCCGGATTACACCGGGAAAACCTGTATCGGCGATCTGGTGAAAGGCGTGAAAGACGGCAAGGACATCGAGATGTTCGTCTACAATGTTGCCGATCACAAAGAGGCCTTTGATGAGGTCGGCAGCCAAGGCATTTCCTACACGGCGGGTGTGCCTCCTGTGGCGGCTGCGATGTTGGTGGCCTCTGGCGAATGGGATGCGAAGACCATGAAAAACGTTGAGGAAATGGACCCGAATCCGTTCTTTACGCTGCTGGACAAAATGGGCCTTCCGACCCGCGTCCAGATCGGCGGCCTTGGCGGCGAAGACAAAGCCTGGGACGCGTAACCCCACCTCACCGCGCTGAAAAGCCCGCTGTTTGGCGGGCTTTTTTGTGGCCTCTGGTCGTAATTTAAGAGAATGGAAAGGCGAATCGCACAAGGTCAGCGCAGTGAAACCAGCGAGACGTCCATGCCCTTCATCCGCCTCCTCTTTGTGATTTGTTTAACTGTGGTCTCCAGTCTCGGCCCCCTGCGCGCCGCGCAGGCAGAGACATCATATGACCAACATGTGCTCTTGATCGGGGAGCAAAGCGCGCTTGGGCACCGCCTAGTCCGCAGTATCTGTTTCGCGCAGGCCGGAATTGATGTCGCACGCAATCGTCGGGTAATCGAACAGACACGCACAAAGATTTCTACGGCTCTTTTGGCACTCACCGAGGGCACTGACACCATCTCCCCGATCACCAACGGCAATATCCGCACTCAAATTGGCTCTGTTGCAATGGTTTGGAAAGGACTCGACAAAAAAGCGGTGGCCTTTCTCTCGGGCACGGGGCTTACGGATGAAGAGGTCCTCAAACTTACGTTTAAGTCTCAATCTCTGGAAAAACTTTGGCGCAATGTTTCCCAATCTTTGGAACTTCAAACCTCGGTCAACCAAGCACCCGAAAAACTGGCCCGAACCCGGATTATCACCACAGCCACGAATCAAAGCCAACTGTTGCAAGAGGCGGGCAAAGAAGCCTGCCTCATTCACCTTGCGCATGCGTCGCAAACTGGGCAAACGGAGACCGCCCAAGTGGAAAGCCTCAAAGGCATCCTTGCGGCCTTCGACAAGAATATCTTTGATCTGACTTTCGTGCGACCGGCACAATCCCCCATTGCGCAGCCAGATGTGCTTGAACAGGCGGCTTTCAACACATGGCAGGACTGGGTCGGCCTTGAAACTCTGTTTCAAGGGATCATTGAAGACCCAAATAGCCAAGACATGATCAACCTGTTGCCGGACATGTCCTTTGGCATTGAGTTTCTGGACACGAAGCTGCACGAGAACATTGCCATTTTTATGAGCCTGTAATCGACCGCGCCGTTACGTCCAAACCAGACTCCAGACAACAAACCCATAGCGGAGTTGCGTTGACCAAATGGCGACTGTGCCCATGCAGTGCCCAGCCCTCCCATGCCCTCATAAAGCCGCCCCTGTGCGATGCCCGTGCAAAACGCCGCAGCAATTGGTCTTGGCCTCAGCCACAATATGTGCAAATTGGTTAAATAAGAAAACCAATCCGACCAATAGGATCAACAATGCCTGTCATCACCAATATTTATGATCTCAAACGGCTGCATAAAATACGCACGCCAAAGATGTTTTATGACTATTGCGAAAGCGGGTCTTGGACCGAGCAGACCTTTCGCGAAAATGTCACCGATTTTGACAAGATCCGCCTGCGCCAACGCATTGCTGTGGACATGACGGGCCGCTCGACCGCCTCTAAAATGATTGGGCAAGATGTGGCCATGCCCGTGGCCCTTGCCCCTGTGGGGCTGACCGGGATGCAGCGCGCCGATGGCGAGATCAAAGCGGCCAAGGCGGCGGCGAAATTTGGCGTGCCTTTCACCCTGTCGACCATGTCGATCTGTTCCATCGAAGACGTCGCCGAACACACGGACAAACCCTTTTGGTTTCAGGTTTACACCCTCAAAGACGACGATTTCATGCGCCGCCTGATTGCCCGTGCCACAGATGCCAAATGTTCCGCTCTGGTGATCACCGTCGATTTGCAAATCATGGGCCAGCGTCACAAAGACTTGAAAAACGGCCTTTCCGCCCCGCCCAAACTTACACCCAAATCCATCGCCAATATGATGACCAAGGCGCAATGGGGCCTTGAAATGCTCGGCACCAAACGGCGCTTTTTCGGCAACATCGTCGGCCATGCCAAGGGCGTCACCAACCCGTCTTCTCTGAGCGCATGGACCGCAGAAGCCTTTGATCAATCGCTTGACTGGAACCGGATCGCCGAACTGCGCCGGATGTGGGACGGTCCCGTCATCCTCAAAGGCATTTTGGACGCGGAAGATGCCAAACAGGCGGCCAATATCGGCGCGGACGCCATTGTGGTCTCCAACCACGGCGGACGCCAACTCGATGGCGCGCTCTCCTCCATTCGGATGCTGCCCGAAATCATGGACGCGGTCGGCGACAAGATCGAAGTCCATCTCGACAGCGGCATTCGCTCGGGTCAAGACGTGCTCAAAGCCTTGGCTCTGGGGGCAAAAGGCACCTATATTGGCCGCGCTTTTGTCCATGGGCTTGGCGCGATGGGCGAAGCTGGCGTGACCAAGGCGCTTGAGGTGATCCAAAAGGAAATGGACACCACCATGGCGCTCTGCGGCCGCAGAACCGTGGATCAGGTCGACCGGGATATGGTTTTGGTGCCTGAAGATTTCGCCGGTCGCTGGGCGTAATCCCAGACAAACACCTCAGCCCCGTGTGCGGGTCAATGAAAGCACCGCAGGGATGATCACAGAAAGCATCCCTGCGACGCATAAAAACGCCACGCGCAAGCCAAAATGGTCAGACACGAAACCGATGGTTGAGGGTCCGACAAAAAAACCGACAAAGCCCAACATCCACGCGCGGGAGATGGCGAGACTGCGATGGCGGCGCGACACGCGTTTGCCCAAAAGAGAGGTCGCGGTTGGGACGATCACCGCCATGCCGATTGCGGTGACGGCAATCCCAAATAGCGCGATCGGTTGGGTTTGGGCCTGAGACAGGATCAGCGCCCCGATCACCCCCAAAACGCCTGACCACAGCACCACACGTGCCTCGCCGAGCCGCTGCGTGCCCAAATGCCCCAAAAGACGAAACGTGGCCATGGTAAAGCCAAGGGTGGAGGGACCGAAACCGCCCTGCCCCGCCGCGCCGCCAAGCTCGCGTTCAAGAAACAGCGCCGACCAGGATTCGATGGCGTTTTCGCCCACAAAGGACACAAACAACATCAAAGCAACCAACAGGATCGGACGCCACGGCAAACCGGGCGTCTCATGTGCACCGTCTTCGTCGGTGTCCGGGACAACCGGATCGCGCGCTTCAAATGTGAGAAGACCCAACACCAAGACGACCCCACCCATGAGAGGCAAGACCTGCGCGATGCTCCAGCCGGACTGTCGCAACGCCGCCACAAACAGCGCTGCAGTCCCGAAACACAGGGAAAACATCGCGTGATTAAGGTTCATGAGATGCAGGCCATGGCGCTCTTCAAGTTGCGAAATCCGCAGATTGGCGTTGATGTCGAGGCTGGCCACGGCCATGCCAAGCGCAACCATCACGGGGAAAAGCAGGGCGGTTGATGCGGCAAAAATCGGCAATTGCAGCACCACCATCGACAGACCTGCCAAAAGGGGCAAGACAAAGCGCCCAAGGGTCTCGGAGAGTTTGGGGGCAATATACATGGCCACCATCCCCCCAGCCGCAGACCCCAAAAGGGCGGCGCCAAAGGCAGCATCACTGGCTTGCGCCTGAATTTTAATGACAGGGACCATCGCGGCGAACGTGCCCCAGACCACGCCGACGGCGCCCAGCGCCAAAATAGGACCGCGCGAAACCGTAAGCGCGCGTAAAAGGGTCTTTGCCATATCAGGCTCCAAAGCTGTACTGAATCGGATTGGATGCGCTTTATTCAAAGCGCTTTGGATAAGGTATATCGCAAGCAGCCAGGGCCACAAGTCGCATTTGCATCCTCGCGTGCCGGGGCAAGCAAGATGGGGCTTTCAATTTGGGAGAATCTCGCCTATACGCGCGACTTCATGCGGGACTACAGCCTTGGAGGAGTCCCGCCCTAACATTTGGAGACTTAAAATGGCTGGTGAGATTCCTGATCTTATTGCCACGGTACGCGCGGGGACAGGCAAGGGCGCCGCTCGCCAAGCTCGTCGTGACGGGTTCGTACCGGGTATCGTTTACGGTGACGACAAAGAACCGATGCCGATCAACCTTCCGTTCAACGTGCTGTTGAAACGCCTGAAAGCGGGCCGTTTCTTGTCCACGCTGTTCAACCTCAAAGTTGAAGGCCAGGACGACGTGCGCGTGATCTGCCGTGGCGTTCAGCGCGACGTGGTGAAAGACCTTCCGACTCACGTCGATTTCATGCGTCTGCACCGCAACTCCCGCATCAACCTGTTCATTCCGGTTGAAATCGTCGGCGAGGAAGTGTCCCCGGGCATCAAAAAAGGTGGTGTTGTCACCCATGTGCGCACCGAAGTTGAACTGATCGTGACTGCGGCGGATATCCCCGATCACATCACGCTCGACATCTCGAAAGGCACCATCGGCGATGTGTACCACATTTCCGACATCGAACTCCCCAAAGGCTCCAAAGCCGTGATCGACCGCGATTTCGTCATCGCCAACATCACCGCACCGGCTGGCCTTGGCAGCTCTGATGATGAAGAAACCGAAGAGGCCGCTGCAGAGGAATAATCCTTGGCAGCCCTGTTCAGGCATTGAAACGCGGGTCCTTCGGGGCTCGCGTTTTTCTTTGCAAATTCCGTTCCTTGCCCTAAACCCGTTGAAAAGGAGAGATGCATGAAACTCTTTGTTGGCCTCGGAAATCCGGGCGCGAAATATGCCGGCAACCGCCACAATATCGGCTTTATGGTTGTGGACCGGGTCCAGGAAGATCACGGGTTTGCACCGTGGCGGTCCAAATTTCAGGGCCAAGTGTCTGAGGGCAAACTTGGGTCTGAGAAGGTGATCCTGATCAAGCCCGAAACTTTTATGAATCTCTCCGGCCAATCCGTTGGCGAAGCGATGCGATTTTACAAACTCACCCCGGCCGATGTGGTGGTGTTTCATGACGAGCTGGACCTTGCGCCCGGCAAGGTTCGGGTCAAAACCGGCGGTGGGCATGCCGGGCACAACGGGTTGCGCTCCATTCATCAACATATCGGGGCGGAGTATGACCGGGTGCGTTTGGGCATCGGGCATCCGGGCCACAAGGACCGCGTTGCCCCCTATGTCTTGTCAGACTTTGCCAAAGCCGATCAGGACTGGCTCGACGATGTGATCCGGGGCTGTTCCGATGGGGCGGCCTCTCTGGCGGCTGGCGAGGCTGCAAAGTTTTCCAATGCCGTCGCCTTGCGCACAAGCCCGCCCCGGCCTTCGACCGGGACCAAAGCCCGCGATCCGAAAACCGATGCGCCTGCCCCAAAATCAGACACGCCTGAAGCACCCAAATCACCCTTCGACAAGCTGCGCGACAAATTCCGCTGATCCTCTCCCCTTGACCACAGCACCACAGCTTCTACCTTGGGTCAAAAGGAGACGCGCGATGGTCACCCCCTCCCCTTCGATCAATGTTCTGGGCGGCGCTTTGGTGCCCTGCTCCACCGATCCGGTGACGGGCTATTTTCGCGATGGCACCTGCAACACGTGCCCGCAGGACAGCGGATCTCACACAGTCTGCGCGGTGATGACCGGGGAATTTCTTGCCTATTCGAAATATGTTGGCAATGACCTCTCAACGCCGCGACCGGAGTTTGGCTTTGTCGGCCTCAAACCGGGGGATGCATGGTGCCTCTGTGCGGCGCGTTTTTTTCAGGCCCATGATGAGGGATGTGCGCCCAAAGTCTCTTTGGCCTCGACCCATGTCCGCGCGCTTGAAATCGTGCCTCTTGAGGTGCTCAAAACCCACGCTGTCGAAACATTCTAAGCGGCCACATCACCGCGCACTGTCTCAACCGTGACGCCATCCATCAGATCGTCAATGAACAAGCTCAACAGTTGCGCAGCACCACTCACGCCCGCTTTGCGGTAGACTGCGCCCATCTGTGCCTTGACCGTGCCTTCCGATGTGGCACGCACTGCCGCGATATCGGAAATGGACAGGCCCTTGATCAAAAACAACGCCACATCGCGTTCGGCGGGCGTCAGCGACCAGGTCGCAAACCGTTCCTCCAACACATCGACAAAGGCAGAAGAGGCACGGCGCAATTTGTCCTCAGCTCTTTGTCGGTGACGCAGTGAGCGATTCAGAGCAATGCCCCCCAGCCCAAGGCCAAGGAGCAGCCCAACAGCGGCCAAAATTTCAATAAGCTCACGGGTTTGCCATGCGATCGGGTTGGCACGAAGACCGATCACAGATCCAAGAATGTCCGACACAAAGAAAAACGCGCAGATGGCCTGCACGATGAAAATGGCCAAAATTATATAGCGTTCTTGCAAACGCATCCCTCCCTTTGCCGCATAAAATGGCTGTGCGGCCCCTGCTCAGTCCTCGCTGTCGTCGCCACCGTCATCATCGCTGTCGTCGTCACCGTCGTCATTGCTGTCGTCGTCACCGCCATCATCGCTGTCGTCATCGCTGTCGTCGGACTCGTCTTTGTCGTCATCGCGGTCTGATGAGCCCTTGTCCTCATCGTCCTCATCGTCTTCGTTGTCCGGCCCAGACGTCGTGTCTTCCCGCTCTGCGGCATCATGCCCGGTCGAACTGTCAACAATCCGCGGGGCTTTGTTCCCCACCTCATCCTGCCAGAAATCACGCAAAATTTCGCCCGTGACCGGATTGAGAATGATCTCACGTCTTTGACCGTTGCCCGTCGCGACAAAGCGCGTTCGCCCCAACAGGGTGCGACCGACTGTAATTTTTTTGAACCCCTGCTGACGCAATTGCGCGAGGATCATATCTTCGGCAGGCTGCGCCATTGCGGCCCCGCCCATGGTGAGCGCCGCAGACAGCCCTATGAAAAAGCGTCTTCGATTCATCGTCTATCCTCACCTTGAAAACGTCTCCCGCGCGGTTTCGCGGGGGACGTCATTTTTATCATCTGGCGCGGGGATGCGCCATGCGACATGCAGATTGTCTGCGCGGCTTAGCGATCATCCCCTTCGTCATCATCGCTGTCGTCGCCACCATCATCGTCACTGTCGTTATCGCTGTCATCATCGCTGTCATCGTCGTCGCTGTCACTGTCACTGTCATCACTGTCATCACTGTCGTGAGAGCTGCCACGATCATCATCGCTGTCATCATCGGCCTCATCATCGTTCTCATCATCGGCCTCATCATGATCTTCGTCAGCGTAAGTATCGCCGTTATGCTGCTCAATGTCATCAAGCTCATCGGCCAAATCATTGTCAGAAAGCCGCTCAGTCTCACGTTTGCGGATTTGGTTGGTGGCATTGTCAAATGTCACTTCGATTTTTTCACCATCCACAAGCACTTCCACTTTGGTGGTGTTGGCACGGCGTTTGATTTCGATTTTTTGCGCACCGGGGAACATATCGACGATTTCTTCGGTGGTCATCTCGGCAAATGCCGTAACGGGTACGCCTGCGGCGAGGAAGGCGATGGAGGTCAAAAGTACTTTATGCATGGTCGTTCCTTTCGGAGGAATCAGGTTTCAATGAACGGGGCACGAGAGCACCCCGGAACAACTGCACTCTCACCGACAAACCTTACCGAGTTCTACCAACCACGGGCCTAAACCCGGCGCCATAAACCCCCGCCCCACGACCCTAAACCTGAGTTTAGGGTATAAAAAAGGGCCGCTCCCACTGGAGCGACCCTCATATCCCATTGATCTCTTTATCTTATTTAAGATCTCGACCTTCAGAGCCTGCGATATTCACGCCCAGGTGGCGCGCCACGGTAAAGATGTCTTTGTCGCCGCGCCCACACATATTCATCACGATGATATGGTCCTTGGGCAGGGTCGGAGCCAGTTTCATCACATGCGCCAGCGCATGCGACGGCTCAAGCGCCGGGATGATACCCTCGGTCCGGCAGGAAAACTGAAACGCTTCCAAAGCCTCTGTGTCGGTGATCGAGACATATTTGGCGCGGCCAATATCATTGAGCCACGCGTGCTCTGGCCCGATGCCCGGATAATCCAAGCCCGCAGAAATCGAGAAGCCTTCGAGGATTTGGCCATCGTCATCTTGCAACAAATAAGTGCGGTTGCCGTGCAACACACCGGGACGCCCCCCCGTCAGCGAGGCGCAATGTTCCATCTTCTCATTCACACCCTTGCCACCCGCTTCGACGCCAATGATATTGACACTTTCGTCGTCAAGGAACGGGTAGAACAGCCCCATCGCGTTGGAACCGCCACCAATCGCCGCGATCACAGTGTCAGGCAAACGGCCTTCGCCCTCTTGCTCGGGCAACTGCCACCGGACCTCTTTGCCGATGATGGATTGGAAATCGCGCACCATCGCCGGGTACGGGTGCGGCCCCGCCACCGTGCCGATGCAATAAAACGTGTCGCGCACATTGGTCACCCAATCACGCAGCGCATCGTTCATCGCATCTTTCAACGTGCCACGGCCGGATTTCACCGGCACCACTTCAGCACCCAAAAGCTGCATCCGAAACACGTTCGGCATTTGCCGCTCCACATCATGCGCACCCATATAGACCACGCATTTCAGACCGAATTTGGCACAAACCGTCGCCGTCGCAACGCCGTGTTGGCCCGCGCCGGTTTCAGCAATGATCCGGGTCTTGCCCATGCGCCGCGCCAAAATGATCTGGCCCAAAACGTTGTTGATCTTATGCGCGCCAGTGTGGTTGAGCTCGTCACGCTTGAGATAAATCTTCGCGCCGCCCAACTCTTCGGTCATCTTCTGCGCGTAATAGAGCGGGCTCGGACGACCGACATAGTGTTTCCACAAATCTTCCATTTCGGCCCAAAATTCGGGATCGACCTTGGCTTTCTCATATTCCTCTTCGAGCGAGAGGATCAGCGGCATCAGTGTCTCAGACACGAATCGCCCGCCGTAATTGCCAAAGCGGCCCTTTTCGTCAGGGCCGTTCATGAAGCTGTTGAAAAGATCGTTCATCGCGATGCTCCTTTGCGGATCCACATGGATGTAGCTCACGGGCGCGGGCCGGTAAAGCGCGCCCGTCTTCATTGCAGGGAAAATACTCGAAAAAGCCGGTCAGGCGCCCCGAATGGCGGCCATAAAGGCGCGGATTTTGGCGGGGTCTTTCACGCCCGGCGCGCTTTCTACGCCGGACGAGAGATCAACCTGTTTCGCGCCCGTCATTTGGATCGCAGAAACCACGTTCTCCGCCGTCAGTCCACCGGCCAACATCCATGGCGCATTCCAGGCGCGTTTGGAAATCAACCGCCAATCAAAGGAAAGACCATTTCCGCCGGGAATAGCCGCACCTTTCGGGGCTTTGGTGTCGACCAAAATCTGATCCGCGACCATGCCATAGGCGTCCAAAGCGGCCAAATCTTCTGGGCCGGAGACCCCCACGGCTTTCATCACCGGCAAGCCATAGCGCGCACGGATGTCCGACACCCGCTCAAGGCTTTCCGTGCCATGAAGTTGCAGCATATCAAGCGGCACCTGATCGGTGATCCGGTCCAACTCTGCATCGGTGGCATTCACCACCAAAGCGACCTTGGCCACGCCCATAGGCACCTCAACCGCCAGAGCGCGCGCTTTGGGGATATCGACATAGCGGGGAGATTTCGGGAAAAACACAAAGCCCAAATATTGCGCGCCGGCCTCAACAGCCACGTCGACCGTCTCCGGCGTGCTCAGCCCGCAAATTTTGACGCGTGTGTCCATGGACCTGTTCTAGCGCAATCAGTGTTCCAAAAGTGCCAGGACTTCATCGCCCTCACTCTTGGCTTTGGCTGTTTTCAGCTTGTCGACTTCACGGGCCAGTTTTTCTTTTTCGCGCTTGTGGCCGGACGCGGCGGAGCGGTGTTTATACTCGCGCATATATTCCCAGACAAAGCCGATCAAAAGCCCGGCCACGATCGCGCCAAAGATCACCACAAACATCGGCAAGCTCAGTGTCAGGGACAGGCCTGTGAGGCTGGCCAGATCTGCGGGCAAAAGGTGGAGCACAACGACATCGCGGTTGGCCAAGGCCACAGTCACCAGCACAACGGCAAGCGCCGCGAGAAACGCGTAACGGATGTAGCGCATCAGCGCCCCCTTCCTTTATGTCAAAACTCACTCGCCGTTTAGACGATCGCGCAACAGCTTACCAGTTTTGAAAAACGGCACATGCTTTTCATCAACTGGAACGCTTTCGCCAGTGCGCGGATTGCGCCCCAGTCTTGCATCCCGTTTCTTGACGGAAAAGGCGCCAAATCCGCGCAGCTCGACACGGTCGCCACGCGCCATCGCTTCGATGATCTCTTCAAAGATCGTGTTCACGATCCGCTCAACGTCGCGTTGATAAAGATGCGGATTCTCATCAGCGATCTTCTGGATCAGTTCAGACCGGATCATGAAGTCCCCCCTTGGTTTGGGTGCGTTTCTTTCAAGCGTGACGCCCTTCATCTGAGATATAGGATCAGGTGAAGCGCTGACAACAGTCATTGTCGTACGGCATTGCACCAAAGCCCAGTTTTCGATTTTTGGCGGAACGCTTTGACGTTCTCATTTGTTCGACGACTATAGGATGGGATCGTTTTGCGGGGAATAGGCTCCGAGGCACGGAATGAATTTTTTTTGGCCCTAATGTGCTGAGATTTAGCCCAAAAATCCAAAAATCTCTGAATTTTGTCCGCCAAGGGCACATCCGGCGGAACGCTGCGCTGCGGCGTGACCTAAGCGATTCGGGAGAGCTGCCGCAGGGGAAGGTACCCATCGCGCTCATGCAAAAAGGCCCCGCGATAAAGCAGGGCCTTTTCAAAGTCTTGGTCGCACTTAAGCGATGTGATTATTCGTCGCCGGACTTCAGAGCCGCGCCAAGGATATCGCCCAAGGACGCGCCAGAAGCGGAGGAACCATACTGTTCGACGGCTTCTTTTTCTTCGGCGATTTCGCGGGCTTTGATCGACAGACCCAAACGACGGGTTTTCTGATCCACGTTGGTCACGCGCACATCGAGGTGATCCCCGATCTGGAAGCGCTCAGGACGCTGATCGGCACGATCACGGGACAGGTCAGAGCGACGGATGAAGGATTTCGCGCCTTCATATTCCACTTCGATCCCGCCTTCTTCGATCGCGGTCACAGCCACGGTGATGATCGAGCCGCGTTTCACGCCCTCAACCGCACCGGAGAAGCTGTCGTCAAGACCTTTGATGGAGAGAGAGATGCGCTCTTTCTCAACATCGACCTCGGTGACAACGGCTTTGACCATGTCGTTCTTGTGGTAGTTCTGGATGGCGTCTTCGCCACGCTCGTCCCACGAGAGATCGGACAGGTGAACCATGCCGTCGATGTCGCCCGGCAGACCCACGAACAGACCGAATTCGGTGATGTTCTTGACTTCGCCTTCGACAACGGTGCCTTCCGGGTGGGTCTCAGCAAAGAGTTCCCATGGGTTGCGCATGGTTTGTTTGAGACCGAGGGACACGCGACGTTTCGCGGTGTCGATTTCAAGAACCATGACTTCCACTTCTTGGCTTGTGGACACGATTTTACCCGGATGGACGTTTTTCTTGGTCCAGGACATTTCGGAGACGTGAACAAGGCCTTCGACGCCCGGCTCAAGTTCCACAAATGCGCCGTAATCGGTGATGTTGGTCACGCGACCCATGTGAACGGTTTCGAGCGCGTATTTGGTCTCAACAGCATCCCACGGATCGTCCTGCAGCTGTTTCATGCCGAGGGAGATACGGTGGGTTTCTTTGTTGATCTTGATCACCTGAACCTTGATCGTTTCGCCGATGGCGAGGATCTCGGACGGGTGGTTCACGCGACGCCATGCCATGTCGGTGACGTGCAACAGGCCGTCAACGCCGCCGAGGTCCACAAACGCACCGTATTCGGTGATGTTTTTGACCACGCCGTCCACTTCCTGACCTTCGGTCAGACCGCCGATGACTTCTGCACGCTGTTCTGCACGGGATTCTTCAAGGATGGCCCGACGCGACACAACGATGTTGCCACGACGACGGTCCATTTTGAGAACCTGGAACGGCTGCTTGAGACCCATGAGCGGGCCAGCGTCGCGCACGGGGCGCACGTCAACTTGTGAACCCGGAAGGAACGCAACAGCGCCGCCGAGATCAACCGTAAAGCCGCCTTTGACGCGACCAAAGATAACGCCATCGACGCGCTCTTCGGATGCATAGGCTTTTTCCAAACGATCCCAGGCCTCTTCGCGGCGGGCCTTGTCACGCGAAATGACAGCTTCGCCACGGGCGTTCTCGACACGGTCGAGGAACACTTCGACCTCGTCACCAACGGCAACGGAGGGAGCTTCACCAGGATTTGCGAATTCTTTAAGATCGATGCGGCCTTCCATTTTGTAGCCGACGTCGATGATGGCTTGGCCTGCTTCAATCGCAAGAACCTTGCCGCGGACAACCGAGCCTTCTGCCGGGGTGTCAATTTCGAAGCTTTCATTCAAGAGGGCTTCGAAGTCCTCCATAGATACGTTCTGAGCCATGTGGTCTCAATTTCCTTTTCAAACGTTTATACGGGCCATGCGGTTGTCTCCGCCGGTCTTCAATTTCGATTTGCTGCTCATTCTTCGAACACAAAACGATCAGGGTGGGTGTCACCCCAACCCCGCTTCATTCGCTTTATGCCACCTGATTGCCTCGTTAGCAGTCGCGCGTATAGGAGAGTTTCTGCGGTTTTGCAAGAAATGATGCCCCGCCTCGCGATCTGCAGCCTGATAGCACATTCAATCCTCATGATCCAAGTGCTGAGAATCAATGTCAGATATACGCTCAGATAAACGCATTGAGGATTCACTGTGCGGGCTCACATCTCCCAAAATGACTATAATAATGTTGAAAATTTATCTCAAAAACAACAAACTGCTTAGATTTTCGGCCAATCAACAGTCGACCACTATAATTTCCAAAATGGAAACAACCCAATAACTACATTTTAACTTATTGTTTTACAATATAATTTAACAAAAATAACATCTAAACCCAGAAGCCGACGCTCAAATACATTTGACTCGCCAAATACGTGTAGTCACAGTGATTATATTCACAATGAATTTACCATGGAGTGCCCATGCCCAGTTCCACGATCGACGCAGTCGCATATAACGGCTCCCTCCTCTCCTTGGATTTGCTCTCGGGATCTCAAACTCTCGTGCTTTCTAGCTTTGGTAGCTCCTCAACCGGAACCTTCACAAACGACGACGCAACCTTCGATTCCAATGATGATGGCGTGGCCACGTTCGACGGTGAGACCGTGACATATATCGGGTCTGGTACAGCCACCCCAGGCGTTGAAGTGCTGGGCGTGGTCATCCCGCTTGGAACATCCGTGGACGTCGTTGTTTTTGAAGCTGGCGGTCAAATCTATTTCAGCTACCCGGATGGCCCTCCCAACCTGCTTTCTGCAGTGGCAGTCGTCATTGACCTTTCTCCTGCGCCATACTCGGACTTCACCCCGGTATGCTTTGGCGCTGGCACGCTCATCCTCACCCCCAGTGGAGAGCGGGCTGTGGAGACCCTTCAACCCGGCGATTTCGTGCTCGATATTGAGGGGTCTCCACAAGAAATTAAATGGATCGGCAAGAAAATGATCCCCCTGCGTGAGATCACATGCCATGAAACGCGCAAGCGTCTGGCTCCCATTTGCATCCACGCAAATGCGTTTGGACCGGGCCGGCCCCACACGGACCTCTACGTCTCGCCCCAACACCGTGTCTTGGTCGAAGGCCACGCGGTCGAATTGCTTCTTGGGATGGAGGAAACCCTGTGCCCGGCGAAGTCCTTTATCGGGCATCAGGCATCGCAACATCTCGACGCCAAGGAAGTGACGTATTACCACATCCTCTGCGGCACCCACAGCGTGATCCACTCAAACGGCCTTGCGACCGAGACCCTTCTCTTGGGTCAAGTTGGCCTTCGTAGCCTCACCGCCGAAGATATTGCAGAAATCATTACTATCTTCCCGGAAATCAGAGGCCTTGATGCCCAATATGTGCTCCCGGCCTACGCTCTCGCAACGAATCGCGAAGCCCGTTTGCTCAGCTGTACAGTCATTTAGAAATAGGCGGCATCCTGCCCACACTCGCAAGATGT
>Ga0181375_1000082_pt1 | contig 40434 bp, 39 predicted proteins | sample LowvirmetaG_FD_130090 | JGI IMG/M metagenome (GOLD analysis project Ga0181375, IMG submission 130090) | Marine viral communities from the Subarctic Pacific Ocean - Lowphox_11 viral metaG | ecosystem: Environmental > Aquatic > Marine > Oceanic | place: Subarctic Pacific Ocean | collected 2015-12-09 | reverse complement strand
GGTTTTGGGACAGGTCCGGGCGGGAGCCGGACTCGTCTTGCTTTGCGAGGAGACGCAGCATGGACATTAAAAAAATCACGGATGGATTGTCCGTGTCGGGACAGATTCAGGTCGATGATATGGCGAAACTGGCCCGTCGTGGCTTTCGGGCGGTGGTGTGCAACCGCCCGGATGGCGAGGCCCCCGATCAGCCGGCCCATGAGGAAATGCAGCGCGCCGCCGAGGCCGCAGGTTTGGCATTTCTTTATTTGCCGGTCACGCCGGGCATTGTCACCGAAGAGACGGCGGAGGCCTTTCGCGCCGCTTTGACTGAATTGCCCGGTCCGGTGTTTGGCTATTGCCGCACTGGCACGCGCACCACGACGCTGTGGTCTTTGGCGATGGCGAAAGAGAAATCCGTGGTCGATATTTTGGCCGCGACCAAAGCCGCAGGCTATGACATGTCGGGCGTGGCGCGGCGCATTGCCAATGGCGGGGTGACGCCGACGGACAGTGTCGAAGATGCCAAATTCGACGTGGTTGTCGTCGGTGGCGGGGCTGCGGGTGTGGCGCTGGCGTCGTCTTTGAAGGCGCGCAAACCTGATCTTGAGATTGCGATCATTGACCCGGCGGGCACGCATTATTATCAACCGGGCTGGACCATGGTGGGCGCGGGCGTGTTTGACGCGCAGACCACCGCCAAAACCATGGGCAGCCTGATCCCGCGCGGGGTGCATTGGCTCAAATCCGCCGTGGCGGCGTTTGAACCGAAAAACAACGCGGTGATCTTGGACGGCTGCCGGGTGGTGAAATATGATCGCCTTGTCGTCTGTCCGGGGCTAAAGCTCGATTGGACACGGATTGAGGGGCTGACCGAGACCTTGGGCAAAAATGGCGTGACATCGAATTATCGTTATGATCTGGCACCTTACACTTGGAAATTGGTGCAGGAGTTGAAGGGCGGCAAGGCGATTTTCACCCAACCGCCGATGCCGATCAAATGCGCCGGTGCGCCGCAAAAGGCGCTGTACCTCTCGGCGCATGAGTGGGAAACGCGCGGCGTTTTGCCCAATATCAAGATTGATTTCATGAATGCGGGCGGCGTGTTGTTTGGCGTCAAAGATTATGTGCCCGCACTTGAGGGGTACATCGCGCGCTACGGTGCCAATGTGAATTTCTTCCACAACCTTGTGGCCATTGACGGGCCGGGCAAAACTGCCACGTTCGAGATCGCCAAACCCGATGCGGCAAAGGAGATGATCACCGTCGATTTCGACATGATCCATGTGGTGCCGCCGCAGGTCGCGCCGGATTTCATCCGTGTCTCGCCGCTGGCCGATGCCGCCGGATGGGTCGATGTGGATCAGGTCACGCTGCGCCACAAAGAGTATGACAACATCTGGTCCTTGGGCGATGTGATGAACGCGCCCAATGCCAAAACCGCCGCCGCAGCCCGGATGCAGGCCCCCGTGGTGGCCGACAATATTGCTGCCGACATCGACGGGAAATCACCGCAATCGGCCTATAATGGCTATGGCTCATGTCCGCTCACGGTTGAGAAGGGCAAGATCGTTTTGGCCGAATTCGGCTATGGCGGGGTGTTGTTGCCGTCTTTTCCAAAATGGCTTTTGGATGGCACGAAGCCCACGCGTAAGGCATGGATTTTGAAAGAACAAATCCTGCCGCCGGTGTATTGGAAAGCCATGTTGCGCGGCAAAGAATGGATGATCAAACCCGAAAAAGTTCACGCCAAATAAACATTATGCCGGGCAGAATACATCATCTGCCCGGACGTCCTCCCCGATCCTGTGTCCAAGCGAAAGGACAGTCCCTTGTCTGTGACCCGGTCATTTGACCCGCGCAAACTGCGCCGTTACCTTCCCATCCTTGAGTGGGGTTCGAAATACACGCCCTCGACCTTTGCCAATGACGGCATCGCGGCGATCATCGTGACGATCATGTTGATTCCGCAATCGCTGGCCTATGCCTTGCTGGCGGGGCTACCGGCGCAGATGGGGCTTTATGCCTCGATCCTGCCGCTTGTCGCCTATGCCATCTTTGGCACCTCGCGCGCCTTGGCCGTGGGGCCGGTCGCGGTTGTCTCGTTGATGACCGCCGCCGCTGTCGGCAATATGGCATTGCAAGGCACGGCCGAATATGCCGCCGCCGCGATCACATTGGCGTTTATTTCCGGTGTGATCCTTTTGGTGATGGGTTTTTTCCGACTTGGGTTCTTTGCCAATTTCCTGTCGCATCCGGTGATTGCGGGATTCATCACCGCCTCGGGCATCCTGATCGCGGCGTCGCAGATCAAACATATCTTTGGCGTTTCCGCTTCGGGAGAGACCTTGCCGGAGCGGTTGATCTCGCTCGCCCAACACCTCGGTCAGACCAATTTCATCACGCTGATCATCGGCGTGGCGGCGACGGCGTTTTTGTTTTGGGTGCGCAAAGGTTTGAAACCTTTGTTGATCTCCAAAGGCGTGGGCCCGCGCATGGCGGATATTGCGACCAAGGCGGGGCCTGTGGCCGCCGTTGTGGTCACCACGCTGATTTCATTCGCATTTTCGCTCAATGATCATGGGGTGAAAATCGTTGGAGAGGTGCCGCGTGGCTTGCCGCCGCTCACGCTGCCATATTTCTCGCCTGAGATTTGGCGCCAGCTTTTTGGCTCCGCCATCCTGATCTCGATCATCGGTTTTGTGGAATCCGTCTCCGTGGCACAAACTTTGGCCGCCAAAAAACGCCAACGCATTGTCCCGGACCAAGAGCTCATCGGCCTTGGTGCCTCCAACATCGCCGCGGCGATTTCGGGCGGCTATCCGGTGACGGGCGGCTTCGCGCGCTCGGTCGTCAACTTTGACGCGGGCGCGGAAACCCCCGCAGCGGGGGCTTTTACCGCCGTGGGCATCGCGCTTGCGGCCTTGTTCCTCACGCCTTTGCTCTATTTCTTGCCCATCGCGACGCTGGCCGCGACCATCATTGTCGCCGTGCTCTCGTTGGTGGATTTCAAAATCCTCAAAACCACATGGGGTTATAGCAAGGCCGATTTCGCCGCCGTTCTGGCCACGATCCTGTTGACGTTGTGGTTCGGGGTGGAGACGGGTGTGTCCTCTGGGGTGATCCTGTCCATCGCGCTGCACCTGTATAAAACCTCGCGCCCGCATGTGGCCGAGGTCGGGCTGGTGCCGGGGTCCGAGCATTTTCGCAACATCAACCGTCATGACGTGTTGACGGTGCCGGAGATGGTGACGATCCGGGTGGATGAGAGCCTGTATTTCGCCAATGCGCGGTTCTTGGAGGATTATATTTTGGACCGGATTGCCGACAACCCGGTGATCAAACATGTGGTTCTGATGTGTCCGGCGGTGAATGATGTCGACTCTTCGGCGCTTGAAACGCTCGAAGAGTTGAACCGACGTCTGAATGACGCCGGGATCAAACTGCACCTCTCTGAGGTCAAAGGTCCGGTGATGGATCGTCTGCAAAAATCGCATTTGTTGCAGGATTTGAGCGGGCAGGTGTTCTTGTCGCAATTCGCCGCGATGAAGGCTTTGGGCGATGTGACAAAGCCTGTGCCTCCCGTGGCCCAGCCCGACACAGCCGCCTAAAAAACGCCCGCCAGATTTGGCGGGCGTTTTCTTTGGCTGAGATGGTTCAGGCCGGGTTCAGGCCGGGTTCATGCGGCGCGGGGCCTGCGCATATTGGCCCAGATAGACCGAGGCCAAAACCACAACCATGCCAAGGGATTGCAGCGCGGAGAGGTTTTCGCGGGCAATCACCACGCCCAAGATCACGGCGGTGAACGGGCTTAACAGGCCCAAGGGCGCAACGGTTTGCGGGTCCAGCCGGGCAATGCCACGAAACCACAGGAAATAGGTCGCAGCCCCGCCGATCAGGCCGAGATAGACAAAGCCGATGATATTCGTGGCGCTTACTTGCGGCATCGGGGGATCAAGCATCAGCGCGATTGGCAAAAGCAACAGACCCCCGGCCACCAATTGCCAGGCCGTGACGGTGAGCGGCGTGGCGGGCAGGGCCCATGTGCGGGTCAAAACCGTGCCGATGGCCATGGACAGAGCGCCGATCAGGGCTGCGATGAGGCCAAGCGGGTCCAATGTGGCGGCGGGTGTGAGCACCAAAAGCGCCACGCCCAAAACGCCGGCAATCCCGGCAAATACCGCCAAGGGGCGCAGCGTCGCGCCCATCCAAACCCGCATCAAGATCAGCACGATCAACGGCTGCATCGCGCCCAAAGTGGCCGCCACACCGCCCGGCAGGCGATAGGCGGCAATGAACAGGCAGCTCCAGAACAGGGTGAAATTCAGCGTGCCCAAGACAAAGATTTTGCCCCAAAGCGCCAGCGGCGGCAGGCGGCGCAGGATCACCAGCAGCAAAAGCCCCGCAGGCAAGGCGCGTAAAAGCGCGACGCTGAAGGGGATGCCTTCGGGCAAAAAACGGGTGGTGACAAGATAGGTCGACCCCCAGATGGCGGGGGCAAGGGCGGTGAGCAGGATGTCGGAACTGCGGGAGGAGGGATGTGGCATTGTGCGGCCTTTGGAGGAAACTGAATTTATCTTGACGTTAAGATAAGTCGAGAAATCTTGACGTCAAGATGATTTTCTGCAAACTCTGTTGCATGAGCGATGACAGCATTCAGATTGACCACATCCGGGCGCAATGGGCGAAAGCCCGGCCCGATCTTGACACCGCGCCGATGGGGCTGATTGGCCGATTGGGGCGGATCACCCGCGTGTTGTCGCGCGAAATGGAGGCGACCTTTGCCCGCCATGGCCTGAACCAAGCCAGTTTCGATTTGCTCGCCACATTGCGCCGCGCCGCGCCGCCGCATGCGCTCACAGCCGGGCAATTGATGGACAATATGATGATCACCTCAGGCACAGTGACCAATCGGATCAATCGGTTAGAGGTCAAAGGTCTGGTGGAACGCCGATCTGACAAAGAGGATGCGCGCCGGGCGATTGTCGGTCTGACGGAGGCGGGATTTGCCTTGATTGATCGGGTGATCGAGGATCATGTCGCCACCCAACATCGCCTGACCGCGCTGCTCACAACAGAGGAATTTGCCGCGCTGGATGCGAGTCTGGCGGGCTATCTGGCCAAGCTCGACGGGCGAGAGGCTGGTTAAATCCGTCGTTGCAAAACCTGCGCGCAAATTCGGGCGTGATCCGGTTCAATCCCCCAACTGCACGCCACTTCCCAGGCGAGGGCTGCGGTTTTGTCCGTCGCGCTGGCGGTTTCGGGTCGGGTGCGGATCAGGTCATAGGCGCGCAAATCCACCCGCGCCTCATCCCAATCTATCAACGCCGGACCGTGCGCGGTGTCGATCAGGTTGCCCGCGTTCAGATCGCCATGAATCACGCCAATCTCACCTTGTGCCGCCTGCCACGCCCGGCGGCACAGCGCGATGATCTCGGCGGGCATGGCCATCAGATCGACATCGCCACCCGTGGTCGCCTCAATCAGGTCGAGACTGCTCAGAAAGCCCGGACGCTGCGGCAGGGCGCGGGTGTTGCGGTGAAACCTGTCGATCAGAGGCGCGATTTTGGGAATGTCTTCGGGCGCAAAGGGGCGGCCTTCCAGATAGGGTTCGCAGGTCCATCCCGCCGCCGATAAAGCGCCATCCAACGCCGGGATGAGCCGGGGGACGGTGAACCCTGCGGCCTCGGCGGCGTCCATGACGGGCGTGAGCCAGCTCAGCGCCGCCTCCGTGCGCCGGGTCGATTTGAACACCAGATCGCGCTTGAGGCCCGAGGTGCGGAACACCGCATTGCGATGACCGCCACCGATCGGCTCCAAGGCGGCTTGAACCCCCCAAAGGGGGCTGGGCGGCAGTGCAGGCATCAATAAATCCACCGCACAAGGCCAAGGGTGAGCACCGGGAAGGCGATCAAAATCCCAACGCGGATCAGATCGGTGATCACGAAAGGCAGCGTGCCTTTGAAGGTCTCGGAGATTGGTGTGTCCTTGTCCAAGGCATTGATGATAAACAGGTTCATCCCCACAGGCGGGGTGATCAACCCAACCTCGACCACGATCAAGACGACGATGCCGAACCACAGGCCAAATTCGCCATGCGGCAGGCCAAAATCCAAACCCTCCAAGATCGGGAACAGGATCGGGATGGTGAGGATGATCATCGACAGGCTGTCCATGACACAGCCAAAGGCGAGGTAAAGCAGCAAAACCGCCGCCAAAATCACCCATGGCGTCAAGCCCAAAGCGCCGACCCATGCGGCGGCCTGCATCGGCACGCCGGACAGCGCCAAAAAGTTGTTGAACACTTTCGCGCCGATCAGGATCAGGAAAATCATGCCGGTCGAGGCAGCGGTTTCCAAAATCGCCTCGCCCGTGCCGCGCCATGTCAATCCGCCGCTCGCGAGCGCGACAATGCCGGTGCCTGCCGCGCCCACGGCGGCGGCTTCGGTCGGGGTAAAAATACCCAAATAGATACCGCCCACGACCGCGACAAAAATCGTCAAGACCGGCCAGACGGCCACAAGCGCGGTGAGGCGCTCGGCCATCGGTGCCTTGTCGCGTTGGCCACAGGATTGGGGCCGGATGCGCACGTAGATCGAGATGCAAATCATATAGCCAAGCGCCGCCAAAAGGCCCGGTATGAAGGCCGCGACAAAGAGTTTGGCGATGTTTTGTTCGGCCAACATGGCGTAGACCACGAGGATCACAGAGGGCGGAATGAGGATGCCCAATGTGCCGCCCGCCGCCAGCGCCCCCGTCGCCAAACGCCCGGAGTAGCCGTATGTTTTCAACTCTGGCAACGCGACTTTGCCCATGGTGGCGGCGGTGGCCAAGGACGATCCACAGATCGCACCAAAACCGGCACAGGCGCCAACCGCGGCCATGGCGACCCCGCCTTTGCGGTGGCCGAGCCATGTTTCCGCCGCCTTAAACAACCCCGCCGACATCCCGCCCATCGTGGCGAAATGGCCCATCAACAAAAACAGCGGGATGATGGAAAACGAATAGGACGAGAATTCGCCATAGATCAAATGTTTGAATTGGCTCAACATCATCACGGAGTTGCCGCTCAGCAGATAGGCCCCGCCAAAGCCCACGGCAAACATCGCGACCCCGATGGGGATGCGCAAAAAGATCAGCACCAAGAGGATGGGAAAAGACCAAAGGCCGATTTCAAAGCGGCTCATGTGTGGCCTCCGCAGAAGTGGGCTGTGATGTGGGGAAAAGCAGCGCATGGGTCGAGCGCAGCACAGAGTAGAGCGCCACGATCACCGCCACGACACAGGTCGCCATGGCGGCGCGATAGCCCCAGACCACCGGGATCTGCAGGATGAATGAGGTCTCGTGATAGGCCCCTTTGTCAATCATCCCAAGCCAAAGCCGCCATGCCACGAGAGTGGCAAAGCCCAACAAAAACAGATCACCGATCAGTTCCAACAGGCGATTGAGTCGATGCCCCATCAGCGGTTTGAACAGATCGACCCGAGCATGGGCGCGGGCGAATTGGGCATAAGGCATGGCGGAAAACACGGCAAATCCGATGCCAAATTCAACCAGCTCAATATCGCCGGGGATCGGGCCAAAGCCTACGCCATCCAAAGCCCGGCCCAGAATGGAAACGCAGGTCAACGCAATCACGGCCAAAAGGCTCAGCCCGCCGGCATAGGCGGTCAGCCGAGCCAAACGCGCGACCCAACGGGACAGGCTGTGATACATCGTGAGACCCTCGACTGTGGCAGATGCGCGTGATCGGTTTAGCGGGACGCAGGGTCAGGTCAACGTGAAAATCAGCCATGGCTGCGCGAAAGATCCAAAGGGTCCTCATAGTGCGGCACATCCATGCCCTGAAGAGGCGCTGCCTGCGGCTGTTCAATCGCCTGAATGGCGGCGCGGGCCAATGCCTTGCCAGCCTTGGCTACATCTTCATGAAGCGTCAGCGCCTCGCGACGAAACCGGGTCAAAAGCGGGGTTGCCTCCTTGGCGAAGGCATCAAAATCTCTGCCGATCACCCGTCCCAATTGTTCGGCTGAGTCAATGGCGGTGATGGCGCTCATCGGCGAGGAACAAAGGATGGCGTCAATCTCGGGGGTTTCTTTGAGGGCGGCGCTCACTGCGGTTTCAATCACTTTGGAGGCGCTGTCCGAGGTGGCGCTTTTGAGCCAGATCGGCGTCATGACGTGGATCTGGCAGGCCTTTGTGATACCCTCAAGAATGTCCTGACCATAAAGCTGATCCAGAGGCGGGGCGACAATCAACACATGACGCCGCCCGCGCCGGGCCAAGGCGGCAATGCCCAGTTCGGCAAAGCGGCGGTTGTCAAAATCAAACCACGCGTGTTGATCCGCCCAGATCGTGCGGCCATGGGTGGCAAAGGGAAATCCCCGCTCCATCAAATAGGCGACGCGCGGGTCTTTGGGCATGGTTTGGTTGAGGATCACGGCGTCGGCGGAACGGGTGCCGATCATATGGCGCAACGGTCGCATCAGATCCTCATTCGGGGCATAGGGGGTGACGACCAGATGATAGGGCGTGCCGTGCAAACCGGACGCGATGGAGGAAATCAGTTGCGCGGTATGGGACATGATGTCGGGTTCGGTGGGCATCAACAGCGACACGACATGGGTTTTGCCGGTGCGCAGGCGCTGACCGGCACGGTTCGGTTGATAACCGATGTGATCGGCGCATTCACGCACACGCCTTTTGGTCTCGACCGAAATATCCGGCGCATCGGAGAGCGCGCGGCTGACCGTGGCGATGGCCAGCCCGGTGATGCGGGACATGGTTTTGAGAGTGGGGCGCTCGCCCGGAGACAAGGGGGGCGTGGTCACAGGGGCCGTTTTTTCGTGCTCATCCTCACCTGTCATATCCGCTCCTTATGAGGACGTCAGATTCGCCCACCTTGGATCACAGCAGTGTCGCTTGTGCGGTCGCTGGGGGCGAGCCAGAACGGTAAGGCGTTTCGGGAAAATTTTCCAACATGGAAAAACGCATCGTCGGGCACCTCGGTCAATCACAGTGAAAGAATCGCTTTTGATGAGATACTAAAACGTTTTAGATAGAGTGTGGAGATCGGTATTGTGTCTGGGAAGGCTTGTGGTGGAGGGATCATGGCGGAGAGATCGTGGCGGAGGGATCGTGGCCGAGATTGAATTGACACAGGGGTGGCGGTTTGCGGATGCGCAGGGCGACTATGATCTGCCGGTCTCGCTGCCGTTTGACAGCGTGTCGACCGTGGTCAACGCGGGCCATGGGCCGGAGCCTTATGCCGGTGACACAGAGGCGGCGCTGCGCTGGATTGCCACGCGCGATTGGGTGTTGCGCCGCACGGTCACGCTGACGCAGGCGGATGTTGAGATGGTGCTCGTGGGCCTTGATGGCATCGTCGATGTCTTGGTGAACGGGGTCGATGTGTTGACCGCCGACAATGCGTTTCGGACCTGGCGGGTGGACCTGTCGCACTGTGCCCATGTGGGTGAAAACCAGATCGAATTGCGGTTTCGTTCGGTGATCCACGCGGCAGAGGCGCTGCAAACATCCCAACCGTTTTACATCCCCTATCATAAGGGCAATTGCCCGATCTCCAACATCAACATGCTGCGCAAACAACAATGCGATTTTGGCTGGGATTGGAACGCTGCTTTGGCGCCGTTTGGGGTCAGCGGGGGCGTGAGTATTTGCCCTGCAATGAAGACGCGGATTGCGCATTTACATGTGGCGCAGGAGCATCATGATATTGAGGCCGAGAGCGTGTCGGTCACGGTGACGGCGCATGTTGAACATGGGGACGGCGCGGTGGTTGCGATGCGCTTTGCGGATCGAACGCGTGAGGCCGTGGTCACGGATGGCGTGGCGCAGGCGGTGTTTTTTGTGGAGGTGCCAAGGCTTTGGTGGCCAAACGGGCAGGGCGATCAGCCGCTTTATCCGCTTGAGCTCAGGTGCGGTGAGGCGGTCGCGACGCGCCGGATCGGGCTCAGACGGATTGAGCATGTGGCGGTCAAAGACGCCAAAGGCACGGGGGGCACCGGGTTTAAATTCCGGGTCAATGGCCGCGATGTCTTTGCCAAAGGGGCGAATTGGATTCCGGCGGATGCGCTGCATGGGCGCATTGAGCGCGACAACGTGCGCGATCTTTTACAATCCGCCGTTGACGCCCATATGAACATGATCCGGGTCTGGGGCGGCGGGCGTTATGAGCCGGATTGGTTTTACGATCTCTGCGATGAGATGGGGCTGATGGTCTGGCAGGACTTTATGTTTGCCTGCAATCTCTACCCGGCAGATCGGGCGTTTTTGGCCAATGTGGCGGCTGAGGTGCGTGAACAGGTGCAGCGGTTGCAGCATCACGCCTGTTTGGCGCTGTGGTGTGGTGACAATGAGCTTTTGGGCATGTTGCACGAATTTCCCGAGGCGCGGGCCAACCGCGACCGCTATCTGGTGATGTATGATCGGCTCAATCAGACCTTGGAACATGCGCTTTTTGACACGGACCCAGAGGCCAATTGGTGGCCGTCCTCGCCCTCGCTGGGGCCTTTGAATTTTGGCGATGCCTGGCATCAGGACAGCTCGGGCGACATGCATGTGTGGACCGTCTGGCACGAGAATATGCCGTTTGAGGCCTACCGCGAGATGAGGCCGCGGTTTGTCTCCGAATTTGGATTTCAGTCCTTTCCGTCAATGGCGGTGATCCGCCGGTTCATCGCGCCCGAAGACCGCAATATGGCGTCTGCGGTGATGGACGCGCATCAGAAAAACGCGGGCGGCAATGCGCGGATCGTGGGCACGATGATGCGCGATTTTCGCCTGCCGGAGCGGTTTGAAGACCTCGTGTACCTGTCGCAGGTGCAACAGGGGCTCGCGATCAAAACCGCCGTCACCGCATGGCGGGCGCTCAAGCCGCAGTGCATGGGCACGCTCTATTGGCAACTCAACGACACATGGCCCTGCGCCTCTTGGTCGAGCTTGGATTATGGCGGCGGCTGGAAGATTTTGCACCATATGGCCGCGCGGTTTTATGCCCCGGTTTTGGTCACGGTCGTGCCGCAGGGGGATCAGGATGTATTTAAACTTATCAACGATTTGCCGAAAGAGGTTGATGTGTCTATTCAGGTTGCTGCTGTCACGCCAAAAGGCGATGTGCGACCTTTGGCGGAGGTCTGCGTCACGGCGATGACCCACAAAGCCTTTGATGTTTTGGAGTTGGAGCGTAGCCTGTTAAAACAGGATGAACTCTACGTCTTTACATGGCAGTATAAGGGGCAAAATGAGGGCGGCGAAGGCGGCGACAGTCATGCGCCACAACCGTTCAAGACTTATGATCTGATTGATCCTCAGATTGCGATTAGAACCAAAGAGTTGCGCGGAAAAATTGAAATCACACTTGAGGCCAGCGCACTCGCGCTTTTTGTCACGCTTGAGGCGGATCAGCCTGGGCGGTTTTCGGCCAATGCTGTGACGTTATTGCCAGACATGCCGCAAAAGATCACCTTTGTACCGCAAGATGCAGATGTAAAAGTGAATTTTACAGTTAAAAATCTCTTTGAGGCGACCTTGGGAGGGGCCAGATGAAACGATCCATTGTCAACGAGATCATCCGAGAGTCGGATGCCTTTATGCGCTCTTTCGGCTTTGTCATGCCGCCCTTTGCCTATCTGACGCCCGAGGCGCTCAAAGCCCGCGTGGCCACAGATGGCGCGATGATCCGCGACCATATGATGGGCTGGGACATCACCGATTATGGTCAGGGCGATTTCGACAGTTTGGGCCTGTTCCTGTTTACCCTGCGCAATGGCAATGCCGCCAATGTGGCGCGGGGCATGGGGCCGCTCTATGCCGAAAAACTGTTGATCTCTGAGGAAAACCAACTTTCCCCGATGCATCACCATATCTACAAGACCGAAGACATCATCAACCGCGGCGGCGCGACCTTGGTGTTGCAGCTTTATACCCGGACCGACGATGGCGTGCTCAATGACACGGCCCCGGTCGAGGTGATGACCGACGGTCAGATGCGGACCTTGAAAGCGGGCGAACATCTTGCACTGGCGCCGGGGGAAAGCGTGACGTTGGAACCGTGGCATTGGCACGCATTTTGGGGCGAGGGCGGTAAGGTGTTGATCGGCGAAGTGTCGAATGTGAACGATGACCGCACGGATAATATTTTTCACCAACCGATCGGGCGGTTCAGCCAGATCGAAGAAGACGAAGCACCGCTGCACCTTTTGGTCAGCGATTATGACAGTTGGCTGTGAGCCAAAAGGAGGCCCAGATGCCCTATACCCCCGCCGAAGACCGCTATGACACGATGATCTACCGCACATGCGGCCACTCCGGGCTGAAACTGCCCGCCGTGTCGCTGGGCCTGTGGCACAATTTCGGCCATGACACGCCACATCAAACCAAGCGCGACATCCTGCGCACCGCCTTTGATCACGGCATCACTCATTTCGATCTGGCCAACAATTACGGCCCACCTCCGGGCAGTGCCGAAGTGGCCTTTGGCGAGATCCTCAAAACCGATTTTGCCGGCTACCGTGACGAGATGATCATCAGTTCCAAGGCGGGCTATCGCATGCATCCGGGGCCCTATGGCGAATGGGGATCGCGCAAATATCTGATGGCCTCTTGTGAGGCCTCGCTCAAACGCATGGGTGTGGATTACGTCGATATTTTCTATTCGCACCGCTTTGATCCCGACACGCCGCTGGAGGAAACCATGGGCGCATTGGATAGCATCGTGCGTCAGGGCAAGGCGCTTTATGTGGGGATTTCGTCCTATAATTCCGCCCGCACCCGCGAAGCGGTGGCCATTCTCAAAGACTTGGGCACGCCCTGCCTGATCCATCAGCCGAGCTATAACATGCTCAACCGCTGGGTCGAACGCGACGGGTTGAAAGACACGCTCAAAGAGCTGGGCGTCGGTTCCATCGCCTTTACGCCCTTGGCGCAGGGCATGTTGACGGCGAAATACCTCAAAGGCATCCCCGAAGGCTCGCGCGCCACCCAGGGCAAATCCTTGGCCCCGACGATGGTGTCGGATCGGGCGATCAAAAACCTCAACGCGCTCAACGACATCGCGCAGGCGCGCGGTCAAACATTGGCGCAAATGGCGATCGCTTGGGTGTTGCGCGATGAGGGCATCACCACGGCGCTCATCGGCGCGTCAAAGCCGTCGCAGGTTGTCGATTGTGTGGGGGCGGTGAGCAACTTGACGTTTACGGCGGAAGAATTGGCGGCAATTGACGAAGCCGCCGACGAGGAGAAAATCAACCTCTGGGCGCTGTCGTCGGAAAGCGATCAAGATTAGTCTAAGTGGTTGTGATTTAAGTCATTGGCGGCTTCTCTTTGAGGCTGTACTCTAGGTGAAAATACGCTCGGGAGGGGCCGCGATGACGAATGAGACAGCTCAATTTGGCGGGCTTGGCGGGCTTGGCGGGCAATGGGCATCGCGTTTGATGATCTTTGACCTTGAGGATCGGATCAGCACGCCCGTGCTTGAAACCGATGTCGAGATTGCCGCGCCCAACTGGACGCCGGACGGTACGGCGTTGATCGTGAATGGCGGTGGCAGCCTGTTTTGGGTTGATCTGGATGCGCCGGAATTGTTGGAGATCGACACCGGGCTGTGCATCAATCTCAACAATGATCACGGCATCTCGCCCGATGGCGCGACCCTGTATTTCTCGGATCACACCTATGGCCGCGGCGCGCTGATCTGGCGGCAATCCCTGGACGGTGAGGCCGACCCGGAACAGGTCACTGACAAGCGCCCGTCGTGGTTTCATGGCATATCGCCCGATGGCCAATGGATATGCTACACGGCGGTGCGCGAAGGGTTGTTTGGCATTTACGTGGCCGCAAGCGACGGGTCCGGCGAACATTGCGTGATCGAGGGCGGGCATCATTACGATGGCCCGGATTTCTCCGCTGATGGCGAGTGGATTTGGTTCAACTCGGACCGCACCGGGGCCTCGGAACTTTGGCGGGTACGCCTCGATGGCTCGGGGTTGGAACGGATGACCCAGGATGCGATGGTCAATTGGTTCCCGCATCCCGCACCCGAAGGCGATGCGGTGGTCTATTTGGCCTATCCCGAAGGCACGGTGGGCCATCCGCCGATGATGCATGTGGAATTGCGGCTGTGGCGGCCGGGTCAACCGAGTGAAACGCTGGTGACGTTGACCGGCGGGCAGGGCACGATCAATGTGCCGTCATGGTCGCCCGATGGGGGGGCATTTGCCTATGTTGAATACGCGGAATAGGGCCGGTGTCTCGGCTTTGATTGTGGCCAGTCTGGCCAGCCCGGTGTTGGGATTTGATCTGCCCGCGCCGGTCACGGATAAAAATTACCTAACGGTCACCATGTCCGAGGTCACGCTGGGTCAGCTTTTGTTCTATGATCCGATCCTGTCGGGCAATGACAATATCTCTTGCTCGACCTGCCACCATCCGCGTTTTGGCACCTCGGACGGGCTCTCTTTGGGCTTGGGCGAGGGCGGGGTCGGTCTTGGGCCGACCCGTGTGGCGGACCCGCAAAACCGCCCCGAAGACCGGGTGCCGCGCAACGCGCCCGCGCTCTATAATTTGGGCGCGCATGAGTATACGCGGATGTTTCACGATGGTCGGGTCGAAATGGTCGATGGCCATTTGCGCGTGCCGATTGAGGATGGGTTTTTTGCCACCGTGTCGGGTGTTTTGGCGACCCAGGCGGCATTCCCCGTGCTCTCACCCGATGAAATGGGCGGGCAGGTCAGCGAAAACCCCCTGTCCAAAGCGATCCGCAAGGGGCAATTTTCCGGCCCCGGCGGCGCATGGGACATGATCGCGGGTAAGGTCGCGGCGATCCCCGCGTATCAACAGCGCTTTGAAGCGACCTATCCCGAAATCGCCTTTGGGGGCGCCATCGCTTTTGCCGATATTTCCAATGCGGTGGCGGCCTTTATGGCGTTTGAATTCCGCTCTGATAACAGTCCCTTTGACCACTATCTGCGTGGGGATCAGGCGGCTTTGAGCGATCAGGCCAAGGCGGGGATGGCGCTGTTTTACGGCGAGGCGGGCTGTGCCGCCTGCCATTCCGGCGCGTTTCAGACCGATCACGCGTTTCACGCCATGGGCCAGCCGCAATTTGGCCCCGGCAAGACGTTGATCTTTGAACAGGGCGCACGCGACGAAGGCCGGTTCCGCGTCACCGGCCAGCCGCAAGACCTCTACGCCTTTCGCACGCCCGCCCTGCGCAATGTCACGCTGACATCCCCCTATGGTCACACCGGCGCCTACGCCGATCTGCGCGATTTTGTGGTGGCGCATCTTGCCCCCTCAGAGGCGCTGATGACCTATGATCGCGCACAGGCTGTGCTGCCCGTTCTGCCGGTTGCGGATTGGGAGGTGATGGACACAGAGGCCGATGTGGCGGCGATCCTGTCGGCGATCAAAGTGCCGGACCGGAGCTTGCCCGACGATCAAATCGACGCGCTGATGGCGTTTTTGAGCGCGCTCGAAGACAATCCAAATCGGCTGGGCGTACCGGAGACGGTGCCGTCGGGATTGGCGTTTGAGAAGTAGCGTGTGACAATAAGGTCGGTTTGCCGTTCGTGCCTATTGCTGTAAGCGGCTGGTTTCGGATATTTTTGCCAATCGCCTGAACGCGGGCGCGTGCAACCCGGATCATCCGTCGCGTTCAGGCTCATTTGGGTTTTCGGAAAACAGCGCGATCTTGTTGCCTTGCGGATCGCGCAGGTAGCCCACATAAAAACGAGGCCCATATGACGCGCGAAACCCGGGTTGACCCTCGTCAGAGCCGCCAGAGGCAAGTGCTGCGGCGTGAAGGTCACGCACCTGCTGTTGATTGCGCGCCTCAAATGCGATCATTGTGCCGTTTCCAGACGAAGCCGGACGGCCATCGAAAGTTGGTTTGATGTAAAATGCGGGCAGAGCGATGCGCTGTTGAGGCGGTTCGGGTAACGTGTAGCCAAGGCCGTCCGGACCCTCCTTCACCATGTAGCCGAGGGCTGGCAGGAAGGCATCGTAAAACTGTTTCGCGCGCGCGATGTCATCGGCACCGAAGGTGACGTAGGAGATCATGCAGGGCATTCCTTTGCGAAAATTTGGGTCTTGTTTCGGTCTGACACCACGTTAGGTCAGCGCATGTTTCAGCGCAATAAACGACAGCGCGTTCATGGCTTTCTTACGGTGGACAAGGGTGTTGAAGGCGCAGAGAAGCCGAGTGGGCTTCTACATAGAGGCCCGCACCTTACTCCCGCGCCAGCTCGACCCAGCGGTCAAACCGGGTCAGGTCTACCCAATCGCTCTCAACGCCATCGGGCCATGTGACCTGAACCTTCGCGCTCACCGCGTGACCCAGACCAAAGTGCAATGGCACCGCCTTGCCCGATCCGTGCCCGCCGCCGATGCTCACCTCTTGCACTTGCAAGCCAAGGTTGGTCAGCACCGACACCACCGCACCGACAGCGGTTTTATTCGCGCCGGATTGCACCACGGAGACGTCCAGATATTGCCCGGTATTGGCGGTTACGTTTTCATAAAGCTCCATGTTGGAGCCGCGATTGACCACCACCAGATCGAGCTTGCCGTCACCATTCAAATCCACCAATCCCGCGCCGCGCGATTTTTCCAAGGACGCCACGCCCGCCGCAATCGAGACCTCGCGGAACGTCCCGTCCGGCCTTTGTTGCAACAGGTTGTTGGGGTCGCGCGCGGCGTTTGAGGGCATTTGTTCGACATTGCCTTTGGCGATAAACAGATCGGCGCGCCCGTCATTGTCGACATCGCCCCAATCCGCCTGCCAGCCGGTCGAGGGTCGCCCGTCATCGCCCAAATGCGGCCGATGCGCGTAGGTGCCGATGTCAAAAGGCGCGGCCTCGTAATGACCATCCGCGCGGCCAAATTGCAGCAATTGATCGCCCATCGAGGTCAACATCACGTCGGGGATCGCATCGCCATTGATGTCGCGCTCGGCAATGCCCATGCCCCAAAGCGAGACCCGGTCCCAGCCATCGCTCTCATCTAAAAAGCGATTGTTTTGAAGGTCATAGACCTGCTCGTAACCGCCTTTGACATAGTAATGCCGATCATTCGAGAGGCGCAGGTTTTGCACCCCGCGCGCACCTTTGGAGATCAGTGCGGAGAGCGTGCAGAACCCCGGCGACAGGATGGTTTTGTCCCATCCTGTCGCGTTTGGGCGGTGTAATTCGTTGGTGTCACAGGCCTCAAATGGCCCATCCGGGTTGTCGCGGTCGACGTAATTGCCGAAAAACAGCGTCGGGCGGGTGTTGTCGCCCTCCCACCCGGCGGCAAAGGCGGTGGTCCAACGGTCGCCGCCATCAAAGCCCCAGGCCTCTGAGGCCTCCTCAAAGCTGCAATCACCCAAGCCCTTTAACAGTAGATTTTGTCCAACCCGCAGAACCGCGAGATCGGTGATCCCGTCGCTGTCGATGTCGACCGGATAGGCCCCGGTGACGCCAGTGATCTGGGCGATTTCGCTACGATCAAAGGCCAATGTCCCGCCACGCTCGGAGCGGTTCACCATCAGGCTGGCGGGGTTTTCACCGCCTGCGGCAAAGAGATCGGTCATCCCATCGCCATTGCAATCAAAAGAGGCCACGCCGCCGCCGACAAAATGTTCCCAGCCGCCGCCGTAGACATGCGCGGGCAGGGCGTCGGAGCGATTTTGGAATTGCGGAATGGATTGCGCCATGAGGGTGGAGGGCGCGCAGAGCACGCAGAGGGGGAACAAAAAACGGCGGGTCATCCCACAAGCATCTCCGTGGCCAGATCAAGCGCCAATGCGCCCGCGCCCCGCGCCCACACCAGATCGCCCCAGGCGTGAATTTCCACCGGGGTCGGCGGGCGTCCGGGTTTGTGGGTCAACATGCGGGTCTCGTGCAGCACATCTTCGGCATAGAGAAAATCGTAGCGCAAACGATCGCCGGAGAGAAGGATTAATGCCGGGTCAAACAGGGTCACCACATTGGCCAGCCCTGCGGCCAAATAGCGCCCGGCCCGCGAAAAAATCGTCCGCGCCAAGGCGTTGCCGTCTTTGGCCTGGCGATAGAGCGTTTCCAGCATGTCGTCGGCGCTGCGGCTTTGCGGGCCGATGTTGAGCGCGGTATGGGCCTCGCGCACCAAGGCATAGTCGGCGACATAGGCCTCAAGACAGCCGCGCTGACCACAGCGGCAGAGCGCGCCATCGAGTTGTACCTTGGTGTGGCCAAGCTCCATCCCGTGCCCCATGCCACCGCGGTGCAATTGGTGCCGGATCACAAGACCCATGCCCAGCCCGTGTTCGATCGAGACCACGGCAAAGTTGTCCAGCCCGCGTCCGGCGCCAAACCACAGTTCGGCCAGCGCCAAAAGGTTGGCATCATTGTCGATCCGCACCGGCACGCCCAAACGTTCGGCCAAGAGGTTGCGCAGCGGGATGTCGGCGGCTTCCATGAAGGGGCACCACAGCACATGGCCGGCGTCGAAATCGACCATGCCGGGCAGGCCAAGGGCCACGGCGGTGGGCCGTGTGCCGGTCAGGTTCGCATCCTTGAGACCTGCTGCCACGATGACCTCGGCCTCGATCAGGATCTCGTCGGTCGAGCGTGCCATTGGGGGCGCGGGCAGGGTGGCCGAGCCCAAAAGATTGCCCGCCAAATCCAGCACCACGGCGGAGTTGGAGCGATCCGAGATTTTGATGCCGACGATGATGCCAGATGTGGTGTTGATTTTGAGTCCGACGCGGGGACGGCCACGGGTGGAGTCCGTGTCGCGCCGGGGCAATTCGGTTTCCTCGATCAACCCCGCGCCGATCAGATCCGAGGCGATTTGGGTGACGGTTGCGGGCGAGATGGCAAGTTGGCGCGCCAGATCAACACGGGCAATGGCACCCGCTGCGCGCACCGCCTCAAACACTTGGCGCTTATAGGGTTTTGCGCCGGTGTCCGCGCTTGGGAACAGGGGGCCGCAGCCCGCCTTCGGGTGGGGCTGGGTGAGTGGATCAGCCGGCGTATCCGTCGGGATGTCTGTTGTCACGTCAGGGATCATAAAAATTCGCCAATCTAATTTAATAGACGATTTACGCACCTTTTCGCCTAAGGTTTCAGCGATTAATGCATGGTTTATTTTGAATATCCATCAGAAAGTGAATGTTGGGCGCTATTATTATTTTGACACTCAAATTAAATATGCCATGATTTCGCCATCCCGACTGCGAGTCGGGACCCGTCGGCACTTATCTGTAGGAGGAGTGAGACCGACGTGGTTATTTGGGAGGATATTCATGCGTAAATCCATGTTGATGGCGGCCACCATTGTGGCTGCTGGCTTTACAACTTCGGCGTTCGCCGCCGATCTCACCGTTGGTGTGAGCTGGTCCAATTTCCAGGAAGAGCGTTGGAAAACCGACGAGGGCGCGATGAAAGCGGCGCTTGAGGCGGCTGGGGCCACCTATGTCTCCGCCGATGCGCAATCGTCGTCGGCCAAACAGCTCGCCGATATTGAGAGCCTGATCGCACAGGGTGTGGATGCGCTCATCGTGTTGGCGCAAGACACCCAGGCAATCATTCCGGCCGTTGAAATGGCGGCTGACGAAGGCATTCCGGTCATCGCCTATGACCGCCTGATCGAAGATTCACGCGCCTATTACCTGACCTTTGACAACATTGAAGTCGGTCGTCTTCAGGCCAAAGCCGTGTTCGATGTTCAGCCGACCGGCAATTATGTCATGATCAAAGGTTCGCCGACCGATCCGAATGCCGACTTCCTGCGGGGCGGTCAGCAAGAGGTGCTTCAGGCGGCGATTGATTCCGGTGCGGTGACCATCGTGGGCGAGGCCTACACCGATGCGTGGCTCCCGGCCAACGCACAGCGCAACATGGAATCCATCCTCACCGCCACCGACAACAAAGTGGACGCGGTCGTGGCCTCCAATGATGGCACCGCAGGCGGTGTTGTGGCCGCTTTGGCAGCCCAAGGCATGGCGGGCATCCCGGTGTCCGGTCAGGATGGCGATCACGCCGCACTGAACCGCGTGGCTTTGGGCACCCAGACCGTGTCCGTGTGGAAAGACGCCCGTGAACTTGGCAAAAACGCCGCCGAGATCGCTGTTGAATTGGCGGGCGGCATGATGGCGACCGATGTGGATGGCACCGTTGCTTTCACCACCCCGGGTGGCAATGACATGAACGCCAAATTCCTGGCCCCGATCCCGATCACCAAAGACAATCTGTCGGTTGTTGTGGACGCCGGTTGGATCACCAAAGACGCGCTGTGTCAGGGCGTTGAAAACGGTCCGGCCCCCTGTAACTGATTGGTTTCAGGACTAAAATCCTCCCGGTTCGCCGGGCACTTAGGACTGTTCCTGCCGGGTTCGGCGGGGGCGGTCCGCCTCATCACATCTGCTGTCGCGTTATCCGACACGCGCAGGCAGAGCAGAGATCAAGACATAAAGATCGGGACATGAGGTACACGAGGCGCAGACCTCGTTCAGACCTAGGGGAAGGCGACAATGGCGGACCAATCACTGACAGCGGCGACACAGGCAGACACACAGGCGGGCCCACAGAGTTCCAGCAACAAAGGGTTTTTCTCCCAGCTGGAGATCGACATGCGACTCTTGGGCATGGTGGGGGCGTTTATCCTCATCGCGCTGGCGTTCAATATGTTCACCGATGGGCGGTTTGTCACACCGCGCAATATCTTTAACCTGACCGTGCAAACCGTTTCGGTTGCGATCATGGCGACGGGCATGGTGTTTGTCATCGTCACCCGCCACATCGACCTCTCAGTCGGGGCTTTGTTGGCGATTTCCTCGGCCATTGGCGCGATGATGCAGGCGCGCTGGTTGCCACAGATCGTGGGTCTTGATTACGGCAATCCGCTGATCGCGCCGATCGCGATTGTGACCTGTCTGGCGGTCGGCACCCTCATCGGCGCGTTCAATGGCTGGCTGGTTGGCTATCAAAAAATCCCGGCCTTTATCGTCACCTTGGGCGGTCTGTTGATTTGGCGCTATGTCGGCTGGTACGTCACCGATGGTCAAACCATTGCGCCGCTCGATCAAACCTTTACCGTTCTGGGCGGGGCCGAGGGCACATTGGGCGTCACCCTGTCCTGGGCGGTCGGCATTTTGGCCTCAGCATTCACCATCTATGCCCTTTGGAACGCGCGCAACGCCCGGAAAAACCACGGTTTTCCGATCAAGCCGCTCTGGGCCGAAGTCACCATTGGCGGTGTCGCCGTGGTTGCGATCCTTGGCTATATTGCCACGCTCAACGCCTATGACATCCCGGTGGGCAAACTCAAACGCCTGTTTGAAGCGCGCGGCGAGATCATGCCAGCGGGCTACACCGAGGCTTACGGCCTGCCGATTTCGGTGATCATTTTGATCGTCGTCGCCATTGCCATGACCCTTGTGGCCAAGAAAACCCGCCTTGGTAAATACATCTTTGCGACGGGGGGCAACCCGGATGCGGCGGAGCTTTCGGGCATCAACACCAAACTTTTGACGGTAAAGATCTTTGCGTTGATGGGCTTTCTCTGTGGTCTCTCTGCGGTGATCGCTTCGGCCCGTTTGCAAAGCCACGCCAATGACATTGGCACGCTTGATGAGCTGCGCGTGATTGCTGCGGCGGTGATCGGTGGTACGGCCTTGTCCGGTGGGATCGGCACCATTCACGGGGCCATTCTGGGCGCTTTGATCATGCAATCCCTGCAATCGGGCATGGCCATGGTCGGTGTCGATGCGCCGCTGCAAAACATCGTGGTTGGCTCGGTTCTGGTCTTTGCAGTCTGGATCGACATCCAGTACCGCAAACGCCTTGGCATGAAAATTTAAGGGGGAATGAGCATGGAAAAGAGTGCAAACACAACCATGGGCAAGAACCCCAATACCGGCACGCCGCTGGTGGAACTCAAAGATATTTCGATCTCTTTTGGCGGGATCAAGGCGGTGGATCATGTGTCCATCGACTTGCACCCCGGCGAGGTCGTGGGTCTGTTGGGCCACAATGGCGCGGGCAAATCGACGCTGATCAAATGCCTGTCTGGCGCCTATCAAAAGGACGCGGGCGAGGTCTATATCAATGGCGAGAAGGCGGAGATCCGCAACACCCGCGATGCGCGCAAATACAATGTCGAAACCATCTATCAAACGCTGGCTTTGGCCGACAATTTGGACGCCGCCTCCAACCTGTTTTTGGGTCGCGAATTGGTCACACCGTTTGGCTTTGTCGACGAACCGGCAATGGAGGCCGAGACGCGCAAGATCATGGGGCGGCTGAACCCGAATTTCCAGAAATTCAAAGAGCCGGTGAGCGCGCTCTCAGGCGGTCAACGCCAATCGGTTGCCATTGCCCGCGCGGTTTATTTCAATGCCAAAATCCTGATCATGGACGAACCCACAGCCGCGCTTGGTCCGCATGAAACCCAGATGGTCGCCGAACTGATCGAAGAACTCAAAGCCCAGGGTTTGGGGATTTTCCTCATTGAACATGACATTCACAACGTCATGCGGCTCTGTGATCGCGCGATGGTGATGAAAAACGGCCAAAGCGTTGGCACGGTCAACGTCGGCGAGGTCACGGATGAGGACATTCTGGGCATGATCATCATGGGGAAAAAGCCACCGCAGGCGTATTGATCTGGCCCATTCCCTTTTCTCACCCTTTTCTCACGGTGGGCGCCGATCCAAAGCGCCCGCCGACAACCAAACGGATATCTCATGTATATCGGACTTGATCTCGGGACCTCTGGTCTCAAAGCCATCCTGATCACAGAGGCGCAACATGTCGTCGCCGAAGCCAATGTGGCCCTGACCAATGAGCGCCCTCATGATGGCTGGTCGGAACAGGACCCGGCGACATGGCTTGTCGCCTGTGATCGCGTGATGGCCGAGCTTGGCACCAAGGCCGATCTGTCAGCGGTCAAGGGCATTGGCCTTTCGGGGCATATGCATGGTGCGACCTTGTTGGACGGCGCGGATCAGGTGCTGCGTCCTTGCATCCTGTGGAATGACACCCGCTCCCATGTCGAGGCGGCGGAGATGGACGCCGATCCACGCTTTCGCGCCCTCATCGGCAATATCGTGTTTCCGGGATTCACCGCGCCGAAACTCGCGTGGGTCAAACGCCATGAGCCGGAAATTTTTGCGCAGGTCAAAAAGGTGCTTTTGCCGAAAGATTACCTGCGGCTCTATCTGAGCGGCGAGCATGTGGGCGAGATGTCCGACAGCGCCGGCACCGCCTGGTTTGACACCGGCGCGCGCGATTGGTCGGATGACCTTTTGGCCGCGACCGACATGGACCGGTCCTTCATGCCGCGTTTGGTCGAGGGCTCTGAGGTCTCTGGCACGTTGCGCGGCGAACTGGCCGCCAAATGGGGCGTCTCGCCCACCTGTGTCATCGCGGGCGGCGGCGGTGACAATGCCGCCTCGGCCATCGGGGTGGGCGTTGTGAAAGCCGGGCAGGCCTTTGTGTCCCTGGGCACCTCCGGCGTGCTCTTTGCCGCCAATGACGGCTATCAACCGGACGCCGACACCGCCGTTCACAGCTTTTGCCACGCGTTGCCAAACACCTGGCACCAGATGGGCGTGATCCTGGCCGCGACCGATGCGCTCAATTGGTATGGGCGATTTGTCGGCCAAGACGCGGCCACGCTGACCCGCGCGCTTGGCGGGCTTGAAGCCCCCGGAAAAACCCGGTTTTTGCCCTATTTGGGCGGCGAGCGCACGCCGTTGAACGATTCCGCTATTCGCGGCGGTTTCATCGGGCTGGAACACGCGACAGACAGTGCCGCGGGCACCCGCGCCGTGCTTGAGGGCGTGACCTTCGCGATCAAAGATTGCGCCGAGGCGCTGGCCGCGACCGGCACCAAAATTGACCGGCTTTTGGCGGTCGGTGGTGGGTCGAAATCCCACTACTGGGTCGAAGCCATCGCCACCGCGCTGAATGTCGCCGTGGACCTGCCCGTGGCGGGGGATTTTGGCGGCGCTTATGGTGCGGCGCGCCTTGGCCAAATGGCCGCAACCGGGGGCGGGGCCGAGATGGCCGCGACGCCCGCCATTGAGACAACACTTGAACCTAACCAAAGCCTGAGCGCTGCGTTTGAAGACGGGTTCGCCCGGTTCAAATCGGCACAGGTTGCCATTAAGGGGCTGACATGACTGAGTTTTTCAAAGGCATTCCACAGATCCATTACGAAGGCCCGGCCTCGCATAATGAGTTCGCCTATAAATATTACAACCCCGATGAGGTTGTGATGGGCAAGCGGATGGAAGATCACCTTCGCTTTGGCGTCGCCTATTGGCACAGCTTTGCCTATGAGGGCGGCGACCCGTTTGGCGGCCGCACCTTTGATCGCCCGTGGTTTGGCGAGGGCATGGATAAGGCGAAACTCAAGGCCGATGTGGCCTTTGAGATGTTCGACATTCTGCAAGCGCCGTTTTTCTGTTTTCACGACCTTGATGTCCGTCCCGAGGGCGCGACATTCGCGGAAAGCAAACGCAATCTTGAAGAGATCGTCGATTATTTCGCCGCGAAAATGGAGACGTCGAAAACCAAGCTTTTGTGGGGCACAGCGAACCTGTTCACCCACCGCCGGTTCATGGCCGGATCGGCGACCAACCCGGACCCGGACGTGTTTGCCTACTCCGCTGCGACGATCAAATCCTGTATGGATGCGACGATCAAGCTGGGCGGGGCCAATTACGTCCTTTGGGGCGGGCGCGAAGGCTATGAGACGCTGCTCAACACCGATCTGACGCGCGAGGCGGACCAAGCCGCGCGGATGTTGGAAATGGTGGTCAATTACAAACATAAAATGGGCTGGGATGGTACGATCCTGATCGAACCGAAGCCGCAGGAACCGTCGAAACACCAATATGATTTCGATGTCGCCACCATCTACGGATTTCTCAAACGCTACGGGTTGGAGAATGAGGTCAAGTTGAACATCGAACAGGGCCATGCCATTCTTGCCGGTCATTCCTTTGATCACGAATTGGCGCTGGCGGGCTCATTGGGCATCCTTGGTTCGATCGACATGAACCGCAACGATTACCAATCCGGCTGGGACACGGATCAGTTTCCGAACAACCTGCCCGAAGTCGCACTGGCCTATTACGAGGTCTTGCGCGTCGGCGGTTTCGCCACGGGCGGCACCAATTTCGATGCCCGCATTCGCCGTCAATCTCTGGACCCGGAAGATTTGATTTTGGGTCATGTCGGCGCGATGGACATCTGTGCGCGCGGGTTCAAAGCCGCAGCAAGGATGTTGGAAGACGGCAAATTGGAAGCGGCCCGTCAGGCGCGTTATGCCGATTGGGATTTGCCTGCGAACCAAGCGATGCTGAAAGACGGCGATCTGGACACGATCCAAGCCCGCGTTTTGGCCGAAACTGTCAACCCGGAGCCGCGCTCGGGGCGTCAGGAGCGGTTGGAGAACTTGGTGAACTCTTACCTGTAAGGGTTTGATTTAGAATGCGGAAAGGGCGGGGTGATCCCGCCCTTTTTTATTTCTGATTTGAGTATTTGGGCTGCAATGAAGCGCCACGAAGCGCCACTTTTTGATCTTATCTCTTTGATAATGTGCGGTGGATCGCGTCGGTCCAGCCGTCATATTTTTCCTTGCGCAGCGCCGCGTCCATCTGTGGGCTAAAGGTCGCATCCGCCCGCCAGACCTTGGCAAATTCTTCAGGCGGGGGGCACAGATCTACCGCAAGCCCGGCCAGATAGGCGGCGCCCAAGGCGGTGGTTTCCAAATTGGCCGGACGGTCCACCGGCGCGCCCAAGATGTCGGACAGGAATTGCATCGCAAAGGGATTGGCCGACAGGCCGCCATCGACGCGCAGGGTGGTGTCCTCTGGCGTGGCACTCCAATCGGCATGCATCGCTTCGATCAGATCGCGGGTTTGATAGCCGATGCTCTCCAGGGCGGCGCGGGCAAACTCCGCAGGCCCGGTGTTGCGGGTCAGACCAAAGATGGCCCCGCGCGCCTCGGCGTCCCACCACGGTGCTCCGAGGCCGGTGAAGGCGGGGACGAGGTAGAGGTTTTGTTCGGGATCGGCCTGTTGTGCCAGTTCAAGCGTTTGCTTGGCGTCCGTGATGATGCCAAGCCCGTCACGCAGCCATTGCACCACGGCCCCCGCGACAAAAATGGACCCTTCGAGGGCGTAGGTCGGTGTGCCGTTCAATTGATAGGCGATGGTGGTGAGCATCCGGTTTTGCGATGTCACCGGGGTGGTGCCGGTGTTCAACAGGGCAAAACAACCGGTGCCATAGGTGGATTTCATCATGCCGGGGCGGAAACAGGCCTGACCGACGGTGGCGGCCTGTTGATCGCCCGCCACGCCGCGAATGGGGATTGGCGCGCCAAACAGGGTGGTTTCACCAAAGTCAGCGGAGCTGTCGCGCACCTCGGGCAGCATCTCTGTCGGGATGCCGAGGCGGTCGCAAATGGTGGCGTCCCATGCGCCTTCATGGATGTTGTAGAGCATGGTGCGACAGGCGTTGGTGGCGTCTGTGGCATGGACCCGGCCCCCCGGATTGCCCTCTGTCAGGTTCCAGATCAGCCATGTGTCGACGGTGCCAAATTTCAACCGACCCGCGCGCGCCATCTCGCGGGCGCCCACGGTTTGATCAAGGATAAAGGCCAGTTTGGTGGCGGAAAAATACGGGTCTAATAAAAGCCCGGTGCGATTTGTCACCTCCGCCTCAAAGCCCTCTTCGCGCAGTTTGGCGCAGGTGTTTGACGTGCGCCGATCCTGCCAGACGATGGCGGGGGCGATGGGTTTGCCGGTCTCGACGTCCCAGACCACGGTGGTTTCGCGTTGATTGGTCAGACCCAAGGCGGCTGGGTATGCGCCAGAGTCCGTGACCGTGTCCGTGAACACGTTGCGGATCACCCGAACGGAGGTCTGCCACAGGTCCATCGCGTCATGTTCGACCCAGCCCGGATGCGGGTAATATTGGGTGAATTCCTCTTGGGCGCTGGAAATTGGCCGCAGGTCCGCATCAAACAGAATGGCGCGGGTCGAGGTCGTGCCTTGGTCCAGGCTTAAAATCGTGTTGCTCATATCGCCTCCCTTGACCCAAACGATAGGGAGCGGATCACGTTTCGACAAGCAGGGGATCGACAAGAAGGGGCGGTCCCATCGTCATATGATTGCCGATCTCCGCCAAAGCCGCCGCCGATGATGAGGTCATTAGGCGCTGTGGTGCGATCAGGGGGGCGTAAGGGGAGTTGGTATCGCCCTCTTTGCTAAATGAAAAGCGCAGAGCACGCGTGCGCGCCCTTGTCATTTGGCCGCCAATCAGGGAGTTTTGCCGAAAGACCCAATAGCACCAAGAACCCAAACCAAGAGGTCGCGTCGATGAAATTTTTTCCCATGTTCCTTCGGGTGGCTGAGCGCGATGTTGTGATCGTCGGCGGCGGGGAAACGGCGGCGCAAAAAGCGCGGCTGATGTTGAAAACCGAGGCGCGGTTGATTTTTGTCGCCCCCGAACTGGACCCAGAACTGGCCGCTTTGGTCGATGAGGGCCGCGCGACCCATCACAGCGGAATGATCACGCCGGAGTTGTTTCGTGGTGCTGCGCTGACGTTCATCGGCACCGGATGTCCGGGGATAGATGCCGCGTTGCATGCCTTGGCGCGTGAGGCAGGGGCTTTGGTCAATGTGGTCGATCAACCCGCGCTCTGTGAGGCGACGACGCCCTCGATTGTGGATCGCGATCCTTTGGTGGTGGCGATTGGCACCGAAGGGGCGGCACCGATTTTGGCACGTCAGATCAAAACCCGGCTGGAAAGCATTTTGGAGCCGCGTTTGGGCGATCTTGTTGGCTTGGGCGGGCGGCTCAGGGGCGCGGTGGCGCAGCGGGTGCCGCGCGAAAACCGCCGCGCGTTTTGGCGTTGGGTCTATGATGACGCACCGCGCCGGCTTCATGCGCGCGGCGCCGAACGCGAGGCGGCGGAACTGATCAAGCACGCAATTGAGGCCGGGGGCGCGCCAAAAGAGGCGGGCACCAAGGGGGCCGTGACGCTGTTGCCCGTCAGCAGCCTTGAACCCGACCTGATGACCCTGCGCGCAGTGCAGCGGTTGCAGGAGGCCGATCTGGTGCTCTGTTCGGATGCGAGTTTTGTGCCGATCCTGGAATTGGCGCGCCGCGATGCCGCGCGTATCGTGGTGGGGCGCGATCATGGCACCGAAGACTGGCTTGTGTCCGATCAGCGCAAGGTGATTTTGGACGAGGTCGCGATGGGGGCACGGGTCGTCTGGCTCGTGGCGCGCCGCGATGCGGAACGGGCCGCGCTTGGCCTGCCGGAGGATATTGAACGGGTGCCCGCAGTGCGGGTTTAGTCCAAGTGGGTTTAGGAGATGAGCATGAGTGATCTGGAACATCGTATTGCCGTGGCGCGGGGCGAGGTCCCGGCGGATATTGTCCTGAAAGGCGGGATGATTTTTGATCTGATGACGGGCGAATTGATCGCGGGCGATGTGGCGATTGCCGGGGATCGGATTGCGGGCGTCTATGAGAGCTACGAAGGCGCGCGCGAGATTGATGTCAGCGGCAAAATTCTTGTGCCGGGCTTTATCGACACGCATTTGCATATCGAAAGCTCTCTGGTCACGCCGTTTGAATTTGACCGCTGTGTCGCGCCGCGTGGTGTGACGACGGCGATTTGTGATCCGCATGAGATCGCCAATGTCATTGGTCTGGATGGCATCCGCTATTTTCAAGCGGCCTCTGAGCACACGGTGATGGACATCCGGGTGCAGCTCAGTTCTTGTGTGCCTTCGACCCATATGGAAACCGCAGGGGCCGAGCTTTTGGCCGAAGATTTGGCCAAGGTCATGGGGCATAGGTCCGCCATCGGTCTGGCCGAGTTCATGAATTATCCGGGCGTGATCCACCGCGACCCGGAGGCGATGAAAAAGCTCGCGCTGTTTGAAGATGCGCATATTGATGGCCATTGCCCGCAACTCTCTGGCCGCGATCTCAACGCCTATATTGCGGCGGGCATTCGCACCGAACATGAGGCGACGACGGCGGATGAGGCGCGTGAAAAGCTGCGCAAGGGGATGCGGGTTTTGATCCGCGAGGGGTCGGTGTCGAAAGATTTGCACGCGTTGCAGCCGCTTTTGTCCGACCTGACCGCGCCTTACATGTGCCTGTGCACCGATGATCGCAACCCCTTGGACATCTTTGAGTATGGCCATTTGGACTACATGATCCGCACCTTGATTGCATTGGGCAGTTCGCCTTTGGCGGTTTACCGCGCCGCAAGCCTGTCCGCCGCCGAGGCCTTTGGCCTGAAAGATCGTGGCATGATCGCGCCGGGCAAACGCGCCGATATTGTTGTGCTGGATAGTCTTGAGGGCTGCCATGCCACGATGGTGTTTGCCGGTGGGGTTGAGGTCACGGAGGCCGCCTTTGCCGCGCGCGGGTCTGTCGATCCGATCGGGCGGCACTCGGTCAAAGCGCGCAAAGTGACGGCGGAGGATTTTCGCACCACCGGCAACCGCGAGCAGACCGATGTGATTGGCATCCTTGAGGGCAAAATCATCACCGAGCACCTGCATGAGACCATCCCCATCATTGATGGCGACAAACGCCCCGATCCGGCCCGCGATCTGACCCGGATCACCGTGATCGAACGGCACGGCAAAAACGGCAATATCGCCTCGGGTTTTGTCAAAGGCTTTGGCGTCAAGGCGGGGGCGATTGCCTCGACCGTTTGCCATGATCACCACAATATCGTGGCTGTGGGTGTCGATTACGATGATATGGCCGTGGCCGCGAACCGCCTGTCCGAAATTGAAGGCGGCTTTGTCGTGGTCCGTGATGGCGTGGTGCTGGCTGAACTGGCACTGCCCGTGGCGGGGTTGATGAGCCTCTTGCCGTTTGAACAGGTGCGCGATCATTTGATCGATCTGCGCGCGGCTGCGGCGTCCTTGGGGGTGACTTTGGAAGAGCCGTTTTTGCAATTGGCGTTTTTGGCACTGCCGGTCATTCCGGCGCTCAAAATCACCGACCGCGGCATGGTCGATGTGACCAAATTCGAAATCATCGTCTGATTTTTGTGCGGTTTTTGACCTGCGCGCCCTTTGGGATGGGAGGGGGATGTGTGTCACAAAAAGTGAACCGATCAGTTCGTTTTTGGCGATTCTACAATTGAAAAAACTGTCAATTCGGCACATTTGAGAGATAGCGAAGGGCGCAAACGCGTCCTGCTTTCTCAAATCAGGAGGTTCATTATGACCCGTTCCATTTTGGCTGTTTTTGCACTGACGCTGACGCTTGCCGCCTGTGAATCGGTGGATAAATACCCCGTGTCGCAATGCACGACCGCCGATCATTATCCGGTCGCCTGTCAGCCGATTTCTTCGACCGATCATCCCGGTGATTTGGCCATCACCGCCGCCCCGGATATGACGGGCGCATAAACGGGCGTTAGGTCACTATTTCCCCGGCTTGGTTGCGCAATATGGCGCGGCCAAGGCGGATCGAGCCATCGCGAATGTCGCTTTCAAGCGCCGAACACAGCGCCGTCACATCGCGCGCCTCCATGGCCGCCAACATCTCTTTGTGGCGGTCGATCATGGCGCTGACTTTGATGGTTTTGATCACTTGGCGCTGAAAGGGGCCGAGCTGTAACCACAGGCTTTCGATCATCGGCATCACCGCTTGATGCGGGTTGAGCCCATAGAGGTCTTTGTGAAAGGCCTGATTGATCCGGGTCAGCGCATCCAGATCGCCCGCGGCCAGTGCCACATCCATCTGATCATCGAGTGCGCGCATTTTTTCGATGATGACGGTGGAGATATAGGGAAACGCCCGCTCTGCGGCGTGAGTTTCCAAACTGATGCGCAGATGCACCAGCTCCTCAAACCGCCCAAGGCTCATGTCGGGGACTCTGAGGCGGCGGTTGCCCAACACCTGAATGGCATTTTCCGAACTCAACCGGCGCACCGCCTCGCGGATCGGGGTGGGGCTGAGGTTCAATTCCTGTGCCAGCCCGCGAATGGTCAGCGCGGTTCCGGGCGCGAAAGCACCGACAATGATGGCATTGCGCAAGCGGCTATAGGCATATTCCTGCGTGGTGGTGCCGTGATCCCCCGTAAATTCAGGAATAGCTGATGCCGCCATGGGTGTCGGACCTTGCTGTTGTCTCAATATCGCGAGAATGGCGCGTGTTTGAGGTTGACACAAGCCTAAAAGAGATCACAAAGGAATAAATGATATCACATTTAGGGGCGCGATATGACATCGGCACAGACAGGATCGGTAACAGCTTCGGAACAGGCAGAGCTTTGGCGCTCTGAGAACCCGGAAATCGAGACGATATTCGCCTGTATTTGCGATCTTAACGGTGTGATGCGTGGCAAACGTGTGCCGGTTGATCAGCTTGATAAAATCTTGGAGGGCGGGTTACGGATGCCGCTCTCGTTGCTCAGCATGGACATTTGGGGCGAGGATATTGAGGGCAACGAATTGGTGTTCGACACCGGCGATGCCGATGGGTTGTGCGATTTCACCGGCCGCGATTTAAGCCCGGTCGATTGGATCAGTCGTCCGGCGGCCTTTGCCCAACTTTGGATGCGGCAAGAAGACGGTTCGGTGTTTCCGGGCGATCCGCGCCGCGCCCTCGACACAATCACGGCCCGGTTCAAAGCGCTGGGTCTGACGCCGGTTGTGGCGACCGAATTGGAATTCTATGTTGTTGACCCCTCCGAGGCCGCACCGCAACCGCCGTGCTCGCCGGTCACTGGCAAGCGCCTCGATTCTGACGGCGCGCTCTCACTCGATGAGTTGGAGCATTTCGACGCGTTCCTCAATGAAATCTATGACGGCTGTAAGGCCCAAGGCATCCCGGCGGATGCCGCCATTTCGGAAAACGGGGCAGGGCAGTTCGAGATCAATTTCATGCATGTCGCTGACCCGTTGAAGGCGGCGGATGATGCGGTTTTGTTCAAACGTCTGGTGCATGGCATCGCCCGCAAACACGGGTTTGCCGCGACCTTTATGGCCAAACCTTATGGCGACCGCTCCGGCTCGGGCATGCATGTCCATTTCTCGCTGGTCGATGAAGAGGGCAACAACGTTTTTGACGATGGCGGCAATGAGGGCACTGAAGTGATGCGCCAAGCGGTTGCGGGTCTTTTGGAAACGATGCAGGAAAATGCCTTGGTGTTCGCGCCGCATGAAAATTCGTTCCGTCGGCTTTTACCCGGTGCCCATGCGCCCTCCACCGTGTCGTGGGGCTATGAAAACCGCACCGCCTCGATCCGTATCCCCGGCGGCAGCCATAAGGCACGCCGGATCGAACATCGGGTCGCGGGGGCGGATGCCAACCCCTATCTGGTGCTCTGTTCCATTTTGGGCGGCGCGCTTTTGGGCATTGAAAACAAATGGGTGCCAAGCGCGCCCATCGTCGGTGACGCCTATTCGCAAGACCTGCTTCACTTGCCCTATGACTGGGCCTCGGCGATCGAAGCCTTTAGCCGCGGACGCCATGTCGAAGACATCTACTCCAAGCGCCTCAAGCGCATGTTCGTGCAGTGCAAACAACAAGAGCTGCGCCGCTTTGCCCGCCATGTCACTGATTTCGAATATCATTCTTATCTGGAGGCCGTGTGATGGCTCATCCCTACGCGGGCACCGGCGCGCATACGACAAGCTATTATGCCGCCTCAGCCAACCCTGTGCCGGACCGTCCGGCCCTGACCGGCGATCATGAGATTGACGTCTGTGTTGTGGGCGCGGGCTATTCCAGCCTCTCGACCGCGCTGCATTTGATTGAAAAAGGCTATAAGGTTGCGATCCTTGAAGGCGCGCGCGTTGGTTGGGGCGCGTCCGGGCGCAACGGCGGTCAGATCGTCAACGGTTTGAACGCCAGCCTTCAGACCATCGGCAAGCGCTACGGGTCTGACACGGCCCGTTTTGTCGCCGGTTTGGTGCAAGAGGGCGGTCAGATCATCCGCGAGCGGATCAAGACCTATGACATTCAATGCGACCTCAAAGAGGGCAATGTCTTTGCCGCTTTGACGCCGAAACATATGCAGGAACTCGAAGAACGCCGCGCGCTTTGGGCCGGGTATGGCATTCACAATCAGGACATTCTGAGCCGGGATGAGATGCGCGCCCATGTCAAATCGGACCTCTATGTCGGGGGCATGATTGATCATTCCGGTGGTCATATGCACCCGCTCAACCTTGCGCTTGGCGAGGCGGCGGCGTTTGAATCCTTGGGTGGTGTGATCTATGAAATGTCGCCGGTGATCTCGGCGGATACAGAGGCGGCGCGGCCGGTTGTGCGCACGGCTGAGGGGTCTATGACCTGCAAAACCTTGGTGCTCTGCGGCAATGCCTATCTGGGCCATGTGGTCCCGGCACTGACCGCGCGGGTGATGCCGGTGTCGACGCAAGTGATGGCGACGAAACCGCTGGGCGAGGCCTTGGCGGCTGAGTTGATGCCGACGGATGTCTGCGTCGAGGACGTGCGCTATATCCTTGATTATTATCGCATGTCCGCTGACAAGCGGTTGTTGTTTGGCGGTGGCACGGTCTATGGCGGGGCCGATCCAAAGGACATCAAGGCCAAGCTCAAAGGCAACCTTGATAAGGTCTTTCCGCAGCTCAAAGACGTTGAAATCGACTATGCATGGAGCGGCAATTTCGCGCTGTCCTTCTCGCGGGTGCCACAGATGGGCCGCCTTGGTGCCAACACCTATTTCGCCCACGGTTATAGCGGTCACGGCGTCACCGGATCGCACACTTTTGGCCGCATCCTGTCCGAGGCGATCCATGGCGATCTGACCCGGTTTGACGTGTTTGCCGCCTTGCCTTGGATTCCGTTCCCCGGCGGGCGGGCGTTGCGGGTGCCGTATTCTGTGATCGGATCGTGGTGGTACGCGCTGCGCGACAAATTGGGGGTTTGAGACCTCTGTGATCCTCGCCCTCAGGCCGGGCATGTCCTATGCCGGCCTGAGGGCGCTGATGACGCTCGTGCGGCGCGCCAGAAAAACACTGGCGGCCAGAAAACACTGATGGAAAGCAAGCGGCCGAGGCGGTGGCGGCGGTGTTTTCCAGTCCTTGTGTCCGGTGACGAGGGCAATTTTCTCAGGCGTGGCGCTTACGAGCAAAGTCCTCCGTTATCAGACCGAAGAAATCCTTTGCCATGTCCTCAGCCACTGGGCCAAGTTCAAGGCGATCAACGTCGATGCGAGCGCGCGGCTCCCCATTGTTGGGCATGAGGTTGTGCATGGGAGCGTCGCCCGGCTGACCGGCCGTCCCGTGCTGCTGAGCCTCGCGGCGGTGCACAACATGCGCAACGAGGTTGAGCACAGCCGGTTCGATCCGGTCAGGTCGCAGGTCGAACTGTGGCTTTCGTTCCGCCCGATGCCAGAAACCATTGCCGATGACGTCGCTTGGTATCGCGCCAACGGCATGTTGCCCGCCGGGTCGGCGACCTGACGGGGTGGGGGCCGTTGTTGCCGCCCTCCAGCGTCGCCCTTCGGAAATGCGCATGATCCTCTATTCGAAATCCCTAAGTCTGATCTGACGACCGTCACTTTGAGGTTTCTCGGAAACGGTCTTGACTCAGTTTTAAAATGATCATTATAAAACACGCATATTAAAATTGGAGGCAAACACATGGCCCGTCCCCGCGAATATGATCAAACCACTGTGCTGACGGCTGTCATGCATGCATTCCGGCGACGCGGTTTTGCCGCCACTTCAGTGCGCGATCTTGAAATGGCGACGGGTGTGACCTCGGGCAGCCTCTACAACAGCTACGGCGACAAGCGCGGCCTGTTTCAGGCAGCGAGCGAACATTATAACCGCGCGGTGCTTGAGCGACGGATCCGGGACCACGCGCCGGAGGGGTCCGGCATAGCGGGCCTGCGACAGCTGTTCCTGTCGCTGCTGGATGAGCCAGGTGGCGGAACCGCAGGGTGCCTCATCACGAATTCCGCGATCGAATTCGGCGAGACGGAAATGCCGGGTTTCGTGGGCGAGGCCTTCGTCACCCTTCGGGATGTGTTTAGCGATCGCCTTGGCGGCGACGAGGCGGAAGCCCTGGCCACACTGGCCCTTTACCAGGGTGTTCTGGTTCTGGTTCGCGCCGGTTACGAGACCGGCGAACTTAGCAAGATGATCAACACCCATTTCGGCACATTGGAGAAGCATGATGAACGCTGAAACCCTTTGGCATCGTTACGCAAAAATCTGGTCGTCCGATGCGGCCATGCGCGAAAGCGAGTTGCAGGACTGCCTTGCGGATGACGCGACCTATTGCGATCCCGGCAATGCATTGTCGGGGCGCGCGGCGCTGTCCGACCTCATGGGCGGCTTTCAGAGCCAGGTCCCCGGCGGACGGTTCGAGATCCTTCAGGTGATTGATCATCATGACAGGTCTCTGGCGAGATGGGCGCTTTTGAACGGCGATGGCGTGACCCTGCAACTCGGCGCCAGTTTTGCCACCCATGATGACAAGGGCCGGCTGAAATCCATCAACGGCTTCTTTCCTCTCGCACCTGCGGAAGCGTCGTGATGACCGCGCAAACGCTGTCTCAACGCGCGCTCGCAGAGGGTTTTGCCGAGCAAATCGAGGGCATCGGCGAAATATCCGTTCACCGCTATTTCGGCGGCGCGGGATTGCGCGCGGACGGCGTCCAGTTCGGCTTTGTCATGAAGGGCGTTCTTTACCTGAAGGTGGATGATGCCAGCCGAATGGCCTTCAAAGCCCGTGAGTGCGCGCCGTTTCGCTACAGCGGTGCGTCGGGGGCGGTCACGGTCGCCGCCTATTACGAAGCGCCCGATGACATCCTTGACGATGCGGACATGCTCTCTGTCTGGGCGTCGGAGGCTCTTCGGGCCGCGCGTCCCTCCAAGAAGAAGGCGCGCGGTTCCGCATGAAACAGGTTCAATTCGAAAAGACAGGCCGCCCGGCGGAGGTCGCATTCTGGGCCGACGTGCCGGAACCGGTCCTGTCCGCCGACGATCAGGTGCTTGTTCGTATCGAGGCCTTCCCGATCAATCCCTCCGATCTGTTGCTGTTTCGCGGGGTCTACCCGCGCACACCCGTTAACGGCGATGCGCTTGGCAATGAGGCAACGGGCATTGTCGAAGCGGTTGGTGCAGGTGTCGGCGGCGTGAAACCCGGTGATCGGGTCATCTCCCTGCGCACGGACAACTGGCGCGAACGGCAAGTTTTGCGGGAAAGCGAGCTCATCAGACTCGCGCCCGGACTCGGAATCGAAACGGCGGCGGTTCTGAAAGTGAATCCGGCCACAGCCTTCCTGATGCTGAAGGGTTTTACTGCTCTGTCTCAAGGTGACTGGATCATCCACAACGCGGCGAATTCTGCCGTCGGGCGTTCGGTGATCGAGATTGCCAAAAGGCGCGGGCTTCGGACGCTGAATGTCCTGCGCCGGGAGGGCGCGGCTGATGACCTCCGGGCGCTTGGTGCTGAGCATGTCATTGCCGATAACGACAGCCTGCCCGGTCGCGTGGCCGAACTGATCGGCGAGGGTGACATAAAGCTGGGTCTCGATGCTATCGGCGGGTCATCCACCGGCCGCCTTGCGCAGGTGATCGCCCCATCCGGAACGCTCGTGATCTACGGCGGTATGAGCGGGCAGCCATCCCGGTTCGATGCCGGCCAGTTCGTGTTCAGGGATCTGCGCCTTCGGGGCTTCTGGCTGACCAAGTTCCTGTCCGAGGCTCCGCGCGAGGAAATCGTCTCGCTTTACGACGCGCTGGTCACCCTGGCGTTGGACGGCGCTTTCAGACCCGAAATTTCCGGCCGTTTTCATATCTCTCAGCTTCGGGAGGCCTTGGGCCATGCCGAGGCGACGATGGGGCGCGGCAAGACACTCGTGACATTCGACTGAACCAATCCCGCGCCAACTGAAAAAGGAACTGATCCTCATGACCTCGAATAACATACTTCTTTTTGTGACCTCCCACGACGCATTGGGCGGCACCGGCAACAAGACCGGTTTTTGGTACGAAGAGCTTGCCGCGCCTTATTATGTCCTCAAGGATGCTGGCCTCACGCCCGTCATCGTGACGCCGAAAGGCGGTCGCCCGCCAATCGACCCCGGAAGCGAGGGTGCCGACTTTCGCACCGAAAGCGTGGAACGTTTCGCGGCAGATCCGCAAGCGCAGGCTGCGCTCGACAAGACGGTCGCTGCCGATGCCGCCCCGGCGGATTTTGTCGCTGTGTTTCTGGTTGGCGGTCACGGCACGATGTGGGACTTTCCCGAATGGTCGGAGTTGGCGGACGTGCTTGGCCGCGCGGTCAAAGGGGACAAGCCGGTGGGGGCCGTCTGCCATGGCGTTGCTGGGTTGCTTGGCTACCGGGCCGAGGGCCGTCTCCCGCTGGTCGACATGAAGACCCTCACCGGCTTTACCAATCAGGAGGAAGCCGCTGTCGGTCTGACCGAGGTGGTGCCCTTTCTGTTGCAAAGCAAACTTGAGGAAGGTGGTGCGTCCTTTTCCGATGGCGGTGCCTTTTCGGAACATGTCGTCGTGGACGGGCTGCTGGTGACCGGGCAGAATCCGATGTCTTCACACAAGGCCGCCAAGTCCCTTCTCGCCCTGCTGGGCAAGGAATGAACGATAAGGAAAGCAAGGAGCTGTCTGGACTTGAAAGGGTCTGGACAGACGTCCTGTTCGGCCTGGCTGTCGCCGGTTTCGGCCTCGCTTTTCTGTTCAACAATATGGCGGCCGTGACTTACCCGCCCCAACTTGTCGCGTTCTGCCGGGCCTTCCTCGCCGCTTCGGCGCTTGGGATGCTTGCCGTTGCCTAGGGCGAAAGATGGCCGACAGACCTTCGGCGTTGTCGGGGCTATCTGCTTGTCGGCATCCTGACCACAGCCGTTCCTTTCGCCGCGATCGCTTGGGGAGAGACCCGCATTCCCAGCAGTCTTGGCGGCGTGCTTTTCGCCTCCATCCCGCTGTTCACCTTGCTCCTGAGGCTGGCGCTGGCGACACGTCCAAGGCATCGACCCGACCGCACGCGGTTGCTGGGTGCTGTCATCGGTTTGCTGGGCGTTTCAATTGCCGCACAGGTGATCTGGACAAAGGCGACCATGTCACCATGCTTTATGCCAAGAAATGAGTCCGGCCAGATCATGCCCTCTTTCGGGGTATGCTCGGATATGATCTGAAACCTGTCATCCTCGGGCACGTTGAACATGTCGACCATGGCGCTGTGACCGCCCTGCGAGACCCGTTCGGACAGGTCATTCGGCCGGTTGGCGGGACGTGTGAGACTGACGATGGGCCTTTGAGTTCCCACTGTTTTGAGGGGTGCTGATAGATGTCAGGGGTCTTTTGAATAGGCGGATCACGCTCGCCTGCGTTCGACGAGTTCGATGCGGTAGCCGTCGGGATCGGTGATGAAGGCGATCATGTCGCGCTGACCCGTCTCGACCGGCGCATAGCGCATTGGACCTGCTGGTCGTATGACAGGGACGCCGGCCTGTGTGAGGTCTGAGCAAAGTTTTTCGACGTCCGGGACCTCGATCGCGATATGTCCGAAGCCGGTGCCATGCGTATAGGCATTCTCGTCCCAGTTATGGGTCAGTTCGATCACCGTGTTGTCGGCCTCTTCGCCGTAACCGACGAAAACCAGCGTGAACCGGCCCTCTGGAAACGTCTCACGGCGGATTTCCCGCATGCCCAGGGCAGTGCAGTAGAAATCGAGCGCGCGGTCGAGGTTGCGAACACGCAGCATCGTGTGCAGGAGACGTGCCGGACTGTTTTCGAAGTGGGACATCATGGACATGGCCTTTGCTGATTGGTGGTGAACCGGCAGGACACGATTGCCCCACCGGTCTGTTTGCTTCATTGGCGTGCAGTCAGGGGCGCCATGATCACCGCAGGTGATAGGTGACCACGCGGGCCTCCACCTCGCTCGACCCGTTGCCCAACTCGGCACTTGCGCCCTCCTCAATCAGGGCAAAGGTGTTTCCCTCGACGAGGCGCGTGGTCTCGCCGCCATCAAGGCGCAACTCGACAACCCCCTCGGCCACGATCCCGATCAGCGGTTCGGATGCCGTCAGTTCAGTGCTGGCGGAGGCCGGTAGGTGCCGCGAATAGACATCCACATGCCCGACAGTACGCCCGCCAAGGTCGATGGTCGGCAGTGACGTCCGGTCGATCGGTTGCGCGGGTTCCTCGTCCAGGGCGATGAACGGCTCTCCCTCGCGCTGAAGGCTGAAGTCGATGAACACCGCCGATTCCGTGGCCGACATGTTGTCGAACCGCAGGATGCTGGGCCCGGCGGGTTCGTAGAAGGCTTCGCCCTCGTTCAGGATGCGGGCCGGTTCGCCCTCGGCCTGATAGAGGATACGCCCGCTGGACACGAGGCCGATGGCAGGAGCGAGATGGTGGTGCACCGGCGCGACCTGACCTGGAACGAAGCGAAAATATCCGAAGTCGGCCTTGGCCACGGCGCGCGCTTCAAAATCGACCTCCATGACTTTGACGGGGCCGGGAATCGTCAGTTCTGCGCTGGTTTCGGCCTGAGCCATCGCGACGGCTCCGAGGAGGGCTGCGATACATGTGGCGGCTCTGATGCCGCGGAGGGTGGAGGGTCTCATGTGACGTGATCCTTGCAAGAGAGTGGCTCTGACACGAGGTCGTGCGGACGATCCGTTCCGGCGCGTCAGAAAGATTGGTTGGAAGGGAGAGATGCCTTGCTGCCGACGGCGGTCGATCTGTCGTCAGATCGGGATGCCGCTGGCGACAGCCTGGCCGAGGGTCGCGTTGTCATAGGCGACACCGGCGATGCCCCAGGCACCGTCAAGCGCGTGAACGACGTTGCCGTAGATCCGGTTCGCCGGGACACGACCCTGTGCCGCCTTTTCGATGATCTCTGTGCCTCTGGCGATCCAAGCCTTCTGCAGCCCCGGATCAGCGAGCACGAAGGAGGGCGCTTTCAGTTCGAACACCGCAATGTCGGCGGGTGCGCCGCCCGAGAAACTGCGACCTTTCTCCACCACCACAACTTCGCCGATGATGTTGGGCGTCATGAAGGCATTGTCGGAAATGCCGTGCAATTCCAGAAGCAGATGAGTGAGGTCGTGAAAGACGGAGTGTTCCGCCTCCGGGCTGAGCAATCCTTCGGTGACGATAACCTGCAATGGCATAGTTTTATCCTTTCCATGAGCGCTCTGCGCTTGGCGTTGAAGTTTGATACCGATCGTTATATAACGCTCGTGATGACAGATAATATAACGATCGCTATATCGTCAAGTAGAAAAATAACGATCGTTATATTAATTAAAGGATCTGAGACATGGCTCGACCAAAAGGAACGGGAGCGGACGCGCGTGACAGGCTTGTCGCGGCGGCAGGCAGGGGCTTTAGAACAGGCGGGTTCGGGGGGATCGGCGTTGACGCTCTCGCCAAGGAGGCGGGCCTGACATCGGGTGCGTTCTACGCC
>Ga0181375_1000077_pt1 | contig 44193 bp, 40 predicted proteins | sample LowvirmetaG_FD_130090 | JGI IMG/M metagenome (GOLD analysis project Ga0181375, IMG submission 130090) | Marine viral communities from the Subarctic Pacific Ocean - Lowphox_11 viral metaG | ecosystem: Environmental > Aquatic > Marine > Oceanic | place: Subarctic Pacific Ocean | collected 2015-12-09 | reverse complement strand
GCCCGAACTCAAAACAGGTCTTTTTGACCTGCGTGTAGGGTTCCATCCAATCCAGGATCTTCCCCTGCTCCGCCCAAAACGAAACCGGATCGCTCACCGAGCGCGCGTACATCTCGGTGTATTTTTCGTTGGATATCAGAGCATTGGCGGCGAAGTCGTCGCTTGGCGGGTAGATGGGGTTCGTCATAGTGCCTCCTCCCGAGAGTGCATTTGGCCCGCGCCGGGTGTCCGGCGCAGGCGGCCCCGTACCGAGACGCGGGAGGTCAAGGCGGAGCAGATTCAGATGGCCAGATATTCGGTTCTTAGCGCTTCGTTCTCAAGTACTTCTTTAGCACTACCATCATAAACCACCCGACCGGTATCAAGAATGACGGCGCGGTCGGCCAAATTGAGCGCGCGCACGGCGTTTTGTTCGACCAGAACGGTGGTGATGCCCTGTGCTTTGATGATTTTGAGCGTCTTTTCAATCTCATCCACGATGACAGGGGCGAGGCCTTCGTAAGGCTCATCGAGCAACAACACTTTGATGTCGCGGGCCAAAGCGCGGGCGATGGCGAGCATTTGTTGTTCGCCGCCCGACAGTGTGATGCCCTCTTGTTTGCGCCGTTCGCGCAGGCGCGGGAACAGGTCATACAGTCGATCCAGCGACCAGCCCACGGGTTCCACAATCTGCGCCAGTTGCAGGTTTTCCTCAACGGTCAGGCCGGGGATGATACGGCGATCTTCGGGGACCAAAGAGATGCCGCGCACCGCCGCCTCATAAGAGGTTTTGTCGTGCAGGCGTTCGTGGTCGAGCCAGATTTCGCCATGGGTGACCTGCGGGCTATCCAGACGGGCCAACGCGCGCAGGGTCGAGGTTTTGCCCGCGCCATTGCGGCCCAAAAGGGCCAAAATCTCGCCCTCATGGATGTTGAAAGACACGCCTTGGACGATGTAGCTTTCACCGTAATAGGCGTGAATATCCCATGCGGAAAAGAACGCAGGTGCGGTTTCGGCATGATTGGCGTTTGGATTGAACTCTTGTGTCATGATGCCGCCCTTTAAACCTGTTGCGTCTCACCCAAATAGGCCTCTTTGACCTTTGGGTGACCTTTGATGTTGTCCGGCGTGTCTTCGACCAAGGGGGTGCCTTGGGCCAAAACCGTGATCCGGTCGGCGAGCGAGAACACCACATGCATGTCATGTTCGATGATGGCGATGGTGATGTCGCGTTCGGCTTTGATTTGTTTCAAAAGGTCGATGGTGTTGTTGGTGTCGGCGCGTGCCATGCCCGCCGTGGGTTCGTCCAACAGCAAAAGTTTCGGCTCCTGCACCAGACACATCGCAATCTCAAGCCGGCGTTTGTCGCCGCGCGACATGGAGGATGCCACCATCTCGCGCTTTTCCAACATGCCGACGTCGGAGAGCATCTTTTCGGCCTTGGCGATCAAATCGCCCTCCTGTGCCATGCTTTCAAACGCATGCATGCGAAAGGCCCCATCGCGTTTGGCAAAACACGGGATCATCATGTTTTCCATCACCGTGAGATCGCCAAAAATCTCAGGGGTTTGGAACACACGCGAGATGCCCATTTGGTTGATTTCATGGGGTTTGCGCCCCAAGACCGATTGGCCATCGAACATGACCGATCCGGTGTCTGGCATGAGTTTACCCACCAGACAGTTCAAGAGCGTGGATTTGCCCGCGCCGTTGGGGCCGATGATGGCGTGGACTGTGTTCTCGTGGATCGACAGATTGACATTACCCAGAGCTTGCAGACCGCCGAACCGTTTGCCCACGCCTTTGACTTCAAGAATTCCCATGTTCATTCTCCTGCAACGCGTTTTGTGGGGGCGGGGTGATGGTCCGGGTCGGGATCATCGTATTTGTCGCGTTTCTTTTTACCGTTCTTGAACCGATCCCGAATGTGTCCAAGGCCTTGGATCAAACCACCGGGCAAGAAGGTCACGACCAACATGAAGGTCACGCCAAGGGTGAGGTGCCAGCCTTCGCCGGTGAAGCGGGCAAAGACCCATACCACGACATCTTCGATGCCGTCGGGCAGCCAATGGAACCAGCTGTGCAGCACGCTCTCGTTGATTTTGGAGAAGATGTTTTCAAGATACTTGATCACACCCGCGCCCAAAACCGGACCCATCAAGGTGCCAGCCCCCCCGAGAATGGTCATGATGACGACCTCGCCCGAGGCGGTCCAAAGCATCCGATCCGCGCCCGCCAAAGGGTCCATCGCCGCCAAAAGCCCGCCGGCAAGACCCGCATACATGCCGGAGATCACAAAGGCCGCCAGAGTGTAGGGTTTTGGGTCAAGTCCGGTGTAATTCATCCGGTGTTGGTTCGATTTCACCGCGCGCAGCATCATGCCAAAAGGCGAGCGGAACAGCCGGATGGCGACGTAAAAGGCCAGGATCGCGATGACGGCACAAAAGTAAAAGCCAACGCTGAAGGTGAACACATGGTTCATGACGTCTAGCTTGTAGGTGCTGTTCATCGCCAGGCCGAAGATATTGGTGACGGGCAGGGACGAGCCTTCAATCGCCTTGTCCAAAATCCGCGGATCATCCAGCGCCAATTGCAGGCCGGTTTCGCCATTGGTCAGCGGCGTGAGCACGGAATAGGCCATTTTGTAGCACATCTGCGCGAAGGCCAATGTGAGGATCGAAAAGTAAATCCCGGAGCGCCGCAGGGAGACATAGCCGATGGCGGCGGCAAAGAGGCCGGAGACGATCATGGCCAAAAGGATGCCGGGAATGACGTTCATCGTCAGCAGTTTGAACATCCAGACGGCGGAGTATGACCCGATGCCAAGGAAGGCGGCATGGCCAAAGGACAGGTATCCGGTGAGGCCAAAGAGGATGTTGAACCCGACCGCAAAGATGCCGAAAATGGCGACTTTTTGCATCAGGTCGGGGTAGCCGCCGTTGAATTGTGCCAGCCCCGAGCCCTCGGCGAACGGTTGCATCAGGATCGGCGTGAACAGGGTCAGCGCGATGACGATCAGTAAGAAGGTGGTGTCTTTTTTATTCAGTCCGAACATGGCTTTAGTCCTCCATCACGCCTTTTTTGCCCATCAAGCCGCGTGGACGGGTCAACAGGATGATGATGGCGACGACATAGATGATGATCTGGTCGATGCCGGGGATGATTGATTTGATTTCGTTCATCGACGAGAAGCTCTCCAAGATGCCCAAGAGAAAGCCTGCGGCGACCGCGCCGGGCAACGAGCCCATGCCGCCCACAACCACGACCACGAAGGACAGCACCAAAAAGTCCATGCCCATGTGATAGTTCGGTGACAGGATCGGCGCGTACATCACGCCCGCCATGCCCGCGACGGCGGCGGCGAGGCCAAACATGATGGTGAATTTGCGGTCGATGTTGATGCCCAAAAGCCCCACGGTTTCCCGGTCCGCCATGCCTGCGCGCACGACCATTCCGAAGGTGGTAAAGCGCAAAAACGAAAACACCGCACCGATGACCACAGCGGCAAAGCCGAAATAGATCAAACGCCAGTAGGGGTAGATGATCACATTCGGATCAAAGCCCAGAGCGGCACCAAAATCGAACGAGCCGCGGAACGCGTCGGGGGCCGGGGTGGAGATCGGGTTCGCGCCGTAGAAATATTTGATGATTTCTTGCAAAACGATGGCCAAACCAAAGGTCACAAGGATCTGATCGGCGTGGGGGCGTTTGTAGAAATGCTTGATCAAGCCGCGTTCCATGGCCCATCCCACCGCGATCATGATCGGGATGGAGAACAGGATCGCCAAAGGCACCGCCCAGTCGATCATCCACGCACCCGCGTCCGCGCCAAACCACGCCTCGACATAGGGGGTTTTGATTTTGGCCGGGTTGCCGAGGAAATCGAGTTTGGTCGGATCGACGGTTTCAAACGAGATTGAGAAGATGCGCGACAATGTCACCGCGCAAAACGCCCCGATCATGAAAATCGCGCCATGGGCAAAATTGACCACGCCCAGCGTGCCGAAAATCAATGTAAGCCCAAGCGCGATCAACGCATAGGCCGAGCCTTTATCGAGCCCGTTGAGCAATTGCAGAAGGATTGTCTCCATGGTCCCCACCTGTTGGGTTGAGCGTGTCGGTTGACCAAAATCCACCTGTCCCGGCGCCACGTTTGGGCCGGGGTGGCGGAGGCCGGAGCCGCGATATGCGGTCCGGCCCACTTGGGTTTGGAAGAGGCGAGGGACCGCCGCTGTTGCGGTTCAGCCCCTCTTTGAGGGCGCGATCAGCCCGCGTTACAGTCGCCCAATGCGCCGCCTGCGAACATCGGGTGATCGACCGGGTAGGTGACCTGAGCCGCCGGAGTGATTTCGACAACTTCGAGAAGGTCGAATTCGGAGGTTGGGTTCTCTTTCCCGCGCACCACCAAAACGTCTTTGAAACACTGGTGATCTTCGGCACGATAGAGCGTTGGACCATTGCCCAAACCGTCAAATTCAAAGCCTTCAAGCGCTTCGACAACGGCGCAGGGGTTGAACGATCCGGCGCGGGCCACGGCATCGGCATACAGCAGGCTCTGCACATAACAGGTGTGTGCGGCCTGCGATGGCGGGAAGCCATATTTGGTGCCGAAGGATTTCACAAAGGCTTGCGAGCCTTCATCGCTCAGCGACCAGTGCCAGTTGGTGGAGCCAAGGATGCCTTTGATGTTTTCGCCCGCACCGCGCGCCATCAGACGCGAAAACAGTGGCACAACGATTTCGAATTGCTTGCCATTGACCATCTTGTCGCGCAGACCGAATTGCACCGCGTTGGTCAGCGAGTTGACCATGTCCCCGCCGTAATGGTTCAGGATCAGCACATCCGCGTCCGTTTGCAGAACCGGGGTGATGTAGGAGGAGAAATCGCCTGCGCCAAGCGGTGTGCGCACCTTGTTCACGGTTTCCCAGCCAAGCGCCTCAGTGGCGGCGGCAATGGATTCCTCCTGGGTCCAGCCCCAGGTGTAATCGGCCGTCAGGTGATAGGCCTTGCGATCCGCACCATAGCGGGCCGCCAACACCGGAGCGAGCGCTGCACCGGACATATAGGCGTTAAAGAAGTGACGGAATCCGTTGGCTTTTTTGTCTTTGCCCGTGGTGTCGTTGGAATGGGTCAGACCGGCCATGAAGATCACGCCCGCTTCCTGGCACAGGCCCTGAACAGCCACGGCCACGCCCGAAGACGAGCCGCCGGTGATCATCACCGCACCGTCTTTTTCGATCATGGATTTGGCAGAGGCGCGCGCCGCATCCGATTTGGTTTGGGTGTCGCCGGTGACAAAACCAACCTTTTTGCCAAGGATGCCGTTGCCCTCAAGAACCTTGGAGCTGAAGGTGTTCAGCATGCCGCCGTCGCCTTCGCCGTTCAGATGCTCGACCGCCAGTTGATAGGCGCGCAACTCATCCGCGCCCTCATCGGCATAGGCACCTGATTGGGGCACGTTAAAACCGAGGGTGACCGTGCCGCCCGTTGGTTCGTTGGTAAAGGCGCGGGCGCCCGAGGTGAAGATCGTCGGCAGCGCGAGACCAGCGCCAGCAATGGCCCCGGTTTTGATCACGCCGCGACGCGAAACGCGTCGTGTCAGATCGGTTTTGGACATGTATATTCCTCCCTAGAATTTGTCAGGCTCGCCCGGACTTCCTCCCCGAAGCCCAGGCGGCGCGCAGATCCCGTCTCCGAGCAATCGGTGTAAACGAGATGGGGTAATACTGAGTGCCATGAGAAAATTCATCAACAAGTGCTTTATTGTTAACGATTTTTTTGTTAATAAATACACAATGCCATGGTATGCATTGTAAATCTATTTTCGCGCAAGCGCAGCATAAGACCCTTCGCCTCCGCAGAAAGAGGCTGAAATCATTCGCGTTTAGAGGTCGCAGTTGAGGAAAGACGATGCCCAGATCCGCCCTGACAGGCACACGAATCCGTGAACGGCGCTCTTTGGAGGGGCTCAAACAGGCCGATTTGGCCCGAGATGTGGGCATTTCGCCGTCTTATTTGAATTTGATCGAACACAACCGCCGCAGAATCGGCGGGAAATTACTGGTCGATCTGGCGCGCGCCTTGGGGGTTGAACCCTCCGCGCTGACCGAAGGCGCGCAAGCGCCTTTGATGGAAGGGCTGCAAGATGCGGCCAGCAACGCCGCGCCGGGGCCGCGCCGTGGCGGGGCCAAAGGCACAACAGACCCGGAAACCGCGCGGGCCGAAGAATTTGCCGGACGTTTTCCGGGCTGGGCCGCTTTGGTGGTGGCGCAGCGTGATCGGATCACCGCGCTTGAACGCAGAGTAGAAGCGCTCAACGACCGTTTGGCCCATGACCCGTTCCTTTCTGACAGTCTGCACGAAGTCCTCTCGACCGTGACCGCGATCCGTTCGACGGCGGGAATTTTGAACAACGCAGGCGACATTGACCGCGACTGGCAGGCCCGGTTTCACCGCAACCTTTATGAGGACAGTCAACGTCTGGCCGATGGTTCGCAGGCGCTGGTGAGTTATCTTGATACGGTGGGCAAATCCGAGGACACGCTATCGGCCCCTTTGGATGAGGTCGAGGCGTGGTTGGCGCAGCGCGACTTTACCATCCCCGAGCTTGAGTGCGGGTTGATGCCGGATCTGATCGGGGATGAGGGGCTGCGTTCGCCTGCCGCACAAAGTTTGGCACGCAAATGGGTGTTGCGGGCGCGGGCCGAGGCGGAAAAAATGCCGGTGTCCTTGGTCGAGGATGTGATCGCCGCCCATGGGCCCGACCCGGCGGCTTTGGCGCAGGAAACCGGCGTGGATCTGGCCGCTGCGATGCGCCGTCTGGCCGCCTTGCCTCCGAAAGAAGGCCGTCCGCCGATGGGTCTTGTGATCTGTGACGGCTCCGGCGCGCTGACCTTTCGCAAGCCGCTCGACGGTTTTGCCCCGCCGCGCTTTGGTGCCGCCTGCGCGCTCTGGCCGCTGTATCAGGCCTTGCTCAGACCGATGGTGCCGATCCGCCGCGTGGTCGAACAACAGGGCCAACCGGCGCGGCGCTATCTGGCCTATGCGATCTGTCAGCCGCGCGTGCCCAAAAGTTTTGACGCCCCTGAGGTGGTCGAGGTGACGATGCTGTTTTTGCCGCTGGATCGGCTCGATGGTCTGGGCCATGTGCCGCGCGATGCAGAGGTCTTGGGCGTGGGCACAAGCTGCCGCGTCTGCGCCCGAATGAATTGCGTGGCCCGCCGTGAACCGTCGATGGTCTTGGAGGATGTGGAAGAGGGGTAAGGGCGCGTGATAAGAGACAGTGCCTGTGAGGCGGTTACAGGACATTTTTGCCGGACGTATGACGTTCGATAAATCTCACACCGGCGTGAGAAGTTTTGACATGAGTGCTTTGAAACGCCATAAGGCTAGGCAGTTAACGCGTTCTGAATTCTATCTTTGGGAGGAGGGGGGATTCAAAATGCACCGGGCATGGAACGGATGCGCGCGGATGTATGCGATTTTCTATATCTTCGGATGAGGGATTGGAAAAAACGCCTTTGGGAGAGAGGGTCTGTCAGATGGGCAAGCGTGTGTTGCTGATCGAAGACGAGCCAAACATAATTGAAGCGATCCGGTTTATTCTGTCGCGGGACGGCTGGACCGTGGAAACACATTCGGACGGGGCGACGGCTGTGGCGGCGGTGGCGGCCAAACGGCCCGATATTGTGATTTTGGACGTGATGTTGCCGAACAAATCCGGTTTTGACATCCTGCGCGATCTGCGCGGTATGGCAGAGCATGCGACGCGGCCGATTTTGATGCTGACCGCGCGGGGACAAAAGAAAGATCGCGATATGGCCGAGGCGGCGGGCGTGTCGCATTTCATGACCAAACCGTTTTCCAATTCCGAAATGTTAGAGGCCGTGCGCAGTTTGGCCGGGCCGGATCGGGCGCAGGCGCGCAGCGATGGCTGAGGGGCGCGCCCCGGTCTATCTGGCGCGCGCGTCTTATCGGCGCAGACGCTTGATCGACGCGCAACGGCTCTTGCCCTTTTTGTTGCTTTGCCTGTGGCTTTTGCCGCTTTTGTGGGGCGGCGAGGGCACGGATCAGCCCCTGGGCGCTGGATCACGGTCTTTCGTGCATGTGTTTGTGGTCTGGGCGCTTGGGATTTTGGCGGCGGGGTGGTTGGCGTTTTTGCTGGCCCATGGCGCGGCGCGCACCGAAGAGCTTTTGACCTCGCAAAGCCGATCTGAGGGCGCGTTGGGCGATCTGCCGACCTCCGAAGGTTGGGGTGAGGATCACACCGCCAAAGACCGGGCCGAAAACCAGACCGAAGACCAGACCGAAGACCGGGCCGGGGACCGCCGCTGAATGTTCCATTTCAACATCCTTGTTTTGGCCTGTGTGAGCTATGCCACATTCCTGTTCGTGGTGGCGTTTTGGGCGGAAAAGCGGGCGGAGGCCGGACGGCTGGGCTGGCTGCGCTCACCTTGGGTCTACACGCTCTCACTCTCTATATACTGTACGGCATGGACGTTTTACGGCGCGGTCGGCTATGCGGCGCGCTCGGGGCTTGAGTATCTGACGATCTATCTTGGACCGTCTTTGGTGATGATTGGCTGGTGGTGGATTTTACGCAAACTTGTGCGCATTGGCCGGACTCAGCGGATCACCTCGGTCGCCGATTTGATCTCTTCACGCTACGGCAAATCGACCACTTTGGGCGTTTTGGTGACGCTTTTGGCGGTGATTGGCACCACGCCCTATATCGCGCTGCAATTGCAATCCGTGGCGCTGTCTTTCGCAGTCTTTGGCCTCAATGATCCCTCCGGCATGGTGGTGCCCGATCTGGATAAAACCGCGCTTTGGGTCGCCGCCGGATTGGCGTTGTTCACCATCCTTTTTGGCACGCGCAATCTCGACGCCAATGAGCGCCACCACGGGGTCGTGACCGCGATCGCCTTGGAAGCGGTGGTCAAATTCGTGGCGCTTGTCGGGGTCGGGATATTCGTCGTCTGGGGCCTGTCCGATGGGATGGGCGATATGATGACGCGCATTGATGCCTCGCCTGTCGCCCAGCATTCCATTGCGGGCACACGCTGGATCACGCTGACCTTGTTGTCAGGCGCGGCGCTGATCACTCTGCCGCGGATGTTTCAGGTCATCGTGGTTGAGAACGTCGACGAAAATCATTTGTTTACGGCGGGTTGGGCCTTTCCGCTCTACCTTTTTGGCATGTCTTTGTTTGTTATCCCCATCGCTGTTGTGGGGTTGGACGTGTTGCCCAAGGGTTCGAACCCGGACATGTTCGTCCTCACTTTGCCGCTGCATTATGATCAACGCATCTTGGCCACCCTGTCGTTTTTGGGCGGGTTTTCTTCGGCCACGTCGATGGTCATCGTCGCCTCGATTGCGCTCTCCACCATGGTGTCCAACCACATCGTCATGCCGATCTGGCTCAGTTCGCGCACGGGCGGCGCCACCATGTCGGGCGATGTGCGCAGCCTTGTGCTCTCTGCCCGCCGCTTGTCGATTTTTGGCGTCTTGGCCCTGGGCTATCTCTATTTCCATTTTTCCGGCGGCTCAGAGGCCTTGGCCTCCATCGGCATGATCTCGTTTTCCGGCGTCGCACAGGTGCTGCCGGCGCTGTTGGGCGGGATATTCTGGCGCGGAGCCACGCGGATCGGCGCGATTGCCGGGGTTGTGCTGGGCTTTTGCGTCTGGGCCTATTCGATGTTCTTGCCCTCCTTTGGCGCGGCGGCGGGATATACGCAGGCGTTTCTCGACAATGGCCCTTTTGGCATCGCCCTGTTGCGGCCCCAGGCGCTGTTTGGCGTCGAAGGCGTCGATCCGGTGGTGCATGCCGTGGTCTGGTCCATCGCGCTCAACACATTGGTGTTTATTTTGGGTTCTCTGATGTCCTTTCCGCGCCCCGTTGAACGGCTTCAGGGCGCGCAATTCGTCAGTGTGTTTGAACACACCGGATCGACGCGCGGCTGGTCGCATGGCTTTGCCGAGGCCGAAGATCTTTTGGTCATGGCGCAGCGGATTTTGGGGCCAGCGGAGGCGCAAAACCTGTTTCAAGCCGAGGCGGAGGCGCAGGGAAAACAGGGCTATCTACCTGATGCAACATCGGAATTTATCGAGCGTCTGGAACGTGAATTGGCGGGATCGGTGGGGGCGGCGACGGCCCATGCGATGTTGGGGCAAATCGCCGGTGGCGTGTTGGTGTCGGTCGAGGATTTGATGGCCGTGGCCGATGAAACTGCACAGATGTTGGAATATTCGACCCAGCTTGAGCATAAATCCGAAGAGCTTGCCCGCACCGCGCGGCAATTGCGCGAGGCCAACGCCAAACTGACCGCCTTGTCGATCCAAAAGGATGCGTTTCTGTCGCAAATCTCGCATGAATTGCGCACGCCGATGACCTCGATCCGGGCCTTTTCCGAAATCCTGCGCGAGGCGGGGCAGACGGGCGAGATGGATGGCGAAAGTCTGGCGCGGTTCTCCGGCATCATCCATGACGAGGCCCAGCGGCTGACCCGGCTTTTGGACGATCTTTTGGACCTCTCGGTGTTGGAAAACGGCTCGGTGACGCTCAACTGGACCCGCACCAATTTGCATGACGTGATTGAACGTGCGGTTCAGGCCAGTTCCGGCGGGGCGGCGGGCGCGATCACCATTCGGCGGCATGTCCTGTCCGAACATATCGCGATTGAAACCGACCCGGACCGGTTGGCGCAGGTGTTTATCAACCTGATCACCAATGCCCGAAAATATTGCGATGCGCCTCAGCCGGAGTTGAAAATCTACGCCCGCAGGATCGGAGATGACGCGATTCAGATTGATTTCATCGACAATGGTTCGGGCATTGCCAAGGACAAACAAGCGGTGATTTTTGAAAAATTCTCACGGCTTACCGATCATGCAAAAGCGGGTGGAGCGGGGCTTGGATTGGCGATTTGCCGTGAAATCATGGTCAATCTGGGCGGCACGATTTCCTATCTGCCGGGGCAGGGCGGGGCGGCATTTCGGGTTGATCTGGCGCGGGTGCGGGCGCGGTCGGGGTGAAATCTGTCCTCTGCGGGGTGAAAACGCGATTTGAGGCGAAAAGATTAACGAAATAAACCCTTTGTTTACCGTGCCCATGCACAACTGATGCGGATTGAAACCGGGACATTTGATGCATCACCATGTCTGACGCAGACATCATTTCCGCGATGCGCCGCAAAGCGGGCGTTGGCCGCCCGCCGCCGGACGTTCAGCCGATGTCGCCCGCAAAGGCGCTGCGCCTTGCTGCGGCGAAGGCCGCGGAGGATTCGATCGGGTTGGTGATGCAGGTGACACATGTGGCCGAGGAGCGCAGTTCGATTTTGCGCCTGCCGGAGCAATTGCCCGACGATGCGCTTTTGTCGCTCTTGGAGGGGCCGGACAACGCCTATGGCTTGGCGGTGTTTGACCGCAATGTGATCTCCGCCGTGGTCGAACAACAAACCACCGGCAAGGTGTTGAAACTGCCGCCCGAAGAGCGCGCGCCCACCGCGACGGATGCGGTGATGTGTGCGGAAATCACCGATCATATTCTGTCCCTGTTCGAAACCAACGTGGCCGAGGTCGCTGACCCGCCCCATGTCGAGGGCTTTCGTGTCGCCGCGCACTTGCGCGAGGCGCGGTCCATTTCGATTGCGTTCGATGATGTGCCGTACCGGGTGTACCGCCTGTCCGTGTCGCTTGGGCGCGGTGTGCGCGAGGGCGAAATCCTGTTGGTTTTTCCCTATGCCCGCGCCACGCCCAAACCCGTCCCCGGCGCGCCCAACAATTTTGGCCGCGATTTTCAGGCGGTTGTCATGACATCGGAGGCCCGCCTTGACACGGTCTTGCACCGCATTCGCATGCCCTTGGCCGATGTGATGTCGCTTGAGGCGGGGATGGTCTTGTCGATCCCGCGCTCTGCCGTGTCCAAGGTGGAATTGCGTGCCGATGATCGCCTCGTCAGCCGGGCGCAATTGGGCCAAATCAATGGCAAACGCGCGGTTCGCCTGATCTTTATGACCGAGGATGACGATCCTTTGGACGCCTCTTATGGACCGGACGAGGGCGGGTTTGGCGATATGGGGGCACTCTCGGGGGGCTCCGCCGTCCCGGCGCTCTCAAATGGGATGGGTGATGTGCCCCCGATGGGGGATTTCCCCGCCATGGGCGATATGGGCGATATGGACGGTATGAGCGATATGGGTGATCTGACTCCCCTTGGGGCGTTTCCAGCGATGGGGGATATGGGGGGGAATATGGCGGGAGATATGGGTGACCTGCCCGATTTGGGGCATTTCCCGGCGATGGGAGATCTCCCATCGCTTGAATAGGGCATAGCCAAAGCGTGGCGCTTTAATATTCTGTTGATGTACATCAATGCATGTGATGCGGTTTGAGTGGATGCTGTTTTTCCAAGGAGGAATGTTCATGCTAGACCTTGTTCAAAGAAAAACGCAATTGCTGCAACGCAAAGCGGAATTGACGCTGAGACTGCGCAACATTGAAACCGAACTGGACGCTCATCAGTCAAAAGACTGGGCCGAACTGGCCACCGAACGCGAGAGCGATGAGGTGCTTGAGGGCATGGGGGTGGCCGGGAAACTCGAATTGGCGATGATAGAAGCGGCACTTCAGCGCATTTCTGCCGGGGAATACGGATTTTGCGCCGCCTGCGGCGAAGAAATCAGCGCAAAACGTTTGGATGTGCTACCCTATACACCAGTGTGTAAAGACTGCGCCGCACGCAACGCCGAACACAAATGATCCGCCGCATCGCGCGCGCCTGAGGAGGGCGCGAGGTGTGAATTTTAGCAAACACGCCTACAAGCACGCCTATATGAGGAGGACAGCCTATGCCCAATTCACCAAAATATGACATCGAAATTGACCGCATCGTGGATGATCTGGTCAAAGACGAAGACACCGCAGCCGTGTTGAAAGACAAGTTGCATAAATCCTTTTCCGAACCGGACGCGGCAGTCTATGCACGCGCGGAGGCGAGTGCAGAGGACGATGACGATATATGGGACAATCTGCCGGTCTAAGAGATCGGTTTTTCGCCCTGTCGAGAAAGGACACGCCGATGGCATTCGAAGCCCTCAAAGCCCAAGCCTATATGATTTTGAACGAAATTTCGGCCCAGCCTGAGGATCGTCATGTGCTGCAAGAGCGGTTGCGTGAAACGCTTTCGGAACTGTCGGCGCTTGGCCTGCCTTTGCCTGACGATTTGGTGCGGTTGGAGGCCGAGCTGGAGGACAGCTCTGCCGACGATTTTTATCCCACGCGTGACGAAACCGCAGACAGCTAAAGCCTTTGCGCAGGCTGGCGGCGCAGGAACAGCCCCGCCCGTGACCCGCACCATGCCCCGCAAGAGCCCGAAACAAAAGGGTTCTTGCTTTCTCACCCCGCTCTCCGCCATTATGATCCCAAACTGTGGATAAGCTGTGGATAAATGATCCGCAGCGGCCAAACAGTGGCTTTTGTCGCCGTTTCTTTTGCCGGAATTGGCGGCTTTGGGCGTTCGATGTGAGGCATAAGGGGGGCGTGTGATGCGAGTGGGGCAAAATGTGAAGGCGGCGCAGGGCGAAACCCCCGAGCAAGATTTGGTACAGTCCAGTCGCGAAGGCGCTCTGGCCGTGCTGCGCCTGTCGCGCCCGCCCGTCAACACCCTCACCGATGCATTGCGCTTGGCGCTGTTCAAAGCCATCGAGGACGCGGACAATGACTCCGATGTGCGCGCCATTGTTGTGGCGGGCGAAGGCGCGTCTTTTTGTACCGGCTATGCCCCTGACGCCCTGTCGCTCACCGAGGCCGCGCCGACGTTAAACGCCCTGTGTGACCGGATCGAGGCCTGTGGCAAACCGGTGGTGGCCGCCCTTCATGGTGCGACGCTTGAGGCCGGATTGGCCTTGGCTTTGGCGGCGCATTACCGGGTGATGGGACGGGCGGCGCGATTGGGCGCGCCCGAGGTGTCCTTTGGCCTTGTCCCCGGCGGCGGCGTGACCCAGCGCTTGCCCCGATTGGTCGGTGCGGACGCAGCGCTTGCGCTCCTGCTGTCCGGCCGCCCGATAGAGGGTGTCCAGGCACAAAAACTCGGCCTCGTCGATCAATTGGTGCACAAAAAGGTCGGTGATGAGGCTTTGGCCTTTGCCCGCCACTTGGTTGAGAGCCAAAAGGGGCCACGTCCGAGCCGCGATGCCACCCGTGGCCTGGCCGATGGCGCGCGCTACATGTCGGAGATCGCGGCGCGACGGACGGAAATTCGCGGCGCGCGCATTGAGGCGCCAAAACATATCATCGACTGCGTCGAGGCGGCGTTGATGATGCCCTTTGATGCGGGTGTATGGCGCGAACAGGCGGCGCGCGAGGACTGTTTTGCCTCGCCGCAATCCAACGCCCTCCGGCACGCTTATTTGGCTGAAAGACAGGCGGCGCGACTGACCGGGGTGGACGGCGTTGAGCCTGCCGAGGTCATCACCCTTGGGATTGTCGGCACTGGCACATTGGCGCTTGGGATTGCCGTTGCGGCCTTGGATCATGGGTTTCATGTTCGTCTTTTGGGCAATGGTGCCGATCAATTGGTCGTTGTTCAAAACCGGATCGAAGCCGCCTATACCCGCGCCGCGCAACAGGGCCAGATCAGCCCCGAGCTGCGCGATGCCAGAGTGGCCGCCTTCACCGCCAGCGCGCGTGTCGATAGTCTTGCCGCCGCCGATCTGGTGATCGAAGCGACCCAAGGCAATGCGGCGGCGCGCGGGCGTCTTTTGGCACGGATCGAAGAATTTTTATCCGAAGAGGTGGTTTTGGCCACGGTCGCGGATCGCGGGTTTGACGAGATGGCCCGTGATTTGGCCCATCCCGAACGGTTTTTGGGTCTGCATTTCTTTGCCCCGGCACAGATGATCCGCGTGGTCGAATTGGCCCATTCCGACGATGTGTCTCCCAAGGCTTTGGTGACGGCCCATGCGTTTTTGTGCCGCCTCGGCAAAATCCCGGTGACGGTGTCGGCCACGGATGGTTTGATTGCCAATGTGGTGCAAGAGGCCGGATGGGCCGCCGTTGATGTGCTGTTGTTGATGGGGGCGCGTCCGGCACAGATTGATCAGGTCATGCGGGAGTACGGTTTTCCCGCCGGGCCTTGCGAGGCCATGGACGCGCTGGGACTGGGCTATATGAGTGGCGCTGTGGCGCAATATTTGGCCGGAAAAGGGCGCGCAGGCAAAGCCAAGGGGGTCGGATTTTACGATTATGTTGACGGGGCAGGACCGGATGACAGCGCGGCAGAGGCGCTTTTGGCCGAATTGAGAGCGGACGGCGGCATCGCGGCCTTGGCCTTGAGCGACGTGGATATTGTCGAGCGGATCATTTTGGCCGAAGCCAATGCAGGTGCGCGGTTGTTGGAGCGTGGCGTGGTGTCCCGTCCGGTGGACATCGACGTGGTGATGATGATCGCGAAAGGCTATCCGCGCTGGCGCGGCGGACCGATGGAATCGGCAGATGCGATGGGCATTGTGACGGCGGAAAAACGGCTCTTGGCCTTTGCCAAGGCGGCACCTGACATTTGGGAGCCTGCGACACTCTGGCGCGCATTGTTTAAAAATGGCGATTGTTTCGAAAAATTAAACCGAATCTGAGGCTTGAATGTCTATTTTTCAGGAAACTCCATGGGTTTTTTGCCCGCTGGGATCGGGTTTGCGCCGATCTGCGCGAGGTCAATATCGGGCCGAAAATCGCACTTGATGCAGATCAAAGTTTTCGCAATCCCGCTGTCCTATCACATTTTCGAGCGCAGAGGTTCACGTCCGCAGTCAGACAGTTGGGCCCCTGCATTCCTCCCGCGGACTCTCCTTCCGATTGTCCGCGCTGTATCCTGCCTTTTGTGCGTGGGCAGAATACTTTACTGGCGTCGCAGGGATGCGTTTCTCCTGCGACGCCTCTTTTTCTTTCAGCCAGCCGTCCGTCCAGGCCCCTCGCATTCAAACGGCCCGGATCAGCGCGCCGTTAGGCATTTGGCATCACCCGTCTGGACACTGGCCCCGGCGGCGTTAGAGTCATCTCCATGATCCCCGTTTTATCACCATGTTGAGGAGCCACGTTTGACCAAGCCTTTTGATCCCGCCGCCGCAGATCCCGCCTTTGATGCGGTCTGTGAGTGGGCGCTTTCGTGGCACCGGGGCGGGGTTGGCGCAGTTTTGGCCACGGTGATTGACACCTGGGGCAGCGCGCCGCGTCCGGTCGGCAGTCAACTTGTCGTCTCGGGCAGGGGCGAGATCATCGGCTCGGTGTCGGGCGGCTGTGTCGAAGGGGCGGTGGTGACCGAGGCCTTGGAGTTGCTCGAAGCGCCCGCTTTTAAACTCCTTGAGTTTGGCGTCAGTGACGATACGGCCTTTGCCGTTGGATTGGCCTGCGGTGGGACGATCCGGGTGTTGCTTGAACCCGTAGGCGCGGTGTTCCCCGCGGAGATTTTGGCTGAGGTGGCCACAGCACGCGCGGCACGCAGGTCCATTGGCGTTGTCACCGATCTGGTGCAGGGCACGCATGATCTTGTCGGCCCTTCGGCCTTCCCCGACCGCTTTGCTGCCGACCGATCGGGCATCGAGGCGGATGGGCAGCGGTTTGTTTCGGTCCACATGCCGCCCGCACGCTTGGCCGTGATCGGCGCGGTGCATATCGCACAGGCGTTTTTGCCGATGGCGCGGCTGGCGGGGTTTGACGTGACATTGATTGACCCGCGCGGCGCCTTTGCCAGTGACACCCGCTTTCCGGGCGAAAGCATCGGGGACGATTGGCCGGACGCCGCGCTTTTGGCGCATGGGTTGGATGGGCGCACCGGGGTGATCACGCTCACCCATGATGCCAAACTCGATGATCCGGCGCTGATCACCGCGCTGCGCTCGGACGCGTTTTATATCGGCGCTTTGGGATCGACCCGGACCCATGCCAAACGTGTGGCGCGGTTGCAGGAGGCGGGGCTGAGTTCCGATCAGATCGCCCGTCTGCACGCCCCTATCGGCCTTGATATCCGCGCCCAAAGCCCGGCCGAGATCGCCGTCTCGATCCTCGCGCAGGTGATCCAGGTGATGAGGCGGCCATGATATATGGACGCCGCCCGGTGCGCGAGGCCAAGGGCACGATTTTGACCCAATCTGTGGCGTTTAAGGCTGGGGGGCGATTGGAGGCGGGGTGCACGCTTGGCCCGTCAGAGATTGCGGCACTGGTCATGGCCGGAGTGGGCGAGGTCCGCGTGGCGGAGCTAGACCCGCATGACGTGGCGCAAGACGAGGCAGCGCGCTGGATCAGCGCGGCGATGGTGCCCGTGCCCAGTGATGCCAATCTGGACGTCGGGCGGGTCATGGCGGGGGCGGTGCATATTACGGCGACCTGCGCCGGGGTTGTCGGACTTGATACCGCCGGTCTCACCCGGATGAACCGGGTCGATGAGGGCGTGGCCATCGCCACCCGCCCGCAGTTCCACCGGGTCGCCAAAGGTGATGTCGTGGCGACAGTGCGGGTCTTGCCGTATGGCGTCAAACGCTCGGTGCTCTCAAAGGTGATCGAGGACGCGCATGACACGATCCGGGTGCGTGCCGTGCTGGCCGAAACGGCGAGCCTCATTCAAACCGTGATCGGTGGCGATGGGGGGACAGCCAAAGGCGAGGCGTTTGTGCGGGCGCGATTGGACCGATTGGGCGTGCGCCTGGTCGAAACTTTGGTGGTGCCGCACCGCGAAGAGGAGCTGGCTGAGGCGTTATTGAGCGCGCGCGGCGAGGTTGTGTTTGTCTTGACGGCTGTGGAGACGATAGATCGCGGCGATGTGGCCCCTGAGGCGGTGCGACAGGCGGGCGGGGTGATCACCCGTTTTGGTCTGCCCCTGGACCCTGGCTCGCGGTTTTTTGCGGGCGGGCTTGGGGCGGTGCCGATTTTGGGCTTGCCGGGATGCGCGCGCGGATCTGCACCGACCGGGGTGGATTGGCTGGTGGATCGGTTGCTGTGTGGCGTGAGCATCACCGATGATGACATCGCGCAGATGGGGGTGGGCGGGCTGGTGTCGCCGGAGGCTTAAAGGGCAAAACTGGAGAGATAAAAGCGCAGAAAATGGCAGGCTGCGGCTGAATACGCCTTAAAAACGCCCACTAAAAATATCCGTTGAGAGCGCAGGCGTGGCATGATGCACAAGGCCGTTATGCGTTTGCAGAAAATTGATACATATCACTTACAAGTGACCCAGCGCGGTGCAGTGTCGCGGCCAAGCCGCGTTCACACCGTTTGATCCAGAAAGTAGGCACATGACCTTCCCGCTCTCAGATGTCGCCCTCACCACCCTTGCTCTGGCCGTGGCCGGGGCGTTGGGTTTGCTCTTTGGCAAACTTCAGTTCCGCAAGATCGGGTTGGGCATCGGTGGGGTGTTGTTTTCGGGCATTCTGGTTGGCCATTTCGCCGCGAAAGCCGGGATCAGCTTTGACAGTGATGTCATGCATTTTGTGCGCGAATTGGGGCTGATCCTGTTTGTTTACACCATCGGCATTCAGGTCGGCCCAAGCTTTTTTGCCTCTTTCGCCAAATCCGGCCTGCGTTTTAACCTTGCTGCCATTGGCATCGTTTTAGGCGGGGTGGCGGTGACCTTGGCGATTTATGCGCTCACGGACCTGCCGCTTCCGGTCCTGATGGGGGTGATGTCGGGGGCTGTGACCAACACGCCGGGGCTGGGTGCGGCGCAACAGGCGCTTGGCGAATTGGGCTTGCCCGCCTCTGAGGTTGGCTTTGCCGGTATGGGCTATGCGATGACCTATCCATTTGGGATCATTGGTATTTTAATTTCTATGTTCGCGGTGCGAGTCCTGTTTGGCATCACGATCGAGCGCGAAGAAGAGGCCTATAAGTTGGAAACCAAAAGTGGTGAGGCGGCCTTGCCCGCGCTCAATCTTGAGGTGACCAACCAGAACCTTGACGGTGTCCGTCTGGGGGATGTGCCCGACCTGTTTGACCATGGGGTTGTCGCGTCGCGGATGAAATCAGGCGGTGAATTGATCGTGCCGACGCGCGACACCGTGCTGCATCTGGGCGACAGCCTGCATATGGTCGGCCCTGCCGAGAAATTGGCGGCGATGAAGCTGATCATGGGACGTGAGATCGACACGCCGCTGACCACCAAGGGCACCAAGCTGACCTGGGCGCGCATCGTCGTGACCAAGGATAAAATCCTCGGCAAACCCTTGCGCGAACTGGCCCTCGTCGAAGCGCGCGGTGTGACCGTGTCGCGGATCAACCGTGCAGGCGTCGAACTTCCGGCGCAGGCGTCCTCTTCGCTGGCCTTTGGCGATATTGTCACAGTCGTCGGGTCAAAACCCGACATTGACGCGGTGGCTTTGGAGTTGGGCAATGAACATGCGCGGCTGCAGGAGGTGCAATTCCCGGCGCTGTTTTTCGGCATCGCTTTGGGGGTGATTTTGGGGTCCATCCCGCTTGCTGTGCCGGGCCTGTCGGCACCGCTGAAACTTGGGCTCGCGGGCGGGCCGTTGATGGCCGCGATTGTTTTGGGGCGGTTGGGCCATTGGGGACCGTTCACATGGTACATGCCGCCCGCCGCCAACCATGCGCTGCGCGAATTTGGCATCGTGTTGTTTTTGGCCGTGGTCGGTATCGTCGCGGGGGATCGGTTCTTTGACACGCTGTTGCATGGCGGCGGCATCGTGTGGATGGGCTATGGCATCCTCATCACGCTCCTGCCGCTGCTGATTGTTGGCGTCATCGCGCGGGTCTTTGGCAAGTTCAATTACCTCAGCCTCTGCGGCGTCTTGGCCGGGTCGATGACCGATCCGCCTGCCTTGGCCTTTGCCGTGTCGATGAGCAAAACCGGGGCGGCGTCGGTGGCCTATGTGTCGGTCTACCCGTTGGTGATGTTCCTGCGCATTTTGGCACCGCAGATCCTGATCTTGATCTTGGCGGGGGCAGGCGCGGGGGCGTTTTAACCCGCAACCTTTGGTTTTTGCGCAATAAAATCAATGAGGGCCGAGTGACCGATATGGCCGTGGCCCTCATTGACATGCATCTCAAAGGCGCGATTTTCAATGATGTCATAGCCGTCAAAAGCCGCCGCCAACATCGCCTCGGTGTACATGTTTTCCACCTTGCCGGGACCGCCCGTGCCGTAGTCGACCTGTTTGGGCGTATAGCCGTGGATCATCACCCGGCCACCGGGGGCAAGGGCGCGATCGAACTGTTGAAACAACGCGGCGCGCGCGTCTGGTCCGATGAATTGAATGTAAATCGCCACGATCAGATCAAAAGGGCGGTCCCAATCCCAATCCTCGATCCCGGCTTGATGATAGTCCACCGCAACCCCGCGCGCCTGCGCCAGTTTGTGCGCCTTGGTCAAAGCCGGGGCGGAGGGGTCAAACGCTGTCACATCCAAACCCTGTTCGGCCAACCAGACCGAGTTGCGGCCCTCACCATCCGCGACACAGAGCACAGGGGCCTTTGGGGGCAACTCCGCCAGATGACGCGGTAAAAACGCGGCAGGTTCGGTGCCAAATACATAGTCCGGTCGATCGTAACGCTGATCCCAAAAGCTCATGATATTTCTCAATCTCCATAAAAAATCCCCCGATGTTTTCACAGCGGGGGCTTCATCATTCACGTCAGACGCAACGCCTCACTTCGGCAGCGGGCCGATCATCATGACCATTTGGCGACCTTCAAGCTTTGGCATGCTTTCGATTTTGCCGATGGCTTTGGTGTCTTCTGCCACGCGTTCCAAAAGCACGCGCCCCAAATCCTGGTGCGCCATCTCGCGGCCCCGGAAGCGCAACGTTACTTTGACCTTGTCGCCATTTTCAAGGAACTTGACGACATTGCGCATTTTGACTTCGTAGTCATGCACATCGGTGCCGGGACGGAATTTGACTTCCTTGATCTCGATGATCTTTTGCTTTTTGCGCGCTTCAGATTCACGTTTCTGCTGTTCATATTTGAACTTGCCGAAATCCATGATCTTACAAACCGGCGGTTCCGCGTTTGGCGAAATTTCCACGAGGTCAAGACCGGCCTCGATCGCCATTTCAAGTGCACGGGACGGTGTGACGACACCAACGTTTTCACCCTCAGCGCCGATCAGGCGGATTTCCGGCGACCGGATGCGTTCGTTGATACGAGGTCCGGTGTCACGGGTCGGCGGGGCGTTATGCGGTCTGCGGGCTATGGTAAGCTCCTATAAGTCGTTACAATTCATGTCGCGCGAAAATAAGGCGAAACCTTGCCATATTCAACCCAATATCGGCGTCTTCTTGCACAGAAGGCGACATGGGGCATCCATGGGGAAAAACCGGGGATCTGGCCCCTTTTCTTTGCATCTGTGTCATGCCATACGCCACCTATCCGGGAAACCGTAATTCCCCGTTAATGGTGAGGACTACTCTATGACCAATCGTTTTGTAACCGGCGCGCTGATCACTGGCTTGGCCCTGTCTCTTGCAGCTTGTAAAGAAGAAGAGAAAGCGGCAGAAACCACGACCGAGAGCACCAGCTCCGTTGTTGAACAGGTCTCCGACGCCGCCTCTGACGCCGCCGATGCAACCACCGAAGCCGCCTCTGACGCGGCTGATGCGGTGTCCGATGCGGCTGATGCCGCTGTCGACGCGGCCGCAGACGCCGTTGATGCGGCCACTGACGCAGCCGAAGCCGCGGGCGAAGGCGCGGCAGACGCAGCCTCCGAAGCCGCAACCGCTGCGATGGACGCCGCTCAAAATGCCAAAGACATGGCGACCGAAGCCGCAGAAGGTGCCAAAGATATGGCAACGGATGCTGTTGAAGGCGCGAAAGATATGGTTGCCGGTGGCACGGACGAAGCTGCTGAGACCGCCGCAGATGCCGCAGACACAGCCGAAACTGCCGTTGACACGGCAAATGACGCGGCTGCCGATGCGGTTGAATCCGCGGCAGACACAGCAGAGGCCGCTGGCGATGCTGTTGAAACCGCGACCGACGACATCGCGACCGACGACATGGCGACCCCTGAGGCGCTGACCGTTGAGGGCTTCGATCTTGAAAAAGCCAAAGCTCTGGTCAACGAATCGTCGCTTGATGCAACTGCCAAAGCCACCATCACCACGGCGATGACCCAAGCGCAAAACAACCCGGAGCTTCTGGGGGCGATTTTGGAAAAAGCGCGCACGCTGCTTGGCATGTAAGCCAGACGTGATCTGATCACAGGGCCGCGCAGGGGAGACCTTGCGCGGCTTTTCTATGTCCAATCTCTGGTTGCCCCGCGCATGAAAAAGCCCGCACTCATCGCTGAGGCGGGCTTTCGCATTTGGATCGCTCTGGCGTGGATCAGTCGACAAAAGCCTTTTCGACCACATATTCCTTCGGCTCAGAATTGGCTCCTTCGCGCAGGCCAAAGCCATCAAGGATTTTCATGATGTCTTTGTTAAACGCCAAGTTGCCACAGACCATGCCACGGTCATTTTCCGGGCAGAGCGGCGGGATGCCGAGGTCTTCGAACACTTTGCCAGAGGCCAGATTGTCGGTGACGCGGCCCATGTGATGGAACTGTTCGCGGGTCGTCGTCGGGTAATAGCGCAGCTTGCCGTCTTCGATCTCGGAGAGGATTTCATCCGATTTGATATGTTCCACAAGCTGGCGACCATATTCCAACTCAGACACCTCGCGGCAGGTGTGCATCAAGATGACTTCTTCAAACTTTTCATAAACTTCCGGTTCGCGCATCAAGGACGCAAAAGGCGCAATCCCGGTGCCTGTGGCGAACATCCACAACCGCTTGCCGGGCAAAAGCGCGTCCACAACGAGGGTGCCAACGGGTTTCGGGCGCAGGATGATCTCATCGCCGGGCTGGATATGTTGTAAGCGCGAGGTCAGCGGGCCGTCTTGCACCTTGATCGAATAGAATTCCAATTCCTCATCCCAAGACGGCGAGGCGATGGAATAGGCGCGCAGCAGCGGCTTTTGCTTGCCGGTCTTCGGGTCAGGGTCGTTCATCAGCCCGATCATCACGAATTCGCCGGACCGGAACCGCAGCGTTTGCGGCCGCTCGACCTTAAAGGAGAACAGGCGGTCGTTCCAATGTTTGACCTCGGTCACCTTGGCGGCGTCGGGCAGGGTGGGAACGGCTTTGGCTTTTACGTCGGTCGCGGCTTGGGGCGCTGCGGTAGGGGTCGCGGATGTGTCTGTCACTGGTGTGTCTGCCACTTGCATTTGCTCGGTCATGTCTGTCTCTCGCACCGTCTTAACGGATATCGTGGATGTCACTTTGATCCACATCAGATGAACGGGGCGAAACTCAGCCCCCTTTTGGCCCTTTACGCCCGCCCACGCAAGCGCGTCTGGTAATCGCCAGCCTGCCAATCGGCGCGGGCCAGCCATTGTGCCTCGTCTTGGCGGGCGGCCAGATCATCGGAAATCGCCACCTCGTCAAAGCCCGCGCGCCGTGCCATGGCGTATTGATCGGCAATCACATGGCCTGCCGCGCGCAGCCGTCCGGTGAAACCTTTGAGCCGCAACAGCCGGGCAAGCGTAAAGCCGCGCCCATCTGAAAAGCTCGGAAAATCAATGCGGATCGCCTCCGCCCCGGCATATTGCGCGAGGGTCTCAGGCGCTGTGTCGGAGGCCAGGTCAAGCCAGTCCCCGGTGAAATCCTCGGCCACAAAGCCGCTGTCTTGGACGAGTTGCGTCATGCTGCATCTCCTTTAAGCGGCACGCGCACGAATTTTCCGTCCACGAAATGGATACCGCATTCTGTTTTCTCTTCATCGCGCCAGCGCCCGGCGCGCGGATCTTCGCCCTCTTTGACCGGCGATGTGCAGGGCGCACAGCCAATCGAGGGATAGCCTTTCGCCACCAACGGGTGACGCGGCAGGCGGTTGTTGACCATGTAATCCTGCAAATCGCTTGGCGCCCAATAGGCCAGCGGATTGATTTTGATCCGCGTGTCCAACTCGTTTTCAAAGAAATCGAGACTGGCCCGTGTGGCGCCCTGAAACCGTTTGCGCCCGGTGATCCACGCGTCAAATCCCCCCAACGCCTCTTGCAGCGGTTGAGTTTTGCGCAGATCACAGCAGGCGTCCTTGTCGCTTTGATGCAGAAGGCCTTCGGGATCATGCGCGTCCAATTTGGCGCGAGACGGGCGAATGCGCCGCACATCGCGCAGATCGAGCCGCTCGATCAGGTCGAGTTGGTAGTCGATGGTTTCCTGAAACAACATTTCCGTGTCGATGAACACCACCGGCGTGTCCGGTTTCATCACCGAAATCATGTGTAACAACACCACCGACTCGGCGCCAAAAGATGACACAAGCGCGATCCGCCCCAGCTCACGATCCCGCAGCGCCAGCTCCAACACCGAGGTCGCCGAATGGTGTTTGTAGCGCGCGTTCAGGCGCTCGACACGGGTGTCCACCGTGCCGAATTCCTGTTTCAAAAGCGTGGCCTCATGCGGCATTGGCTTTTTCCTCTTTGGCCGGATAGAGCGCCGCTTTGAACGGAGCCAGCCCGAGACGACGGTAGGTCGCAAGGAAGGTTTCCTCGGGCCCGTCGCGCAGATCGAGATAGCTCAGCAAGATGCGCTCAATCGCCGGCACGATTTCATCATAGGCAAAGCCCGGTCCCGTGCGATCACCGATCACCATGTCTTCGGTGCCGTCGCCGCCCAGAGTGATCTGATAATTTTCAACACCGGCGCGGTCCAACCCAAGGATGCCGATATGGCCGACGTGGTGGTGGCCACAGGCGTTGATGCAGCCGGAGATCTTGATCTTCAGCGCGCCGATGTCATGTTCGAGTTTCAGCTCTTCAAACCGGGTCGCGATGCCTTGGGCCACGGGGATTGAACGGGCGGTTGCCAGCGCACAATAGTCCATGCCGGGGCAGGCGATGATGTCGCTGACCAGCCCGACATTGGCCGAGGCCAGATCAAAGGCTTTGAGGGCTGCGTGCAGCGCGGGCAGGTTGGATTTATGGACATGCGGCAGGATGACGTTTTGCTCATGCGAAATGCGCAGCTCGTCATGGGCGTAATCACGGGCAATCTGCGCCAAGGCGCGCATTTGCTCTGCTGTGGCATCCCCCGGCGTTTGGCCCGGTTTTTTCAATGAGACGGTGACGATGGCGTAGCCTTCGGCCTTATGTGCCGCCAAATTGGTATCGGCCCAAGCGCGGAACACCGGGTCGGCCTCATAGGCGCGGGTATAGGCATCGACGGGTTTGTCGGCAAAGATCGGCGGCACAAAATGCCCCTCAATCTCGCGCAACATCTCCATGTCCACACCGCCAAATGTCGGCTTGATCGCGGCAAAACGGTCCTCAACGCGGGCGCGGATGTCGTCGATCCCGTGTTCATGCACGGTGATTTTGATCCGGGCTTTATATTTGTTGTCGCGCCGCCCCAAAAGGTTCCAAACCGACACGGTCGCTTCCAAATAGGGCAGCAGATCGTCAAAGGTCACAAACTCTTTCAAGGTCTTGCCCACCATCGGCGTCCGCCCCAGCCCGCCACCGACGATGATTTCCGCGCCCAACACGCCGTCCTGACGTTTGAGCACCAGCCCGATGTCATGGGCGCGCACCACGGCGCGATCTGCCGCGGCCCCGGTGACCGCGACTTTGAATTTGCGCGGCAGGAACTGGAATTCCGGGTGATCGGTCGACCATTGGCGGATGAGTTCCGCGACGGGGCGTGGATCGGCCACCTCATCGGCGGCTGCACCGGCGAAATGATCGGCGGTGACATTGCGGATGGTGTTGCCGGAGGTCTGGATCGCGTGCATTTCAACATCCGCGAGATCCGAGAGGATCGCGGGCACTTCCGGCAATTTCGGCCAGTTGTATTGGATGTTTTGACGTGTGGTGAAATGGCCGTAACCGCGATCATAGGTCTCGGCGATATGGGCGAGCCGGTCCATTTGATCCGGGTTCAACGTCCCGTAGGGGATTGCCACGCGCAGCATATAGGCATGCAGTTGCAGGTAGAGCCCGTTCATCAGGCGCAGCGGGCGGAATTCCTCCTCAGAAAGGCTCCCGTCGATCCGGCGGGCGACCTGGGCGGAGAATTGCGCCACACGGTTGCGCACAAAGCTTTCGTCAAAATCGTTGTACTTATACATTTGCCCGCGCTCCTGTTTCTTGCTTGCCGTGGGGGTAGTTCGAGGGGCCTGTGCGGCGGAACTCTTCGCGAAAATGGGTTGGCTCCGGGCCATGTTTGCCCTCTGCCGCATCCGTCAGATAGGCCCCCACGACCATCCCGTCCTTTTGCGCCTCGGCCAAAAGCGCCTCTGCCCGCGCGGCGTCAAGGATCAATGCCGCCTCATGGAGGGCGCGCACCCAGATGCCGCTTTCAGAGAGGTAAATCACATCCCCTTGCAAAAGCGCGTTGGCGGTGATGACTTTGGGCGTGAACGGGCGCGACATGGGACATTCCTTGCGAGACGGTTGGCGAGGGCGTTGGTTTCGGCTTGCGATTTCTGTCTCTATATTTAGAACATTGTCCTAAGTTTATGCTATGGTGTGACGTCAATAAGGATGTTTGTTCCAAGATGAGACCCGCGCCGGGTCGTCATTCCAAGATTGAGAGGAAAACCGAAATGCCAGTCCAACTCGACGCGATGGATCGGAAAATCCTGAGCGAACTGCAACAGGATGCCAGCCAGTCTTTGGACGAAATCGCCCGAAAAGTTGGCTCCTCCAAGACGCCGGTGTGGAATCGCATCCGCAAAATGCGGGAAGGCGGCGTGATTGGTCAGCAGACCGTGATCCTCGACCCGGAGAGTCTTGGGCTTGAGGCCTGTTTCTTTGTGCTGGTCAAAACCAACGCCCATGAAGCCGGGTGGCAGGAGACGTTTTTACAGGTGCTCAAACGCCGCCCCGAAGTCTTGGAGGCGCATCGTTTGGCGGGGGAGATTGATTACATCCTCAAAGTCCGGGTGAAAAACGCCAAGGCCTATGATGAGTTCTATCAGGCATTGATCCAAGAGGTCTCGATCTACAACGTCACGGCGCTCTTATCGATGGAAGAGATCAAATCGACGACCGAGCTGCCGCTCTGATGCCTTTACCGTGGCTTAAATACTCATGCGGGCAACGTTTGAGTATTTAAGCCACGGTAAAGAGGATCAGCGGTTGCCGGAGCTTGTGAACATCCCGGCGTCCTCAGCCGCTTTGCGCAGGGCGTTGGATTTATTGACGGTTTCTTGATACTCGCCCTCAGGATCGGAGTCATAGACCACGCCACCACCGGCCTGGATATAGAGCTTTTCGTCCTTCAAGACGGCAGTGCGCAGCGCGATGCACATGTCCATGTCGCCGCGTGCGGAGAAATAGCCGACGCCGCCGCCATAGACGCCGCGTTTTTCCGGTTCCAACTCGTCGATGATCTCCATGGCACGCACTTTCGGTGCGCCGGACACGGTGCCTGCGGGCAAGCCCGCCAAGAGCGCAGAGAGCGCGTCTTCGTCCTCGCGCAGCTCGCCGACGACGTTGGAAACGATGTGCATGACGTGGGAATAGCGTTCGATGATGAATTCTTCGGTCGGGCGCACCGTGCCGATTTTCGACACTTTGCCGGTGTCATTGCGGCCCAGATCCAACAGCATCAAATGCTCGGCCAGCTCTTTTTGATCGGAGAGCAAATCAAGTTCCAGCGCCTTGTCTTCTTCGGGTGTCGCGCCGCGTTTGCGGGTGCCGGCGATCGGGCGGATTGTGACCTCGCCGTCAAAGACGCGGACCAGAATTTCGGGCGACGCGCCGATGATCTGAAAGCCGCCAAAGTTGAAAAAGAACATGAAAGGCGAGGGGTTGGTGCGGCGCAGCGAGCGGTAAAGCGAGAAGGGCGGCAGCGGGAAATCCTGGGTCCAGCGCTGTGCGGGCACGACTTGGAAGATGTCGCCTGCGGTGATGTAGTCTTTTGCCTTTTCAACGGCTTGTTTGTAGCCCTCATGGGTGAAATTCGACACCGGAGCGGGGGCTGCGAAGCTTTCGCCCAGATCATGGCTGGTCTCAGAAGGTGCGCGTTCGAGATCGCGCAGCGCGTCCATCACCCGTTCGGCGGCCTGCGCATAGGCAGCTTTGGCGGATTGGCCTGTGCCGACCCAGGCGGGCGACACCACGGTGACCTCGCCTTTGACCCCGTCCAACACGGCCACCACAGAAGGGCGCATCAACACCGCATCGGGCAGGCCGATCGGGTCGGGGTTCACATGGGGCAGATGTTCGACCAGACGGATCATGTCATAGCCGAGATAGCCGAAAAGACCCGCAGCCGAGGCAGGCAGTTCGGCGGGCATGTCGATTTTGCTCTCCGCGATCAGCGCTCGCAACGAGGCCAGCGGATCGAGATCCGACGTGGTATAGCTGTCGGGGTCAAAACGCGCATTGCGGTTGAGTGCAGCTTTGGTGCCCTCGCATTTCCAGATCAGATCGGGTTTCAGGCCGATGATGGAATAGCGTCCGCGCACCTCGCCCCCTGTCACAGATTCAAGGATGAAACTGTCGGTGCGCGCGCCCGCGAGTTTGAGCATGATCGACACGGGCGTGTCGAGATCGGCGGCCACTTTGGCGTACACCACCTGATTGAGGCCGGCGTCATAGGCGGTCTCAAAGGTGGAGAAGGCGGGGATAAGCGTGGCCATGTCTGTCGTCTTTCTCGTCTGTGTCTTCCCGCCGTCTTGTGATCAAACGGCGCTTATTGGATTTGGCTGTGCACTGCGTTCAGGGCGGGTTCATTCACGGTCACGCCTTCGCGCAGGCGCAGGGCATTGGAGAAGGCGGCAATCACGTCTTGCGCCGCGCCTTGGGCGGCGGAGGTGATGTAGCCATCGGCAATGGCACTGTTTTCGTCCGTCTTGGCGGGGGCATCGACCTTGTCGATTTTGGCGATGACCACGCGGCCTTGGCCGGGGATCAAGGTGGTGCCGCCGAGCGTCAGACCGGGGGCAAACACCGCGTCGATAAAGCCCGCAGGCATGGAGGCGATGTTGCCCTGCCGGGTGATCGCTTCAAAGCTCTCGGAGGCCAGACCCAGTTCGGTGATCGGGGTGCCCGCCGCCACATCGGTTTCAAGCGCTTCGGCGCGGGTGGTCAGAAGGGTTGCGATGGCATCGCGCTCCCAATCGGCAGAGACCTGATCACGGACCTCGTCGAGCGGACGCACAGCGGAGGGGACAATCGCGTCCAGACGCATGGCAAATACGCCACCATCGCCCAGTTCCATGATTGCCGGGTAATCGTCGGGGCTCAGCGTTGCAACCGCGTCCTTGAACGCGGTATAGGCGGCGATCCCGCCTTCGCTCTCGGGCGTCCAATCCATCGTGCCCAGTTCCATCTGCGTGGCCTCGGCCAGATTTTCAAGCGTCATGCCATCGGCCAGATCATTGTCAAAGGTTTCGATCTGATCGGCAATCAGGCGCGCCGCCGCGTCTGCGGCCATCTCCACCGCCAAATCATCGCGCGCCTCTTCAAAGGAAATCTCCGTCCCGGCCAATGTGCCGTTGACCCGATACAAAGCCGGGCCCAGATCGGACATCACCGGACCGACAACGCCCGTGCCCTCAAGAGCAAAAACGACGGTGGCGGCGTCAGAGGACAGATCATCGGCGGAGACATCACCCATATCGACGTCAATCAAATCAAGGCCGCGGGTGGTGACTTCGTCCTCAAAGGAGGTTTCACCCGAGGTGATGCGCTCAGCCGCGGCTTTGGCATCCTCTTCCGAGCCATAGACCAGACGCTCGACAAGGCGGCGTTCGGGTTGGACATAGGAGGTGATATTGTCGTCATAGAGCTTGCGCAGGGCGTCCTCATCAAGTTCCACCTCATCGGTCAGCATCGCAGGCGTCAACCACGCATAGGTGACTTTGCGGGCTTCGGGGGCGGTATAGGCGTCCGGGTGGGCGTCATACCAGGCCTGGATGTCGGCATCAGAGGCAATCGGTGTGCCGGTTTCAAGGTCTGCAACCGTGAGGGTCGCGACCGAAATGGTGCGCCGTTCGCCAAGCCAATCGACCACGACCTGACCGTAGGAGGGCGGCATGGTGATGCCCGTGGCCAAAGCGCCGGTGAGAATGGCGCGCGCCGCATCTTTGCGCAGACCTGCCTCGAAGGTTTTGCCATCAAGATTGTTGCGCGCCAGCATGTCTTTGTAGGTTTCGGTGCTGAATGTGCCGTCAAACCCTTTGAACGCGTCCATCGCCAAAAGTTCCCGGCGCACCGCATCATCTCCGACCGAAATGCCGATTTTCGCGGTCTCATTGTCAAGCGCGGCCTGATCCAACAATTGGCCCAACACTTGTTGTGACAGACCAAAAGACAGGGCCTGCTGCACGGTGATGTCTTGGCCGGTTTGGCTTTCGATTGCACGAATTTGGGTTTGCAGCGCATTGGCATAGGCGGTGGGCGTGATGTCCTCATCGCCAACACGGGCCACACGGGTGACGCCGCCGCCGAAATTTGCGGTGCCAAATCCACCCAAACCGATGATCAGAAGGCCCAAAATCCCCCAAACCACCATTTTCGTGCCAGATTGCTTACCGGTGCCTTTGCCGTGCGCCATATGCGTTTTTCTCCCTTAAAGGTTGGCAAAGTGTCTAGGCGCTCACGACAGGCTTCGCAAGCCGGATCACGCCGAAATGTATCACCCGTCAGGGGGCGATTTGGGCCAATCTGTCAAAAAGCGTCTGAATGCCGGCACGGTCGATATTGGCGAAGGCGATGCGCAATTGGCGTTCGGCGCGTGCGTCGCCTGCGGGCATGAAGCTGGCACCGGGCAGCAACAGAATCGATGCGTGTTTGACCAACCAAGGCGCAAGCTCTGAGGAGGGCATGGCAAACGGGTGTTCGACATAGGCGAAAAAGGCGCCACATCCCAAGAGGTTCCAACCCTTTGCCGCAAGGGCCGGGAAGCCTTCGTAAATCGCGGCGCGGCGGTCGAGAATCTCGGCGCGTTCACCCGCGACCCATTGGCTGAGGTTCTGCATCCCCCAAAGGGCGGCGCGCTGGCCGATTTGGTTTGGGCAAATCGCAACGGTGTCGAGATATTTTTCAACCTGCGTCAGACGGTCTGGCGCGGCAATCAGTGCGCCAACGCGGTGGCCGGTGAGGCGGAAGGCTTTGGAGAACGAATAGAGATGCACCAAGGTGTCGTGCCAATCCGGTTGGCGGAACAGGTGATGCGGCACCTCCGAGCGGCTGTCAAAATCGCGATAGGTCTCATCGAGAACCAAAGATATGCGATGTTCGCGGGCGAGGGCGTAGAATTTGGTCAGCAACTCGGCCGGGTATTCGACGCCGCCGGGGTTGTTGGGCGTGATCAACACGATGGCACGGGTGCGCGGGGTGATCAGCCGGGCAGCGGCCTCCAAATCCGGCAAAAGATCGTCACCTGTGGCTAGGGGCACGGCATGGACCCCCGACATGTCGCACCACATTTTATGGTTGAAATACCATGGCGTTGGCAGGATGACCTCATCGCCCGGCGCCGCGATGGTCGACATGACAGCGGTGAAGGCCTGATTGCAGCCGGAGGTGATGGCGACCTCGGAGGGCGCAATCCGGGCATGATAGGCGGCGGACCATTGGCTGGCGATCTCGGACCGCAGCGCGGGCAGGCCCAACACGGGCCCGTAAATATGCGCCTCAATATCCTCAACCGCCATCCGCGCGATCTCCTGGCGCAGCGCCAACGGGGGTGCGGCGATGGGGGCGGCTTGCGAGACGTTGATCAGCGGGCGATCTGCGGGAAAGCTGACGCCCTCGACCCACTCTTTGGCTGCAATGATCGGCGAACGAAAGGTGCGGGCCATGGCGGCAGCAAGGGGCAGGGGAAGGGGCATCGCGGTTTATCCTGAGTGAGGGGTGTCAGCCCGTCAAAGCTAGGCAGGTTCCAAACGCACTGCAATTGCAGAAACGCACACATCTGGGGGGCGCGAGGGAAACGTGCGCAGTGGGGTGTTGTTTTTGTGACCTCAAATACGACAAGGTGCTGAAAAAAAAGGCTTTCACCAAGGCGTGATGTTCAGAATGGCGGGTTTTCACCTGCCGTTAACCAAATCGCCCTTTTGATTGTTTCAATAGAGGCAGAGAGCCCGCAGAGAGCCCATGTGAAAAAGCACGTGAATAAGGCGGCAATGCCAGGGGCCGAATGAGGTCGATGTCGAGAAGGTGAGGTTTTCCCAATGGAGAAGATGAAAAATCAGGCGCTGATTGTGGATTTAAAAGCGGCGCTTTTGATTGCCCAAGAGGGCCAAGCAGCGCGCGCGGAGGCGATGACGGATCACATCCGCGAGCGGTCCTATGAGGTCGAGCTGCGGTTGGCGGGCTATATGATCCGCTCCGCCTGTGGTGCGATTGACGGGGTTTCGCGCAGCATGGATTTTGACAACAGCGTGGCGTTTGCCCTTCATGAGATTGAAAAGCTGGAGCGTTTGGTGCAGCAACTTTCACCTCAGCCCTACGCCGCGTGAGTGTGACTAAGCGTCAGTCCCGCCCGCGGTAAGGCTGAACATATTGCAGCGCCATATCCCATGGGAAGAAAATCCATGTGTCTTGCGACACTTCCGTGATGAATGTGTCAACCTGTGGCCGCCCTGCGGGTTTGGCATAAACGGTGGCAAAATGCGCGTTCGGATAGAGGTCGCGCACCAGTTTCAGGGTTTTGCCGCTGTCCACCAGATCGTCGATGATCAAAATCCCGGTGCCATCGCCCATCATATCCTTGTCGGGGGCTTTCAACACCACCGCTTCGGACTGGTCTTGGTGATCGTAGGATTTGACCGAAATCGTGTCGACCGTGCGAATGTCCAATTCACGTGCGATGATCATCGCCGGGGCCATGCCACCGCGTGTGATTGCCACAACGGCACGCCATGCACCATCGTCCGGCCCTTTGCCATCCAACCGCCACGCCAGCGCCCGGCTGTCGCGATGGATCTGGTCCCAGCTGATGTGAAACCCTTTTTCATGCGGCAAACGGTCGGACATTTCAAAATCCTTTGATGAGGACGGTGTTGATGGGGTGGTGTTTAGATTGGCGTCTTTTTTGCCGCGAAAATCGCGCCACCACAATCTCTTACAGCGGGGTTTCTTAAAAAACTGCGAAAAAGATCGGGGAATCCTGTCGTCATATACCCGGGTATAACGCGAAACGGAGGCCGAAGCCCCCGTTTTCCCATCTGTCTTTGATGTCGGCGGTTTAGCCTTTGGTGATGTCCGGCGCGTCCACCGCCTTCATGCCAACCACATGATAGCCGGCATCAACGTGGTGGGTTTCGCCGGTCACGCCCGAAGACAGGTCCGACAAGAGGTAAAGCGCGGAGCCGCCGACATCATCAATGGTCACATTGCGACGCAGCGGCGAATTGTATTCGTTCCACTTCATGATGTAGCGGAAATCGCCGATGCCAGAGGCGGCCAGCGTTTTGATCGGACCGGCGGAGATCGAATTGACCCGGATGCCGTCTTTGCCCAGATCTTCGGCCAGATACCGCACCGAGGCCTCAAGGGCGGCTTTGGCCACGCCCATCACATTATAATGCGGCATGACGCGTTCGGCGCCGTAATAGGTCATGGTCAACATCGACCCGCCATCCACCATCAGTTTCGCGGCGCGTTGGGCCACGGCAGTGAAGGAATAGACGGAAATATCCATGGTCAGGTTGAAATTGGCGCGTGTGGTGTCGACGTAGCGGCCCCGCAATTCGGCCTTGTCGGAAAAGCCAATGGCGTGGACAATGAAATCCATCTTGCCCCATTTCGCCTCGATGGCGGCAAACAACGCATCAACAGAGGCCTCGTCGGAGACATCGCATTCGACGACGAAATCCGAGCCCAACCGTTCAGCCAGCGGATCGACCCGCTTTTTCAACTGTTCGCCTTGATAGGAAAAGCACAGCTCGGCGCCATGGTTCGCCAATGCCTGTGCGATGCCCCAGGCGATCGACTTGTCATTGGCAAGCCCCATGATCAGGCCCCGCTTTCCATCCATCAGTTTGGTCATATTTGGCCCTCACCTGTGTAGAATGTGTAGAATTCATGTTGAAAAGTGCTTTAGGGCTTTTGCGCAAACCTAGCAAGTCTGGGGGGCGTAAATTCGTGACGCGGTGTCAAAATCTGCCCAAGATGATGCTGGGGCTTGCTTTAGTGCGGGCCTTGTTGTGCCGCTCACAAAGGGCTATCCACAAGGCAAACAGGAGGTGAGCCATGCTGTCGCGTAAAGGTATTTTTGCAGGGGACGATCCGTTCGAGATTGCCCGCCAATGGCTCAAATCGGCTGAGGCAACAGAGGTCAATGACCCCAATGCCATCGCCATGGCCACGGTCGATTCCGATGGGTTGCCCAATGTGCGTATGGTGTTGCTCAAAGACATCGCGGATGATGCGTTCGTGTTTTTCACCAATTATGAAAGCGCCAAAGGTCAGGAAATCGAGAGCTCTGGCAAGGCCGCTTTTGTCATGCACTGGAAAAGCTTGCGTCGACAAGTTCGTGTGCGCGGACTGGTGACACGCGAAAGTGACGCGGCTTCTGACGCCTATTATACATCGCGGGCCTTGGGGTCACGGATTGGCGCATGGGCGTCAAAACAGTCACGGCCCCTGGCGTCCAAAACGGCGCTGATGGAAGCGGTCGCCAAAGCGGGGCTGAAACACGGACCAAATCCGAAACGTCCCCCGTTTTGGGGCGGTTACCGGATCACCCCGCTTGAAATCGAGTTTTGGGCCGATGGCGAGTTTCGCCTTCACGACCGATTTAAATGGGCCCGTGCGACTGTGACGGAGGCTTGGACGATTGAGCGTCTAAATCCCTGATAAGACGGAGGGTTGACCTTGCGGCAACATGCAATTGGTCAAAAAGACAGGTCAAGCAGGTCTTGAACCTTTGTCTTCTTTGACGCAGGGTCTGCCGCAGGGATGAGGGGCGAAAGCCCCGCTAATTGCGGGTTGGTGCGTAGGCGCCGCCCCTTTTGAGTGTGGAAATATGAACGATACAGGCTTGGAAAAGGTTGTATCGGGCCATGTCAAATGGTTCGATCCAACGCGTGGTTTTGGTTTTGTGGTCTCCGACGAAGGTGGACCCGATATTTTGTTGCACGCAAATGTATTGCGCAATTTCGGCCAAAGTTCGGTTGCGGATGCCGCCTTGATCCGCTTGTCGGTGCAAGAAACCGATCGTGGGGTTCAGGCGATTGAGGTTTTGGGGATTGAACCCCCGGTTCAGTCCGATGGCCCGATGCTCGAAGATCTCGAACAGGTGGACGGGGGCGGGCTTGATCTGCCGCTGGAACCGGCGCGGGTGAAATGGTTTGATAAGGGCAAGGGCTTTGGCTTTGCCAATGTGTTCGGTCGCCCCGAAGATGTGTTCGTGCATATCGAGGTGCTGCGTCGCTCCGGTCTTGCCGATCTGATGCCCGGTGAGGCCATTGGCCTTCGGGTGATCGAGGGACGGCGGGGCCGTATGGCGGCGCATGTGACGGCCTGGGATCATGCAGTGGAAGAGGCGCATGATGAGACGTTGGACAGTGATTCCTAATCGATGTGCGACCTTATCTAAGGTCGCGGTTTGCCTTTGTGTGATGGCGCTTTCGGGCGCAGCACAGGCGCAGGCAACACCTGCGTCTCCCTCCCATGTCTGTCGCATGGATGAGGTGGTTTTATCTGGTCCCTCTGTTTCGGCGCGCTTTAGCGTCGAACTGGCCGATGATGCTGGCGAGCGTGCGCTGGGGTTGATGAACCGGCCTGAGATGGCGCGGTCTCACGGCATGCTCTTTGTTTATGACACACCCGGTCCTGCGGCGTTTTGGATGGCCAATACGCTGATCCCTTTGGATATGATCTTTGTCGATCGCCGTGGCGTGATCACAAAGGTGCATGAGCGCGCCGTGCCGCTGGATCGCACGCCGATCTCCGGCGGAAACGCGGTCTTTGCCGTGCTTGAGATCAACGGCGGGCTGGCTGGCGCGATGGGGATCTCGGTGGGGGATGTTTTGCGTCATCCGGCCTTTGGGCCAGAGGCCGCTGATCCCTGTGACTGAGTGGCGAATGCAGGCGGGAATGCATAAAGGTTTCACTTTGCGCAGAAAACGTCTTTTCATCGGGCGCAGAGCAGGGTAGGAACCGCAGCACGGTCGGGGCGTGGCGCAGCCTGGTAGCGCACCTGTTTTGGGTACAGGGGGTCGGAAGTTCGAATCTTCTCGCCCCGACCATTTTCTCTCAGAGACATTGCCCGTTGGGGTGCTATTGCGGTGTGGCTGGTTTTAGCGAGAGTTTGGGGCGCATCTGCGCTCCTTTTTCGTTTAAAGCGTCATGCCTTTAACTTGAGACAGGGGAAAGGCGGAACGCTTTAGGTGTCCTTTGTCATATGCCGCGTTCATGCGCTGCGTTCATGCGCCGTGTCTCTGCAGCGGCTGTGGCCGATCTCTTCGCCTCTGCTAGATGTGCCGCGATATTTGATTCGAATGCTGTTTGGCGGCGAAGTTTCAACCTGACGATGATTTTTCGACGGGCTGTGACCCGTTAAAGCTGCATATTTCCCTTGAAATTCTCATGAATGGGCCCTTTCTGCGCCTGCGAAAAGGCGGGGTGAGCACAATATTTTGTGTGTCGACCGTTTGGGCAAATTGCTGAGGCTGCGCGCGTATGATTATTTTTTTTGCACCTGGCACTTATCCACAATTGCTCGCGCAATTGGTTAATGTATTTGGCGAAACCTATGGGAAACAAAGGAAAATTTATTAACGCCGGGATATTCGAATCGCGCCTGCCTGTGGGCAATTTTCGTCAACCGATTTTTTGGTTTACGAAGCCTTAAAATGACATTGACCTGAGGGGCAAACACGCTGCACATTGTGTGAGCTGGTTGACGAAACACTACATTTAGTTGTTGTCAGGCGGTGAGGGACAAGAGTCGCGGGGAAGTGATCCAACGAATGACCGCCGGGGAACCGATCTGAAACATGCGTTTTAGGTAGGGAATTGCGGATTATTTCGTTTGATCGACCACCAAGACCAGACCGAAGACATGAGAGACTCACCTGACAGAACGAACGCGATGCGCGGCTTCGGAGTGAGGAGAATTTTGCTCTGCGGTCGCGATGTCGCTCACTGGCTTAAACACAAGATGTAGATGGGCATGCGGCGGGCGATGAGTTGAGACATGCGGCGGATTTGAATCTGTGTTCGAAGCCACCGCGGATCTGAAAAACAACGGGCTTTGACGGGCTGAATCAGGTTGAGGCCTGATAAAATGAGGCGGGCATAAGATGAAAATCGAACGTAAATTCACCAAAGCAGGCCAAGACGCATATGCGGAGTTGGAATTCACCACCACCACCTCCGAGATTCGCAATCCGGACGGCACCGTGGTGTTTAAACTTGATGATTGTGAAATCCCGGCGCGGTGGTCGCAGGTGGCGTCCGATGTCATCGCTCAAAAATATTTCCGCAAGGCCGGTGTCCCGGCCGCGTTGAAAAAAGTCCGTGAAAAGGGCGTTCCGTCGTTTTTGTGGCGCTCTGTTCCCGACGAAGAGGCGTTGGCGAAACTGCCTGAGGACGCGCGCTTTGGCGGCGAGACCTCGGCAAAACAAGTGTTCGACCGTCTGGCGGGGGCTTGGGCCTATTGGGGCTGGAAGGGTGGTTATTTCACCTCTGAGGACGACGCCCGCGCCTATTACGATGACATGCGCTTTACCTTGGCGGCGCAAATGGGCGCGCCGAACAGCCCGCAGTGGTTCAACACCGGTCTGCATTGGGCTTACGGCATCGACGGTCCGGGGCAGGGGCACTATTATGTCGATTACAAATCCGGTGAGCTGACCCGTTCGAGTTCCGCCTATGAGCACCCGCAGCCCCATGCCTGTTTCATCCAATCGGTGAAAGACGATTTGGTGTCTGATGGCGGCATCATGGACCTTTGGGTCCGCGAGGCGCGGCTGTTCAAATACGGCTCCGGCACGGGCACCAATTTCTCGTCCCTGCGCGCCGCCAACGAAGCGCTGTCGGGCGGTGGCAAATCCTCCGGCTTGATGGGGTTCCTCAAAATCGGTGACCGGGCCGCCGGTGCGATCAAATCGGGCGGCACCACACGCCGTGCTGCAAAAATGGTGATCTGTGACATGGATCACCCGGATATCGAAGAATTCATCAACTGGAAGGTGATCGAAGAGCAAAAAGTGGCGTCCATCGTCGCGGGCTCCAAGATGCACGAACGTCAGTTGAACCAGATTTTTGATGCCATTGGCACATGGGATGGCAAAGAGGACGACGCGTTCGATCCGGCCAAAAACGCAGCCCTGAAAGCGGCGATCAAATCCGCCAAACAGGTCTGTATCCCGGAAACCTATGTCAAACGCGTGCTCGATTACGCGAAACAGGGTTATGCCTCGATCGAATTCCCGACCTATGACACCGATTGGGACTCCGAGGCCTACGCCTCTGTGTCGGGCCAAAACTCCAACAACTCCGTGCGCGTCACCGATGCGTTCCTCAAGGCCGTCAAAGACGACGCCGAATGGGAGCTGTTGCGCCGCACCGATGGCAAGGTCGCCAAGACTGTCAACGCTCGCGATCTGTGGCAAGATGTGGGTCACGCCGCATGGGCCTGTGCCGATCCGGGCATTCAGTTCCATGACACGATCAACGCCTGGCACACCTGCCCGGAAGACGGTCAAATCCGTGGTTCAAACCCCTGTTCCGAATATATGTTCCTCGATGACACGGCCTGTAACCTCGCCTCGATGAACTTGCTGACCTTCCTCAAAGACGGTCGTTTTGACGCCGAAGCCTATATGCATGCGACTCGGATCTGGACGCTGACGCTTGAGATTTCGGTGATGATGGCGCAGTTCCCGTCAAAAGAAATCGCGCAGCGCTCCTATGACTTCCGCACGCTGGGCCTTGGCTATGCCAACATCGGCGGGCTGTTGATGAACATGGGCTTTGGCTATGACTCCGATGAGGGCCGGGCATTGGCGGGCGCTTTGACCGCGATCATGACCGGGGTGTCCTATGCCACATCCGCCGAGATTGCCGGCGAATTGGGCGCGTTCTCGCGCTATGAGGCCAACCGCGACCACATGCTGCGCGTCATTCGCAACCACCGCACCGCAGCCTATGGCAAATCCACCGGCTATGACGCGCTTGAGGTTAAACCGGTGGCATTGGATCACGCCAATTGCCCCGACGCGCATTTGGTCGAACTGGCCAAAACCGCATGGGATGAGGCGCTGAGCCTTGGCGAGAAAAACGGCTTTCGCAACGCGCAGGTTTCTGTGATTGCGCCGACCGGCACCATCGGTTTGGTGATGGATTGCGACACCACCGGGATTGAGCCGGATTTCGCGCTGGTGAAATTCAAGAAACTCGCAGGCGGCGGCTATTTCAAAATCATCAACCGCTCGGTGCCCGCAGCACTGGAAAAACTCGGCTACCCCTCAAGCGAGATCGAAGAGATCATCTCCTATGCGGTCGGTCATGGGTCCATCGGCAATGCGCCGGGGATCAACCACACCGCGTTGATCGGCCACGGCTTTGGCTCGGCCCAGATCGAGAAAATCGAAGCCGCGCTGCCCTCTGCTTTCGACATCCGTTTCGTGTTCAACCAATGGACGCTGGGCGAAGATTTCTGCACCGGCACTTTGGGCATTCCAAAGGCCAAGCTCAACGATCCGTCCTTTGATTTGCTGCGCTCCCTGGGCTTTACCAAGGCCGACATCGACGCCGCCAATGATCACGTTTGCGGCACAATGACGCTCGAAGGCGCGCCTTTCCTCAAAGAAGAGCACTATTCGGTGTTCGATTGCGCCAATGCCTGTGGCAAAAAGGGCAAGCGTTACCTGTCGGTCAACAGCCACATCACCATGATGGCCGCTGCTCAGTCGTTTATCTCCGGCGCGATCTCGAAAACCATCAACATGCCGAATGACGCCACCATCGAGGATTGCCTGGCCTCCTATGAGCTGTCTTGGTCCTTGGGGGTGAAAGCCAATGCGCTTTACCGCGATGGTTCGAAACTGTCGCAACCTCTGGCAGCCGCTTTGATCGACGATGATGACGAGGCCGAGGAAATCCTTGCCACCGGCACGCCGCAGGAAAAAGCCGCCGTTCTGGCCGAGAAGATCGTTGAAAAGGTGATCATCAAAGAAGTGGCGCGGGGCCGTGAAAAACTTCCCAGCCGTCGCAAAGGCTACACCCAGAAATCGGTCGTCGGCGGGCATAAGGTCTATTTGCGCACCGGCGAATATGAGGATGGCACCCTGGGTGAGATTTTCATCGACATGCACAAAGAGGGTGCTGGCTTCCGGGCGATGATGAACAATTTCGCCATCGCAATCTCGGTCGGTCTGCAATATGGCGTGCCGCTCGAAGAGTTTGTCGATGCCTTCACCTTCACCAAATTCGAGCCCTCGGGCATGGTGCAGGGCAATGACTCGATCAAAAACGCCACCTCGATCCTGGATTACATCTTCCGCGAATTGGCCGTGTCCTATCTGGACCGTACCGATTTGGCCCATGTGAAACCGGCGGGTCATGCCTTTGACGATCTTGGGCGCGGCGAAGAAGAGGGCGTGGCCAATGTGCAAAAGCCATCTGAGGCCGCCTCTGCCAAATCCATCGAAGTGCTGAAACAAATCTCTTCGACCGGCTATCTGCGCAAACGGATGCCGCAGGAATTGATCGTGCTTCAGGGCGGAATGCAAAGCGGGATCGTGGCGCTTGATAGTTCGATTGACGCCGAGGTGGCGCTGCAAACACTGGTGCCAGAGGTGAAATCCGGCATCACAAGTGGCACTGCGATCTCCTCGGTCACCGTGTCTTCGTCCATGTCGATGGACGCGCGCACCAAGGCGAAGATGCAGGGCTATGAGGGCGATCCCTGTGGCGAATGCGGCAACTACACGCTGGTGCGCAACGGCACCTGCATGAAATGCAACACCTGCGGCGGCACGTCGGGCTGTAGCTGAGGGGCATGGGACAGATGGATATGGTCTTCACCATTGCCGGTCACGCGCTCACCGCAGAGCGTTTGACGATGCGCGGCAATACGATCGAGGTCGATTTTGCGCCGGAGGCCGCCGGGCCTTTGGCCGAGGCCTATGGCGGCAGCCAATCCGTCTGTGTCGCCAATTTTGCGGTGACCTATTCGGTGCAGGATTATCGTACGGAGGGGGCCAAAGGCTGTCGTGCGATCTTGTTGGTCAACAGCTCTGCGGGGCGTGTGTTGCACTAAGGAGAATACAGTTCTGGAGCGGATGCGTTCGCTCCCGACGCGGATCAGGCCGCAGGCAAAATAACTTACCGGGCGGTATCAAATATGAGCCTGATCAGCGAACCTAGGGGGGCCAGTTTGGTCCCCCTTTTTTTGACCGGCGCTGCATTTGCCTAAGGAACTGCCGAATACCTAGGGCCATGGCGTCAACAAGCAGGTAAAGTGATCCGTCTTGTAGGTCGCCAAGTTCAACCTGCTTATCTACCAAGATGGCCCGTATCGCACGAAGCGAAGTCAGCGCATTGTCAATGCAGCCGTCGCAGCATTCCCAAGCAGAAAGCACGCGCCTGTCAGCAAGTCGAATGACAAGTTCCCGCGCAACTTGCCGTTCCTTGTCCTTAGGGTTCACTGCGATACTGACGAAGGGAAGGTTCAAGGTCACGTCGCCAACATGCTTGGCGTAACGTTTGCGGGCACGGCCCAAAAGGTCCGTCATGTCGAAGCGAAATGGAATCTTGCCTGTTCTCATGTCGTAGGCTTACCGAATTCGGGCAACAAACGCAGCCCACAAAACGTAACCGGTGCGACAAGCGATCACGCTTTAGTGAGCGTTCGACGGGCTGTAAAGGCGCGAACACCCCCCGCGAAACCTGTCTATAGGTTGTCAGTAGAATTTATGTCGTGCCAATTTACCCAACGAAATCAAGGGTGAATTGGCTCCGGCGGTAGGGATCGAACCTAACTTTTCCGGTTCCACGTAAGTCATTGAAAATAAACAACAGTGTTCGTGTCGCTTGGAGGTCGGAACCGCCGTCTTGTGAAATCTTTGTGAAAGAAAAGTATAAGAAGTGATCAAGGACGTTACAAGTCATATGCTTTGATTATGTCGAAAAATTATTTCACAACGGCTGTCCCTATGAGGCGATCGCCTTTCAAGTGTTGTACCAAGTATGCCGATGCCCACCGCTGTTTGTGGTTCCGCGCGTTTGACACGGCCCTTGAGCAGCGATCAGAAACCTGACTTCCTCCCGTGATACCCCTGAGATGAGCCCGATAGGTCGCGTGCGTGTCTAGGTCATCAGGACGATCCAGCGCGCCATGCCGATTGGCATTGGAGCGCGCACATGCCAAAATATCATCCAGCAATAGGCGATATAGGATGGTTGCCGCGAGTGGCTTTTCGTGATCCAGAACCTCAGCGAAATCCGGCAAGATTTGCCAGTCGGATCCGGACCAGAGGTCTCGATGTGCAACGATGACTTGGGCAGCCAGATCATTTGCGGCTATGCGAGGATGATATAATGTCGGCCTTTGTGTCGGAATGATCTAAGGTAACAGCCATCGCTTTGTCCTCGGTCTTGATATCCTCGAAATCCGGATGAGGCATGGGGTGGGGCCGCGTTCATCGCTACCTAAATGTCTCACGCCACATCTCCTGCAACGCCTCCCCGCAATCCTTCGCATCGTGATCCGCGTCCCAACCGGGCTGGGCCAGCAGCCGATCTCGCAGGCTCCGTTTCAGATCGCGCAGCGCCGCCCGATCCTGCGACACCTCCGTGGCTTTGGCGACGTATGCTGAATCGCCCCGAGTTTGTCGGAGACCATCAACTTAAGTAAGGATGATGGTTATGACAAAAAGCAAAATGGCAAATCGCTACTCGCCCGAGGTCCGCGCACGTGCGGTCCGGATGGTGTTCGAGCACCAAGGCTCATACGAAACGCAGGCGGGCGCGATCGCGGCCATTGCACCCAAGATCGGCTGTATTCCCCAGACCCTGCGCGAATGGGCCAAGCAGGCCGAGAAAGACAGCGGTATGCGCGACGGGGTCACGACCGAGGAACGCGACCGGATCAAGGCGCTGGAACGTGAAAACCGGGAGCTCCGCCAAGCAAATGAGATCCTGCGCAAGGCGTCAGCATATTTTGCGCAGGCGGAACTCGACCGCCCACTGAAGCGATGATCGCCTTCATTGAAGATCAGCGCGTTGTCTACGGCGTCGAGTCGATCTGCCGGGTTCTGCCGATCGCGCCGTCGACATACTACCATCAGCTTGCATGCTGCGCTGATCCTTCCAAAGCTTCGGCGCGGCATCAGCGCGACACAGAGTTGCGTCCAGAAATCAAACGGGTCTGGGATGAGAATTACCAGGTCTACGGGGTCCGTAAGGCATGGCATCAGCTGAAGCGGGAGGGCTTTGATCTGGCGCGCTGCACGGTGGAGCGGCTGATGAAACAGATCGGCATCCGTGGCGCTGTGCGCGGCAAGGTGGTCAAAACAACCGTCCCTGACACGTCAGCGCCATGTCCGCGAGACAAAGTAAACCGTGTGTTCCGGGCGCCAGCGCCGAACCTGCTGTGGGTCAGCGATTTTACCTACGTCTCAACCTGGCAGGGCTTTGTTTATGTGGCCTTTGTCATCGACACATTCGCTGATCGCATCGTGGGCTGGCGGGTCCCGCGGCCTGCCAAGACTGACTTTGTGCTCGATGCTTTTGAACAGGCCCTGCATGATCGACGGCCTGTTCAAAAAGGGGGATTGATCCATCATTCGGACCGCGGCGCCCAATATCTGTCCATTCGATACACAGAGCGTTTGGCCGAAGCAGGGATCGAGCCGTCGGTCGGCAGTGTCGGGGACAGCTATGACAACGCTCTCGCTGAGACTATTAACGGTCTCTACAAAACCGAGCTGGTCCACCGTCAAGGCCCGTGGCGCAACATGCAGGATCTGGAAATGGCCACCCTCGGTTGGGTCGACTGGTTCAACAACCGGCGCCTGCTCGGACCTATCGGAAACATCCCGCCAGCCGAGGCAGAAGAGAACTTCTATGCACAGCGCGACATGCTCGATATGGTCGCGTGAGATGAAGCTATAGGTCTCCGGTGAAACCGGGGCGATTCAGAAGGCGCGATATTCCAGTATATCAACGGCTTCTATAATCCGCGTCGTCGCCACTCGTCGCTAGGCGGCAAAAGCCCCTTGGCATTTGAGCGAAAGGCCGCATAAATGAGTTGGGAGACCG